>ENA-UOUL01005429-UOUL01005429.1-bioreactor-metagenome-genome-assembly--contig:-NODE-5429-length-11062-cov-3.501047_pt1 | contig 11062 bp, 9 predicted proteins | sample MGYA00249838_ERZ747220 | MGnify/ENA primary metagenome ERZ747220 (study PRJEB28778, sample SAMN05720191) | bioreactor metagenome | isolation source: Anaerobic biogas reactor | place: USA:Washington...
ACGTTGTCCATCGTCTTTCTGGTCGTGTCCCAGACGTCTTTTTACAGGAGATGGAGAGGCCTGGAATAGTTTTTTCCCTGCCGGGGAAGAGAGAAACGAAAATAAAGGAGGAATGAATCATGAGAAAACTCGGACTTGCGCTTGCTTTGCTGGTTTTGGCGTCGGGAGCGGCCTGTGCCGCCTACCCGGAGAAGAACATCCAGGGGTACATCATGTGGGGTGCCGGAGGCGCCATGGACAACGTGTCCAGGGCCATCGTCCCCATCGCCCAGGAGCATCTCGGAAAGACCGTCATCCTGCAGAACCGGACCGGCGCCACAGGAGCCATCGCCACCACCTTTGTGGCGAACCAGCCAGCGGATGGCTACAGCATCCTTTTCGGCGCCGAGAACCCGAACCTGTACAAGGTCACCGGCCTTTCCCAGATCGACTATGACCAGTTCGAGCCGGTCTTCCTCATGATGGCCAATGTGGGCGTGGTGATCGTCTCCAAGGATTCCCCCTACACCTCCTACAAGGAGCTCATCGATGCCGCCGCCTCCGGCAAGACCATCACCATGGGCTCCACGGGCCCCGGAGGACTGCCCTACGTCGCCACCACCATGATCGAGAAGATCCACAACGTGAAGTTCAATAAAATGCAGTTCGACGGGGAAGGCCCCTGCATCACAGCCCTCATGGGCGGCCATATCGATGCGGTGGCCGTCGGTCTTCTCGCCGCCGCGAACTTCATTCATTCAGGCAATGTGAAAGGACTCGCCATGATCTCCTCCGAGAGGATAGAGAGCGTTGCCTCGGTCCCGGCGGTGACGGAAATCTACGAGGAATACCGGCCGTATCTCCCCTGGGGGGCCTTCTTCGGGGCCTTCGTGAGGAAGGAGACTCCCGCCGAGGCTCTTGACGCTCTCCGTTCCGCCTTTACCAAGGCGTTCCAGGACCCCAGGTTCGACGAGTTCGCCAGGACCATGGGCGGCGTGAAGCTCGGTATCGCCGGCGAGGAAGCGAAGAAATACATCAGGCAGAACCAGTCCGTTGCCGCATGGCTCCTGTACGACGCCGGCGGGGCGAAGTTCTCCCCTGAGGAGTTCGGCATCGAACGGCCCCAGGGCAAGTAGAGACCCGTTCACCGTGTGAATGCTGTTCCGGCCCGCCCCCAGGGGCGGGCTTTTTCTTTCCATTTTGGAAAACGGCATCCTTTCGGTGCATGCCATATTGACAAATTCTTCCCCACTCTTTATTGTGGAGGTATTTCCTAGGAGTGGATAGCATTTCCATTCAGCGGAAAATTTGTTTTTTTGCCGGAGCGGTCACTCGCTTCCGGCAGGGCGTCCAGTGCCCGGACACCACATACAAGGAAGGGGTATGATGTTCATGGAGTTTCAGTTTTCCCTAGCGCAGCTCACCGTTCTGAAAACGTCTCCGGCGGAGATCGCGTCCATGGCGGCTGACTGCGGGTATGATTTCGTGAGCATGAGGCAGATTTACATGGGGCTTCCCGGCGAACCGGATTACGATCTGTCGAAGAACCGGGCCCTGATGAAGGAGACGAAACAGATCTTTGCCGATACGGGGATCAAGCTCCTTGATATCGAACTCGCCAGGGTGTTTGACAGCATGGACGTGAAAAAGTACGAACCCGCCATGCAAACGGCCGCGGAGCTGGGGGGAAAGCACGTCATCAGCAGCATCTGGACGCCGGAGAGGGAGTATTATATCGAAAAGTTCGCCGAAATCTGCGACCTTGCGAAGCAGTACAACCTTTCGGTGGACCTTGAGTATGTTCCCATCGCCTCGGTGAAGACCCTCGCCGGCACGGTGGATGTCCTCAGAACGGTGAACCGGTCCAACGCCGGTCTCATGGTGGATATTCACCATTTCCACCGGGCCCAGGACGACGTGGCCGAACTGGCGAAGCTTCCGTCGGAGTGGTTCCGCTTCGGCCACCTCTGCGACGCTCCCGGCGAAATACCGTCCGACAGGGACGAGATGACCAGGATCCTCCGGGAGGAGCGGTCCTACGTGGGCGAAGGGGGAATCGACGTGGCCGCCATAATGAACGCCATGCCTCCCATGCCCTATTCCATCGAGCTTCCCAACCTGAAGAAAGTGGCGGAATACGGGTACAAAGAACATGCCCGCCGCTGCCTGGAGACCGCGAAGGCCTACTGTGCAGCGAAGGGAGTAACGGGCAGAAAAGGGTAAAAAAGACAAGATCCCCTCCGGCCCGGAGGGGATCTTGTTATCCTATCTGCTGGGAGATTTCACGGCACATCCGCTGGATTTCCGGGATGAGGGACTTGGCCGTGTCCTCGGTGAACCGGGACGCCGGACCGGCGAGGGAGAAGGAGAAGAGAATCTCTCCTTTCCTGTTGAAGATGGGCACAGCGATGGAAAGGATACCTTCCTCCCGCTCGCCCCAGCTCATGGCGTACCCGAGGGTCCTGATCTCGGCGAGGTTTTTTCTCAGGTCTTCCGCCCTGGAAAGGGTGGTGGCGGTTATGGGGTGCGCCTTCGCGATTTCGCGGGCGATCGTCTCCTCGCCGAGAAACGCAAGGAGTGTTTTCCCTCCGGCGCCGGCCCAAAGAGGCGCCCGGTCGCCGACCCTCATGACGCACCTCATGGTGAGAAGGCTTTCCACGTGCTCGTAGCAGACCCGTTCCTCCCCCTCGACTCCGTAGAGGGAGACGGCTTCCTTCGTGCTGTCCCGGATTATCTTCATGTAAGGGTAGATTATCTGCTGGGGCCTGAAGTTGGCCGTGGCGATACTCCCGAGGATGTAGAGCTGGCTTCCGAGGGAGTAGGTCCTGTCCTCGTGGCGGGTGAGGAGGTCAAGCCTTTCCAGGGTGCCCGCAAGCCGCAGGGTCGTCGTGACGGGAAGCCCGATCCTTTCAGCGATTTCGCTGAGCGTCAGCTTGTAGTCGTCCCTCGTGAAGGCCTTGAGGATGTGAAACGCCCGTTCTACGGACCGCACAGAGTCCTCTTTCATGGTGAAACCGCCCTTTCTCGCATCGAGTCGTTGTTCCGCTCTTCCTGCCGCGGAGATTTCAATCATAAAGGAATGAACCCCAAAGGGCAATCCGCTCTTCCCGGAAAGGGCTCCTAGACGTTCAGGGAAAGAAGCATCCTGACGGATACCCCGGCGATCAGCGCCGAGGCTATCATTATTCCCATGGACGCCGCCAAGCGTTTCCCTCCCAGTTCTCTCCACAGGACGATGAACGTGGCGATGCAGGGGAACGTCATGGAAAGGGTGATGGTGGCCACCACAAGCTGGGAGGGAGAAAGACCGAGGGTTGCCAGCATTCCCACGGCCACGTCCTTTCTCAGTATTCCCAGGAGTATCGGTGCGGCGGCTTCCGCCGGGAGGCCGAGGAGGCCGGAGAACACCGGGGCGAGAAGGCCGGAAAGAACACCGGTGATCCCCGATGCGTCCATCAGGCTGATGAGAAGAATTCCTCCCAAGACGAGGGGAACCGCTTCGAGGAAGAATCCGCTGATCCGCATCCAGAGCTTGAGAGCCATGGCTTTCAGGGACGGGATGCGGTAAGGGGGGATTTCCACGATGAGTTCCGGGCTGAAGCCGGGAAGGAGGGAATGGAGAATTCTTCCCAGGAGAAGCCAGGAGAAAAGGAGGGTTCCGTAGACTATGGCGACCCATTTCATTCCCATACCTCCCAGGGCGCCGATGATCATGGCCTGGAGTCCGGCACAGGGGATGGCCACGGAGATCAGGGTCGCTGCGATAAACCGCTCCCGCTGGGAGTCCAGGACTCGCGTGGCGAGAATTCCCGGGACATTGCAGCCGAAGCCCAGGAGGGAGGGGATGATGGCGAACCCGTGGAGCCCCATCCTGTGGAGGATGGCGTCGAAGATGACCGCGAGCCGAGGCAGGTAGCCGAAATCCTCGAGGAAGCTCAGGACGGCGTAGAAGGAGAGGACGTAGGGCAACACCATGACCACGGGAACGTACAGTCCCGTGGTGAGCATTCCGAAACTCTGCTCGAAATCAACGTGGCCGTCCACCAGCCTGCCGATGATGATGTCGTGAAGGAAACCTCCGCCGCCGAAAAGGCCGGAGAGGTACCTGATCACCGGAAGCCAGTATCTCTCGAAGAGGGGATCGAGAAGACCGTCGATGAGGCCTTCCCCCGCGAACCGGATGGCGGTGAAGCTCGATGCGATGACCGCGATGCCGATGACGAGCCCCCAGAAGGAATTCACCGAAGCGTCCTCGAGTTTGTCCAGGAAGGTGTGGTGGCGGTGGCGCACTTTCTGCACCTTTTCCGTCACCCTGCCGATGGCCGCCCACCGTTCCTCTTTCGTGGATGGGACCGCCCTTCCCGGGGAGGCTTCGCGCAGGCGGTCGAGAAGGCGGCTGACCCCTTCTCCTGAGACGGCCACGGTGGAGACCACCGGAACGCCCAGCAGTTCCTCCAGCAGGACGGGATTGATGTCGATCCCCTTATGCCGGGCTTCGTCCACCATGTTGAGGGCGATAACCACGGGAAGCCCGCGCTCCATGACCTGGAAGGCGAGGAAGAGGTTCCGTTCCAGGGCCGTGGCATCCAGGACCACCACCACTGCATCGCACCCTTCGGCCACCATCCTTTCGGCCACCTCTTCGGCCTCGTTGGTGGGGGTGAGTGTGTAGGCCCCGGGGACGTCGATTACTCTCCAGACGTCGTCTCCCCGGCGGAGCCATCCTTCCAGGAAGCCCACCGTGGTTCCCGGGTAGTTGGAAGAAACGGCATGGACACCCGTGATCCTGGTGAAAAGGGCGCTTTTCCCCACGTTGGGGTTGCCCACGAGAAGCAGTTTTTTCGCTGTCTTCTCACTCATGGTGCCGAGGGGCTCCTCCGGAACGGGAGAGGGGAACGACGAGCACGGAAGAGGAAATTTTCCACCCGATGGCGATCTGCCTGCCGTCGAGCTGGAGGGTCACAGGACCGTGAAAGGGCATTCCGGACACTTTTTCCACCACCTTGCCGACCCGGAGACCCAGGGCTTCGAGACGTTCGGCGCAGCCGTCCTTTGCCGGCATCTCCGCAATGCGGCCGAAGGCGCCGTTTGGGAGGTCCCTCAGGGGCACTGCGGGATCTCCCGGATGACGGGGAGGGGTCAATTTGCCGATTCCCTCCTTCGAAGCTGGCCGCAGGCAGCATTGATGTCCGTCCCCTTTTCCCGCCGGATCTCGTTTTCGATTCCGAGCTGGGTGAGGACTGCGGCAAAGGCCTTGATCCTTTCGGGAGTGGAGCGCTGGTACACGTCCTTCACCGGGTTGTAGGGAATGAGGTTCACGTAGACGCCCAGGCCCGACAGGAGGGCCGCCATTTCATAGGCAAGCTCGGCGGCGGAGTGCTTTGACGTACGCTTGAAGAGCATGTGCTCGATATAGTGGGCGCTGCCGCTTTCCGCAGGAGATTCGTCCCTTGAACCGACGTTAACAAAGATGCCGACGGCTGCAGAACGAACATAGGGCATTCTTTCGCAGATGATACGGACGCCGTTTGAAAGTTTTATAATTTCATGCATAGCTTATCCCTTTTCTTTAAAAAACTATCGGAGCGGGGATAGTCCCGCCCCGATAGTTTTGAGCTTATCGATTATTTATTGGTCGCTGAGACCCATAGTCTCACGCTCTTTGAGCGCGTCCTTACGGGAGAGGTTGACTCTGCCGCGGTCATCGATTTCTACGACCTTGACCCATGTCATTTCACCGATGTTCAGGACATCCTCTACCTTTTCAGTGCGCTTAAATTCCAAATCCTTGATATGGCACATTCCCTCTTTTCCGGGAACCATTTCGATGAACGCACCTATGGGGATGATGCGGACAACTTTACCGTAATACAGCTTGCCGACCTCGGGCACAAACACTATATTGTCGATGAGAGCCTTTGCTTCCTTGCAGGCGGCATAGCTTTCGCTCGCGATATAGATGTTTCCATCGTCCTCGATATCGATTTTGCAGCCGGTATCGGCTGTGATTTTCTGGATGACCTTTCCGCCTGAGCCGATTACTTCGCGGATCTTATCTGGGTCGATTTTCATGGAAATCATCTTCGGAGCAGTCGGGGCAAGCTCGGAGCGAGGCTCGGAGATGCAGGGGAGCATTATCTCATCAAGAATCTGATAACGTGCTTCTTTTGTGATTTCCAATGCGTTCTTTATGATTTCATGTGTCAGACCGTCGTTTTTGAGGTCCATCTGAATGGCGGTGATACCTTTTTTAGTTCCGGCGACTTTAAAATCCATTTCACCGTGGAAGTCCTCAACGCCCTGAATGTCGATAAAGGTGGTAAAACCGCCGTCATCATCTTGAATAAGACCGCATGAGATTCCCGCTACGGGAGCCTTTATGGGGACGCCTGCGTCCATCAGAGCGAGGGTGCTGCCGCATATGCTGCCCTGAGAAGTGCTGCCGTTTGAGGACAGAACTTCGGATACAAGACGTATGGCGTAGGGGAATTCCTCGATGGAGGGTATTACAGGCTCAAGTGCCTTTTCAGCAAGTGCGCCGTGACCGAATTCGCGGCGGTTTGTGCTGCGGCTTGCTCTTGCTTCGCCCACTGAATAGGCGGGGAAGTTATAGTGGTGCATGAAGCGCTTGGTATCTTCTTCCCAGATAGTATCAAGATTCTGGGATGCAGAAAGCGTATTAAGCGTTGCAACGGTGAGAACCTGAGTCTGTCCTCTTGTGAAAAGACCGGAACCGTGGACTCTGGGCAGAACGCCGACTTCTGCGGATAAGGGACGTATCTCATCCATCGTGCGGCCATCGACACGCTTGCCTTCAAGAAGCCATGCCTTTACGATTTTTTTCTGCATACGATAGAGTATTTCGTCCATGTATTTGCTCATTTCCGGGAACTGCTCTTCGTATTTTTCCGTAACCATATCAAGCCACTCGTTGACTCTTGCCTCGCGGATGTTTTTATCATCCGTATCCATGCAGTGCCTCATGCCCTCAATCTCGTTCTCGCAGAGAGTGTTGAACAAGTCTATGTCAAAGTCTGCATGCTCGTAGGTGAATTTTTCCTTTCCGATCTCGGCAGTCATTTTATCGATAAGGTCAAGGATTGTCTGTATCTGATCATGAGCTGCAACAATGCCATTATACATTACATCATCAGGAATTTCGTCGCCACCGGCTTCGATCATAACGACCTTTTCATGCGTTGCGGTAACCGTTACGTTCATCTTGCTTGTTTCGCGCTCTGCCTTTGTGGGGTTGAAGAGATATTTCTCCCCGTCCCAGCCGAGGGCGATGCCTGCGATAGGTCCGTTAAATGGCACGTCGGAAATAGCGACTGCTGCGCCGGCACCGATCATTGCGGTGATTTCCGGAGCACAATCGTGGTCGACGGACAGTACGGTGCAGCTTATGACAACGTCATTGCGCAGGTCATCGGGGAAGAGAGGGCGCATTGGACGGTCAATCATGCGTGAAGCGAGGACAGCGGGCAGGGATGGGCGTGATTCGCGGCGCATATAGCTGCCGGGTATGCGGCCCACCGCATAAAGCTTTTCCTCAAAATCGACGGAAAGAGGGAAAAATTCAACGCCGTCGCGCGGTTTTGCCGAAGCGGTCACCGTCACAAGAACAGTGGTTTCGCCGTACTTTGTGAGAACAGCGGCGTTGCAAAGCTCGGCAAGCTTTCCTGTTTCAAAAACGAGGGGACGTCCGGCAAGCATAGTTTCATAGCGGCGGACATTTTCAAATTCTTTTTTCTTTATTATCATTTGTTTGCTCCTTTCGGGAAAATCCCTTCCTGCGGAGCTTGAGTTCCTTTAACATTTGAAAATATGTTTATCCGCACATCAGTAGGATAAGCGCATTTTCAACTGCTAAAGGTCTGCGCTCCGCTTTTCGTACTTTCTTTTATATTATAGTCATATTGACCGATAATATCAACAATATATGAACTTCACTAAACGGCATAACGGGGCTGTTTCGCATTTTTTCGAAACAGCCCCCGTAATTTTTGTTTTTTTACTTTCTGATGCCAAGCTTTGCAATGCAGGCACGGTAACGCTCGATGTCCTTGTCCATGAGGTAGTCGAGCAGACGGCGGCGCTTACCGACCATTTTTAAAAGACCGAGACGACTGTGATTGTCCTTCTTGTGAACCTTGAGGTGCTCGGTGAGCTGGTTTATCCTCTCGGTGAGGATAGCGATTTGGACTTCGGGAGAACCGGTGTCGGTCTCGTGCGTACGGTTATTTTCGATAACAGTTGTTTTTTGCTCTTTTGTGATCATTTTTTGATCTCCTTTCTTTTATCAATGCCCGCAGGCTGAGTAATGGGGATGAAAGGTGCCGCTTCTCGGCTGAATCCCAAGACTAAGCACAGGGGCTAAAGCCATAAAAGTTTATCATACAATGCAAATTTTGTAAAGAGGGAGTTTTATGGGCTTTAATTTATTTGTTCTTCATAGTAGCCTTCATGCGCATACCGTGGTCAAGGATCCTTTTTCTGATGCGAAGGCTCTTGGGCGTTACCTCAAGAAGCTCGTCGTCAGCCAGAAACTCCATGCACTGCTCAAGGCTCATCTGACGGAAAGGAACAAGACGCAGAGATTCGTCGCTGCCGGAGGCGCGCATATTTGTAAGCTGTTTTTTCTTGCAGACATTGACAGTGATGTCCTCACTTTTTGGGCATATCCCAACGACCATACCTGCATAAACGGGGACACCGGGACCGATAATCAGGGCGCCGCGATCCTGTGCGTTGAAAAGTCCGTAGGTAATGGATTCACCAGTCTCAAAGGCAACAAGAGAGCCTGTGCTGCGTCGGGAGAGTTCGCCCTTCATGGGGGCATAGTTTTCAAACACCGCCGCAAGAATGCCCTCGCCGCGGGTATCGGTCATAAATTCGTTGCGGTAGCCGAAAAGACCTCTTGAGGGAACGATAAATTCCATCTTCATTCGGCAGCCAGAAGGATTCATCTGTATAAAATCTCCTCTGCGGGATGAAAGCTTTTCCATGACCGCGCCAACGGCGTTTTCTGGGACATCAACGACCACACGCTCCATAGGCTCGCAGTTTACTCCGTCGATTTCCTTTGTGAGAACGCGTGGGGGAGAAACCTGAAATTCGTAGCCCTCACGGCGCATAGTTTCAATAAGAATGGAAAGGTGCATTTCACCTCGTCCCGCCACGTTGAAAGAGTCGCTGTTTTCAATCGGCGTGACGCGGAGGGAAACATCCTTTAAAGTTTCGCGCATAAGCCTGTCGCGAATTTGGCGTGTTGTGACAAACTGCCCCTCTTTTCCGGCAAACGGGCTGTCATTGACCGAAAAAGTCATTTCTATTGTTGGCGCGGAAATTTTTACGAAAGGAAGAGGCTCTGCGCAGTCAGCCGCGCAGACAGTATCCCCTATGGTGATGTCGCCTATGCCGGACAAAGCAATGATGCTGCCGGCAGTCGCTTTTTCAACGGGAACCTTCGTAAGCCCGTCAAATTCGTAGAGTGTAACGGCTTTCGCCTTGCGGGAGGGACGGTCGCCGTGATAATTGCAGACCATGATCTCCTGATTCTGGCTTATCACGCCGCGCTCGATGCGGCCAACCGCGATGCGTCCTACATATTCGTTATAGTCGATAGAGGAGACAAGCATCTGAAGAGGCGCTTCCGTATCCTGCTCCGGCGCGGGGATATAGTCTATGATTGTATCAAACAAGGGACGCAGATCGGCTCCCTGCGCTTCCGGTGAAACGGAGCAGACACCCTGCCTTGCAGAACAGAAAAGCATAGGTGAATCAAGCTGCTCATCGGTTGCGTCAAGATCCAAAAGAAGCTCAAGGACTTCATCGATAACTTCATAAACGCGCTGATCGGGCCGGTCAATTTTGTTGACGACAACGATAACTCTGTGACCGAGTTCAAGTGCCCTGCCTAAAACAAAACGCGTCTGCGGCATGGGACCCTCCGCAGCATCGACAAGGAGGATGACCCCGTTTACCATCTTGAGGATACGCTCGACTTCTCCGCCGAAATCGGCGTGACCCGGAGTATCGACAATGTTTATCTTGTAATCACCGTATTGAACCGCTGTGTTTTTTGCAAGTATCGTAATTCCGCGCTCACGTTCAAGATCCCCTGAGTCCATGACGCGCTCTTGAACGGATTGGTTCTCTCTGAAAGTTCCGCTCTGATTAAGAAGTGCATCCACAAGTGTTGTCTTACCGTGATCTACATGGGCAATAATTGCAACGTTCCTGATATTCTTCACTTTATCTCCACATTTCTAAAAGTATTATGACTTTTTTCACAAAGATATATTATAGCATTTGGGACTTATTTTAGCAAGTAAAAATCATTTTTGAGAAAATTTTTATGGTTTTTACGGGATTGTGGGGAATAAAACGATAAAGGTAATATGCTTGACTGTGTTTGGGAAAAGTAGTATCATTAGCAAAAGGATAGGATGTTATGACGTTTTCCTGATGTGGAAAGGGCGTGTATATATGGGGATTATGAAAAAGACAATTTGCCCAAAGTGCGGCAATGAATATTCGGCGCTTAGATCAGATTGCCCGCACTGCGGTGCGCTGAGAGCCAACCCAAGCACGCGCACCCCGCGTTCCAGTGACGCTGTCAGAAAAGGAACAAGGGACAGCGCCCGCGCCGCGGTCAACACAAGATGGCAGTTTATTTTCGGTCTGTGTCTTGTTGCCGCGGTAATAATTGCAGTTATTGTACTGATAACTACAACGATCAACGGTAACTATGATGAACCCGATGTGAACACCACGCCGCCGCCTTCTGAATCGGTAGAGCCGCCCTCAACTCCGCCGCCTTCAACGCCGCCCCCAGTTCCTAAGGTTGAATCGATTACGATCACTTACTTTGGGGATGAGCGGACAGAGTTTACCGCAAAAGCCGGCAGCACGACCCAGCTTGGGGCAACGGTTTATCCCCTTGTCGAAGGAGAAGTCGAATGGTCATCCACGGATGAGTCAATACTCACTGTTGACAATACCGGGCTTGTTACTGCGGTTGCACCGGGTACGGCGTCTGTCATTGCGCGCTGCTATGAAGGCGTTGGGGAATGTAAAG
>ENA-UOUL01005431-UOUL01005431.1-bioreactor-metagenome-genome-assembly--contig:-NODE-5431-length-11056-cov-2.967483_pt1 | contig 11056 bp, 9 predicted proteins | sample MGYA00249838_ERZ747220 | MGnify/ENA primary metagenome ERZ747220 (study PRJEB28778, sample SAMN05720191) | bioreactor metagenome | isolation source: Anaerobic biogas reactor | place: USA:Washington...
GTGACGATCAGCGCCTGGCGCGCGGACGCGTCGCCGGTGAAGAGCCATGCGACCGACGCGGCCGCGAGCACCGCCGTCCAGAGCCCGACCCGCCGCGGCGTCGGCGAGGCGGGCAGTCGGGCCTCGCCGACGGTCGCCCGGGTGGGCAGCGGGTCGCCGCGCCACGCGAGCACGCCGAGCACCACCAGCACCGGCACCGCCTGCTGCACGCCGGTCGTCGGCAGCCAGTCCGGGATCCACGTCGTGTCGGGCCGCACCGTGTACCCGAGGACGAGCGACTGCACCATGCCGATCGCCAGCCCGGCCGCGGCGGTGGCGACGAACGAGTTCAGCCCGCCGAGCAGGGCGGCGGCGAGGGCGGGGACGACGAGCAGGCTGGTGGTCGTCGGGTCGAGCCCGGCGATCGGCTCGATCAGGATCACCGCGAACCCGGCGAGCACCGAGGCGATCATCCAGTTGACCGCGGCGACCCGGTCGGGGGAGACGCCGGCGAGGACGGCGCCCTTGTCGTTCCCGGCGGCGGCCCGCGTCGCCAGCCCGAACCGGGTGCGCTGGAACACGACGGCGAGGACGACGGTCACCGCGACGACCAGCCCGGCGAGGATCAGGCGGTTCTGGCTGACGCCGGTGCCGAACAGCTCGACGCGGCCCTCGGGCAGCACCGGCAGGCGGGTGACGACCGACGCGCCCGACGTCGGGAACCGCATCCGGGTGATCTCCTGGAGGTACAGGTAGACGCCGAGCGACGCCACGACCCGGGCGAGCGGGGGCGCGCTCCGCAGCGGCCGGAACACCAGCCAGTAGACGGCGAGGCCGAGCACCGCCGACAGGATCAGCGCGAACACGAGCGCGGCGGCGAGGGTCGGGGTCGGCAACAGGTGCACGCGGTCGGGCAGCCCCAGCACCGGCAGGACCACGTCGCCGGTGTTGCGGAACTCGAAGTAGGCGTACGCCACGTATGTGCCCATCGCCGCGTGGGCGAAGTTGACCACCCGCGAGGTTCGCCAGGTGAGCACCAGGCCGAGCGCCAGCGACGCGATGACCGCTCCCCCGCCGAGTCCGGCGAGCACGTATCCGAAGTAGACGTCGATGAGATGAACCTCTGGCTGCTACCGGGCCCGGGGAGGGTCAGCCAGCACCGTAGATGGCACCCACGTCGACCCAATCGCCGATCTGGATCAGTTCGCCGCCGGTCATCTCGGCCAGGATCTGCTGCGGCGAGCAGAGGGCGGGGAGGCCATCGAGCTGCTCACGGTCGCAGGTCGAGGGGTGGCCCATGAAGCTCGGGGCATCGACCTGGGCCCCGAGTGCCTCGGATATGCCGGCGGGGGTCAGGTCGGCCTCGTCGAGCCCCACCATGATCCGGTAGAGGTTCATGAACGACCGGAACGACACGGTGCCGGCGCCGATGGGGTCGAAGCCCTCGCCGTAGGCGTCGGACACGGCGAAGTAGAGGTCTCGGTCGGGGTCGCCGCCCTCGAGCTCGCCCTCGACGTTGAAGATCGTGCCCTCGGTCTTCGCCGGGCCGGCCTCCTCGAGGATGCTCGGCGTCGCGCACGCGCCGACCAGGTAGAGCTGGGCGGTGATGCCGACGGTCTCGATGCCGTCGAACGTGCCCTCGCAGCCGGTGTCGGCCGCCAGCATGATCAGCGCGTCGGGGTCGATCGCGGCGGCGGCCTGGAGCGGCGAGGTCAGGTCGGTCGCGGTGACCGGGTACGGGATGAGCTGCACCTGCTCGACGCCCTCCCGTTCGAGCACGGCCTCGCCGGCGGCGGCGGCCTCGGTGGCCGGGTCGTACTCGGGATACGCGAGGGCGACGGTGGTGGCCCCGGCCTCGGCGGCGTGGTGGGCGAACGCGATCGTCGGGCCGTACACGCCGCCGGAGAACTGGTACGAGAGCGGGCTGGTGACCGCCGGCGTGCTGGCGGGGATGCCGCCGACGTAGGGCACGCCGTTCTCCTCCAGCGTGTCGATGGCGGTGCCCCACACGTCGATGCCGCCGACGACGGCGGGCGCCCCGGCCTCGACGAAGCCCTGGGCGCAGGCGGTCGACCCCTCGGGGGAGAACTCGGTGTTGCACACGTCGAGCTGGAGCGGTCGGCCGCCGACCCCGCCGAGCTCGGCGTTGACGAAGTCGACGGCGGCCTGCACCGCGGCGCTCAGCTCCGGGAAGCTGGCCACCGGCGTGTTCTCCTGGTTGATCATGCCGATCACGATCGGCTCGCCCTCGGCCTCGGTGGGCTCGTCGGGGAGGACGTCGGCGAGCATCGTCTCCTGGGCGCAGGCGAACAGGTCGTCGGCGCACGCGTCGATCGAGTCGCTGACCGTCGTCGTGGTGGCGTCATCGTCGTCGGCGGCGCGGTCCTCGCTGCACCCGCCGAGGGCGGAGACGGCGAGGAGGGCGGCGAGGGTGAGCCGGAGGAGCGTCGGAGTGGCCATCGGTTCCCTGGGATCGGCGACTAAACGGTGTTTACCGGGCCGGGAACGTAACAGACCGCCCCGGCCACCGCGGGCGGGTCAGGACGAGAACCGGAAGCGGGTGACGCTGTCGGGGAACGTGAACCAGGCCAGCGCCCGGCTCGGGGTGATGACCCGGAGCCCGCCGCCGTCGTCGCCCGCCCACGAGTCGGCCTCCGGCGAGTAGCCCTGGTCGTGGTACTTGCCGAACGCCTCGGCGAGGCGGGCGCCGAGGCCGTCGGCGTCGGCCCGGGTCGCGTGGCTCTCGCCCTCGACGATCACCGCCCGCGCGCCGTTCTCGAGGTTGAGGGTCACCGCCGGGTGGGCCCGGGCGTTGCGGGCGTGGACCGTCGTCGGGGCGCCGTCGTACCAGAAGCGACCGTCGACCCAGACGCCCCAGCGGGGCACGACGTGGGGGCGGCCGTCGGCGCGGACGGTGGTGAGCCAGTAGTGCTTCGAGGCGACCAGCTCCGCCTCGACCTCGGGCCAGGTGAGCAGGCCCGCGGCGGTCTCGGGGACGCCGTAGCCGTCGGGCATGAGCGGCCGGTCGATCGCCTCCACGCGGGGGGCATCGGTCATGGCGCGGAGCCTACGGCGGCGGGCCGGCCTCCGCCGCGGCGAGCACCGCCTCGGCCCGCTCGACGTCGACGGCGTCCGGCGGCGCGTCCGCGTAGAGGGCGCGGTCGACCACGGCCCCGACCGTCGCGAGGTCGGCCGCGCCGAGGTGGTCGGCGAGGGCGTCGCCGTAGGCCGTGGCCGACTCGGCGGGCGCCCGGGCCCGTCCCGCCCCGGCGCCGACCGCCTCCAGGCGGGCCTCCAGTCGTCCCGCGGGCGAGGGACTGCGCCGCCGGTCGCGACGGGAGCGGCGCCACCACCTGACCGCGACGAACGACAGCGCCCCCAGCCCGACCGCCGCGACGACGAGCCGGGGCCACCACGTCGCCAGCCACGACGTCCAGTCGCGCACCGAGTCCTCGCCGGCGGCGGGCACGTCGGCGGTCGGGTCGAACGGCACCCACCCCACCTCGGGGAACCACACCTCGGCCCAGGCGTGGGCGTGGCGCTCGCGCACGACGAACTCGCCGGTGAGCGGGTCGCGCTCGGCGGGCACGTACCCGGTGGCGAGGCGGGCGGGGAGGCCGACGGCGCGGGCGAGGACCACGAAGGCGGACGCGACCTGCTCGCACCAGCCCCGCCGCGACTCGAACAGGAAGTGGTCGACGACGTCGACGCCGGTCGGGGCGAGCGGCGCGTCGATCGAGTACTCGGTCCGCTCGCCCATCCAGCGCTCGATCGCCCGGACCTGCTCGATCCGGGTCGTGGCCCCGGCGATGGCCTGCTCGGCGGCGGCCCGGACGCGCTCGGTGGCGACCGGCGGGGCGGCGAAGCGGGAGAGAACCTCGTCGGGGGTCGGGCCGGTCGTGGCCGCCAGCGCGTCGTCGGTCGCGGTGGTGCGGTGGCTCTCGACGGTGTACCGGGAGTCCTCGCCGAGGACCGTGTCGAGCACCATCGAGCCGTCCTCGCGCTGGTAGACGCGGGCGGGGGCGTCGACCTCGGTCGCCACCGGGGCGGCCGGCAGGGCCAGGGTCACCGGCGTCACGACCGTGAACGTCTGGCGCACGACCTGGCCGCCCGCGGCGCCGAGGTCGTGGGGCGCGGCGACCAGACGGCCGTCGTCGACGAAGCGGAAGCCGTCCTGGCTGCGGGTCCAGCGCCGGCCGTCCCAGACGTCGAAGGAGTCGATGCGCCAGAACGTGGCGTGGTCGGACCGGACCCGCATGACGATCCGGTCGCTCAGGCGCGGTCGGCGGGTCATGTCGAGCGTCTCGTTCGACGCCAGCGCGGTCGCGTCGTCCGCGCCGGGGATCCGGGGGCGCGAGCCGGCCCGGGACGACGGCTGGACGTTGTCGGCGACCGGCAGGACGAGCCCGGCGACGGCGACGGCGAGCGCGCTGACCAACGCCACCCGCCCGGCCAACCCGGCCCACGACGGTCGGTCCGCGGCGGCGGGCAGCGGGTTGCCCGGCGGACCCACCGCGCCGCGCAGGTGCGTGACGACCACGAGCACGGCGACGGCGGCGACGATCCAGGCCAGCACCGCCAGCGCGCCGGACCACGTCGTCGGACGCACCCCGAGGGCGGCGACGGTGACGCCCGAGGTGAGCATCGTGAACGTGGCCGTCGAGGTGATCGACACCGACGGCAGGCCGATGAGCGCCAGGACCGCCAGCGCGGCGAGCAGCAGGGCGGCGGTGGTGGGGGCGAGGCTGGTGGCGGGCGCGATCAGGTACCCGGTGGCCGCCATGACCGCCGCGGTCGCGACGACGAGCGCGGGGACGCCGCCGGGCCGGGCCGACGCTCGGTCGGAGGCGACCCGCGGGCGCGGCGGCACGGTCACGGTCCGACCGCGCGGGCCCGCAGCTCGGCGACCGGGTCGCGCACCGTGACCCCCGGCGGCACCGGGGCGACCGGGCCGGGCGCGGCCCGGGCGAGGCGGCGGCGCAGGTCGGACCCTGGGCCTACGACCGCGCCGACGGGCCCGCCGCGCTCGTTGGTCGAGAGGAACACCTCGGCGCCCGCGGCGGCCTCCGCCTCGGCGACCGCCTCCGCGTAGGACGTCACCGCGTCGGCCTCGGACCAGGCGGCGGTGAGGTCGACGACCACCGCGACCCGTCGCCGGGCCGGCGGCTCCCACTCCCGCACGAGCAGCGTCCCGGCCCGCGCCGAGGTCGGCCAGTGGACCATCCGGGCCGGGTCGCCCGGAACGTACGGCCGCACCGAGCGGATCTCGTCGGTGCCGCCCGCCGCCACGCCGCGACCCGGGAGGGTGCCGTCGAACGCCGAACCGTAGGGCTCGACGCGGTGGGGCCACGTGGCGGGGGCCACGTGGAGGGGCCGGGGCAGCCGCACCAGCACCACCCGCGACGCCGTCACGAGGCCGAGCGGCGCGCTCGACCGGACCTGCACGCGCACCGCCGGGAACCAGCCCCGGCGGATGGCGGGGCGGATCGCCAGCGCGGCGTCGCCGCGGTACGCCAGGGCCCGGCCGGCGGGGTCGAGGACCCGGGCCGACACGTCCGGACGGTCGACCGTGATCCTCATCTCGACGTCGTCGCCGACCCGGACGTCGGTCACCGGGAGCTCGACGGTCACCCTCGCCCGGCGCACCTGCACCACCGACCACACCGCGCCGACCACCAGCGCGGTGGCGATCGTCGACGCGACCACCGCGCCGAGGACGACGTCGTTGCCGGTCCGTCGCAGCACCCAGGACCCCACGACGAGGCTGACGACCGCGATCATCCCGGGGCCCGTGGGCCACATCCCGCGCACCCGCAGCATGCGCGCCGTCCGGAACGTGGGGAGGCCGTCGACGTCGGTTCCCCGCACGGTGGTCGCGGTGGCTTCGGGCCCGGTGATCCACGCGCCGATCCGGGCGGGCAGGACGATCCCGGGCGGGACTCCCTCGTCGGACGGGACGCCTCCGGGCCCGGCCGCGCCCGGTGCGCCTGGCGGGTGGTGCGCGGCCCCGGACACGGCGGTCAGCCGACGCGGGGGACCGGGACCCGCCCGACGATCGCCCGCAGGGCCGGGGCGGCCCCGGCGGCGACCGAGGCGGTGTGGCCGCCGCCGACGCGGTGGGCGAGGACGGGCACGACGAGCGCCTGGACCTCGTCGGGCGTGACGTAGCCGCGGCCGCGGACCACGGCGAGGGCCTGGGCGGCGTGGAGCAGGCCGAGCGCGGCGCGGGGCGACGCCCCGGTGGCCAGGGCGGGGTCGGTGCGGGTGGCGTCGACGAGGTCGAGCACGTACTCGACGAGCGGCGGCGCCACGTGCACCCGGCGCACCGCCGCCTGGGCGGCGCGGACCGCCGCCGGGTCGGTGGCCGCGGTGGCCCGGTCGAGCGCGTCGAGCCCCCCGGCGCCGACGAGGATCTCCCGCTCGGCGTCGCGGCCCGGCAGCCCCATGGTGGTGACGAGGGCGAAGCGGTCGAGCTGGCTCTCGGGCAGCGGGAACGTCCCGACCTGGCCGTGCGGGTTCTGCGTGGCGATGCAGAAGAACGGCTCGGGGAGGGGGTGGGTGGTGCCGTCGACGGTGACCTGGTGCTCCTCCATCGGTTCGAGGAGGGCGCTCTGGGTGCGCGGCGAGGCCCGGTTGATCTCGTCGACGAGGGCGACGTGGGCGAAGAGCGGTCCGGGGCGGAACGTCCAGGACCCGGTGGCGGGGTCGAACACGCTCGTGCCGGTGATGTCCGACGGGAGCAGGTCCGGCGTGCACTGGACCCGGCCGAACGTGCCGCCGAGGGCGACGGCGAGGCTCTTGGCGAGGAGCGTCTTGCCGGTGCCGGGGAGGTCCTCCACGAGGAGGTGACCCCCCGACAGGAGGGCGACCAGCGCCACGTCGACGACGTCGTCCTTGCCGCGCACGACCCCGGTGACCGACGTCCGCACCGCGGCGGCGACCCCGATGGCGACGTCGGGCCCCGCCGCGTCCCCGCCCGCTCGCGCCTCCTCGACGTGCATGGTCATCTCCCGTCCGCGGGTGGCCGGCGACCCTATCCCCACGACACCCGGTACCGGGTTCCGGGTGTCGCCCCGGTGTCGCCCGGGTGTCGGCTGCCGCTGGAGGTCCTACGCTCCGCCGACCCGAGGAGCGACCCGGAGGTGCGGACGTGGGCAGACGCAGGCGCGGCGGCATCCCGGGTCACCGGGTGCCGCCCTGGTTCGAGGACGCCAAGCTCGGCATCTTCATCCACTGGGGTGTGTTCTCGGTGCCGGCGTGGGCGCCGGTGCTGCCGCCCGGGAAGACGATGCCTGACGTCGTCCGGGAGACGCCCGCCGACCTCGGCGCCCGCCTGCCCTACGCCGAGTGGTACGACAACGCCCGGCGCATCCCCGGCAGCCCGACCGCCCGCCACCACGCCGACACCTACGGCGACGCGCCCTACGGGGACTTCCGCACCGAGTTCGAGGCGGGGCTCGACGGCTGGGACCCCGACGCCTGGGCCGACGCCTTCGCCCGGGCCGGCGCCGGCTACGTCGTCCTCGTCACCAAGCACCACGACGGTTACTGCCTCTGGCCGACCGAGGTCGGGAACCCGCACGCGCCCGGGTGGAACTGCCCCCGCGACCTGGTGGGCGAGCTGGCCGCCGCCGTGCGCGCCCGTGGCCTGCGGTTCGGCACCTACTACTCGGTGGGCCTCGACTGGACGTGGGACCCGACGCCGATCGCCGAGCCGCTCGACATGCTCGCCGCCATCCCCCGCGACCCCGGCTACGTCGCCTACGTCGACGCCCACCTCCGGGAGCTGGTCGACCGCTACCGCCCGAGCGTGGTGTGGAGCGACATCGGCGCGCCCCGCGGCTTCGACCTGCGGGCCTTCCTCACCCACTACTACGAGCGGGTCCCCGACGGCACCACCAACGACCGCTGGTCGCCGCCCCCGCCGGTGATCGACCGACCGCAGGTGCGGCGGGTGCTGAACCGGGCGGTCGCCGCCGCCCTGCCCCGCCTCCCCGAGCAGACGGTGCAGGCCGCGCCGCTGGCCCTGGCCGACTTCACGACCCCGGAGTACGCCTCGCCGCCCCAGGCCCGCACCGGCAAGTGGGAGACGACGCGCGGGATGGGCACCGCCTTCGGCCTGAACCGCGCCGAGCCCGACGACCGCCTGGTCGACCCCGACGAGCTGGTGCGGGGCCTCGTCGACGCCGTCAGCAAGAACGGCAACCTGCTGCTCAACGTCGGGCCCGACGCCGGCGGCCGGATCCTCGACCGCGAGGCCGTCCGCCTCGACGCGCTGGGTGAGTGGATCGGCCGCGCCGGCGACGCCCTGGTCGGCACCCGGCCGTGGGTGCGGGCCGAGGGCACGACGGCCGAGGGCGTCGACGTCCGCTTCACCCAGGGCGGTGGGTCGGTGTTCGCGGTGCTGCTCCGGGTGCCGGACCCGGGCGCGACCGTCACGATCCCGGGGCTCGCGCCGCTCGCCGCCCGCCCCGCCGAGCTGCTCGGCCACGGCCCGGTCCCGGTCGAGGCGGTCGGCGACGACCTCCGCCTCACCTGGCCCGACGCCGCGGTCGGCACCTCCGCCGCCGCCCTCCGCCTCGGCCCCTGACCACCCCGCGCGCCCGGCGTCGCGCTCGGCGTCAGCCACCTTGTCCACGCCCGGAGGCGTCGGCCGTCGGTAGGCGGTCGTCGCCCTTCTGACGCAGCGGGCGGACACATCCGTCCGATGGCTGTGTCGGAACGGATCCGCCGGTCGGCCGTCGCCCTTCTGGCGCAGTGGGCGGACAGACCTGTCCGGTGGCCGTGTCGGAAGCGGTTCCTGTCCGGCGACGCTCCGGGCACCATCGGGACCTGCGGCGCCGAGGCGTCGGCGGACGACGGCGGGTGGCACGCTCTCGGCATCGACACCGACGTCACCCCCTCGACGGCCGGCGGGCCGGAACCGCGGGCCGACCGGGCGCGCCTGGACCGGCCGCGCCCGGACGCGGTCGACACCACGCGGCGGCGGGGCCGGATGACGCCCGCCAAGCACGCCACCATCGCCCGCCTCGCCCCGACGCTCGGCCTCGACGCCGACGACGGCGGGCCGTGGCGCGACCGCCTCGTCGCCGCGTTCGGACGGGACGCCCCCCGTCTGCTCGACGTGGGGGTCGGGGCCGCCGACGCGACGATCGCGTGGGCCCTCGCCCATCCCGACCAGGACGTGGTGGCGGTCGAGGTGCACCGGCCGAGCCTGGCGGCGGCGTTCGCGGCGGTCGAGGCGGCGGGCGTCGACAACCTGCGGATCGTCGAGGCCGACGTCCGTCGGGTCCTCGCCGACCTCGAGCCGGGCGACGTCACCGCGGTCCGCGTGCTCTTCCCGGACCCGTGGCCGAAGGCCCGTCACCACAAGCGTCGCCTCGTCGGCGCGGAGTTCGTCGCCCGGGTCGCCGACGTGGTGCCGCCGGGCGGGTGGCTGCACGTCGCCACCGACTGGCCCGACTACGCCGGGGCGGTGCGGGCCGCGATCGCCGCCGAGCCGCGACTGGAGGTGGTGGCCGACCCGGGTCCGCTCGTCGAGCGTCCGGTGACGGTCTACGAGCGCCGCGGCCTCGACGCCGGGCGCCCCCCGGTCGACGTGGTCGCCCGCCGCCGGGCCTGACCGCCCGCCGTCACGCGGCGAGCGGCGCGGGCCGGCGGCGCTCCGCCGCGATCGTGAGCCCGACGCCGAGCACGAGCACCAGCCCGCCGACGACGACCGCCGCCCCGGGCACCTCGTCGTAGAGGACGACCGCGGCGAGGGTCGACAGCACCGGCTCGAACAGGATCAGCACCGACACGAGCGTCGGGCTGAGCCACTGCACCGACCACGCCAGCGACGAGTGCCCGACCACCTGCGACACGAGGGCGAGGCCGACGACCGCCACCCAGAACCTCACCGGGTACGGCGCGTCGGCGCCGCTGGTCAGCGCCACGAGCGGGGCGAGGGTGAGCGCGCCGATGCCCGCGACGATCGTGTTCCACCGCCACAGCCCGAGGCCCCGGGCCTGCACCTCCCGCGCGAGGAGCAGGTGGGCGGCGTAGCTGACCGCGGCGACCAGGGCGAGGGCGTTGCCGAGCGCCGGGTTCGCCCCCGCCTGGAGGCCGTCGACGTCACCGAGGGCGAGCACGATGCCCCCGCCGACGGCCACCGCCACGCCCGACGCCGTGGCCGCGGTGGGCCGCTCGCCCCGGCCGATCCAGAGGATGAGGACGACCCATACCGGGCCGGTGGTGACGATCGACGTGCTGGCCGCGATCGACGTGAACGCCAGCGACGGCAGCCACGTCCCGAAGTGCACCCCGAGCAGCACCCCCGCCAGGGTGGCCCGTCCGCCGGTGCCCTCGGGCAGCACGCCCCGTCCCGTTCCCGCGGGCGCGCGGCGAGTGCCCCGCCAGGCCGGCAGCGTGATCGCGGTGGTGACGGCGAGGCGGCCGAACGCCAGGAGCACCCCGGCCCCGGTGCCCGCGCCGTCGACGGCGTCGAGCCCGGCCCGGGCGATGATCGGCGACACGCTGACCGCGAGGATCCCCGCGACCAGCACCCCGACGATCGCCGCGTCCGCCGGGCGCCGCACGCGCGGTCGGGGGGGCCGGGCCCCGTCGCCCCCACCGGCCGCTTCGGCGCGCGCTGCCACGGGCCGAAGCTACCGGCGTGCCCCCACCGGGCCGTCGCCGGTTAGCATCGGACGCTCAAGATCACGGAGAGGTGCCGGAGTCAGGCCGATCGGGCCTCCCTGCTAAGGAGGTGTGGGGGCAACCCCACCGTGGGTTCGAATCCCACCCTCTCCGCTGACGTGGGTCCTCCACGACGATCGTGACGGTCCGGGTGGCGACGCTGCCCGGACACGTCACGGACATCACGGCACGTGGTGACGAACGCCACGGTGTCGATTCGGCGTCGAGTATTGCAATTCGATGACGAAGCGTCGCATACTCGTCATCGAGCCGCCGGTGAGGCGCGGTTCGAAGGTGCCCTGCTGGGGAGTGGGCACCTGGCTGTGTACGTAGGCGACGAACGACATCACTGAACTCCCCCGTCGCCGTTGGCGCCGCTGTGAGCGCCGAACCTCTCACG
>ENA-UOUL01005432-UOUL01005432.1-bioreactor-metagenome-genome-assembly--contig:-NODE-5432-length-11055-cov-3.711058_pt1 | contig 11055 bp, 6 predicted proteins | sample MGYA00249838_ERZ747220 | MGnify/ENA primary metagenome ERZ747220 (study PRJEB28778, sample SAMN05720191) | bioreactor metagenome | isolation source: Anaerobic biogas reactor | place: USA:Washington...
CCCAGCACGCGCCGTTCCGGCGCTGGATCGCTGGCGATGACCGCATAGCCGTCCATGGCCGAGGCGCGAAAAGGCGGTATGTTCTCGCTCGCCGTAATGTCCTCGGCCAGCACCAATCCCAGAGCGTCGTCAATTGCCAGCGACACCGGGCTCAGCGGGCGCAGGGCGGTCTCGATGCGTCGCCAGGCTTCGGTCCACTCGATCATCGGGTAGCGAGGCTCTCGTTCCATCGGGCGTTTCCTCGTTGGAGCGCCCGCTGCTGGGCGCTCGATCTGCTCGGGCAGCGTGACTTAGTTCAGCAGCAGCACGTTCACCAGGCTGCCGGCTTCTAGGTGGTCGCAGGCTTCGGGAATCACCGCCAGGCCGTCGGCCTGGACCATGGAGGTGAGGATGCCCGAGCCCTGGTCGCCGGTGAGGACGGCCTCGAGGCCGTCGGGGGTCTGCTCCAGGCGCACGCGCAGGTAGTGGCGGCGGCCGTCCTTGCGGCGAATCGCGTCTCGCAGCCGCGCCCTGACCGACGGCCAGCGCCAGTCGGTGTGGCCCATCATTTTGAGCACCGCCGGCCGGCCAAAGAGGCCAAAGCTGATCATCGACGCCACGGGATTGCCAGGCAGTGCCAGCACCGGGACGTCGCTGATGGTGCCGAACGCCATCGGTTTGCCCGGTTTCATGTTGACCCACCAGAAGTCGATGCGCCCCTCGGCGGCAAGCACCTGCTTCACCAGGTCGAAATCGCCCACCGAGACGCCGCCCGAGGTCACCAGTAGGTCGGCGCCCGCCTCGATGCCGGCCCGGATACGCGCGCTCAGTTCGCCGGCGCGGTCGGCGGCGACCCCCAGCAGGATCGGCACGCCCCCTGCCTCGCGCACCTGCGCGGCAACGCTGTAGCTGTTGATGTTGCGAATCTGCCCCGGCCGCGGCGCGACGTCGATCTCGGCGACCTCATCGCCGGTGGCCAGGATGGCGACGCGGGGTCTGCGGTGGACGAGGGCCATGGGACGCCCCACGGAGGCTAGCATGCCGATCTCCTGCGGACGGAGGGGCGTGCCGGCGGACAGGACCACCTCGCCCTCGCGCACGTCCTCCCCGGCCAGGCGCACGTTGGCGCCCGGTCTGGGCGCTCTGAGCACCTCCACCCAGCCGTCGCCGGCCTGGGTATCCTCAAAGCGCACCACCGTATCGGCGCCGGGCGGCACGGGGGCGCCGGTCATGATGCGCACCGCCTCGCCGCGACCCACCGGCCGCGCGAGCACCTGTCCGGCGGGGAGGTTGGCCACCACCCGCAGCCGCAAGCCGTCGCCCGTAGCGTTGGGTGCCACGAGGTCAGCGCCGCGCACGGCATAGCCGTCCATGGCCGAGTTGTCCAGCGGGGGCACGTCGCGGTCGGCGCGCACGTCCTCGGCCAGCACGCAGCCCAGGGCATCGAGGATGGGGACGCGCTCGGGCGGCAGCGCTTTCACCAGCGCAAGCACGCGATCTCGCGCCTCCTCGACCGACAGCATGGGATAGGCGTCGCGCTCAACCATGGGCGTGCCCCCCATGCTCCAGATCCTTGCCGCGCACCATCTTGACGGCGTGAGGCAGAATGGCGCCCAGCGTCTCCATCCCCTCGGCGACGGCCTTGGCGCTGCCGGGGAGGTTCACGATGAGGCAGCGGCCGCGCACGCCGACGACGCCGCGCGAGATGACCGCCAGGGGGGTCTTGCGGTACCCCTCGAAGCGCAATACCTCGGCGATCCCGGGTACCTCATAGTCGATGGCGGCACGCGTCGCCTCGGGCGTATGGTCGCGCGGCGCGATGCCGGTGCCGCCGGTGGTGGCGATCACGTCGATGTCGCCGCGGTCGGCGAGTTGCGCCAGCAGGGCGCTGATCCGCTCCGGTTCGTCGGGGACGATGTGCCGCTCGACGACCTCAGCTCCCAGGTCAGCCAAGGCCTCGGCGAGCACGGGACCGCTGCGATCCTCGCGCTCCCCGGCATATCCCTTGTCGCTGACGGTGACGACGACGGCGCGCATGGTGTCCTCCGTAGAAAAACACAAAAAACCGGCGTGCTCCCAAAGGAGAACGCCGGCAATACCGCGCCGCGCGGCGAACCTCTCCTTTCCAAGCACGGGAGGCATGGTGGTTTCCCGCCACACCCGTCGGGCACGATGCTTCGCACCCGGTGACCGCACGCCATAGAGCGAGGCTCTTTAGGCCATGCGGTTCGGAGAATGTATGTGGTTGGCTAGTGGTGCGGCGCTATTATGGCATGGGGGGCGCGATTGGTCAAGTCGAGAGCAGACTCATCGCCACATCCCCTTGAGCGCGGCCAGCTTATCATCGTTCATGTACTCGTAGCGCTGCACCCACATGCCGTCGACGCGGCTGTCGCGTACCACGGCGACCATGCGCTTCCACTGCGCCTCGGAGCGGTACGAGTGGGCGTAGGCGTAGCAGCGGCAGCGGCCACCGCTGCCGGCGCCCACCTGATCGACCACCTCGTCCAGCTTGGCGCGCCACGATTCGGGCGTGGCGGGGTGGTCGTCCTCCGGCGCGGGGATGTGGTAGCTGGCGAAGGAGCGCGGGCTCACGGCGTCGGGCAGGTCGAGACAGGCGACCAGGGCGTCCAGGAGCTGGCGCTCCGAGAGGGCGGGGTTCCAGCGGAGCAGCGTTTCCCCGTACCAGCGCGGCAGCGCCGACCAGTGGAAGGTGAACAGCTTGGGGCGGACGGTCTGCACGATGTCCGCCAGCCCACGGTAATCCATCCCCGAGGAGCGGTTGAACGGCGGCGCCCAGCCGTTGGCGCCCAGCTCCATGGTGCTCGCCCCCTCCTCGTCCATGGCGCGGCGCACGTCGGCGTACCAGCCGCGCACCGTGTCCGCCTTGAAGCGTAGAAAATCGAGCCACCCGGGGTAGGCCTGCAGCAGCTCGGCCGCCTCCCAGGGGCGCGTGGCGATGCGCGCGGCGCGCTCCAGGTCGCGGCTCGTCAGGTTGTGCAGGCGGTCCCACATCGCCGTGACGTCGCGCCGGATGCGCTCCCAGTCATAGCCGGCGGCGCCGGCGGCCGCGGCACAGTGGGGGCACAGGCAGGCAAAGTGATCCTCGAGGGTGTACGTCGTGTACTCGACCCAGTCGAGGCACAGGCCGTCGGCGTTGGCAGAGTGCCGGATGGTGTCGCGCACCAGCGCCAGCCCATAGGCGCGTACCGCCGGGCTGTTCAGGCACCCCTGGCGCGCTACGCGCCGGTTGGGGTCGGGGTGCGAGCCGTCGGGGTAGACGATGTCGTCCTCCGGGCGCAGCCCCGGCACGACGGTGGGCGAGGCCTGCACGTGCGCCCGCATGCCGCGGGCATGCGCCTCGGCGACGATGGCCATGGGCACCTCGCGGTCGCGCGCCTCGGGCGCCAGCTCGCCGCCGGGATGGTACGGGGTGTCGGCAAAGAGGGAGACGTCATAGTCGTGGGTGCGATAGCCGTGCAGCCACAGCTCGCGCTTGCCCCACAGGGGCCGGTCCAGGAGGCGCTCCCAGCCATCGATGTCCAGCGGCGGCTCGCGCCGCCCCTGGCCGGGCTCTGCGGGCCGCGCGATGCCAAAGCCCAGGCAGACGGCGTCGGCGCCCACGTCTTGGATGCGGTCCATCACGGCCTGCAGGCCCTCGTACTGCACGATGGTGGGAGAGAGCTGGATCCCCAGGAACTTTTTCACATCGTCCTCCGCTGACGGCGCGTCAGTGGGCGTCGGGCAGTGACTGCGCCACCGAGACCAGGTGGCCGATCATCCGGTCCGCCTCGGCGCTGATCCGGCGATGCGAGGGGTCGGCGTCCAGCCAGGCGAGGGAGCGACGCATCCCCTCGGCAAAGCTCACCGTGGTGCGAAACTCGGGCACTACGCGCTTGATCTTGGTGGTGTCAAAGACCACGCTGTGCCCCTTGTCACCCAGCAGGCCGGCGCCCACCTCGGGGTAGAGTTCGGCGATCGTCTCGGAGGCCAGGTGCACGATGGTCGGCTCGACGCCGGCGGCGCGCCCGATGGTGGTATAGATCTGGTCCCATGTGAGGACCTCGTCGCTGGTGATATGGAACGCCTCGCCGATGGCGCGAGCGTTGCCAAAGAGCCCGACAAAGCCGACGGCGAAATCGGTGTGATGCGTCATCACCCAGAGTGAGGTGCCGTCGCCGTGGGACACGATCGGCTTACCCTGCCGCATGCGGTTCACCACCGTATAGTCCTGCCCTCCGATGGCAGAGGGCACCCAGGTAGGGCCATAGGTGTAGGTGGGGCGCACGATGGTGATGGGAAAGGCCTGATCGCGGTGCGCCTGCATCAGACGGTCCTCGCAGGCGATCTTGTTGCGCGAATACTGCCAGAAGGGGTTGACCAGGGGCGTCGACTCGGTGATCACGTAATGGTTGGGCGGCTTTTGGTAGGCGCTGGCCGAGCTGATATACACGTACTGGCCGATGCAGCCGGAGAAGGCTGCAATATCCTTCTCGACCTGGTCGGGGGTGTAGCCGACGAAATCGGCCACTACGTCATAGTGCTCCGCCTCGGCCACCTCGCGCAGACGCGCGCCGTCGTTGCGGTCGCCCACGATGGCGCGCACCGATCCGTCGAACGCCAGGGCGCGGTTACCCCGGTTGAGGACCGTCACGTCGTAGCCGCGCTCCAGGGCAAGTGCGACGCACGCCGAGCTGATGTTGCCGGTGCCACCCATGAACAGGACCTTCATGCCATCCTCCTGCCTGTGTTGAGACTCGCTGTCATTCGGCCCCGTGGCGGACTGCAGCCACCTCGTCCGCCGTCGGTGTCGGCTGAACGGGCGCCATGGTAGCACACGCCTGGCCGCTCGTCCAGACGCACCGACGCTCCTGCAGATGGACACATGGCGCTGGAACGCTATAATACCGCGTGCTATCGCACGGTTCGCAACCGCTCCTTACCGTCAGCTGTACCCCTCATGGTTCGCCACGCCATGCCGACAGAACTATTAGGCACAAACCGCTGGACGAGGACCGTGAGAACGGCTCACGCATCGGCCATGGATTGCTGCTCCGCACCCCGCCGCAGATACATCGAGCCGGAGAAGGTGGATGGGCGTTTCTCTCTCCATTCTATTCGTTGAGGACTCGGAAGAAGACGCACTCCTCACGCTGCGCGTATTGGCGCGCGGCGGATATGACGTCACCTGGGAGCGCGTCTGGACCGCGCAGGCCATGTCAGAGGCGCTCGACCGCCGGGAGTGGGACCTGGTGATCTCGGGCTATGTGATGGACGGCTTTGGCGGCATGGATGCCCTCAGCATGCTTCGTGAACGGGACCCCGACCTGCCGTTCATCGTCGTGTCGGGCGCCATAGGCGAGGATACGGCGGTGGCCGCCATGAAGGCGGGGGCCCACGACTATATCATGAAGGACAACCCCGCTCGCCTGGTGCCGGCCGTCGAGCGCGAGCTGCGCGAGGCGGGGTGGCGGCGGGAGCGTCGCGCCGCACTAGTGATGCTGCGCGAGTCGGAGGAGCGCTATCGGTCGCTCATCGACAACATGTCCGACGTGGTCGTGCGCGTTGGGCTGGACCGCATCATCTCGTACGTGAGCCCGCGGGTGTGGGACCTCAGCGGAGTCAAGCCGCACCAGGTGATCGGGCGCCCCTACTATGAGGTGGTGGCACCCGAGTCCGTGCCGCGGATCGAGGAGCAGTTCCGGCTGCTGCTCGCCGGCCAGAGCGAGACCTTTCACGATGTGCTGGTGATCCACGACGATGAGCACCTCGTGCCCGTGGAGGCGAGCGTCATGCCGCTCTACGGCGCCGATGGGGCGCTCACGGGCGTGCAGGCCATCCTGCGCGACGTGTCCGAGCGGCGCCGCGCCGAGCGAGAGCTGAGTGCGGCGCACCACCGACTGCAGAATATCATCGAGTTCCTCCCCGACGCCACCTTTGTCATCGATGACCGGGGGCGCGTCATCGCCTGGAACCGCGCCATCGAAGAGATGACGGGCGTGCGAAAGGAAGAGATCGTCGGGAAGGGCGATCATGCCTACGCCACGCCGTTCTACGGGCATCCGCATCCCATTCTCATCGACCACATCGGCGGCGACCTCGCCGACATGAACGGCCACTATGACCACGTGCAGCGGGAGGGCGACGCCCTCTATGCCGAGATGTTTATCCCGTCGATCTATGGGGGGCGCGGGGGGTACGTGTGGAGCATCGCGTCGCCGCTGTACAACGAGAGCGGCAGCCGGGTGGGCGCCATCGAGTCGGTGCGGGACATCACCGCCCGCAAGCTGGCGGAGCGCGCCCTGCGCGAGAGCGAGGCGCGCTTCCGCGATCTGGCCGAGCGTAGCTTTGACATTATCTTTTCCACCGACGCCGAGGGGCGCATCACCTACGTCTCGCCCTCCATTGAGCGCATCGGCGGGTACTCGGCCGACGACACCATCGGGAGGCTGTGGACGGCTTACCTTGCGGTGCCGCACGATGAGGTCATCGGACACATTCTGGAGCGCCTGGCATGTGGCGAGACGGTCGAGGGCCTGCTGCTACCCGTGCGGCGCCGCGGCGGCGGCGTGGCCTACGTCGAGTTCAACGTGTCGCCCATCATGCAGAACGGCATCGTGGTGGGCGCGCAGGGGATCGGCCGCGACGTCACCGAGCGGCGGGTGGCCGAGGAGGCGTTACGCGAGAGCGAGCAGCGCTTCCGAGACCTCTTTGACGGCATACCCGCCTGCTGCTACACCTTTGACGCCGATGGCACGATCCTCGACTGGAACCGCGCCTGCGCCGCCGTGTATGGCTGGACGGCGCAGGAAGCGGTGGGTAGGCCGGTGTACGAATTGATCGTCACCGAACGCTATGCCGAGGCGATGCGCGATTCGGTCGCCGCCGTCTTTCGCGGCGGGTCATTCGAGGGTCTGGAGTTGGAGGCGGTACGCGCTGACGGCGAGACCTGTTACGTGCTCGTGAACCATTACCCGCTGCGAGACGCCCACGGCGAGGTCCTGATGGGGATGAGCGCGGGGTTGGACATCAGCGCCCACAAGCGCCTCACGGATCAGCTACGTCAGTCGCAAAAGATGGATGCGATCGGCCAGCTCGCCGGGGGCATCGCTCACGATTTCAACAACCTGTTGACGGTGATCAACGGCTACAGCCAGTTCATGGTGCGTTCGCTCGACCACACGGACCCGCTGCACCAGGACGCCAAAGAGATCCTCGCGGCGGGCGAGCGCGCCGCCAGCATGACGCGCCAGTTGCTGGCCTTTAGCCGGCGCCAGGTGCTCGAGATGCGGGTGCTGGATCTGAACGAGGTCATCGAAGGGGTGAGCAAGATGCTGCCGCGCCTCATCGGCGAGCACATTTCCCTCGACGTGCGGCTGGCCCCCGATCTCGGCTATGTGCGCGCAGACCCAGGACAGATCGAGCAGGTGATCATCAACCTGGTGGTGAACGCGCGGGACGCCATGCCGGAGGGCGGGGAGCTGGTGCTCGAGACGGCCAACGTCGCTCGGATCGGCGAGACGCGCCCGGACCTCGGCCCTCCGCGTGACCATGGCTGCGTGAAGCTGTCGGTGCAAGATACCGGCTGTGGTATGAGCCCGGAGGTGTTGGAGCACCTGTTCGAGCCCTTTTTCACCACCAAGGAGGCGGGCGCCGGCACGGGCCTGGGGTTGTCGACGGTCTATGGCATCGTGAAACAGAGCGGCGGCGAGGTCGTCGTCGACAGCGCCGTGGAGGTTGGCAGCACGTTTGCCATCTATCTGCCGCGAGCGAGCGAGGCTGGCGAGCCGCTCGAGGCGGATGTTGTGGACGGCGTGCCCCAAGGCTCCGAGACGGTGCTGCTGGTGGAGGATCAGGAGGAGGTGCGCCGCCTCACGGGTCGCATGCTGCGTGAGCTGGGGTATCATGTGATCGAGGCCGACCGGGGGCAGCCCGCGCTGGAGCTGCTACGGGATGGCGACAAGAGCATCGACCTCGTCGTGACCGACGTGGTGATGCCCGAGATGGACGGCCGGTCATTCGTTGAGGCTCTGCGTGCCGAGCGATCCGGGTTCGAGGTGCTCTATATGTCGGGCTACAGTGAAGACGAGCTGTTGAGGCGCGGCGTGCGCGACGCCGACGCCCCCTTTGTGCACAAACCGTTCACTGCGGCGGATTTGGGACGCAAGGTGCGAGCGGCGCTGGACTCGCGGGGCGCCCGGTGAGCGCGGCTTGTCACGACGCGATTTGTGAGGGAAGGCGATGACGCGAATCGACACGGACCGAGTGCTTGGCTTTCTGGACGCCTTGCTGCGGACGCCCAGCCCCACCGGCTACCACGAGCAGGCCATAACGTTCGTCGAGGAGGAATTAAGGGCGCTGTCGCTGCCGGGGCTCGACCTCCGGCGCACGCGCAAAGGGGCCCTCGTGGCGTCGTTGGCGGGGCGGGATGCCGGCGAGCCGCGCGCCCTGTCCGCGCACCTCGACACCCTGGGGGCGATGGTGCGGGAGGTCAAGGCGAACGGTCGCCTGCTCCTGACCCAGTTGGGCGGCTATGCCTGGAACGCCGTCGAGGGCGAGAACGTGACGATCCACTGCCTGCGCGACGGCTGTCGCTATCGCGGCACCCTGCAGACGGTGAACCCCAGCGTCCACACGAGCCGCCAAGCGGGCGAGGGCAAGCGCGAGGAGGAGCGCATGGAGGTACGCATCGACGCCCGCAGCTCCAGCAAGGACGAAACGCTGGCACTGGGCATCGATGTGGGCGACATCGTCTCGTTCGACCCGCGGGTAGAGATCACCGATACCGGCTTTGTGAAGAGCCGCCACCTGGACGACAAGGCGGGCGTGGCGGTGCTCTACGGCGCGCTGCTAGCGCTCAAGGATGGCGGGCTCGTGCCCGCGCGACGCACGACGTTTCTCTTTAGCAACTATGAGGAGGTCGGCCACGGAGCGGTGGGGTTTCTGCCCGATACCGCCGAGCTGCTGGTGGTGGACATGGCCGCCAGCACCACCGGCGAGCACCAGAACTCGGACGAGTACTCGGTGGGGATCTGCGCCAAGGACTCGGGCACGGGACCGTACGACCTCGCCATGCGCCGGCGGCTCGTGGCGCTCTGCGAGGAGCACGACATACCGTTCAAGGTCGACATCTATCCATTCTATGGGTCCGATGGGAGCTTTTATCTCAAGACGGGCGCCGATGTGCGCGTGGGCCTTATCGGTCCCGGCCTCGACGCCAGCCACGGATACGAGCGCACCCATCGCGACAGCATCGAGGCGACGACGCGTCTAGTAGTGCACTACTTGGTGGAGGGGTAACGGGCCGATCGTGCGGCGCATCGGCGGGCGACGCCATGATAGCCTCCGCGTGCGTCCCTTGGGGGAGGGACGTGCGGCGGCAACCAAGGGGCGATAGCGGCATCGTCCGGCCGGTGGCGAACACAAAGAGCAAGCGGCCATTGCTCAGGGGGGGCAAGGCACCATGGCTTGGCGATCGTGGCGGCATGGGGGGGGCACGCGCCTGGGAGCGCTCGCCATCACGGTGGCATATGCGTTCGTGGGTGGGCTCTGGATTTTCGCGTCAGACCGGCTGTTGGAGCTGCACGTGTACGACGTCCCTGGCATGGGGTGGATGCAGACCGCCAAGGGATGGTTCTACGTGTTGGCTACGGCGGCGGTGTTGTACCCGCTGACCAGGCGGTGGGAGCGCCATCTGCGGCGCAGCGAGGAGCGCTACCGAGCGCTCTTTGACGGCGGCAGTGACGCCGCATTCGTCTTCCTCGAGGCAGCCGACGGCAGCGGGGCCGCCCAATTGGTGGAGGCGAACCGCGTCGCCTGTGAGTGGCTGGGCTACCATCGCGAGGAACTCCTCGCCATGGCCCCGGCAAATCTCGCCGCTCGGGCGCCGTGGCCGTACCAGGGCGATGCCGCCAGCGCGGGCGCCCCACCAGGCCTGTTCGAGACGGACCTCGTGACCCGCGATGGGCGCCGCATCCCTGTGGAAGTGAGCACGCGCCGCTTCACGCTGGATGGCCGCCCCACGGTACTGGCGATTGCCCGCGATATCGGTGAGCGGCGCAACGCCGGGCAGGCGCTGCGCGTCAGGGATGCCGCGCTCAACACATCCATCGCCGGCATGGTGTCCATCGGCTTGGACGGCGGGGTGACGTATGCGAACCCGAGCTTTGCCCGCATGTGGGGCCACGACGATGAGGCGCGGATGCGCGGCATGAGCATCGATGCGCTCATCGCGTCTGCCGACCAGGCGGCAGAGATCGGCGCCGAACTCTGGCGCACGGGGCGATGGGCGGGGGAGGCGCAGGCCAAGCGGCGTGACGGGACTCTCTTTGACGTCCAAGTGTGGGCCAGCATGGTGTACGGGGACGATGGCCAGCCGATCACGGCGGCGGCGTGGGCCATCGACATCACGGAGCGCCTCCGGGCGGAGCACGCCCTGCGTGCCTCGGAGGAAAAGTACCGGCTGTTGGTGGAGAACGCCAACGAGGTCATCCTGGTGGCGCAGGATGGTTGGCTGCGGTACGTGAACTCGCGCGCTGAGAATCTGTTCGGGGTCGACCGCCGGGAGTTACTCGGCGCTCCCTTTGCGGAACGCATCCACCCCGATGACCGCCGCCTGGTGATGGAGCGGCACCGGGCGCGGCTTCGCGGCGAGGGGTACCCGCGACCGTACGCCTTTCGCGTTCTCGACAGTCGGAGCGAGGTGCGCTGGGCGGAGCTGAGCGGCGTGACCATGGAATGGGAGGGCAGGCCGGCGTCGCTCAACTTTCTCAGCGACATCACCGAGCGCAAGCTGGCTGAGGACGCCCTGCGCGAGAGCGAGGAGCGCTACCGCATCCTGGTGGAGAATCAGGGCGAGGGGATCGCCATGGCCGACCCGGAGGACCGCTTCATCTTTGCCAACCCGGCCGCGGAGGAGCTCTTTGGCGTTCCGTTCGGCACCCTCGTGGGGAGGCACATCGGCGACTTTGTGACCCCCGAGCAGATGGCGCTGATCTCTGGGCAGACAGCCCTCCGGCGCCACGGCCTCAAGAGCACCTACGAGATCGCGATCACGCGCCCCGACGGCCAGGAACG
>ENA-UOUL01005433-UOUL01005433.1-bioreactor-metagenome-genome-assembly--contig:-NODE-5433-length-11054-cov-4.315387_pt1 | contig 11054 bp, 8 predicted proteins | sample MGYA00249838_ERZ747220 | MGnify/ENA primary metagenome ERZ747220 (study PRJEB28778, sample SAMN05720191) | bioreactor metagenome | isolation source: Anaerobic biogas reactor | place: USA:Washington...
CACCAGCGCGTTTTCCGTGGGTTCGCCTACGGCCTTGCCCTCCTCCAGTTCCGAGTCCGAAGCCAGGGCCATGGCGGTTCCAAGCAGTTTCTCGTCCGCCGTGTAAGTGTCAACCACTGTCATCTTGTTTTTCGTCAGGGTGCCGGTTTTGTCAGAGCAGATGATCTGGGTGGACCCAAGTGTTTCCACCGCTGTAAGCTTCCTGATGATGGCATTGCGGTGGCTCATGTTGGTAACACCCACCGAGAGCACGATGGTTACCACCGTAGCCAGACCCTCAGGAATGGCGGCCACTGCCAGCGACACAGCAATCATGAAAGTCTCCAGAATGGCCTCCATCTCAAAGTCCTGGTTGCGAATCAGGCTGAAGATGAAGATAAAAGCGGAAATTCCCAGCACCAGGTAACTTAGGACCTTGCTTAATTGTCCCAGCTTGATCTGAAGAGGTGTCTGGCCTTCCACTGTCTGGGTGATGGCCTGGGCAATCTTGCCCATTTCCGTCTCCATGCCCGTGGCCACCACCACGGCACGCCCGCGGCCATACACCACGGTGGAGCCCATGTAGCACATGTTTCTCCGGTCGCCCAGCGGTATGTCTCCATTATCAGTGGATAATTTCTCCGTCTGCTTGTAAACGGGCACAGATTCACCGGTCAGGGCCGCTTCTTCCACCTGAAGGCTTGCGTTTTCGATGATGCGGCAGTCGGCCGGCACCGCCGTGCCTGCTTCCAGCAGCACCACATCGCCTTTAACCAGTTCCTCCGTCAACACCTGGCGGATATGTCCATCGCGCAGCACATTGGATGCTGCCGCGCTCATGCTTTGCAGGGCTTCAATGGCTTTATCCGCCTTGTTTTCCTGGTAAACACCCAGAATGGCGTTTAGCAGCACCACTGCCATAATAATAAACACATCCGTTAACGAATGGCCCGACATCAGGCTGGTGACGCCTGATACAAGGGCAGCCGCCATCAGGATAAGCAGCATGGGATCCTTGAGCTGCGCAAAAAAACGCTCAAGGAGGGTGGCTTTATCGGCCTCGGCCAATTTGTTCTTCCCATCCCGCGCCAAGCGTTCCTGGGCTTCCTGGTGGCTGAGGCCCATTTGCTGGCTGGCAACCTCCTTGAGCACCGCTTCCGCGGCTTCAAGATAGTGCTTCATCGTTCTCTCCTTCGATGGGTTCCTATGAAGGGCTTCCAAATCCTCCGCAGCCGCCTGCCTTATCCGCCGGAGGCTTTGCAGGAACACAAAATTCCATGCCATCGTATCAATTACGGGCTTATCTGTCAATCGATCCGGCATCCGCGCATACCGTAAATACAGGGGAATATGTGTTCCGTTTTTCGTCTCCCCTCTATTGTGAAGGCCGCCTGCATTTGCTATACTTGCAGCCAATGAAGGAGGCTGCGCATGAACCTTGACCAGTTGCTGGACCAGCTTAAAACCGATACGGACTTCATGTCCTGCGTCACCAACTGGGAAGTGAGCCCCGCCAGGGAGGCCCGCCACGCTTCCTGGCCTGATGGTTTGCACCCTAAAGTGCTTGGGGCGCTTGCCGGTGCCGGCATAGGGAAGCCCTATACCCACCAAGCGCAGGCCATCCAGCTGGCAGAACAGGGGCGGGATGTCTGTGTGGTCACACCCACCGCATCCGGAAAAACCCTTTGCTATAACGTCCCCATCCTGAACGCCATCATGGCTGATCAGGATACCCGGGCGCTGTACCTCTTCCCCACCAAAGCCCTCTCCCAGGACCAGGTAGCCTCCCTGTATGAACTCATCACCTCTATGGATGTGGATATCAAAACCTACACCTATGACGGCGATACGCCTGCGGCCGCCCGCAAGGCCATCCGCCAGGCGGGCCATGTGGTGGTGACCAACCCGGATATGCTCCACAGCAACATCCTGCCCCACCATACCAAGTGGGTGAAGCTGTTTGAAAACCTGCGCTATATTGTCATCGACGAAATTCACAGCTACCGGGGCATCTTCGGCGCCAACCTGGCCAATGTGCTAAGGCGGCTGCTTCGCCTCTGTGATTTTTATGGCAGCAAGCCCCAGTTTATCCTGTGCAGCGCCACCATTAAAAACCCCGGTGAGCTGGCGGAGAAGCTCATCGGCAGAGCGGTTGACGTGGTGGATGATAACGGTTCGCCCGCGGGTGTCCGGCATGTAATTTTCTACAATCCGCCCGTTGTCAATCGCCAGCTGGGCATCCGCAAAAGCGCCCTGAGCCAGACACGGCATCTTGCAGAGCGGATTCTTAGAAATCATATCCCCACCATCATCTTTGCCAAAAGCCGGGTGCAGGTGGAGGTGCTGACCCGGTATCTTAAGGAGCTCCGGGCGGACCCCCTGGGCCGGTCCGGCACTGTAAGGGGCTATCGCGGGGGCTATTTGCCCCGGGAGCGGCGTGAGATTGAAAAGGGCCTGCGGGGCGGTGATGTGGATATGGTGATTACCACCAACGCGCTGGAACTGGGGATAGATATCGGTTCGCTGGAAGCCTGCCTGCTTTGCGCCTATCCGGGAACCATCGCCAGCACCTGGCAGCAGGCCGGGCGGGCCGGACGGCGCAGCGGCGCCTCCCTCACTATTCTGGTCGCCTCCTCAGCACCCATTGACCAATACATTATCAGCCATCCGGAGTACTTTTTCGCCCAGTCACCTGAAAATGCCCTCACCAATCCGGACAACCTTTATGTTCTGCTAAGCCACTTCAAGTGCGCGGCATACGAACTGCCTTTTAAAGACGGGGACCCTTTCGGAAACGCGCCGGGAACAGAGAGCCTGCTTACCTATCTTGAGGAAGCCAGCATACTTCGCCATGTTGAAGGCAGCTATTATTGGGCGGCCGAGGACTTCCCCGCCAGCGAAATCAGCCTGCGCACCGCCATGACAGAGAACTTCCTCATCATGGACATTACTGACCCTGCCCATGTGCGCATGGTAGGCGAGATGGACCGGTTCACAGTGCCCATGCTGCTGCATGAAAATGCCATCTACCTGCATGAGGGCGTGCAGTACCAGGTGGAGAAGCTGGATTTTGACGCCTGCAAAGCGTTTATTAAGCATGTAGATGTGGACTACTATACCGATGCTGACCTGAATATCAGCCTGAGCCTTCTGGATGTTGAGGAAAGCGCAGGCAACGCCGCCAGGGGCGAGGTGAAGGTAACAGCGCTGGTCAAGATCTTCAAGAAAATGACCTTTGACACAGGGGAATCCCTGGGCTATGGCCCGGTTCGCCTGCCCGAAACGGACATGCACACCACCGCCATGTGGCTGACGCTGCCGGAAGAGACATCCCGTCAATATGGCAAGGACAGCCTGCAGAACGGAATGCTGGGCATCTCCAATCTCCTGCGCATCGTCGCCCCGCTTTACCTGATGTGCTCTCCACAGGACCTGGCCATCAGCTATCAGGTGAAAAGCCCCTTTACGGGCCTTCCCACACTGATCCTTTATGACAACTGCCCGGGCGGGATTGGGCTGAGCGAAAAAGCGTACCTTATGCGGCGCACGCTGGTACGCCACGCCAAAGACATCGTCACGGCCTGTGAATGCCAGGCCGGCTGCCCCTCCTGCGCAGGGCCCCAGAATGAAATCGGCACCGATGGGAAGAAAACTGCCGCCAGGCTCCTGAATGACCTGGAGGCCCTCCTGGCCTCAGCGCCGGAGGTGTAGCCGTGCCGTCCCTTGAGCCATACCGCCCCGGCCTAAGCTATACCTACGCCCTGGGACTTTACCCAACCCTTCAGGCGCTCACCCTGGCACCGGAAAGGATACGCCGGGTGCTGTTGAGCAGCCGGCTTAACGAAGGCGCCGCTTACGATAAGCTCACCGCCCTATGTAAATCGCACAGTATCCGTTCCGAGGCAGCCGACCGCCTCCTGCGACGCTTATCAGGCAAGGACAACTGCTTTGCCGCCGCAGTTATCTCAAAACAGGGGGAAGAGGCAAAAGCCTCATCCCTGCGCCACCTGGTGCTCCACCACCCCATGGACATGGGAAATGCCGGCACCATCCTGCGCACTGCCCTGGGATTTGGATTTGAGGATATTGCCGTCATCACCCCAGCGGTGGATGTCTTTGACCCGCGTGTCATCCGCGCCAGCATGGGGGCTCTTTTTTCGCTCCGCCTCGGCCTTTTCGGGAGTATGAACGATTATCTGCTGAAGAATCCAGGCAGGCAGTTGTACCTGTTCATGCTGGACAGCGCTGTTCCTCTGTCTAAAATCCGCCCGAAAAAAAGCGAAGCCCCCGTCAGCCTTGTCTTTGGCAACGAGGGCAGCGGCTTGCCGCCTGAGTTCGCATCCCTTGGCACCCCGGTGCGCATTGAGCAGGGCGAAGCCATTGATTCCCTCAACCTGGCCATCGCGGCGGGCATCGGGATGTACGCATTCAAGCGTGCTTAATCCCCCAAAGGCTTCTTTCCCGGCACACCCGCCTTTCTCGGGTATTTATTTGGCGTCATACCTACCTTGTTCATCACCTGGATATAGTGGCTGCGCCCGGGTATCTTCAGGTCAACGAGCGGCCCCATCGCACCGCCCAGAATGTCGCAGGCCTTTTGGGCTGCCGGAATTTCCCCGCTGACCGCCGGGCCTTTCCAGCACAGGGCGCAGCCCCCGGTTTTCACAAAGGGCAGGAGGTATTCCGCCAGCACAGGCAGCTGAGCCACCGCCCGGGCCAAAGCCAAATCAAACTGCTCCCGCAGCGCGCCGTGCGCCACATCTTCAGCGCGCCCTGCCACCACCTGCACATTGGAGAGATTCAGCAAGGCTACCGCTTCATTTAGAAAATCGCAGCGCTTGCGCATGCTTTCAAGCAGCACCACCTGCATATCCTCCCGGGCAATGGCCAGGGGCAAGCCGGGGAACCCGGCCCCTGAGCCCACATCGATCACCTGGCACCCATCAGGGAAGAAACCCAGATTCAAAGGCATAAGCGAATCCGCATAGTGGCGCACAGGCATATCCGTTTCAGGCACCTGGGTCAGGTCCATCCTCTGGTTTTGCTCAAGCAAAAAGGCATGGAAGCGCTCCAGCTTTTCCCAAGCCGCGCTGCCCAGGGGCAGGGAAAATGGCTCAAGGCTTTGCTTCAGCACTGTCAAATTCCTCCTCCCTTCTTAAAACCAGCAGATTCATGATCAGCCCCTCAAGGGAGCCTTCCTCGCTCATCTGCCCGCTTTTGATGAGAAACTCCTGGTTCACGCACATCATATAGCCTTCCTTCAGCATCGCTGTGGTCTGGCCGCGCACCATCTCCGCCATGCGGCGGGCTACAAAGGGCGGCAATCCCAGGCGCTGCGCGATGGCGGCAGGCCCCTGTCCTTCCTCCGCCATGATTTTGGCAAACAGCAGCTGCCTGTACTGCCGCTGAAGGAGGGACATCAGCATCAGGCTGCGTTCCCCCGCCGCCATCATTTCCTGAAGCAAACGAAGGGCTTCTCCGGCCTTTCCTCCCGCCACCCGGTCAGCCAGATCGAAAATGCGGTATTCGGCGCTCTTGGTGACAGCCGCCTCAACATCCATAACCGTCACCGCCTCCCGCTCCCCGGCGTGGGCAGCCAGTTTGCCCAACTCGTTCTTAAGCGAAAGCATCTCATCCCCGCAGGCAAACAGCAGCTGCTCCGCCGTGGCGCGGTCGATCTGCTTGCCATATTCTTTCAGTTCCCGCGCGATCCACTTGACCAGCTTGCCCCGGTCCAGTTTATCAAAGGAAACCCAGCCGCCTTGGTCCTTGATCTTCTTCATGAGCTTCCGGGCACCGCCCGCCTGCCCCCGGACATAAAACACCAGGCAGATATATTCCGGCAAACGGTCCAGATAGTCCTCCAGGCTGCTGTCCCTGGCCCGCCCTTTGCCCGGTTTCTCCGCCACTTCCTCCCCCCCCGCTTCCGCTTTTGAGGCGCGGGCCAGGGGTGAATAGTCCTTCACGATCACCAGCCGCCGGGGCGCGAATGCCGGCAGGGTTTCACAGGCGGCAATGATCTCCTCAGGCTTGGGGTCGGCCAGCTGGTTTTCGTTCAGGGCTGCCAGGTCCTGCGCCACAACCTTTTCCCTGAGGGCCTTGAGCGCACTCTCCTTGGTGTATTCTTCCTCCCCTTCAAAGAGGTAGAGCCTGCGGAACTCCCCTGCTTTGAGCTCCTGAAAAAACATATCATAATCCATGGATTGTCCCTCCCGGAAGGTGCCCGCTTATGTGCGCCTGCCCGCCAACACAGGTGATGGTGACAGCGCCCGTCTCCCCGGTGATGCAGTATCTGGCCCCGGCATCCTTCAAGCGCTCTGCCGCCGCCTTGAAGCGCTCCGGCTGGGTGCCGGACGCGGTGATGAAGGCAACCTCAGGGTTCACCCGGCGGATGAGCGCTTCGGTGGCGTCCAGGCGGGAGCCGTGGTGGGGCACCTTGAGCACCTGCGCCCCCGCGTCCAGATAGTGGGAATAGTTAGCAGTGATATCTCCCGTGCTTAGCAGGCTCACCCCATCCAGATCCCAAAGGGTTACCAGGGAATTGGCGTTGGCGGATAGGCCGGGATACGCCGCCCCATGATAGGGCCAGAGCACCTGGCCCCGCACGCGACCAAGCCGGATTTCATCCCCAGCGCCCAGCACGCGGATAGGGATGCCCCCGTCCCGGGCCAAAAGCACCCACTTCAGGCCCGCTCCGATGTCCGCAGCCTCCATGGCGCCTGAGGCCAGCAGAATCTCCCCAATCGGCACACCCTGCGCCAGCAGCTGCTCCAGCCCGCCCACGTGGTCCTGGTGCAGGTGTGTGATGATGAGGCTGTCGATCCGCCGGCCCGTTGACAGGACCAGGCTGGCCAGGTCCCCGCCATGCTCGCCGGCATCGATCACCACGGTCTTCTCCCCGTCCAGGATCACGGCGCTGTCGGCGGTGCCGGCGCTCAGCTGGATATAGCGCACCGGGTCGGGCCGTGGCAGGAGCGGCAGGGCAACCAGCAGGGCCGCCAGGGCCAGGGCCAGAATAACGCGCGCCCGTGCCTTCATCATGGCATACCGGGTGCCCAGCACCAAGAGGCCCATGATCAGCAGCATCTGCCACCAGGCGGGTGAGGCCGCCCGCGCCGTGGAAAAGGGCAGGCCCGCTGCCACAGACATCATCCCCTCATACAGAAGCGTGAGCTGGACAGCCGGCCAGGCCAGTACCTGCGCCAGGGGGAGATAGGCCAGGCTTATAAGGAGCCCCGCCAGATACAGCCCCATCAGCACGCCCACGCCCGCAATGGCCAGGGGACTGATGATAAGGCCCACCAATGAGAAGGAGTGAAACGCCGTGATAACGGGCATCGCGGTGAAGGCGCTGGCCGAAAGGGTAGCCGTGTAAGCGCCGGCAAGCTTCTCCGCAATCGCCGGCAGCCTGCGCCGCCTGGCCCAGCCTTGGTAGAGCGCCATCAAGCCATCCCCCAGGGTGATGATGCCCAGCACCGCCAGGAAGGACAGTTGGAACCCCAGGCTGAACAGGTCCAGCGGGCGAAAAAGCAGAATCAGCAAAAACGCGGCGGCCAGGCTGGTGATGGGGTCCACCCGCCGGCGCAGGGCCCGCCCCAGAAGGTACACCAGCGTCAGGATGCTGGCGCGAACAATGGAGGGCGTGAAGTCCAGCAGCCGGCAATAGGCCAGCAGCAGCCCCGCGAACACAAAAAACAGCGCCCGGTGGGACAGGCGGAACCGGCGCAGGACAAAATACGCCATGCCCACCAGCAGGCTCACATGCAGCCCCGAGACCGCCAGCACATGGGCCGCGCCCGCATTCCGGAAATTGAGCGCCGTCTCTTGCGAAAGCCCGTCCCGGTCGCCCACGAACAGGGCTTTGGCCAGCCCGGCATGTTCGCCCAGGATGAGGTCAAAGCGCTCCGAAAGGTAGATCCTGGCCCTCAGCCAGGGGCTCTGGTGCTTATCCTGGATGGCAGGGGCATACTGAAGCTCCCTGGCCCCGGAGATGCCCACCGTGATGCCCTTTTGCAGAAGGAAAGCCTTGAAGTCAAAGCCGTAGGGGTTCTCCTGCGGGGAGGGATGGTAGAGCGTGCCCTCAAACCGCGCCATCTGCCCGTCCTTGGGGATGGCAGCGTCCTCGCCCGGATAAAAGGTCCAGTAGCCGCTTTTAGCGTGATGGCTGCCAGATTCGTCTGTAACGGCCACATCGTCCAGCCTGGCGGTAACGCGCCCGTCTGTTTCCCTCATCACAGCCTCGCCCGCCACCCGGCCTGTCACCAGGTACTTCCCCTCCGGCGGCAGGGCAGGGTTGGCAGCCAGGCCCGAAAGCCACACCCCCAGGAAGAAAAAAGCGGCGCCCGCGGAGATGATCCGGAGCCCCGCGCTTTTGCGCAGGAGGATGGCCGCTGCCAGCCCGCAAAGAAGCCCTGCTGCGGGCAGGGTCCACGTGATTCCCTGCCACACCCCGCCCGCCAGTACACCCACGCCATAGAAAACAGCGCAGGCAAACAGCGGCCTTTGGCGGAAAAAGGCGTGGTTGCTGTTCATTCCATCTCAACGACCAGGCCGAGGCTGGCGGCAAGCGTGCCCGGGAAGGCTTCCCTGGCTTCACGAAGGAGGGCCTTCACATCAGCCCCGGGGATGAAGTGGGTGATCAGCAGGCGCTTGGCCCCGGCTTCCCGGGCAAGCTCTCCCGCCTGGGCGGCGCTGAAGTGCGGCAGGCCGGGCTGCCACTGCGCCCTGGTGAAGGCCGCGTCGCAGACCAGAAGGTCCGCCCCCCGGCAGAAATCCGCCAGGCCCTCGCCGCCCACCGCGTCCCCGGTGTACACCAGCACCCGGCCCTCCTCATTGGTCAGCTTCAGCGCGTAGGCCGGCACCGGGTGCTCCACCGGGTGGGCTTCCAGCCGAAGGCCGCCTATTTCATGCGTGTCGGCCAGGTTTTCCAGTTCAAAGGTCCTCTGGGCAATCAGCTGCCTTAAGGGCTGCGGTTCTGAAGGCCCCACCAGGCGGATCTTCAGCCTGTTGATCTCAGCATAGTAGGTCAGCGGCAAAAGGTCGCTGGCGTGGTCATAATGCCAGTGGCTCATCACAATGGCGGAAAGGTCTGCCGGGTCCATGAGCGCCATCAGCCGGGGCAGGACGCCGGGGCCAAAGTCCAGCATCACCCGGGTATCCCCGTCTGTCACCAGGTAGCCGGAGCAGGCGCCGTTTGCCGCCGGGTATGCCCCGGAAAAACCTATCACCCTAACTTTCATCTGCCACCTCCTGTTTGTTCAGCAGCCGGAAGGACACCGTGAAGATCCCCACGCACAGCAGCATCATGCCCAGCGTGGGCACTGCTTTGGTGTAGTTTAGCACCAGCACGGCGAAGTTGTAGAACGCGTGGAAGACAATGGGCAGCACCAGCCCGCCGGAGCGCACCCGCAGCACGCCCAGCACCAGCCCGATGGCCAGGATCTGCGGGAAAGCCAGCACGCTTCTGTGCAGCAGGGCAAACAGGATGGCGCTCACCCAGACGGCGGCCTTGCCCGAAAAGCGTTTCGCCAACGCACCCTGGATAAGCCCCCGGAAAAGCAGCTCCTCGGCCGCCGCCGGGATGAGGGTCACGCAGAGGATGGCCGCCGCCAGCTGCCCAGGGCCCTCCGGCACCAGCGCCGCGCCTTCCGGTATGCCAAAGCCAAAGGACTGGAGCGCCGCCACAAACACCACCGTGATCAGCACACCCACCAGGGTGAAGGAAACCGCCGCCAGCATGCCAAGCCCGCTCTGGTAGGCCGTTGGCTTGCCCCACAGCCCTTGTAATTCCTGGGCAGAGGCGGGTGAGCGGCGCATGGCCAGCAGCGCCGGCAGCCCCAGCAGCAGGATCTCCTGCAGGGCCAGCAGCACGCACAGCCCCGCAAAGCCCAGATCTGAAGGGAAGAGCACCGGAAGCAGCAGCCCTGCCCCCACGCTGGACAAAGCCCCCGGCAGCCAGCGCAGCCTGCGGCTATTCAATGGTGAAATAGCCGCCCACCCGGTCCCGCCAGGCCATCTCCAGGCGGATATCCTGCCCCGGGCGCACGCCCTGGCGGCCCAGCTCATCCATCACGGTGTGCATGGCCAATTCCGGCGTGTTGTTGTCCCCGCTCAGGTGGCCCAGCAGCGCCTGGCGCACCCCCGTTTCGTGGAGGGCCAGGAGGGTCTGGGCGCAGGAGAGGTTGCTCAGATGCCCCCTGGTGCCCAGGATGCGCCGCTTGAGCGCCTCCGGATAGTGGGTGTTGAGCCTGAGCATCTCCGGGTCGTGGTTGCTCTCCAGCAGGATGAGGTCCGCCCCAGCCAGGTGCCTGAGCACCGGCTTGGTCACCCGGCCCATGTCCGTGGCCACCGCCACGCTGCGGCTGCCGGCAAACAGCCGGAATGCCACCGGCTCCACCGTGTCGTGGGAGATGGGGATGGGCAGGACGCCGATATCCCCCACAAAGAAGTCCGCCTCGCTTTCAAACACGCGCCTTAAGTGGGGCGGCACCTCCCCCACCGTGCGGTACATCGCCTGCCAGGTGGCCTCATTGGCATAGACCGGGATGCGGTATCTGCGGCTTAGGACCCCCACGCCCTTCACATGGTCCAGATGCTCATGGGTGACCAGGATGCCGTTTAATGTCTCCGGCAGCACGCCGATCTTGTCCAGCATGGCGGTGATGCTGCGCCCGGGCAGCCCCGCGTCTATCAAAAGGCGGGTGCCCCCCGCCGCAACAAAGCTCACATTCCCGTTTGACCCGCTGTTGAGCGGGCAGAATTCCAGTTTCATCAAGCCATCCTTAACAACACATTGCGCCCATAGGCATGCCCATTATAAGGGCTTGGCCGCCAGCGGGCAAGGGCAGGGGCCATGCGCCCGGCTTGTTCCCCAAAGGGCTCCCTGCCCGGAGGGTGGGCATAAAAAACGTCGGCCCAACCCTGCCAGGCGGAAGATTTTCGCGCTTGACAAAGTTGGGCTCGCCGTGTATTATCGATTTTGCGCCGCAGGGCGTATGTCGCGGGGTAGAGCAGTTCGGTAGCTCGTCGGGCTCATAACCCGGAGGTCGAGGGTTCAAATCCCTCCCCCGCAACCA
>ENA-UOUL01005434-UOUL01005434.1-bioreactor-metagenome-genome-assembly--contig:-NODE-5434-length-11053-cov-3.209366_pt1 | contig 11053 bp, 22 predicted proteins | sample MGYA00249838_ERZ747220 | MGnify/ENA primary metagenome ERZ747220 (study PRJEB28778, sample SAMN05720191) | bioreactor metagenome | isolation source: Anaerobic biogas reactor | place: USA:Washington...
CCCCTTTTGATTAGTAAGCGGTTAAAGTTATCCAGGTCCCTTATCTGTATCTTCATGTGTTCCCCTCCTGCTTGCTAACGCAAACTTGCTCCTGCGGACATATTAGCACCATCGCCTTGCACTTGCAAGCACTTTTTGTGGTCATGTAGTGATAAAAATCGGGAGGCGCAAGCCTCCCTTTATTATTTCTCGCTAGACACGCTAGACTCCGGGGGTGCCCAGAAGGTGCCCCTCTCTCAATTTTGCTCGTCGGCCGGCGGTCTTTTTTTTCGTGGTCCGGAGTTGGGCGCCACCCGGTTTGGATCAGGTGGCCCCAGCACACGATGGAGTCCCTCCCGCGAGTAGTATATGGCATGCGGAGTCTCCCACACCTCGTAGTCGTGGAATCTCCCATCCCTAAAGCACATGTATATCCACTGTCTGGTCACGCCCCACTCGGCGGATGCGGCCTCCGGCGTCAGGAAATTCTCTGGCAGGCGCATTGCTTACCCCTCCTTGTAACTTTACCTATGTCTAGTATAGCGTAGGGCCGACCAGCGCGCAAGGGCGGCTATTCGCCCTCCTTTTTCCATAGTTGTAATCGCGGATTGACCCTTGGTTCCGCCACCTTCGGCTCGGCGGTCGCTTTCTCAAGCGCCGCTGCTAGCCGGTTGATGGCCTGGATCAGTTCCGGGATATCCTTATTAATCAGCTTTTGCCCCATTCGGGTTTCGTGTAGCTCCGGCATTTAAAAATCCCCCTCCACCACTTCCGGGGAAGCATCCGCGAATGCCTCCCACATCATGTCTGCCAGTTCGTGCAGGCATTTCTCGCACAGGATCATAAACTTTGCCGGGCCTCCATTCCCCATTAGCGCCTGCACTCGGACCATTTTGGTCTCCCCGCAGGATTCACATGGCATCGCGGGGTGCTTTATCGTGGTGACTACTACCATCTCCGTTCCCTCCTTATGCCGCCTTCAACAGTTCCACCGCGCGATCGAGTAAAACGTGTCCGCCGATTACCCGCTCAAATTGGTGGGAGTCGTAGCTGGCTGTCTTGCGCTTGGGCTGCCGATGGTCCGCAAAGTCGGCCACGGCGTTGATGAATCCCCAGCCGGTCCCGCGGAATCTCTCCAGGTCCGGAGCCGATTGGTAGCGGTACATAAACTCCTTGCGCATGTTTCGCACCAAATCGTGCCGCTTCTGGTCCTTGGGCAAGGGAAGGAGGTCTACCGTTAGCTCGGCCAGCATGTTCTTGGTGACCGCGATCTCCACCAGGCGCTCGGCGTCCTCGGCTAATGCAGTCATATAGTTGGCAGACAACTGCAGGGTTCGTTCCGCATCCTGCAGCTTGCCTTGAATATCGCCTTGATGGTTAGTCGACCATGCTCTGGTGGCGGTGCCCAAGGCCAGGTTGAGCGTATTCATGCACACCACCCGAATCGGGGTTATTGCGACCTTGACCGCGTTGCGGCCGTCGTGCCCGTTGGAGAATACGAGGTAAGGTTCAATCTTGTCTCCCAGGATTTTGGTCTCCGGCATCCGGGCCAGCATCCACACCCGGCGGCCTCCCCGGAGCGACCCGGCGCTTTCGTACCGCGCTCCCTGCCCGATAAGGTGGTCGGTGAAGGCAAATGCCTCTCGGTTTTGAACGATGCGGTACCCGTCCCCGACTATGCCGAGGACCGATCCGTCGTCGCTGCGGAAGTTCACCCGGTAGTTTTCGATTTCGGTAGTTTTGATGCCGAATCCGGTCACTTCCTTCCGGTATACCGGGCCTTGCTGGACCTCCCAGTCGAGTCCGGCAATCCGCAGGGCGTCCTCCGAAGTGGGCGCCTCCTGCACCAGAATGCCTAAGCCATGCCACGCCGGGGTTCTTGTAACAAAGAGCGAATCGTTGAGTTGGATTTCGTGGGCCATCTTTCATTCCTCCCTTAAAATGCGGCCAGCAAAGCGGCCGAGGTTATAATAACCAGCATCATCGTGGCGATCCCGGCCACTAGGTCGTTAAAGTCTAGGTTCTCTCTCATCCGTCGTGCTCCTTTCTTTTCAGGGAGCCGCCGTGCTATACTTTTCTCGGCGGCTCCGGTCGTCACCATGGGGCGGGGTAGGGTTAAGCTGGCAGGCGGTCTACCCCGCGTCGCTTTGGTTGCCCACCTCCTCCCAGGAAAAGGCGTGCTTCTTGTCCGCCAGCCCTGATCCATTCCAATCCGTGCGGTAGGTCTTTTCGCTGAATAATATGGTCCCGTTGGGTCCGTATACGTTGATGGTCATCCCGGGTTTCAGCGGGCAGCTGGCCTCGTAGCCACCCGTCCACTTGTTGGCAGTGCACCACCGAACCAGTCGCTTGTCCAGTTCCTGCCGGGCCAAAACCAGCCCACTGAGTGCCCCGCCCTGGACCTTATAAAGGTCCTCGCCCAGCCCCCTTTGGCTGCGGAAAAACTGAAGGATGATTACGTCGCTCACGTGGTCGGGGGTCAGCACCCCCGGCTTGATCTGTTTTGCCATTATCACTTTCCCCCTATCAAGAGTTCTGTCACCATCTTGGTCAGCGCTTCAATGGTGGACTCGGTCAAGGCGCTTGCGATGTTGCCGTTGAAAGCGCCGATGGTTGCAACTTTGACGGCCACCCCGGTCCCGTCGTCGGTTGCCACCAGGACCATGGCTGCCTGCCCCTCAAAGAGCGTCACCTTTATTTCGCCGTTGTCTTGGGTGAAAGCGGTCTGTACATATACATTAGGCATGCTTGTTTCCCTCCTTTATAATTCGGACGCCATCTTTAAATCCAGCCACCCAATTGCTGATGGCGTGGTAGTCGCCTAGCGCCAGGAATGCACCGTCTTTGGGGCCTGTGTCAAATACGGCCAGGAATCTGCCGACCTTATGGACTAGGACTCTGTCGGTAATCTCGTCTACTTGCGCCTGGAGCTCCTTGGCTTGTGCCTCCAGTGGTACCATCCGCGTTTCCTCCTTTCTGTGCCTTGAGCGCCGCGCCCCTTGCGGGGCGGCCCCGGCTTTCACGGGGCTGGGCCTAGCGGCTTATTCGTTGGGGTCGCTGAGTTCCGCTTGGTAGGTGTAGATTTCGGGAACATCGCTTGCTTGCATTCCGTCTTCGCCGACAGGGTCACGGCGTTCCTTCCCAAGCCCCAATTCTTCGCGCTCGGTGAGTTTCAGTTCCTCAAAGGCGGGGATCTTCTCGGTATCAATCGTCGTCTCATCGTATTCCTCGCTGATTGCTTTGAAGCTGTGCAAACCGCAAAGGTCAGCGACCAGCTCCCGGTTGTCCTCGCCCGTGACCGTGCCAGTCTTGTCGATGTGGTAGCCACCAACCTCATAGGCGAATGTCGGTGCTCCGAGGTAATTGGTCGGGGCGTTAAGTTCATGGCTAATGGCTGCGACCAGTGATTTACGTTCAGGGCCTGTTACGTTGTAAGAAAGTCTCATGTTCGTTTCCTCCTTTCTGCGCCTTGAGCGCCGCGTCCTACCCCGCTAGTATTGCGTCTATCTCTGCCACTCTTGCCAGCAGCCGCTCCCGCTCCTCCTGCAGCGCGGCCAAATTTGGCGTTTCTTCGGCGAGTATTTCCAGTGTCAGCCCTTCGGGATTCGCCTCGGCGAGTGCCCGAGGTACATCGTGGATGATGATCACCGACCCTTTTGTGACTACTGTTTCCCAGTTTTTGACCGATCCGCCGGAATCGGCTCCGCCCTCTACAAAAACAACGCCTTCGCCTATCCTGGCTCCCGAGTCGCGGCCCCATGCGGAGGCTATTGTCCGGCCGAGCATTACGACCGGGCCGCGTCCTTCCGATTTACTACTGAGCATTGTCACTTTTACAGATACTAGGTCGGCTGGGCGATCGTCTTGGCCGTATACCTCCCGCATGGCCTGGCGGACCACCTCGACATTGCGGGGATCCACCGTCCAGACCTTGGCGGCGCTATCCCAGCGACCGCCCAGCTTCTTGATTTTATCCACAAACTCGGGATTGTAAGGGCTTACTATCTGTGCTTTTCCGTTTGCCTCAATAATTTTAAAGCTCATCTGCTCTCCTCCTCTCATGTGCCCAGGCGCTACCAAGCGCGCCTGGGGTCGTCGGGCTCAAAGTAGCTGTCGGGGTTCTCGTACATGTCCCGGTTGTGGGCCTCGATTGCATCAAGGGCCTTTTGCTCCGCCAGCCAGCCGGCTAGGTTCTCGTCCAGCGTCCAAGTCTGCTGCGGGCATCCCTCATCCTTGGTAGTGTAGCCAGCGTCCTTTAAAAGGGCCAGCATCCGGGGGCCTTGGGTCCCGGTGTTGATCAGATTAAGGTCTAAAACTTTCGCGCCCTGGTTGATGTACCGCTTGAGCTGGGTTATGAGCTTGCTTCCCTTTGCCATCCTATTGTCCTCCCTTCGGGGTCAAGCCCCGTTTATTTATTCCATTGTCGCACTTTGCGCGCGTAAAGTCAAGCACAAAAGGGGGACACATTCGAATTTATTTGCCTTTTTTCCACCCAATCACCCGGGCGATCTGCGGCTGGGTCTGCGGGGACACGCACTTGGTAACCTCGTCCCGGCGGATATAGTCTAGGTAGTCCAGGGCGTTGATTCCCTGGCCAAGTCCATGGCGGGCTATCCAGCACCCGACCACCGCGCCGGTCCGGCCGTAGCCTCCTAAGCAGTGGACGTACACCGTCTCCCCATCGGTCAACGCCTGGTCGATGCGGTTCAATATCCGCTTGGTCTGCTTGACCGTGGGGGCCGTCAGGTCCCGGATTGCGAACCGGTCACACGCCACCTTAATCCCCCGCTTCGCCCCGAGAGCTTTCGCCTCCCGGTTGTATTCCCTAATCGGGCGCATGCGCCAATCGCGCTCCCCGCGCTCCATTAAGGAGATGATCCGGGTCACCCCCTGGTCGAGTAGCCATGTCAAGTTCTCGGTCTGTTGCGCCCGGTCCATGTCCCCCGGGAAAGGGCCGGCTAAAAAGGTGTCGTTCACCTTATAGACCCGGCCGTCGAACCTTACTCGCTGATCCCACTGGCTGCCCAGCAGGGAGGTAGTCCCCCTGAAGGTGTACGGCCAGCGGTAGTCGTTCAAATAGTCCTGCTGGGCCTCGATCTCGTCGAGCATATCCCAAGGGTCCTGCCAGCCCTTATCGGGCCATAGCGTCGCTTCGGTGAATCTGGTTTTTCTTTTTGCCATTGGCCGTTCCCCCTTTGTGCCATCCCATGAATGCTGGTTGTTTATCAATCCGCGTCCGGGTGCTCCGGATCGCTGCCCGGAAGGCCCGCTTGTCTAACTCGAAATCCTCGTAGCCATCCAGGCATACGTTGACGTACCAGTCGGTGGGCATCGCCAATGGGTGCCCCGCCGTCATCTGGTAGGTCATGGCTATCTCCACCCCAAACTCGGTCTGGACCGGCACGTTGATGCGCCGGTATAGGGTCGGGAAACCTTCGTAGAAATCGAGCCGTTTAAGGTCTTGCTCGGTGATGGACCAAAGGCCCCCCTGGGTGCGCTTGCCCTTGTCGGGCTCGACCGTGCAGTACCCGCACCCGCTGGCGTTCCCCTGGAACTCCAGGCGGTATCCGTCCAGGATTGCGGCACTCATCGGGCGAGCGCCCGGGCATCGTTGCTTCATCTGGCTCACGTTCAGGTTGCTGCCGTAGCAGAAGTATCTCAGTCGTTTTATCATTTGCTCTCCTCCTCGGTTTCTTTTGCCATGCCGATTCTCAGCAGCTCGGCAACCGCTTTATCGCACCGGGCCTCGATGGTGTCTCCGGAAAAATCTACCGGACCGTTAAAGTTGTTGAGTCTGGTCTGCAGAATGTCCAGGTATTCGTTCAGGTTTTTCCCTTGGTCGAATGCGATTTCTCGCAGGGCGCGCATTATGTGCACCGTTCCCCCGTGGATGGTCATGCCATCCGCTATGATTGTTCTTTCCGCCATTTTCGTTCCCTCCTTCTATTTAAGCGGGGCGCCCGTGTCTCCAGGCGCCGTTTCCGCTCAGGTTCTTGGTCAGGTGTTCCCGGGTGCTTTCGAATTCGGGTCCGATGAAGCCCAGTCTCAGGAGCCAGCACCGGAAGGTATATTTCTCGTTGTCGGTATCCGGTTTGGCTGGTTTGGCCGCTCTCTGCTTGAGTGCTTGGTGGCTCATTCCAAGGGCTAGGTGTATGTAGGCCTTGACCTCCCCGGCGTGCAGGGTGCTGTTAAAAAGCCTGAATTCCACCGTGCCTTTGTACCAAACCGCGTGGAGGTTTAATCCGCAGTAGCGGGTGTCGTGGTAGTGCTGGTAGCGGGCGTTCGCCGGGTTTGACCCATCGTACCAGAAGGCGGCCAGGTCGTCCAAGGTGACCGTCTTTTTGCCGTTGACGTCGTCCACCAGCTTGGTGCGGAGCTTTTTGCAGTGCTTCAGCCGGCTATTTTTGACGTCCAGGGCCTTGTAAATCATGTCCTCACGGGAGGCGAAAATGTTGATGAGGTTCCGCAGGCTGGTCGGGGTGTGCGGTGCGGCGTCGACGTGGATATGAATCCCGCAGCTGCCGTTAACCTTGGCGCCCGCCTTGCGGAGGGCTCTTACGACCTGCTGGAGGGTTTCGATATCCCCCCAGGTCAGTATCGGGGTGACCACTTCGACCTCGTAAATCGGGCTGTCGCTCGGGGTCGTGCCCCGGAAGGTCCTTATGCTGGAGTCGCTGACCACCTTCCACCAGCGTCCCTGCGGGTCCTTCACCCGGCGGGTGTCGTATCCCATTTCCGGGCGGTGCTCCTTGGTGGTATGGAAGTGCTTGGCGATTACGCCCGCGGCTGCGCTCCGGGAGATTCCGGTCATTTCTATTTCTACCCCAAATCTCTGTGTTTTCATTCCCTTGACCTCCTTCGCTTTACATACGTTAATACTATAATATAGGTTTACGCACACAAAGTAAAGCGAATGTGCCAAAAGAGCAAAAAAAATAAGGGGCCTTTCGGCCCCGGAGAGTGGGAGGTGTTTATCTGCGGGTGGGGGACTAACCCCGGCCTCTCAAATAAAACGCGGGGCTTCGGCCCCGCTATAAAAAAGGAGGGAAGGATTCCCACCGCAGTGGGCTACTTGCCAGCGGCTCGGCCTCTCCCTGCTACTCAGCCTCCCCGATCACACCACTGTACTTTGCGGCATCATAAAACCCGGCAGCACTCGCACCGATCACGAGCCCGATCACAGCCCCCGAAATCAGTTCGTTACCGTTCTGGTAAGCTATCCCCACGCCGCCCAGGAGGCCCAGCAGGATAGCTAGGGCCGGGGCGTACTTAGTCGGCAGCCCAACCTCCCGCGCGATCTTAACTAGGGCCATAACCAGTCCCACCACGGGCACACCGTAAAGCAGATAAATACTAACGTCCATTATTTTGACCTCCTTACATAGTCCGCAACATTGCGGATTAAGGCGTTGACGTAGTCACCCCGGGCAGCCTGCCCGGTAGCCGCGATCCCCAGCCAGTAGTCAGGGCTGTTGATGATCCCGGCCTGTTGCAGTACCGCTATGTCACTGAGCGCAGGCGGCGGCTCCGGGGTAGTTGCAACATTAAACCATTGTTTGACAGCATCGGCCATGGCATTGACCACCTGTAGATAGCGATGATTAAACACATGGATATCGCTCAGATTGTCGTGGAAGAACACCTCAGTCAGCACCGCCGTGGCATTGGTATTAACCACCTCGGCCCAGCGATGGCCAGGCGTGAGGCTGTCTTTGATGCCCCTGTCCCTGAGTCCCAACGCCCCCACCAGGGCCGCTTGCAGTAATGACCCGAACCGTGCGCTGTCAGTGCCATCGATGCCATAGCACCAGGTCTCTGTCCCGGTCCCGCCCCCAGCGTTGCTGTGGATGGCGATATGTAGATCAGGCTGCCGGGCGTTGGAGTCGTTGACGATCTGCGTTAAGGTCCAATTCGGGTTATTGTAGTAGACGGTTATTCCCCGCTGGGTCAGGATATCGCCGACGTCATGGGCCAATTGGTTCATTCGGGCCTCTTCGGTTATGCCGTCTGCCCCCATGTTGGCTTCCTGATTGGATGCAGATAGGTATACTTTATGGTTGCTCATCGTGTATCACCCCCACCCGTTTTGGCCTATCCGGCCAACTGTTGTTCTTGCTGAGGTTTTCCATCCCGGCCTTGGCGTAGTACCCAAGGACCACGGCTACAATCTCGATGCAGACCGTCTTGGATAGAGCCTCAGCGATCTGCATCCGGCCTAGAAGGGCAAGGGCATAGCTGGCCCACATCATGGCAAAGCCCTGGATGAGTGCTATCCTGATTATCCACTTGGAAAAAGTAATGTCTTTTGTCATTACTTGCAATCCCCCTTTAGCTCGTCAATCCGCTTATGGGCCTGCTTGGAGCTTTCCTCGACGCGGATCACCCTCTCGGACAGGTCGCCTACCCGTTTTTCTGTGGCCTTCATGTCGATTTTGATATCATCCACGCCACCGCGGATGTATCGTATGTCCGCTTTCAACTCGCCGTTTTGCAAGCCCTCGTCAGCGCACTGCTTTTTGACCCCCCTTTGAAACCCGACATAAGCAAATAGGATTGATGATACCGTCCCTATCGCCCCCAGCAGGGCCAGATTCTCTGTTGCCATCTCCCACGCCCCTCTCATCAGTAATGTATATCTCAAGCGGCATGGCCGCGATTGTTCTGCACTTCCATTAAAAAACCACCCCGCAGGGTGGTTTGGTCGGTTATTAAAAGTATTTTCGGTATATCTCTTTTCGCCTGGGTCCTGATAGGCTGGCGTACACGAGAGTAGTGCTAATCTTCGCGTGGCCCATCAGTGTTTGGATCCCTTCCATCGGTGCGCCCTGGTTGAGCAAGTGGGTTGCATAACTATGCCTCAATTTATGGGGATACACATTGGACTCAACCTCTGACCGCTTGGCTACCCGCTTAATGATATAGCGGATCTCCGCTATGCTCATCCGGTGGGGCTTGCGTTCTGTGACGAACAGGGCCATGTCTGTGTCTTTCCTGCTGTTCAGGTACTTCTTGAGCCAGATCGCGGCCTTGATTGAGAAGTAAACCTCGCGTTCCTTACTGCCCTTACCCAGAACTATACAGGAGCGGTTGTCCCAGTCGATTGCCCCGCGGTTCAGCCGGTGGACCTCACCGATCCGGCAGCCGGTAGAATAGAAAAATTCTACCAGGGCATGCTCCAGCGGAGACCTGCAAGCCTCCTGCAGTATAATCGTGTCTTCCTCACTGAGTGCTTTAGGTACGATCTTGCCCAGCTTAGGCTCCCTGAGCTTTCGGGCCGGGTTAGCCTGGCAGTAACCCTCCTCGGCAGCCCATCTAAAAAAGGCCCGGAGAACCCGGATCCTCATACCCAGGCTGGACAGCTTCAAATGACCGCCGCGCTCCACCAGGTACTCTTTAAGATCCGCCAGGGTAACTTCACCCACATCGATGTCGCCCAGGTATCGGATGAGCATATTGGCCTGGACTGCATAACCCTTGAGTGTGTGAGGGCTGAAGCCCTCGATCTGTCTGTCGGCAGCATAAAGCCGCCACGCTTGGCTGAGTAGCATGATATGATACCTCCCGCAAGATATTTTTGGTTCCCGCAGTAATGATGATAGCAGGCAACGCCTGCGGGGACGCTTTCGATCAGGGGAGCTACCCCCGATCTAGCCTGCTACTACCGTACCATATCATGCAATTTCAATTCAAGTCAATCTTTCATATTCGCTAAACCGATAGTTTTATATCGGTTGTTCTTTGACGGGATAAGGTAAAACGCTACCTTCAATCACTTCTGCCCCTGTAATCCCTGCGACATAGGCGGTCAGCCAATCAACTACGACTTCATCCCAGGGATGACAAAAACAAAGTCGATTATCTGAGAGTATTAAAGGAATACCTAATTTAACTGGATTAGGTGCAGGGTCAAAGTCGGGAGTGGCAAATATCTCGTCTGCCAGGGTTTGGTTGGGCACAATTAAATATGTCACTTAATATACCCCTCCCAACCTGCTTTTCGCTCATTTGTTCCTTTAGTACGATTACTGACAGCCGTTGGTCGTTTCCATGCTTTTAATCGTTCATTTTTCCGTTCTTCCCTAGTTTTCTTATCTTTACCGGGGTCGATTAATTTCATATTGACACCCCCCGAACTGCAAGAATGTTTTGTATCGCTTTATAATTTTGCCTCACTTCGGCAGGTCTTAGGGTAGTATTGTATATTAATCCCATATATATATTTCCCGTAAAATATTCCGGAACATTGGCCTGTCTACCCCAGTCTTGCGTTGCAGTTGCCCCGCTTGAAATAGCTTTTGTGCCAGTTTGTAGGATATTGTTTATAAATAACTTTATTTGTCCTTCGTCACAAATGCCCGTAGCAACGTAGGGAATATTTTGAACAACACTTCCAGATGCACCAATATATGACGTTCCATTATAATACCCAAAGCGCAGAATATTACTCTGAACTTGCATCCCGTTTCTGTCAAGCGCACTATTACCGTTTGACCATAAATAACCATCCATTTTGGCAGTAACATAAGCGCAAACAATCGTGTATTTTTTAAATCGACTAAGATTAGTGTCTTTCGCTGTTAGGGAAATATAATCATCTTCACCGAAAACACCCTTGCTGCCATCAAACGTAACATCGTTGGTATCTGCTCCCGCATCACTACCATTTTGCCCATTATAACCACGACCTGATTTATCAGTTAAAACTTGACTCCCTGCGGGGTCGGTAAAATCATACAACGCATAAAGCCCACGCTTCACTATGCCCGAAGGCATCAATATCTGCCTCATTATCGGTAGCATTTTGCCACCCCCTAAAGTGCTGCTATGCCGAGGTTGACGGTCATTATCTTGGTGTTTACGGTGGTGTCAGTACCCTTACAGACCAACTGCCCATACAGTTTAGTGCTACCACTAGCAAGGGTGAAGTCAAGATTGTGACCAACATCTAATGCGGCAGATGCGTTTGTGCCTGTCACCAATGTACTTATATCAATCTTGCCAATATAGGAAGGCAACTCTGCCACTACTAATGCCCATGCCGCATTATCAGCAATGACGGTTGGCGCAGCGGTAA
>ENA-UOUL01005437-UOUL01005437.1-bioreactor-metagenome-genome-assembly--contig:-NODE-5437-length-11050-cov-5.025153_pt1 | contig 11050 bp, 5 predicted proteins | sample MGYA00249838_ERZ747220 | MGnify/ENA primary metagenome ERZ747220 (study PRJEB28778, sample SAMN05720191) | bioreactor metagenome | isolation source: Anaerobic biogas reactor | place: USA:Washington...
GGGCCCCAGGGGCTCACGCGGCTCGCCCGGCTGGTGCTGCGCGGCGGCGTGTTGCCCAACTACCCCGAGCGCGACGGCATCGACAACGACGGTGACGGCGGATACGTGATCAAGAACCCCGGGGCCGGAGTGACGCGTTTCGAAAACCCGAATGCCAGTCAGACCGGGGCCGCAAACTTCTTCACGGAGCCTGTCCTGCAATATGTGCCCGGTACGCTGGACAAGGACATGATCGACAACAACCTCGATTATGTCCTCGATGAACGGGGTAATGAAATTTATAACGTTGATGATAGCGTCTTTATGCGTCACGGCAACCCGCTCCTGAGCGAGGGCGTGGACGAGGGCCGGCTGGGCTCCTTTGTCCGCTTTCCTGTGGATGAAGACGGTGACGGGACGGTGGATTACTACACACCATCAGGGTTCCCGGGCTTCCTTGCGCCTTCAAAGAACGGTCTGCCGCGCTTCTATGGACATGGTTCCTATGAGTGGACGCCGCTGTCTTTGTTTAATCTTCCCAACAATCCTTTTGTTGCAGTTTCAGGCTTCAATTTTGTCACCCTTTATCGTAGAGACTGGATTGGCCTGGGGTTCAGTGGGAATGGCGGGACGCTTTACGGTTTTGACGGAACTGTGTATGGCATTTTCGACCAAGATGAAAACCTTGTCCTTACCTCGCCGACAAATGAACTGTATCCAGAAAACGGCTTTCCTTGGGCGTTATTGACTGCCGCAACCGAATACCGGTTTCTTGTCAATACCGATCCCTCCCCCGTCATCGACACGATCACGAACACGGATTCCCCCGACTGGCAGGCCTTTGTGGAGCGGCGCTGGAACCCGGGCGACAACGTGGTGGTCACCCTATACGTGGGTCATCCCGACCTGAACCGCGTCGCGGACCAGGTCACCTACCGGGAGAATGACGTCATCAACCGCACCCTGGACGACATCGTGCCCTCGCCCTATTACGTGGACGGGTTCAGCAACTATGGCTATACCGCTGTTGACGGTATTGACCGGTTGGTGTGGCTTGGAGGTTCCGGAACCTCGGACGATACCGACCGGGTGTGTCTGCATCCGCCGACCCTCGGCCCGACCCTCGGCGGCGCCAACGATCCGGGCAAACGGACCTTCTGGTTGCCGGACCACATGGGCTTGGACTTCTACCGCTCCCTGGAACGCAAGCACCCCTTGTATCACGGGGACCGCTTCGGCACGGCAAACCGGTGGACAGTCACGGACGGTGCCTATGACGACTGGGCGGACAGCATGAGCCTGTTCCAATCCGGCCTCGGCGCCGTCTACAACCGCACGTCCGACCTGCCCGGCGCCGTCGCCTTTGATGATAATACCCCCGATTCCATCTTCCACCGTGAGTTGCGCTTGGTTTACCCGCGTTTTGTGGACCGGTTGGATCCCGACCTGACGACGCTGAACGTCTATGAACGTTCGGCGCGCCAGCTCTACGGCCACGCGATATGGGGTTCGCCCCTGCGCATGAACAGCCAGGCGCGGGTCTGGGAGAACCCGGCCGATCTGGCCGGGCTCACGCTGGGCCTGGGCACGCTGCATTCTGACCACAATTACGACCGCCGCCCGGGCCGCCAGTTCCCGGGTCTGGACGTGTACCGCAACACGGGGCACAAGCTGATCCAGCGCCTCGCCGACCGAAATGAAGCGGGCCTTACCAATGATTCTCTGGAGCGGCGCTCCACTGTGGACTGGGCCCTGCGGCGCGCAGGCGTGCGCAAAGACCCCTATACCGCGCCGGCCGACCTGGCCGACCTGCCTTTCCTGAGCTTCGAGCGCGTTTTCGACGGCCCCCGGCAATCTGTGGACACCAGCGGCCTCTATTTCCCGCGCTATGCCGTGTCGCCTCTGAATACCCGCTATTTCGCCAGTGAAAACGATGTCCAGATCCTGATGCAGGATGGGGTCGGTTTCGGCGACGAAGTGCGGCGCATGACCGCCACGAACAACATCCATCGCTTCAGCTATGGTTATGATCCCGACCTGACCGGCGCGCTGGCGTCGCAGGCCGTGCCCGGCGGCGGCACGTCGGTGATGCGGAACAATTTGAATGCGCCTGACGCACCGCCCCTCGCCGCGGCCGCCCTGGACGTGTCGGCCATGAACCCGGTCGTGCTGACCGTGGGCCAGGCGCGGGTCGTGCCGCTGTGGCCGGCGCCGCCTGACGCGCTGAACCCGGACACGGGCAGCGCCTTCACTGAGGACGATCACCGGCTCTTTTTCAAGTGGCAGTCGGAGAAAGACCCGCCCCACCAGTGGACGCCGGTGTACCTGATGAATCTGCCCATGCCCTCGGGCGGCACCTATACGGCCGAACTGCCTTGGCTGCGCGTGAATTACCCGAGGCGCATGTACGCCAGCCCGAATCCGCCGGTGGTTCACAGCCTGGCGGGCACCTTGGACGACCCGCTGGTCCAACCGGTGTACCTCTTCAACGGCTATTACTATGCCGCCCAGTATTTCCCCGCCATGGCTGCGGACATCCGGGGCGGCCAGATGGACGGGGTCAACCAGACCCTGGCGCAGACCCTGTGGCCGCGTTGGCCCGTGCGCGTGGTAGCGTCCGTCATCGCGTCGGACTATGAACAGCGCGCGCCAAGCGACCGCGCCGTGATGTATGTGAGCAAGTACAGTTCCGAACTCGGCGAACAAAACCGGCCCGAAGCGCTCTTCGTATGGGACCGGGACGCCGGCCTCGAAAACGGCACCTATGTCGCCTATGTGGGCACCTTCATCCCCGGCCTGGCCGAACGGCTGGCCGAGGCTGACGACTTGGCACTTAAGGCTCAAGAGGCCTTTGACCCGGCAGAGCAAATCCCGCTGGTCCATATGGGTTCGCGGACAAGCGCTTTATTGGCGCTCGACCCGACCCGGTGGCAAATCCTGAGCCAGAGCATGCCGCCGAATTCTACCGCCACGGTGCCCCGTTTCGACCCACATCTCGCCTTCGAGTTTATGACCGACCGGCGCGACGCGGAGCAGATGCGCGACTATGGCGTGGCCCGAAACGTCGCCACAGGCGTGTACGGCATGGCCCACCCCGGCGAATGGGGCAAAGAAGGCGATCCGGGACTGGACAACGTGGCCCGGGGCCAGGTGGAAGCCGCCGACAAGGAAGGCTACCTGCTTTACAGCGCCGGAAGCGGCATCGCGTGGCAGCCCATACCCGTGCGCGTGACTGACAATTTCCTGGCCCTGCGCGTGCGCAACACGGGCAGCCCCAGCCAGGTCGCCTGCGTGACCCACGTGGTGCTTGCGCCCGCGCCACGCACCAAGGGCGTGGTCAACGTCAATACCGCTGAAACCCACCGGGCCGTGGTGTCCGGGCGAAGCGGTGGGGAAAACTGGACCGTTCAGTTGTTCAACGCGGTCATAGGCTTGCCGGGCATCACCAACGCCCTGAACCTGGACGGAAACCGTAACTTTCCGCCTTATGTTGATGAGGATCTGGGCCTGCCGCAAATGGTAATTCCGAAGGCGGATTATTCGAATCTCGACCCCTGGCGCCAGCGTTGGATTTCCGTGCAGGAGAACGAGTTGCTCGATGCATTGTGGGGCGCCGCGCCCTACGCGCCGCCGACGCTCACTTATGATATCACCCCGCGCTATTTCGACCTCCCCGAAAACGATTATATGCCGTTGGTGACCGGGACGGAACTTGACAATTACCCGATCGCCGACTGGAACAACGCGCTGCACGGGCGGGTCACGCTGCGCATGGCGGCGTTGCTGGCTGAAGGGCGCGCGGAGCATCCCGACGGCCGTTATTACAGCAGCCCGTCGGAACTGCTCGAGGGTATTGGCGCGGGCGGCATTGCCCGGGCCGACGCACTTACCGGTCCCTGGCCGCTCAGCAACCTGGGCGTGACGCTCGATGGTTTCGCCAGGAACGACGACCTTACGCAAAATCTAGAACTCCACGAGAAACGCTACGACGAGATCCTGGAGCGTTTCCGCCGGATGAATAACATGATCACCACCCGCTCGGACGTATTCGAGATTATCGCGACCGTCCAATCCGGTTCCATGTCCGACCTTAACCAGGACGGCATCTATGACTACCGGGGCGATGAATTCTTCCCGCAGGCCGAACGCCGTGCGCGCATGATTTACGACCGCCGCGCCCGCGCCGTGCGCCAGGACGAAAAACGGCAGTAACGTAAAACTTGATGAAGTGCGGCCGGACAGATCTCGCGAGGTCTGCCCGGCCCTTGTATTTTACGGAATGTGCCGAATGCGGAATGGGGAATGCGGAATGGGGAATGTGGAATGGGGAATGCGGAATGCGGAATGGGGAATGCGGAATGCGGAATGCGGAATGCGGAATGCGGAATGGGGAATGCCGAATGCGGAATGCCGAATGCGGAATGCCGAATGCGGAATGCGGAATGCGGAATGAAGAGGGATAATACCGGATAAAGAAGTCCCGTAGGGACGATTGACGGTAGCCCGCCAGTTCACTGGCGGGAATACGCGCCCCTCCTTCCTGAAGTCCCGTAGGGACGGTTGAATATTCTTTGGGTGTTTCGTGTTTGTGGTGCGGGCATCCAGCCTGCCGGAAGTCCCTATACGCCCGCTGCAGGCAAGATGCCTGCACCACAATGGTAGATTGGGAGCAAGGCGGAACGTACCGAATGCGGAATTCGGAATGCGGAGGCTCGGGGCGCGGTCAAGACATAGGTCCCATAGGTCCCATAAGTCCCATAAGTCCCATAAGTCCCATAACATTAATTCCGGGGGCATCATCCTAATCTGCTTACAATAAAAGCGGCGGCCGGAATCTGCATTCCGGCCGCCGCAGAGATTAACATCATTTCGCGCTGTCACGCGAGGTCTGTTCACACCTTTTCGCGTGCGGTATACTTGGTGTGCAGCAGTTTGTGTGAAAGTTCGCCGAGCGGTTGCTTAAGAAACTCCTCGTAAATCTGCGTGATTTCCGGGTTTTCATGGGACTTGCGCAATTTCTTGCCTTCGTCTTCCTTGTAGATGGCCTCAATGCGTTTTTTGCGGATGGCATTGGTGGTCATGCGGGGCTGTCCGCCGCCGCCGATGCAGCCGCCGGGGCAGGTCATGATCTCGATGAAATGGTAGCTGGCCTCGCCGGCGCGCACTTTTTCGATCAGGTTGCGAGCGTTGTTCAGGCCGTGGGCCACGGCGACCTTGGCGGTGACGCCTTCGAGGAAAGCCCATTCCGGCTTGCAGCCGGTGAAGGTGGCTTCGGCCGCTTTGATGCCTTCCAGCCCTTCGACAGGGCCCACATGGAGATTTTCGAAGGGAAGTTCCCTGCCCGTCACAATTTCCCACGCCGTGCGCAGGGCCGCTTCCATCACGCCGCCGGTATTGGCGAAGATGTCCGCCGCGCCGGAGCCCATGCCGATGGGCGAATCCTGCTTGCCTTCGGGCAGGTTAACGAAGTCAATGCCCGCTTCCTGGATCATGCGACCGAGTTCACGGGTGGTCAGCACGAAATCCACATCCTGCACGCCGCTGTCATTCATTTCGGGACGCTGGGCCTCGTATTTCTTGGCCGTGCAGGGCATGACGGATACAACGATCATGTCTTCGGGCTTCTTGCCGATCTTCTGGGCGTAATAGGTTTTGGCGACAGCGCCGAACATCTGCTGCGGCGACTTGCAGGTGGACAGGTTGGCCAGCATTTCCGGATAGAAATACTCAATGTACTTGATCCAACCCGGCGAGCAGCTAGTGAACATGGGCAGCGCCACATCCGCCTTGTCCACCAGGGCCTTCTTCAGGCGCGTCAACAGTTCGGTACCTTCCTCCATAATGGTAAGGTCGGCGGCAAAGTTGGTGTCGAATACAGCGTGGAAGCCCAGGCGCCGCAGGGCGGTTACCATGCGCCCGGTCACCAGGGTTCCCGGTTCCAGCCCGAAGCATTCGCCCAGCGCGGCGCGGATGGCGGGCGCGGTCTGCACGACGACGGTCTTGGTGGGATCGTCCAGGGCGGCCCAGACCTCCTTGATCTGGTCGCGTTCAACGATGGCGCCCACGGGGCACACTGCGGCGCATTGGCCGCACTGCACGCACACGACGTCATCCAAATCATGGGAGAAAGCGGGGCCGACCACGGTGCTGAACCCGCGGCCTTGCGGGAAAATGCCGCCCACGCCCTGAACCTCGTTGCACACGGTAACGCAACGGCGGCACAGCACACACTTTCCGGTATCCCGGATCAGCGCGGGCGTGCTGTCGTCAATATGGGTGGCGCTTTTTTCCCCGGGATAGGTGATGTCGGTGATGCCGAGGTCATGGGCCAGCGTCTGCAGTTCGCAGTCATCGTTGCGGTTGCAGGTCTGGCAGTCGCCGCAATGATCCGACAGCAGCAGTTCCACCACGGTGCGCCGCCCTTCACGGGCCTTCTTGCTGTTCGTGTGCACTTTCATGCCTTCGGTCGCCGGGGTCACGCAGGAGGCCATCAGCGTGCGGGCGCCTTCAATCTCGACCATGCACACGCGGCAGGCGCCGATGGCCTGCACGTCTTCCAGGTAGCACAGGGTCGGGATTTTGATCCCGGCCTGTTTCGCCGCTTCCAGCACGGTCGCGCCCTGGGGTACTTCAACGGTCACGTTGTCTATTGTCAATGTTGGCATTGGATTGTCTCCTTGTTGAACGTTTGCCTACCGGGACGCAGGCTGGCCGCACGAGGTGTTGCGGTAGTCGCAACGCAGGCAGCGTTTGGACTCGCGCACGGCGGCACTTTCGGTAAAAGCCATTTCCACTTCACTGAAATTATGTACACGGCGCTCCTCGGGAAGGAGTTTCATCCTCGCCCGGGGCGCGTCGCTGGGTTCCGCGTCAGGATCGAATTCCGTATCCACTTCGTAGGATTCGCGCCAGAAGGCATGCTCTTCACCGGTCAGGAACAAGTCGATGCCCACAGCGGCACGTTCGCCGGCGCCGATAGCTTCGGCTACGGAGGAGGGCCCGTCCGCCGAGTCACCGCCCGCGAACAACCAGTCCACCGAGGTGCGGCTGTAAAGCGGGTCGGAGGCGATGAACCCGTTCAGATTCATTTTGACCGGAAGGTCGCCGAGCATCGCGTTGGCGTCCAGGGACTGGCCGATGGCCGCGATCACCTGGTCCGCGGGTTCGATGAAGGACTCGCCGCCTTCGCGCACCTGCGGGCGGCGCCTGCCGCTGCGGTCAAAGTCGCCCAGCCACATGTGATCACAGCGAACCCCGGCGACTTTACCGTTCTTGGAAACGATTTCCTGCGGCGCCACGAGCGTCTTGAGGATGATGCCTTCATTTTCGGCCTCCTCGATTTCTTCGCGGTAAGCCGGCATCTCGTCGCGGGTGCGCCGGTAGAGGACGGTCACCGACTCGGCGCCGAGGCGCACCGCGGTGCGCGCGGCGTCGATGGCCGCGTTGCCGCCGCCGATGACGACCACCTTCTTGCCCACCGGCACGGAACCGCGCAGGTTATATTCGCGCAGGAAGGCGATGGAATCGTACACACCTTCGGCGTCCTCGTTGGCAATGCGCAGCTTTGCGCCGGACGGGGCGCCTACGGCCAGGAACACGGCTTCATAGCCTTCGTCGCGCAGGCCCTGCAGCGTGAAGTCTTTGCCCAGCGCCTTGTTCGTTTCGATCTCAACGCCCATGCGCTCGATCATGCGGATTTCGCGGGCCAGTTCCTCGCGCGGCATGCGGTAGGCGGGAATGCACTGAACCAGCATGCCACCGGGACGCGGCGCCGACTCGAACACCTTCGGCTGATAGCCGAGCCGCGCCAGGAAATAGGCGCAGGTCAGGCCGGCGGGCCCGCCGCCGACGATGGCCACCTTGCGCTTGGCGTTGGCTTCATTCTCGCGCATTTCGGGCAGTTGGATGGTCACTTCCTGCTCCACCATAAAGCGCTTGATGCCGCGAATGGACACGGCGTCGTCCAGGTTTGAACGGCGGCACTTGTCCTCGCAGGTGTGGAAGCACACCCGCGCGCAGACTGATGCGAAGGGGTTGCTGTCGCGGTGGACACGCAGCGCCTCGGCATAGCGCTTTTCGGAAACGAGGGACACGAAGCCGGGGATATACACGTTGGCCGGACAGGCGCTCATGCAGGGGGCGCGCACCAGCGCCGGGCAGACGCCCGCCGGACACCGCTTCTCGCGGATATGAATGTCGTATTCTTCACGGAAATGGCGGATGGTGCTGAGCACCGGGTTCGGCGCGGTCTGACCCAGGCCGCACAGGGCCGTGTCCTTGATCTGCTGGCCCAGCGCGATCAGTTTTTCCACGTCGCCTTCCTCGCCCTTGCCCTCGCAAATGCGCGTCACGATTTCAAGCATGCGCTTGGTGCCGACGCGGCAGGGCACGCACTTGCCGCAGGATTCATCCTGTACGAAATCAAGGAAGAACCGGGCCATGTCCACCATGCAGGTGTCTTCGTCCATGACAATGAGGCCGCCGGAACCCATGATGGCGCCCAGCTCGGTGAGCGTTTCATAGTCCACAGGCACATTAAGATATTCACGGGGAATACAGCCGCCCGACGGGCCGCCGATCTGGGCCGCCTTGAATTTCTTGCCGTTGGGAATGCCGCCACCGATATCATAAATGATCTGGCCGAGCGGTGTGCCGACGGGCACTTCCACCAGGCCGGTGTTGTTGACGGCGCCGGCCAGTGCGAAGACCTTCGTGCCCTTGCTCTTTTCCGTTCCGATACCGGCAAACCATTCGGCGCCATTATTGATGATGACCGCAATGTTCGCGTAGGTTTCAACGTTGTTGAGCAGGCTCGGTTTTTCCCATAGTCCCTGCAAGGCGGGGAAGGGTGGGCGGGGCCGCGGTTCGCCGCGTTTGCCTTCGATGGAGCGCATGAGCGCGGTTTCCTCGCCGCATACGAACGCGCCGGAGCCCATACGGATTTCAAGGTCGAAACTGAATTCCGTGCCCATGATATTCTTGCCGAGCAGGCCCAGTTCCCGGGCCTGTTTCAGGGCGTTTTCGAGGCGTTCCACCGCGAGGGGATACTCGGCGCGGACATAGACATAGCCCTGGTCCGAACCAACGGCGTAACCGGCGATAATCATGGCCTCGATCACGCTGTGGGGATCGCCTTCCAGCACGCTGCGGTCCATGAACGCGCCCGGGTCGCCTTCATCCGCATTGCAGAGGACATACTTCTTGTCGCCCGGCGCCTTGCGGGTAAACTCCCATTTGAGCCCGGTAAGGAACCCCGCGCCGCCGCGGCCGCGCAGGCCGGACTTTTTGACCGTATCCGTCACCTCTTCCGGCGTCATTTCGGTGAGCGCCTTGGCCAGCGCCTGGTACCCGTCACGGGCAATGTATTCTTCAATATTCGTCGGATCGATGACGCCGCAGTTGCGCAGCACGATCTTCTGCTGTTGCTGGAAAAAGCTGATTTCCTGCAGCGCCGGGATGATCTGGGCGGTGGCGGCCACCTTGAAGTTCAGGCGGTTGACCGGGCGGCCCTTGAGCAGGTGCTCGGAAACGATTTCCTCGGCGTCTTCGGGTTTCAGGCCCTGGTAAAACACGCCGTCAGGATAGATCACGGCCACCGGACCTATTGCGCAGGGACCCAGGCAGCCGGTCCGCACCAGGTTGATTTCCTTGTTCAGCCCGTGCTTGCGCATGGATTCCTCAAGCGCCTCGATGACGGCATGCGCGCCGGAAGCCACGCATCCCGCACCGGCGCAAACCAACACATGAGAATGTACGGTATTCATATTCTTAAGATTCTCCTCGATTGTTTTGTTTGCTCTCCAGCCGGGTTACTGGCCGATGAGATATTCCATAACGGGACTGCCGCCCATAACATGCTTCTGCACGATGGTGCGAATCCGTTCACCGTTCAACTTGCCATACCGGTATTCCTTGCCCGAATTGTCAACCATGGTGAGCATGGGTTCCCGGTCGCACAGGCCGATGCAGCCGGACTGCCGCACTGTGACATTGGAAACCCCTTCCTGGTCAAGGCACTGGGTGAGCGTTGAAAGCACTTCCCGCGCGCCGGCGGCAATGCCGCAGGTGCCCATATGCACCGTCATGGTAATTTCCTTGGGGCCTGAGCGCAGCGCGATGGCCGCCCGGGCTTTTTCCCGGAGCGCCGCCAAGTCTTTCGGGGATGTTATCTTGCTGGTCATGTTTCCTGGTCTCCTTTTCAACGGCAAGCGCCGGTTATGCCTTGGCCGAGGCGGCAGCCTGGTCCTGGTCCATGTATTTGTCCAAAATCTGCCCCAGGCGCGCCGATTTGACGCGCTGATGCACTTCATCGTCTATCATAATCGCCGGCGCAAGGCCGCAGGCGCCGAAACAACGGGCCACATCCAGCGAGAAGACACGGTCAGCCGTGGTTTCGCCCACGTCCACGCCCAGACGGTTCTTCAACTCTTCCAGCACCTGTTTCCCGCCGCGTACATAGCACGCGGTGCCCAGACACACGCGGACCATATGTTTTCCGCGCGGCTGGGTGGAGAAGAAGGAATAGAACCCGACCACACCCGCCACTTCACTGTAGGACTTGTCCAGCCCCAGGCTGATCTTGCGCAGGGCGCACTCCGGCAGATAGCCGAAGATCGCCTGCGCCATTTGCAGCACCGGAATCAGCGCGCCCGGCTTGTCCTTGTATTCCACGATGACCTCGTCGAGGCGGGACAGCAATTCTTCCTCACTCGCCTCTTCCGTGCAGCAGCAACATTGCTCTTTGTCAACCATACCTATGTCTCCTTGAGGGTATGCCTCCGGCGCACCCTGCACCGGATGGCGCAACCACCACTATGTTCGCGTGCCCGCAACGGTACTTGCCATTCCCGCCGGGTCGCGCGCTTCCTTGGTATCCACAACCTTCGTCGCGTGGCGCGCAAAAAACGCCACCTTCTCGAAGGAACTTGTCAGGTCCACGTTTTCCACAAACACGGTTTCCGGTACGCGAAGCCGTATCGGCGCAAAATTAAGCAAGCCCCGCACGTTCGCCGCGCAAAGCCGGTCCGCCACGTCCTGCGCCGCATCCTTCGGCACCGTGATAATTCCCACG
>ENA-UOUL01005439-UOUL01005439.1-bioreactor-metagenome-genome-assembly--contig:-NODE-5439-length-11046-cov-6.000365_pt1 | contig 11046 bp, 10 predicted proteins | sample MGYA00249838_ERZ747220 | MGnify/ENA primary metagenome ERZ747220 (study PRJEB28778, sample SAMN05720191) | bioreactor metagenome | isolation source: Anaerobic biogas reactor | place: USA:Washington...
GTAGGCGCGCCTCGCCACCGCAACCTGTGTTCTCAATGCGCTGTCTGTCTCGACGCGCATGATCTTCCAGCCCCCGGTGTAGTTGGGCGAACCCGGTGTGGCGAGACTTGCGCTGTTATAGACGGTAGCGGTCAGTGGGCGCTCATCGAGGTCCTCGCCCTCGATCCTGCGGGCGATCGATTCGTCTTCGCCGTCGGCGTGCCAGAGCGGATGGCCGAGGGCGCTCAGCAGCCGAGCGATGTTCTTCAGGCCCAGCCCGGACGCCCAGGCGCCCCGCGGGCCCGAGGCCGGCACCATCGAGCCCTGCTTGCGCAGCCGCCGGATCGCCCCGTCGAGCGCGGGATGGGTCTTGCCGTCGCCGACGCAGCGGATCCTGATTTCGTTGATCGGCTCCTGGACCTGCATGTCCATGGCGTAGTTGCAGGAAACGCCGCAGGCGCCGCACATCTGGCAGTTGTAGACGATGTCGAGCAGCTTGTCGGTGTACTCGAGGCTGCCGTCGAGCATGGCCGTCCCGATGTTGAGCCTCCCCCCCCCGGAATAGGCATGGAAATCGAACCTCGCTATGCTGGGGCAGACCGTCGAATACGGGTGTCCCTCCACCCGCTGCAGGGGGATGAACTTGCAGCAGGAACACCGGCAGCACATCGCCATGTCCCCCTTGTATTGTTCCAGTCCCATTGTCGCCACCTCCTGTGTTCCTTGACCCCGGCGCGGCCCGGCCGGCGCCCGTTAAAAGCAGATCTTCCCCGGGTTCATGATGCCGTTGGGATCGACGATGTTCTTGAGCTTGTGCAGGACGGCGACCGAAGCCGCGTCCCTGTTGAAGACCATCCCGGCAGTCTCCCCGTAAGGCCTGGAGAAGAAGGCGCCCCTGTCGAGGAGAACCCTCGTGGCCTTCGAGGACAGGGTCCGGACGCACTCCCGCTCGCGGGCGTCGCCGGGATCGTAGAACAGGTGGAACTCGCAGTGGTACCCGGTCCCCTGAACCACCGGCTGGAGGTAGACCCCGAGGCCCGATGCGGGGTAGCCGGTTTCCCCGGCCAAACGCGCCATCCGGTCGATCTGGTCGGCCAGCCGGTCCCCTGTCGTCAGGAAGAAGACGTCCTGGCACGCCCCCCTGGGGCGCAGCTTCCAGTAGGGGTCCGGGGAGGGACCCTGGACGGTCTTCAGCAGGTCGCCCGAGGACAGGTCGCCGGCCGTTCTGGACGGTTGCAGGCCCAGCCGCTGCGCCAGGGGGGCGATGTCCTCGAGATACGCCCCGACCCGCTCCTCGGGCAGGTACTCGTAGCCGGCGACCGTGTAGAAAAGGGTCCAGGGGGGCAGCGACTTCCTGAGGCGCTCGTACCCCCCGGGCCATGGGTCCGCGCCGATGACGGCCAGGGCCGTATCGTTGAGGATGAAGCATTCGTTTACGGCCCTGAGCCGGATGAGCCAGCGGGCCATCTCCAGCAGCGGGCCGGGTTCCGGGGCGTTGACCACGAACGGCTCCTCGATCGCCGGCAGCAGCTCGCACCGCAGCGAAGCCCAGGAGACGATGCCCATGGTCCCCTGCGCCCCCTGGATGAGCCTGTGCCAGGAAGCCGTGCCGGGGCCGTAGGGCGCCTTCTGCATCCCGCCGACCTTCCACTGCTCTTCGACCGTGCCGGGGCCGGCCGCCTGCCCGGTCCGGAACACATCGCCGTTGCCGAAGAAAAGCCCGGTGCAGGCCAGCGGATCCGATATGTCCCACTGATACTTGGGCATCGTCACCGGTTCTCTTTCGAGCAGGCTGCCGACGACGGACTTGGTCATGCGCGGCAGCAGCGGCATGTTGAGCCGGAGCCCTTTCTTTCTCGCCTGGGGGATCAGTGCGCCGAAGGTCACCCCCGGCTCGACCATGGCCACCCTGCGGGGCCGGTCGACGAACACCACCTTGCGCATCCGGCTGAGATCGACGACGACGGCGCCGCCGGTGCCGGGCACCGTGTCCCCCCGGAAATGGGGGGGCCCCGAGCTGACGGGCACGAGCGGCGTCCGGGTCTCGTTGGCGAGACGGACGATCTCCCCTATCTCCGCGGCGTTCTTCGGCCGCACGACGCAGGCCGGCCGCACGGAATTCACAAAGCTGACGTCGGCGGAGTATGCCTCCAGCGCCGCCGGTCCGAGGCTGACGTGCCGCGCCCCGACCACCTTCGAAAGCGTCTCTTTCTCGATCATTTCCACCCCTTTCGCTCCGGCAGCCCGCGGCGGGCGGGCGCTCCCGGTGCAGCCCGGGCCCGAAGGATGCATGCGCGGGCATCGGATGCGGGTCCTTGTGGATTCATCTGTTGGAGCATGACAGGCCGCCCCCGGGCATTCGTGCCCGTCCCCGGGCATTCGTGCCCGTTCCCGGGCAATCGTGCCCGTCCCCGGGCATTCGTGCGCCCAATATATCACAGGGGGGGGCCGAACCGGTCCGTATTTGTTTGGAGTTTCTCAGGGTGCGCGGAAGGTCGATACAGCCCGGCGCTATTCTGTCGTGGACAGCCGGATATCGCCCGAGCGGGAGACCAGCTTTATGGGGGCGCCGCCGGAACCGACGCCGGCGTGCAGCGCCTGCGCCTTCTTGCGGGTGCCGACCTTGAGAGGCACCTCTTCGCCGTCGATGGTCTGGGGGGGATAGTCGACGGCCACCTTCCCGTTCCGGGCTTCGAACTGCAGCACGGCGGAATAGTCGGCGGGAAGGGCGACGTCGATGCTCCCCATACGGGTGACCGCCCCGAATTCCAGCCCCTGCCAGCACGACCCGGACATGGCCACGCGGATATCGCCCCTCTCGGTGCGGCCCGAGAAGTACCCGGACGTCGACCAGGCGGCCAGGTCCCCCTCTCCCGTGGCCACCTCGATCCATCCGTGGACGCCCTCGACGCGGATGTCGCCCCGGGCTGCCGTCACCGCAATGTCGGTCTTGTCCCGCGGGACGCGAACGACGAGATTGCACTCCAGGATCCGGCCGGCCCGGGAATCGCCCGCAACCTCTATGGTGGCGCTCGTCGGGGTGTGGCGCACGCGCACCCGAGGCCCCTCGTCCAGGTCTTCCCCGCCATCGGGCCCTAGGCCGCGGACGACCGTCTCGGATTCGACGCGCACCCGGCCCTTTTCCCACCCGACGATGCTGATGGCGCCGGGCATCCCGGAAACAACCGTCACCTTGCCGCCGGGGTAGAACTGGAACTCTTTCTCTCCGCGTTCGGCCGGGACGGCCGCCGCATCCTCCGGCGGCTGCTGGGCGAAAATGTAGGAACACATCAAACAACACACGACCATCAGGCTCGTCCGCATAGGTCCTCGCTCCGGGGCAATCGGTCCCCACTGGTACCATTCGGCCGGCGGCGGCCGGAGCAATAGCACTTTCGAAGGACCGGGGCCGATACAAACCCATCGGGGCCGATACAAACCCATCGGGGCCGATCGAAACCCCATCGGGGCAGGGCCGACGCACGGAGCTTTGTGCTTGACCTTTTCTGTAAATTCTTATTTATTCTTCCAATATATGTACTTCGAAGGCGCCGGGATGCCCGAGCGCGTGGCCGGTTATGCGGCCGGGACAGTGCCATGAAATGCCCCTATTGCGGGTTCCTGAAGGACCGGGTCGTCGATTCGCGGGAGAGCCGGGACGGGGATTCCATCCGCCGCCGGCGCCAGTGCCTGCAGTGCGCGCGCCGTTTCACGACCTATGAACGGAGCGACGCAATCCCGTACATGGTCATCAAAAAGGACGGCGGGAGGGAACGGTTCGACCGCAACAAGATCCTCAGCGGTCTTCTCAAGGCCTGCGAAAAACGGCCCGTCAGCTTGTCGCAGCTCGAGCGTATTGTTGATAGAATCGAACAGACCGTGCAGGAAAGCTACGAGCGCGAACTGGAATCGGTCGCGATCGGGAAGATTCTCCTCTCGGAGCTGCGCCAGCTCGACAAGGTGGCCTATCTCCGGTTCGCCTCCGTCTACCTCGAATTCGAAGACGTCAACGAATTCATGAGGGAGATCAACGATCTTTTCGAAAAAAGACAGTAGCCGGTCCCGGGCGGGCCGGCTTCCGCAGGTGCCAGGAAAGGCCGCACGCCATGCCAGATCCGGAACCCCACGACGACCGCTTCCCCGGGGATGGGGGTCCCGGCCGGGACCGGCGGCCCGACATACCCGAATCCCTCCCCGTCATCCCCGTCATCGACGACGTCACCTACCCGTACACGATCGTGCCCCTGCTGGTGACCGAGGAGAAGGGGGTCCGGGCCGTCGACCAGGCACAGGCCGGGAGCCGCATGGTTCTTATGGTGACCCAGAAGAACCATGCGGAGGAAGACCCCGCCCCGGAGGACCTCTTCGATATCGGAACCGTCGGGACCATCATCCGCATGGTCAAGCTGCCCGACCAGAAAGTGCGCATCCTGGTCCAGGGGACCGCCCGGGCGCGCGTCCTGGCCTGGGACGGCACCCTGCCCTTCATCCAGGCACGCATCCAGGTGCTCGAGGAGCTTCCCGGGGAGATTTCCGGGATGCAGCTCGAGGCCCTGATGCGCAACGTCGTCTCGGCGCTCGACACCGTCGCCGCCCTGGGGAAGAACGTCTCCCAGGAGGTCATGATCATCGCGGCGAGCCTGGACGATCCCGGCCGCCTGTCCGACCTCGTCGCCTCGAACCTCTCCCTCAAGGTGGAGGACGCCCAGGAGATACTGGCCATACTGGACCCTTCCAGGAGGCTGCGGCGCGTCCACGAACTGCTCACCCGCGAGATCGAGATCCTGACCGTGCAGAAACAGATCAGCACGCAGGCCAAGGACGCGGTCGACAAGGGGCAGCGGGAGTTCTTCCTCCGGCAGCAGCTCAAGGCGATCCAGGCCCAGCTGGGCGAGGGCAACCAGCTGGCCGAAGACATCCGCCAGTATCGGAGGAAAGCCGGCGCGGCCAAAATGCCCGGGGAGGCGCGCGAAGAGTTCGACCGCCAGGTGCACCGGCTGGAACGGATGGTCCCCGACCTGGCCGAAGCCGCGACCGTGCGCACATTCCTCGACTGGATGGTCGCGCTGCCGTGGGCCGCCCCGACGGTTGACAACCTGAACCTGAGGGAGGCCCGCCGCATTCTCGACGAGGACCACTACGGGCTGGGAAAGGTCAAGGACCGGATCGTGGAGCACCTGGCCGTCCGGAAGCTCAAGCAGGACAGCAAGGGCCCGATACTCTGCTTCGTCGGCCCGCCCGGGACGGGGAAGACGTCCCTCGGCAAGTCGATCGCCCGCGCGCTGGGCAGATCCTTCGTGCGCCTGAGCCTGGGGGGCGTGCACGACGAGGCCGAGATCCGGGGCCATCGCCGGACCTACGTGGGCGCCATGCCGGGAAGGATCATCCAGGGCATCCACCAGGCCAAGTCGAACAACCCCGTGTTCATGATGGACGAGGTGGACAAGCTGGTGGGATGGCGCAACCCCGTGGGGCGGTTTTCGGACCTGGGTCGCATCAACGACCTCGTGCTCGACACCCTGGCCGAGGCTTGGGCGGCCAACCACGGCGGCGCGAACCTCTGGGCCGACAAGACGGTGAAGTTCCTCGACCCTTGCACGAAATCCGGCGTGTTTCTGCGCGAGATCACCAGCCGCCTCAACAAGGGTTTGGAGAGCGAGATTCCGAACCTGGAAGCGCGCGTCAACCACATCCTGACCTCCCAGGTTTTCGGCATCGGGATCACCCGTATTACGAGCCTGCTGGCCCGGCGAAGCCTCTATTGCTCCAAGCACGCCACCGGCAAGCATTCGGTGGTCAAGGGGTTTGCCGGAGATGACGGCAATATGTGGTTCCAGCGCACGGAGCACTCTTGGAAGGACGGGAAGTGCAAATTCTGCGGGGCAAATCGTCTCGCCTATGATCGAGGTCCTGAGTTAGAATCCCACGCCTACGCTTTCATTCATACCGACAACATCAAGACCCGGATATCCGAAATATTTGGACAAGATATGCAATTCGACGTAATCATTGGAAACCCGCCTTATTTATATTCTGCCGGACAAGTAAATTTAGAATATTTCACTAAGAAGTATAAATTAGCCCAATATCAGACGGACTTCTATGTCTATTTCATAGATAGATCCCTATCATTATCCAATCCTGGCAGTATGTTCTCGTTTATAATACCTGACTCATGGCTCAATTCAGAGTACTTTTCAAAAGTTCGCAATCACTTACTAGAAAAACATAATATTAAATCAATATCAATATTTGATTACCCTGTATTCGACAAAGTAACCATTGAAAATTCCATATTTTTGGTTGACGTTTCTGGTCCACCTAGTTTGATAAGTATAGATCGCTTTTTCACACCAAAAATCCATGAAACCATAAACGAAATAGACCCTAATCAGTGCATAGTAGATGGTTTAATCAATCCCAGAAAGAATTCTAATTTTGATAAAATAATCAAAAAAATGGAATATGATTCTGAACCACTTAGTCAAGACTTTAAGATCAACAGAGGGATTCATGCTTATAGGACAGACGGATACGGTAAATCTAAATTCGGCACAGGTCCACAAACATTAAAAGACAAAGAGGTTTGCTCGTATCATGCAGATAGACCTTTAGATGATACATATCTGCTAGAAATAAAAGGCAAACATGTAGATCGTTTTACATTCAGCTCAAACGATACATATATTTCTTACGGGCCATGGTTGGCTGAACCAAGGTCTCCAGAATTCTTCTTTAAGCCTAAACTAGCCATCCGAAAAATTATAGGTACGAAGCTTCACGGTATGCTCTTTGAAGGTGCAGTTGCGTTAGATCAATCACTATATATAATTATATCTGAAAGAGATGATATAGATGAATTGAAACATATCTTGGGCATACTACTTTCCCGTATTTGTTCATGGTACTTAGTAAACAAGTATTCGATTCATGATAAATTATACCCATGGTTTACAAAAAAGGTACGTGTTTAGCTGGCTAGTCTTATGGTTAACATTTGGAGACAATCCAATCCTCTTTGTCCCCATGTTGCCAGCACCGTCATGATTAGCTCATGAATAGCAGTTCCCTTTCTATTTCTCAAAGTTCCCAAGATTTTTCGGTAGTGTGACGATTTTGCTGTAAAATTTACAGGAATATTCCGTAGCAGAAAACGACTTGCTGCTTACGAGATGACAGCAAGTTATTTCTACGAGATATTATAATTGGCCCTGTATCCCCAAGTCGCAAAACTCAGGAGGGACACAGAGCCATGGACCTTTGGCAACAGCTGGAGAGCTTGAAGGCGGCAATTCCAAATCAAGAGCTGTGGCCACCAGAACTAGGATCATTTATGTGGTGTATGTGGACAAAACTTGAGCAGCCCGAGGAAAAAATGGGAATTATGGACATGTGCCGCAAAGTTGCTGAAAAAGTATGGGCAGGTGAAGCGGAGGCCGTTGCAAATGATTGTGAGGTTCCTATATGTTAGTTAAAATAAAAATCGCAGGATCAAAAGAATACATGTCACGAAAAATTGACCAGTTGAGACGAGAAGATCAAGCGTGGATAACTTTGAAGTTTAAGGTTACGCTCGATGGAGAACCCATAAAGATGGACTTGGATGAAGTTACCGGCTCTTAACGGCATTTAATAATATCAAGAAAATATATTTTGAAGTCAAATGAAGCAACCCCCGGCCTACATCGAGGGCGAAACATCATCCGGACCGCCTCGGCAGCCTGGCTGATGAGCACGGAAGGAGTGAATCACACGGCGGAGACGATCAAGGATCATCCTCGTGTGGCCCGCGAGGTCAAGAAGTATGAGCCAATCATAGCGGCGGCGGAGAAAGAGCTGCCGATTGCAACGGCGCGCCTTGAGAAGGCTCAGGCCATCCTCGGAGAGGCCACTCTACCCGGCGAGGTGGACATCATTCTACCAAAGAGCGAGTTCAACCAGGCGATCAACCGGGCAACTGCCCTTTGATTCTTTTTTCCATGGCACGAAAGAAGAAGCCACCGGAGAGCCGCGCTATGATATCTTAAAAAATTTTCAGAAAGATGATTATTTATATATAGACATTGAATTATAGAACATGCTTAAATTCAAAATACGTATGCAAGGGACACATACATGTTGGCCTTCTGATTGGGCGGTCGATAGAGATATCAAGCTATTGAAATGCACATTTACCAGGATTGGCTTAGAGCAGACTCAAAATTTATCTATAGAAGTGGAAGTAGATGCGCCAAGCGAAGACGCGGCAATGGACCTGGGAAAAGAAAGAATATCAAAAGAATTAGATCTGTTTGCCCTTTGTGTAGAAAATTGGCTACAGTTAGATGAGAACCATACTTGGGCCGACGGAGTATGATCGCATGACAACAGGAAGAGTGGAACTTGGCATGAAATGCCTCACAGTAAAAAGTAATACAGCCAATGATATTGAACAGGCTGTTTCTAATGCAAGAAATTCCCTCAACTCGCGAAGCGCAGGAGAGATTGATTCGATATTAAACGCGGTGCATATGCACGGAAACGGAAAACGGGAATTGACGGATAAAAACGAGCGCTTCAGAAAATTTTGGATCGCCTTGGAAGCTTTGATTAATATTGATGGCAAGAAGACGCACATCGCAAAAAGAATCCAAGATGCACTAATTCAGCTTTATGAAAGCAATGATCCGGGCAAAAATTATGGAATGAAGCCAGGGTTTGAGATTGTGGAGATAAAAGACGATAGGGTAGATCAATTCCATTATGCAATAGAAAACCCGGAAAGAGTTGTCCAACTTGAGCGTATTCTAGATGATCTGATTAGAGCGAAAGTAGGACTCTGCCACAGGGGATATGCAAAGGAATATCTAGAAGTTGCAGCCCCAGCAAGCGCTAAAAAGAGATTCACCATCTAGACATTGCATAATTGCCAATTATCATGGGCGCTCCCTAGGTGCGTGCAACCTGTAGAGGTCCCTAAAAAAGTTATTAGCAATCACGGCTCCGGGCAGATTGGAAATAGAGCGGCAGCGTTTATGAATTCTGTGGGATGGCTGGCCGGGCCAAGGCGGGGGGTGAGATGGATGGGCCTGCCTGTAATGAGCCCAGGCGACCTGTGCAGAAAACTTAATGTTCTTGTAGCCTTATCCCTACCACCAAGCCAGGAAGAGGCCAGGGCTAAGAGCTGGTGGCGGTTCTGGTGGTAAGGCACATGTACGACGATTGCCCGGAAGAGAAGAAAAGAACTATAGACGCCAGCGTGATATTAGATGATATCAGAGATGGCAGACCTGTAGACTATGATTATGTGACTATAACTGGAGATCTAAGCCCCCCCATCGTAACCACTGCCTTGACTGTTAGAGGGCTACCGCCACAACCTATGGTCATGCGGATGACGAATTTTTCATCTTCAATCAAAATTACGAATTCCATTATTCAAGGTAAAGTGACCTTCGAAGAGTTTAATTTTCATGGGGCTGTGGATTTTCGGGAAACAGTTTTTGCAGATGAAGTCAGCTTTAAGAGATCCATTTTTCACCAGTCTAGCGAATTTGAGGGCGCGCACTTTCAAGAAGTGACTCATTTCTGCGGTTCAATGCTTGTACATCATAACCTTTGCCCACCAACACATTTTATCGGACCAGCCAATTTTAAAAAGACTGTATTCGAGAAGTATGTCGATTTTAGCAATGTTGTGTTCCATAAAAGCGCAGAGTTCAGTAGGCAAAATCGCCAAGAAAGTTTCAATAGCAGATCTATTTTTAAAGGGCATACTAAATTTATCGGAGCTAGATTTAAGAGCATAGCTCATTTTGAAGCGTGTGAGTTTCAGGATGCTCAATTCGGGGTCGAGTTCGGAGGTGCTAGCTTTAAAAAGGAGGCATACTTCCAAGGAGCGACTTTTAATGGCTATACCAATTTTCTGAATACTACATTTGAGGAGTATACCGACTTTAGTAATGCAGAATTTTTAAGTGAAAAACAGGGAGTTGGCTTTGCAGAGGCAAATTTCAGTGGATATGTCACAGATTTTAGGAATGTCTTATTTAACGGAACATTCGCCAATTTTAGAGCTGCACAATTCGCAGGGGAATTCGTTAGTTTCAGAAACGCCAAATTTAGAAATATAACAGACCAAGAACGAGCTTGCAGAAAGGCGAAAAAGCAATTAAATAATAGTGGTAATCGGAACGAAGAAGATTGCATGTTTTACGCCGAAATGGAGGCCAGACGAAGGCAAAAAGGCATTACTATGACTCCTTACCCTGAAAGTCCAAAGAGAGTAGAATGGGGTGCCATGTCTTTTTATGAATTTGTTGAATATTTTAAATATACTTTCAGTAATCATGAGTGGTCCAAAATGGCAGGTTTTTTTTCGCATAATCTTTTAGGCAATTTTATATTGCGTCATCTTTTCGGAGGATATGGCCTCTTCTGGTATTGGATTGCAGTTTGGTGGCTTTCTATCTCGATACTCATGGGTATTTATTACTGGATATTCAAAGGAATTGTAGGCGCTCATTGTTTATGGCAGTCTATCTATTTCAGTTTCTTAGTGGCATTTACACGAGGATATGGAGATTTTTATCCTAAACCGGAGTTTGAACTGTTAGTGACAGGTGAGACTATATTCGGGCTGCTTATGTTTGGTATCTTCATAGCATCTATCACGAGGAAGTATATGAGATGACCCCTAATAGTTGTGTTCCGCGGAACATGGAACACGTTTTTCATTTTCTCTCTTTTGGAATGGTTTACTATTATTCCTTCTATATACTTCCTCTTCCTTAAAGTAACCATTATCAAAGAACATGGTAATTTTCTACCATTTTCTTACAGGATTATGATGATACCAAACGGATACTAATAAGTGTTCCGTGGAATTCGTTTAAGGATTAGTATCTTAGCATTTTTATTAAGATGGTATGGCTTAGTATCGATGTAATTGTTGGCGAAAAACAGATGGCAATGATCTGTTTCTGTGCATAAACCCTTTTCTGGCACCCGTTTCTTACAGGAAATAAAACGCCCGGACCGGGATTCGAACCCGGGTCGAAGGCTCGACAGGCCTTCATGATGGGCCAC
>ENA-UOUL01005440-UOUL01005440.1-bioreactor-metagenome-genome-assembly--contig:-NODE-5440-length-11045-cov-5.466904_pt1 | contig 11045 bp, 6 predicted proteins | sample MGYA00249838_ERZ747220 | MGnify/ENA primary metagenome ERZ747220 (study PRJEB28778, sample SAMN05720191) | bioreactor metagenome | isolation source: Anaerobic biogas reactor | place: USA:Washington...
CACCAGGCGCTTATAGGAGTTGACCAGGGGATTGGTGATGGCGGCCATGCCCTGGACGTGCTCCAGAAGCCCCGCGATAAAGGCGTAGCCCTCCTGGGACAGCTGCAGCCGCCCGGCGGGGTCAAAGAAGACGTTTTCCCCCGCCTCATTGCACAGGGACATGTTGGTGTGCATGCCGGAGCCCGCGATGCCATAGATGGGCTTGGGCATAAAGGTGGCGTGCAGGTTGTGCCGCTGCGCCAGGGTTTTCACGGCCAGTTTAAAGGTCATGATATGATCCGCGGCCTTTAGGGCCCCGACGTATTTGAAGTCAATCTCGTGCTGTCCCGCCGCCAGCTCGTGGTGTGAGGCCTCGATCTCAAAGCCCATGTCCTCAAGCGCCAGGCAGATTTCCTGGCGGGCGGTCTCGCCCCGGTCCAGGGGCCCCAGGTCAAAGTAGCCCGCCTCATCCCCGGTGTGGGTGGTGGGGCGTCCTCTTTCATCCAGATGGAAGAGGAAAAACTCCAGTTCCGGCCCCACGTTAAAGGAGTAGCCCATGTCCTGGGCCTCCTTCAGCGCGCGCTTTAGGACATAGCGGGGGTCCCCCACAAAGGGGCTGCCGTCGTGGTTGTGCACATCGCAGATGAGGCGGGCCACCCGCACGCCGTCCTCATGCCAGGGCAGGAGGACAAAGCTGTCCAGATCCGGGAAGAGGCGCATGTCGCTCTCCTCAATGCGCACAAAGCCCTCGATGGAGGAGCCGTCGATGGTCATCTCGTTGTCCAGGGCTTTTTGGATTTGGGAGGCGGTGATGGCCACGTTTTTCATTTGGCCGAAGATGTCCGTAAATTGCAGCCGGATGAAGCGGACGTTTTCGTCCTTAATCCGGCGGATGATGGCGTCGCGTTTTGCCTGATCCATGTTCTCTCCTCCTCCACTCAAAAAAGGGCCCTTGCCGACACGGCGGCCCTTCTATAGATGGAGTATAGGATCGCCGGGATTCCTCTGTCAAGCAGGGGGGCAGCCCCTGGGGCCAAAAACAGGGAAAACACAAAATTCAGCCCTGATAAAGCCTGTGACGCTTGATAAAATCCGCCACCTTAGGGGGCAAAAGCGGGGCAATGTCCTGCCCCTGGCGGCAAAGCGCGCGCACCTGGCTGGAGGAGATGGGCAGCCCCCGGGCCACAAGCAGGGTGCTTTCAAGGCCGTAGCGCGCCATAAGCCGGGCCTGCTCCGCCCGGATATCCGCCTCCTCATCCCCTTGACGCATCACCACCAGCATGCTGCACAGCCGGGCCACCTTTTCCGCCGTGCGCCAGGTGGGGAACAAAAACAGGGTGTCCGAGCCGATGAGATAGACCAGCTCCCGGCCCGGCGCTTCCTGCTTAAGGGCCAGCAGGGTGTCCACGGTGTAGGTGGTGCCCTGGCGCTTAATCTCCATATCAGACACCATAAAGCAGGGCTCGTCCAGAAGCCCCAGGCGCACCATTTCCAGCCGGAGGGGTGCGGGCGTCAGGGGGGTTTTGTGGGGCGGGTCGCCGTCCGGCAGGAAGACCACCTGGTGAAGACCGCCCTCCTGAAGCGCCGCGCGGGCCACATGCAGGTGCCCTAAATGGATGGGGTCGAAGGTGCCGCCCATGATGCCCAGCTTCATTCTGGCCTCCTATGGCTTGATTTTTCAAGTATATCATACCCGGAAGTCCCCCTGGGCTTTGTTTTCCTTGTCAAATCAGGCCCCTGGGCTTATGATTGAGCCGTGAAAGGCATATTCGCTTATGGAAGGGGTGCAGGGATGGACAGCCAGCGCGTGATGGCCGCTGCGCCGGGGTTTGGAAGGCCGGGGGATGTAGCGGCCAATGCCCAGGCGATAGTTCGGCGCATCAAAGAGGCAAAGGCACAGGCAGCGGCGCTTTTGGTGCTGCCGGAGCTTTGCTTAACGGGCAGCTGCGGCGACATCTTAGGCCATGGCCTGGTGCTGGATGCCTGCCGCAAGGCGGCCCTTGCCCTCGCCCGGGAGGGGGCTGGGCTTGGGGTGGCGCTGGGCCTGCCTGTGGGCATGGGGGGCCAGGCGTATAACGCGGCCGCCCTTCTTTCAGACGGCAAAATTCAGGGCCTGGTCCTTAAAAACCGGCTTTCCTGGCAGGAGCAAAGGGTGTTTGGCCCAGGGGCAGAGGCCCCGGCGGATGAGGCCTGGCCCTGCCCCGTCCATAGGGAGGGAGTGGGCCGGTTTGACCTGCCTGGCTTTGGGCCCCTGACGGTGGCCTTTGGGGCTGACCTTCAGGAAAGCCCGGGGGGAAGCCTGGCCCTGTTTGGGGCCTGCCCGGCCCGGGCGGGCGGCGGCCAGGCCCGGCTGAAGCGGCTTTTGGCCCTGGCGGGCATGGGGCTTTGCGCCTGGGCCAACCCGGGGGCCAATGAATCCAGCACCGATAAGGTGTATGACGGGCAGACCATTCTGATAAAGGGCGGACGCCTGCTGGCCGCCTCCCGGCCCTTTTCCGGGGACAGCGTTTTTTCAATGGCCGGAGGGGAGGAGGCGAATCAGGGCTTTTACCCCTGGGAGCCGGACCCGGCCCGGCCCTATGCCCCCCTTGATGAGGCGGCCCTGGCCGCCTGGTGCCGGGAAGCGCTGGAAATTTCCGCCCGTGGCCTGGCCCTGCGGCTGGGGCGCATCAAGGCTCGGGGGCTAAGCCTGGGGCTTTCCGGCGGGCTGGACTCCGCCCTGGCCCTTTTGGCGGCGCTGCGCGCCTTTGAGATTGGCGGCCTGGACAAAAAAGGGCTTTGGGCCCTGTCCCTCCCCGCCTTTGGCACCAGCCGGCGCACCCGGACAAATGCCCTGAAGCTGATGGCGGCCTGCGGGCTGCCTGAAAGGGAGCTTGACATCACCGCCAGCGTGGCCAGCCATCTAAAGGAGATCGGGCACCCGGAGGGCCGGATGGACGCGGTGTTTGAAAACGCCCAGGCCCGGGAGCGCACCCAGGTGCTGATGGACCTGGCCAACCAGCTGGGGGGCGTGATGATAGGCCCGGGGGATATGAGCGAGCTGGCTCTGGGCTTTACCACCTTTGGCGGGGACCATATGAGCATGTACGGCGTGAACGCGGGGCTTTATAAAACGGCCATCCGGCTGATTGTGGCCCAGTACGCCAGGGACACGGACAACCAGGCCCTGGCGGAGGTGCTCACCGCTATCCTGGACACCCCCATCAGCCCGGAGCTTTTGCCCGGGGAGGCGGGGGGCATCCGGCAGAAGACGGAGGCCATCTTGGGGCCCTATCTGCTGAACGACTTTTTTCTCCATCACTTTCTGCTGGGTAAGCTCTCCCCTGAGGAGATGCTTAAGCGGGCGCTTGACGCCTTTGAGGGCCGCTTCTTACGGGAGGAGCTTCTCAGCCGGATGCGGGGCTTCTTCACCCGCTTTTTTGCCAGCCAGTTTAAGCGCAGCTGTCTGCCGGACGGGCCCCAGGTGCTGGGGCTGTCCCTCTCGCCCCGGGGCGGGCTGCACCTGCCCTCGGACGCCTCGGCCGCGCTGTGGCTGTCCGCCCTTGAGGCCTTGGAGCCATGAAAGGAGCTTTCTGATGCGAAACCTGACCATGCTGACGGACCTGTACGAGCTGACCATGCTAAGCGGCTATCGCCGCCACGGGATGGAAGACCGGCAGGCGGTGTTCTATATGTTTTATCGCGGGGCCAGCGAGTTAAGCTATGCCGTGATGGCGGGCAACGAGCAGTTTAAGGACTATGTCCTGAACCTCCATTTTTCCCCGGAGGATATCGGCTATTTAAGAAGCCTGAATATCTTTGAGGAGGGTTTTCTAAAAAGCCTGGCGGACTTCCGCTTTGAGGGGGATATAGACATCATGCCGGAGGGCGCCATCGTCTTCCCCGGGGAGCCCATGGTGCGGGTGCGGGCGCCCCTGTCCCAGGCCCAGCTGATTGAGAGCGCCATGCTCAACCTGATCGGCCACCAGACGCTGATCGCCACCAAGGGCAACCGGGTGGCCCGGGCCGCCAAGGGGGACCGGGTGATGGAGTTTGGCCTGCGCCGGGCCCAGGGGCCGGACGCGGGGGTGCTGGGCGCCCGGGCCGCGGTGATCGGCGGCTGCTATTCCACCAGCAACGTGATGGCGGGGCAGCATTTTGGCATCCCCGTCAGCGGCACCCACGCCCACAGCTGGGTGATGAGCTTTGAAAGCGAGCTTGCGGCCTTCCGGGCCTATGCCCAGGATTTCCCCAACAGCTGCCTTTTGCTGGTGGACACCTATGACACCCTGCGCTCAGGCGTGCCCAACGCCATCAAGGTGTTTGAGGAGCTGAAGGCCCAGGGGATGAGGCCCCTTGGCATCCGCCTGGACTCGGGGGACCTGGCCTATCTCAGCAAGGAAGCCCGGAGGATGCTGGACGCCGCGGGCTTCCCGGACACCATCATCGTGGCCTCAAACGACCTGGATGAGTTCCTCATCCGGGACCTGAAACAGCAGGGCGCCCGGATCGACCTGTGGGGTGTGGGCACCAAGCTGATCACCAGCGCCGGCCGCTTCGCCCTGGGGGGCGTATACAAGATGAGCGCCCTGGAGGAAGACGGCAGGCTGGTGCCCAAGATGAAAATGTCCGACAACCCCGAGAAGATCACCCTGCCGGGGGATCATGAGGTGTACCGGCTGTATGATCAGGACAACATGGCGATTGCGGACCTGATCGCCCTTGCGGATGAGGAGATCGACTTCGCCCAGCCCCTCACCATCTTCCACCCCCAGGACACCTGGAAAAAGATGCGGCTGGAAAACTACAGCGCCAGAAAGCTCCTAACACCCCTGATCAGGGCCGGTCAGGCGGCGGGGAAGAACCCCAGCCTTTTAGAGATCAAACGCTACCGGGAGCAGGAGGAGGCCACCATCTGGGAGCAGCACCTGCGCCTGGTGAACCCCCAGCCCTACAAGGTGGACCTGTCGGACAGGCTGTGGCAGCTGCGGGAGGATCTCATCCACGGGCAGGAAGACGGGCGGGAAGGCTGATATAGGGCAGGCGGCGGGCGTCTGATCAGCCCCTTATTTAGCCTTGGCATCGCCTGCGGTTTCCAGATTTTGACACAGGTAAAACAAGAATTCAAAGAACCCGTTCTATCAAGGCGCTATGGCCTGAGGGCCGCGTACCAGTGCACATCCGCCCAGCTGCCATCCGGGGCCTTGGTGTGTTGGCGTAAAACGCCTTCCCGCTCCATGCCCAGCTTTTTCATCAGGGAGACGGACTTGACGGGGTCAATGGTCTGGGCACAGATTTTGTGGAGCTGAAGGCTTGAAAAGCCATAAGCCATCAGCGCCTGGGCCGCCTCAAAGGCATAGCCCTTTTGCCAGAAGGCCTGGTTGAAAATCCAGCCGATTTCCCAAATGCCCGCCTCCTCCCCGGGCAGCTGCTTAAACAGGGCGTGGCCGATGACCTTGCCGCTGTTCTTTTCCACTACCGCCCGGGCGATGGGGTGGGTGATAAAGTAATCCAGCCATTTCCGGCAGTCCGACCAGCTGTAGGGCGGCTCGCAGTGGCGCATCACCGCTTCATCTGAAAAAATCTCATGGAAATCCGCCAGGTCCTTTTTCAGATAGGGGCGAAGGATCAGCCTTTGTGTGATCAAGGGGTTCATGGACACCTCCTGCGGGAGAAATAAAAAAGGCCAGGGGCTTTGTCTGGAAAGCCCCTGGCCCTGTTGTTCCGGCGTTTTCTTGGCGGCGCTTACTGGGCGCCGTCCCCTGCGGCCAGGCGCTTGTAGTTGTTCAGCCGCTCGGCAGCCTCCACCTCGGCGCGCTGGAAGAGCTCCTCCGCCGCGTCCGGGAAGGCCTTCAGCAGGGAGGTGTAGCGCACCTCGCCCTTTAGGAAGTCCTGATAGCTCTCAGTGGGATCCTTGCTGTCCAGCTGCATGGGGTTCTTGCCCTCTTCGGCCAGCATGGGGTTGTAGCGGTAGAGGTTCCAGTAGCCGGTGGCCACTGCCTTGCGGATCTCCGCCTGGGAGAAGGACATGTTGATGCCCTGGTTGATGCAGGGGCTGTAGGCGATGATCAGGGAGGGGCCGTCATAGGCCTCCGCCTCGTTAAAGGCCTTGAGCACCTGGTTGTAGTTGGCGCTCATGGCCACGTGGGCCACATAGACATAGCCGTAGGACATGGCCATCATGCCCAGGTCCTTCTTCTTGGTGCGCTTGCCCGCGGAGGCGAACTTGGCCACGGAGCCGGTGGGGGTGGCCTTGGAGGCCTGGCCGCCGGTGTTGGAGTAGACCTCGGTGTCCAGCACTAGGATGTTCACATCCTGATTCTGGGCCAGCACATGGTCTAGCCCACCGTAGCCGATGTCATAGGCCCAGCCGTCGCCGCCGATGATCCAGATGGACTTCTTGATCAGGAGGTCCTTGTCGTCCAGCACCGCCTTGGCCAGGGGATCGGACTCACGGCCTTCCAGGGCCTCAAGCAGCTTCTTGCTGGCGGCCTTGGAGCCTTCACCGTCGTGCATCTGTCTTAGCCATTCGTCGCAGGCGGCTACGCCCTCGGGCCACTCGCCCCAGGAAGCCTTCAGGGCCTCCACCTTGTCGGCCAGCTTGGCCCGGCGCTGGTTGAGAGCCAGGTTCATGCCAAAGCCGAACTCCGCATTGTCCTCAAAGAGGCTGTTGGCCCAGGCGGGGCCGTGGCCGTCCTTGTTGACGGCGTAGGGCACGGTGGGGTTGGAGCCGCCGTAGATGGAGGAGCAGCCGGTGGCGTTGGCCACGATCATCCGGTCGCCAAACAGCTGGGTGGCCAGCTTGATGTAGGGCGTCTCGCCGCAGCCGGCGCAGGCGCCGGAGAACTCAAACAGCGGGCGCTTGAACTGGCTGCCCTTCACGGTGGACAGGTTGTGATTGACATCCGCCTCCGGCAGCTGGTTGGCAAAGGCCCAGTTGGCCTCCTGGTGGCGCTGGCTGTCCAGGGGCTTCATTTCCAGGGCCTTGGTCTTGGCAGGGCAGACTTCATAGCAGTTGCCGCAGCCCGTGCAGTCAAGGGGGCTGATCTGAATCCGGAAGCCGTGGCCGGCGTAGTCCTTGCCCAGGGCTTTTTTGGTCTCAAAGCTTTCGGGGCGTTCCTCGCCGTCTTTCACCAGGAAGGGGCGGATGACCGCGTGGGGGCAGACCATGGCGCACTGGTTGCACTGGATGCAGTGCTCGATCTGCCACTCGGGCACATTGACGGCGATGCCGCGCTTCTCAAACTGGGAGGTGGCGGTGGGCACAACCCCCGCCGGGTCAAAGGCGGACACGGGCAGCGATTCGCCGGCCTGGCCCAGGATGGGCTTCACAACGGCGTCAAAATAGTCCGTGGCGGCAACGCGCTGGGGCTGGGCGCCGGTGGTGGCATGGATCCACTCGCCGGGCACGGCCACTTCCTTAAGCCCGCTGATGGCGGAATCGATGGCGGCCCAGTTGGCCTTGACCACCTTGTCGCCCTTCATGCCGTAGGTCTGCTGGGCGTAGTCCTTCATGTGCTTTTCCGCGTCGTCATAGGGGATGACGTTGGCCAGCTTGAAGAAGGCCGCCTGCATGATGGTGTTGATGTGGCCGCCCATGCCGGTCTTCTCCGCCAGCTCAATGGCGTTGATGATAAAGAGCCTGGCCTGCTTCCGGGCCAGGGCCTGCTTCATGGACACGGGCAGGCGCTCGTCCAGCTCCGCCTCATCCCAGGGGCAGTTGAGCAGGAAGGTGCCGCCCTTCTTAAGCGCTGAGACCATGTCATAGGAGGTGACATAGGCGGGGTTGTGGCAGGCCACAAAGTCCGCGTCGTCAATCTGGTAGGGGGACTGGATGGGCAGCTTGCCAAAGCGCAGGTGGCTGACGGTGAGCCCGCCGGACTTCTTGGAGTCATAGGCGAAGTAGGCCTGCACGTTCATGTCGGTGTGGTCGCCTATGATCTTGATGGAGTTTTTGTTGGCGCCCACAGTGCCGTCAGAGCCCAGGCCATAGAACTTGCAGGCGATGGTGCCCTGGGGCGCTGCGTTGAACTGGTCGCCCAGCTCCAGGGAGGAGTGGGTGACGTCGTCAATGATGCCCACGGTGAAGTGGTTCTTGGGCTCCGGCTTGGCCAGGTTGTCGTAGATGGCCTTCACCATGGTGGGGGTGAATTCCTTGCTGGACAGGCCATAGCGCCCGCCGTAGACAGCAATATCATGCCGGCCGGCCTCGGCCAGGGCGGTGCGCACGTCGCTGTACAGGGGATCGCCCAGGGCGCCGGGCTCCTTGGTGCGGTCCATCACGGCCAGGCGCTTGACGCTTGCGGGCAGGGCCGTAAGGAAGCGGTCCGCCGCGAAGGGGCGGTAGAGGCGCACCTTCAGCACGCCGTATTTGCCGCCCTGGCTGTTAAGGGCGGTGATGGTCTCATGCACGGTTTCCCCGCCGGAGCCCATGATGATGATCACGTCCTCTGCGTCCGGCGCGCCTTCATAGTCAAACAGCTTGTAGCTGCGGCCGGTCAGCTCGCCCACCTGGGCCATGCACTCCTCCACGATGCCGGGCACGGCGTTGTGGTACTTGTTGGCCGCTTCCCGGTTCTGGAAGAAGACGTCCGGGTTTTGCGCGGTGCCGGACTGGTGGGGATGCTCCGGGTTGAGGGCGCGGGCGCGGAAGGCCGCCACCTTGTCCCAGTCCACCAGCTTGCGGATGTCCTCGTATTCGATGCGCTCGATCTTCTGAATTTCGTGGCTGGTGCGGAAGCCGTCAAAGAAATGCAGGAAGGGAACGGAGGACTTGATGGTGGCCAGATGGGCCACCAGGGCCAGGTCCTCAGCTTCCTGGACGGAACCGGAGGCCAGCATGGCAAAGCCGGTCTGCCGGCAGGCCATCACGTCGGAATGGTCGCCGAAGATGGACAGGGCGTGGGTGGCCAGCGTCCGGGCGGACACGTGGAACACCGTGGGCAACAGCTCTCCCGCGATTTTGTACATGTTGGGGATCATCAGCAGGAGGCCCTGGGAGGCGGTATAGGTGGTGGTCATGGCGCCCGCGGCCAGGCTGCCGTGCACAGCACCCGCAGCACCCGCCTCTGACTGCATCTCCGACACTTGCACCGTCTGACCAAACAGGTTCAGCCGGCCCTGGGCGGACCACTCATCCACATACTCCGCCATGTTGGAAGAAGGGGTGATGGGGTAGATGGCGGCGACGTCGCTAAAAGCATAGGCGATGTGGCTGACGGCTCCGTTTCCGTCGATGGTGAATTTTTGCGCCATGATGATCCTCCTGATTAAAAATTTCTTGCTAAATTGTGCCAAAACGGCATATTCCAGACAGAACAAGTATAGGGATTTTCATCCCCCATGTCAAGGCGGCGGCTGACCCGGACAGGGCCCCATAAAGGGCGGCGGCTGGAAGAAATTTCGGAATGATTGCATATTTTGTGAACGGGTGCTATCATTATTATCTGTAATATAGGAGGGTTTTTTCGTGCGTGAAGTATTGCGGCGTTTTTTTACGCCTGAAGGGATGATAGCCCAAGACCGGCGCCTTGGCGCTTTGCCCAAAACCAGGGATGCCTACGGCCTGGTGATGCACATCGCCATGCCGGCTATCGCGGAAATGGTGCTGATGAGCCTGATTGGCAGCGCGGATATGCTGATGGTGGGGCAATTGGGGAAGACCGCGCTGGCCGCCGTGTCCCTGCCGGTGCAGCCCCGGCTGATCCTTTTGGCGATGTTCTTTGCCCTAAACGTGGGGGTGACGGCCATCGTGGCCCGGCGCAAGGGTCAGGACCGTCAGGCGGACGCCAACATGACCCTGCGAAACGCCCTGGTCTTAGGGCTGGGGCTGTCCCTTGTTGTCACGGTGCTGGCGGTGGTCTTTGCCAGGCCCCTGATGATGCTGGCCGGCGGCAACACCAACACGGCGGAGGATGCCTTGGTGCTGGCCGGGGCGGTGGACTATTTTGTGATCATGGCCCTGTCGCTCCCGGTGAGCGCGGTATCCACCTGCATTAACGCAGCGCTCAGGGGCGTGGGCGAAACCCGCACCCCCATGCGGGTGAATATCATCGCCAATCTGGTAAACGTGGTGTTCAACTTCCTGCTGATCTTTGGCCACCTGGGCTTCCCGCGCCTGGAAATCAGGGGCGCCGCCATCGCCAGCGTCATAGGCCTTGTGGTGGGGATGCTGCTTGCCATCCGGGAAGTCATCCGCAAGGACAGCAGCTATCTGCGCATCAAACGGGGGGACAGCTGGCGGCTGCACCCGGAAACCATGACCTCCATCGTTAAGGTGGGGGGCAACGCCGTGGTGGAGCAGGCCAGCATGCGGGTGGGCTTCTTCCTGTATTCCCGCATCATCTATTCCCTGGGGGTCACCATGTTTGCCGCCCACAACATCGCCATGCAGTTTTTGGTGCTCACCTTTAACTTCGCCGACGGCCTGGCCGTGGCCTCCACCTCCCTGGTGGGGCAGAACCTGGGCCGGCAGCGCAAGGATCTCAGCTTGATGTATGGCAAGATCACCCAGCGCATCGCCCTGGCCTTCAGCCTGGTGCTGGGCCTGGGCACCATTTTGCTGCGCTTCCCGGTGAGCCAGGTATTTATTAACGCGGGCACGCCGGACGCGGGCCTGGTGGTGGCCTTCGCGGCGGAAGCGATGATTGTGGTGGGGCTGATGCAGCCCTTTCAGATGTCCTCCATCGTCACCGCGGGCTGCCTGCGGGGCGCGGGGGACAATCTCTATGTGGCGGCGGTGATGGGGGTGTGCGTGTCCATCATAAGGCCCCTGATGGCGCTGCTGGCGATTCACGTGTTTAAGATGGGGCTGGCCATGACCTGGCTTCTAAGCATGAGCGAGCTGGGCCTCCGGCTGATCTTCTTCACCTGGCGCTTCAACTCCGGCAAATGGGCGGAGAGACAACTGTAAAACCTGGGAGGCGGGGCCTGGGCCCGGTCAGAAAAGCGGCAAGGAGCGAGCATGTCAGAGAGCGACAGCCGGCACCATTTTATCTTTAACCCCGCCGCGGGCAGCCGCGCCGCTTATGAGGCGAAGCGCAGTTTTCCGGCTTGCAGGGTGCTGCTCGCCTGCTCCAAGCAATTTG
>ENA-UOUL01005445-UOUL01005445.1-bioreactor-metagenome-genome-assembly--contig:-NODE-5445-length-11040-cov-4.915169_pt1 | contig 11040 bp, 6 predicted proteins | sample MGYA00249838_ERZ747220 | MGnify/ENA primary metagenome ERZ747220 (study PRJEB28778, sample SAMN05720191) | bioreactor metagenome | isolation source: Anaerobic biogas reactor | place: USA:Washington...
GATCATGAAGCCGCTGTTCAGGCCGCTGTTCTCCACGAGGAAGGGAGGAAGGCCCGAGAGGCTCGTGTCCACAAGCCGCGCCTGCCGCCGTTCGGAAATGCTCGCCAGCTCCGCCACGGCGATGCCGAAAAAGTCCATGGCCAGGGCGAGGGGCTGTCCGTGGAAATTCCCCCCGCTGATGGCAACTCCGTCGTCGGGGAAGATGATGGGGTTGTCGGTGACGGAGTTGATCTCCACCTCGAGAACTCCCCGGACGTAGCCGAGGGCGTCCCGGGTGGCGCCGTGGACCTGGGGAACGCACCGGAGGGAGTAGGCGTCCTGCACCTTTCCGGATTTGAACTTTTCCAGGATCTCGCTTCCCTCGATGAGCCTGCGGATGTTCCCCGCCACCCGCCCCTGGCCGTTGTGGGGCCGAAGGGCGTGGGTCCGCGGATCAAAGGCGAAGGGAACGCCGTGGAGAGCCTCGATGGAGAGGGCCGCCGCGATGTCGGCGGTCTTGGCCAGGCACTCGGCGTCCAGCAGGGCAAGCACCGCCATGGCCCCCATGGAGGCCGTGCCGTTGTTGAGGGCCAGCCCCTCCTTCGCGCCGAGCTGCACGGGAGAGAGCCCCGCCATCTGGAGCGCCTTTGCCGCCGCCATGGTCCGGCCCTTGTACCGCACCGACCCGTGGCCGATGAGGGGGAGGGCCAGGTGGGACAGCGGACAGAGGTCGCCGCTGGCCCCCACCGATCCCTGGCAGGGGACCACGGGGTGGATTCCAAGGTTCAGCAGGTCGACGAACTGGTTGAGGACGGCGAGGCTGATGCCCGAGTGCCCCCGGACCAGGCTGTTGATCCGCAGCAGCATCATGGCCCTGGTGATGTCCTCGGGGAAGGGGGCCCCCACGCCGCAGGCGTGGCTCTTCAGCAGGTTCTCCTGAAGCAGCCGCCGGTCCTTCCGGGAGATGTTCACCGAGGCGAGGTCGCCGAAGCCGGTGGTGATGCCGTAGACCACATCGTCGGAGTTCTCCCAGGCCCTGACCGCCGCCGATGAGGCCTCCACCCTCCGGACGGTCTCCTCGTCCAGTTCCACGGCCCATCCCCTGCGGGCGACGTTCGCCACGTCCTCCAGGGTGAGGGACATGCCGTCGAGGCGCACCTTCCTGCTCTTGTCCGCCGTCTTCACCGGATCTGCTCCCCTTTCTTGTAAACGCCCTCCACGGCGGAAACACCCGCATGGTAGGCGAGAATGGCCGGAGTCTCCCCGTCGAGGAGCAGGAAATCCGCCTGCTTGCCCGGCTCGAGGGTTCCGCAGACCGTCCCCATGCCCACCGCGCAGGCGCTGTTCTTCGTTGCTGCCGTCAGGGCTTCCTCCACCGTGAGCCCCATGGCCATCACCGCCAGCCCGAAAACAAAGGGCATGGACTCGGTGAAGGACGACCCGGGGTTGCAGTCCGTGGCCAGAGCCACCGGAACCCCGTGTTCGATCATGGCCCGGGCCCGGGCGAAGGGTTTTCTCAGGCTGTAGGCCGTGGCCGGAAGGAGAATGGCCGTGGTCCCGCTTTTCGCCAGGGCGTCAATCCCCTCGTCGCTCGCCGCGAGAAGGTGCTCCGCCGAGACGGCCCCCATCCGGGCGGCCAGGGCAGCGCCGCCGGTGTCGTGGACCTCGTCGGCGTGGACCTTCAGGCCGAGGCCCCTCCGGGACGCTTCGGCGAGGATCCGCTCCGTCTGGGAAAGGGAGAAGACCCCCTCCTCGCAGAACACGTCGCAGAACCGGGCGATCCCCTGCTCTTCCACCGCCGGGAGCATCTCCTCCACGATCAGGTCCACGTAGCCGTCGCCGTTGCCCCGGTACAGCTCGGGAACGGCATGGGCCCCCATGAAGGTGGGCACCACGTCCAGGGGAGTCTCCCGCCCCACCCTCCTTATCACCGAGAGCATGCGCAGCTCTGTCTCCGTGTCCAGCCCGTAGCCGCTCTTCATCTCCACCGTGGTGGTTCCCATGGAGAGGGCCGAGAGGGCCAGGACCAGGGTGTTCTCGAACAGGTCGTCATCGGACGCCTCCCTGACGCTCCGCACGGAGGAGAGGATCCCCCCGCCCTTCTGGAGGATCTCCAGGTAGGGCGTCCCCGCGAGGCGGAGGGAAAACTCCTCCTCCCGCCTCCGGGCAAAGCACATGTGGGTATGGGGGTCCACGAAACCGGGGATGACGCACCGGCCCCCGCAGTCGATCTCCTCGTCGATCTCCGGGCCTGAAAGGGACGAAAGGATCTCCTCCTCCGGCCCCACGGCCTCGATCATGCCGTTCCGGATCACCATGGCCCCCCGGGGGAGAAAGCGGACGGCCCCCTGGTCCTTCCCCGCCGAAGGGGAAGACCCTTCCGGGGTGTAAATCCCCGCGTTCCGCACAAGTTTCGCGATCATTCCGCCCCATCCCCCATTCCGAGCAGTTTCAGCTCCAGCACCTGGTCGGGGTCGAAATCCTTCACCTGGAGATAGTAGGCCGCGCTGTCCAGAAGGGCCTGGGCGGGGATCATGCCGTAAATCTCCGTCTCCACCACCTCCACGCCCCAGCGCCGGGCCTCCATGCGGATCAGCTCCAGCACCCTGTAGAGAGCGTTCTTCTGGTAGTCCACGATGTTCATGCTCACCTGGGTCATGCCCCGCTCGGAGAGGGCCACGCCCATGCCCTTCACATGGCAGAAGCCTCCGCTCGACGCCCGGACGAAGGTGCCTATTTTTTTCGCGATCTCTTCGTCGGCGGTGTTGAGGTTCACGTTGAAGGCCACAAGGAACTGCCGTGCCCCCACCACCGTAGCCCCCGCAGTGGGATGAAGAGCCGGCCCCCCCACGTCAGGATTCCGCTCCGGCTTCACCGACTCCATTTTGAGCGTCTCGTACTGCCCCTTCCGTATTACCTCCAGGCGCTTCCGTTCAGGGCGCTTCGCAGATTCCTCGTAGAAGTAGACGGGGATGCCCAGTTCACTGAAGTAGCGCTCGCCGAAAGAATGGGAAAGAGAAACGCATTCCTCCATGGAGATGCCCCGGATGGGCGTGAAGGGGATCACGTCCACGGCGCCTATCCGGGGGTGAGCCCCCTGGTGGCTGTTCATGTCGATCGCCGCTGCGGCCGTTTTCGCGGCTCCGATAAGGGCTTCGGATACCGGGTCCGGATCCCCCGCCAGGCTGACCACGAGCCTGTTGTGGTCGGCGTCCGCCCGGTAATCGAGAAGGGAGCATCCCTTCACTCCCCGAAAATTGGCGACGATGGACTCGATGACGTCCTGACGCCTGCCCTCGCTGAAATTCGGTACGCACTCAATGAGTTTTCCTGCCATGGAAATGACCTCCTGCCGGGAGATAATAAGTATCCGTTGGGTATTATAACATTGAATTTTGTACAACCTGAAGGGTGAAAGCGAAGACCACAAAAAAACGGGTATCCGACGTGGTTCCAGAGGATGCCGCGTCATTCAGGCACTATAAATGATGTAATATTTAATATTATTGTTATTTGCTCAAAAAAAGCGATATAATGGGGTATGTCGGAGGAAAAAGCAAAACAGCGATCGCTTTCGGCGCAGCCGGAAATCCGCCCGGCGCCTTCCCTGGCCGGTTCGGCAGCCGCGGCATCCCCGGCCGAAAAGAAAAACGTGACATGGAAATACTGCTGAAAATAAACGCCGCTGTGGACCGGAATACCTGCGGCATTCTGGAACTCCAGCCCCAAAGAAGGAAGGACGGCCATGACCGACAACAAAAAAGAGCAGGAACGGGCGGAACTGCACCGGACGATATGGAACATCGCCAACGACCTTCGGGGCAGCGTGGACGGATGGGACTTCAAGCAGTATGTCCTCGGCATGCTGTTTTACCGGTACATATCGGAAAACCTCACGAACTACATAAACCGCAGCGAACAGGAAGCCGGAAAAGAGAGTTTTGATTATGCAAAGCTGACCGACGACGAAGCGGAAGAGGGCCGGGAAGACCTGGTCCAAACCAGGGGCTTCTTCATACTGCCGGGCGAACTTTTCCAAAACGTGCGAAAAAGGGCGGCGGCGGACGAAAACCTCAACGAGACCCTGGAAAAAGCGTTCCGGAGCATCGAAGCTTCAGCCCAGGGCGGCCCCAGTGAAGACAACTTTCGGGGGCTCTTCGACGACATCGACGTGAACAGCAACAAGCTCGGGCCCACCGTCGCCAGGCGAAACGAAAAACTCGTCAAGCTCCTGAACGGCGTGGGCGACATGAAGCTCGGCGACTACAGGGACAACACCATTGACGCCTTCGGCGACGCCTACGAGTTCCTGATGGGCATGTACGCCTCCAACGCAGGCAAGAGCGGCGGCGAGTACTACACCCCCCAGGAGGTCAGCGAACTCCTCACCCGCATCACCCTCACGGGGAAAACCGAAGTGAACAAGGTGTACGACCCTGCCTGCGGCTCCGGTTCCCTGCTACTGAAATTCGCGAAAATCCTCGGCAGGGAAAACGTCCGCCTCGGCTTCTTCGGCCAGGAGATCAACATCACCACCTACAACCTCTGCCGCATCAACATGTTCCTTCATGACATCGACTGCGACAAGTTCGACATCGGCCACGGCGACACGCTGACCGACCCGCTCCACTGGGACGACGAACCCTTCGAGGCCATCGTCTCCAATCCCCCCTACTCCATCAAGTGGGACGGAGACGCCAACCCCCTCCTGATCAATGACCCGAGGTTTTCGCCCGCGGGGGTGCTCGCGCCAAAATCGAAGGCGGACCTCGCCTTCATCATGCACAGCCTTGCCTGGCTTGCCACCAGCGGCACGGCGGCCATCGTCTGCTTTCCGGGCGTCATGTACCGGGGCGGCGCGGAGCAGAAGATCCGCAGATACCTCATCGACAACAACTACATCGACTGCGTGATCCAGCTTCCCGACAACCTGTTTTTCGGCACCAGCATCGCCACCTGCATCATGGTGCTGAAAAAGTCCAAGACCGAAAACAGCACCCTGTTCATCGACGCCTCCAGGGAGTGCGTCAAGGTAACCAACAACAACAAGCTCACCCCAAAAAACATCGCGAAAATAGTCGAGGCCTATACCGAAAAAACCGGTCGGGAATTTTTTGCCGCCCTCGTCCCCAACGCCCGCATCGCCGACCAGGACTACAACCTGTCCGTTTCAACCTACGTAGAGCAGCGGGACACCCGGGAAGCCGTCGACATCACCGCCCTCAATGCGGAGATCGAGAAGATAGTGGCCCGGGAACAGGTGCTGCGGGAGGAAATTGCAAGGATCATCGCGGAGATCGGGGCGGGAGCATGACCAGGGACTTTCAGTTTTTGGTCTATCGTTCCGCCAACGAGGATGTCTCCGTAAACGCCGTCATAAAGGATGAGACTGTCTGGCTGACTCAAAAGGGTATGGCGGCGTTATTCGGCGTGAATATTCCCGCTGTGTCAAAACATTTACAGAACATTTACGAAGAGGGCGAATTACGCAGAGACGCAACTGTTTCCAAAATGGAAATAACCACTCCCCATGGAGCGATACCAGGCAAAACACAGACCCAAAGTGCTCAATTTTACAGTCTTGACGCAATCATCTCCGTCGGCTACCGCGTCAATTCGATACGGGCGACCCATTTCCGCATCTGGGCTACCGGGGTGCTGAAAGAGTTTATGATAAAAGGTTTCGCTCTCGATGACGAACGGCTGAAACAGGGGAAAACAGCCTTTGGAAAAGACTATTTCAGAGAACTCCTGGAGCGGGTCCGGTCCATCCGTGCCAGTGAACGGAGGATCTGGCAGCAGATCACCGATATTTTCGCCGAGTGCAGTATCGACTATAACAGGAATTCCCCGGTAACGCAGGACTTCTACGCCATGGTTCAGAACACGTTTCATTATGCGATCACGGGACAAACCGCCGCTGAAATAGTCTATTCCAGGGCCGACCGAAATAAGGAAAACATGGGACTGTCTACATGGAAACATGCCCCCGGGGGCCGCATCCTGAAATCGGATGTCACCGTCGCAAAAAACTACCTGAACGAGAAGCAGATCCGGCAGCTGGAGAGGACCGTCACCGGCTATTTTGACTACATAGAGGACCTGATCGAACGGGAAAACACCTTCACCATGGAGGAATTCGCCGCAAGCATCAACGAATTTCTGGCGTTCAGGAAATATGAAATCCTGAAGGATAAAGGGACTGTTTCAAAACAAATAGCCGCCTCAAAGGCGGAGAGAGAATACGAAGTATTCAACAAGACCCAAAAAATCATTTCCGATTTCGACAAGGAAGTGAAGCGGCTCCTTGAGAAGAGGGGCGAAACGGATGAGTAAACTGGAAGAACTGATCGCGGAACTTTGCCCGGATGGGGTGGAGTACAGGATGCTGTATGAAATTGCAGATCTTACTATGGGAACGTCTCCAAGCGGAAGCACGATTTCAACTGACCCATCAGGTGGCATTGAATTTCATCAGGGAAAAACTTTCTTTGGTAACATGATGCTCGGGCATTCAAATATGTGCACTTCTGCACCAGTAAAAGAAGCTGAGGCGGGAAGCATCATCATGAGTGTTCGCGCACCTGTGGGCGATACAAATATTACGGATAGAAAAATCGCAATCGGGCGTGGATTATGTGGAATTTTAGGGAAAGAGGCTTTAGAAACGAAATTCCTCTATTACTACCTTAATGCTTGTGTCAATGATATAAAGAAAAAGTCTACCGGATCGACCTTTCAGGCAATAAACACCAATGATGTGAAGTCCATAAGCATTCCCCTCCCGCCGCTGCCTGTGCAGCGTGAAATTGTCCGCATTCTGGACAATTTCACTGAGCTTGCAGCGGAACTTGCAGCGGAACTTGCAGCGAGAAAAAAACAATATGAGTTTTATCGGAACAAACTACTGACTTTTGGCAATGACGTGCCGATTGTAGCGCTTGGCGACGTATGCCAAAGCACCAATACCATTCGATGGAAAACGGCCTCTGGAGATTTCCATTATATTGATCTGACTTCAGTAGACCGAGCAACCAATGAAATTAGTCCAGCGTTGATAATAAATGCAGAAAATGCGCCCAGCAGAGCACAACAAATTATTAAGACAGACGATGTATTGTTTGCCACCACACGGCCAACCTTACAAAGATATTGCATTATACCGTCTGAATACAATGGACAAATTTGCAGTACTGGTTTTTGTGTTCTAAGACCAGACAATCAAAACATATTACCCAAGTTTCTTTTTTACACAATAACAACCAATAAATTCAACCTTTATGTCGAAAAAAACCAAGAAGGAACAAGCTATCCATCAATATCTGACTCAAAAGTAAAAAAGTACCCAATCCATTTGCCTCCCCTCGAAGAGCAGGCCCGCATCGTCGCCATCCTCGACCGCTTCGACGCCCTCTGCAACGACCTTTCCAGCGGCCTGCCCGCCGAGATCGAAGCCCGGCGCAAGCAGTACGAGTATTACCGGGACAGGCTGCTGGCGTTCAGGGAGAAGACCCCATGAGCCAGTACAATATCGTGGCTGAGACGGCGGAATACACTGTCGTCTCGGAATATCGGCCCGGAACCAGGGTGGGCTCCGGCTACCAGAGCGAAGCCGACCTCGAGAGCAGTTTTATTTCCCTGCTCCGGACCCAGGGGTACGAGTACCTTCCCCTTCACGATGAGGCCGCCCTGATAACCAACCTCAGAAAGCAGCTCGAGCAGCTCAACGGCTTCGCCTTCTCCGATGCCGAGTGGGGCCGTTTCTTTACGGAGTGCATCGCAAACAGCAACGAGGGCATCGTGGAAAAAACCCGGAAGATACAGGAAGACCACGTGCAGATCCTGCGGCGGGACGACGGTTCCACCAAAAACATCTATCTCATCGACAAGAAGAACGTCCACAACAACCGCCTGCAGGTCATCAACCAGTATGAAGAATCAGGAGGGGCTCACGGGGCCAGGTATGACGTGACCATACTGGTGAACGGTCTGCCGCTGGTCCATGCGGAACTGAAACGAAGGGGCGTCGCCATCCGGGAAGCCTTCAACCAGATCAAACGCTACCAGCGGGACAGCTTCTGGGCGGCAAGCGGGCTGTTCGAGTACGTGCAGATATTCATCATCTCCAACGGCACCTCCACCAAGTACTACTCCAACACCACCCGGGCGAGCCACGTCAGGGAAAACGCCGAAAGCGAGCGCAGGAAAAGCAAAAAGACCAGCAACAGCTTCGAGTTCACCTCTTTCTGGGCGGACGGGAACAACAGGGCCATTCCCGAACTGGCGGACTTCACAAAAACGTTCCTGGCGAAGCATACCCTGCTGAACGTGCTGACAAAATACTGCGTGTTCACGTCCGAGGACCTGCTGCTCGTCCTGCGCCCCTACCAGATCGCGGCCACGGAGCGCATCCTCTCCCGGATAGAGATTTCCGCCAACTACAAAAAAACGGGCACCATCGATGCCGGAGGGTACATCTGGCACACCACGGGCAGCGGCAAGACGCTGACGTCGTTCAAGACGGCCCGGATCGCCTCGGCGCTGCCCTACATCGACAAGGTCCTTTTCGTGGTGGACAGAAAAGACCTGGACTACCAGACCATGAAGGAGTACGACCGTTTCCGGAAGGGGTCCGCCGACAGCAACACCTCCACGAGGGTACTGCAGAGGCAGCTGGAAGATAGTACCTCGCGAATTATCATCACGACTATTCAGAAGCTGGACGTCTTCGTGTCGAAGAACAAAGGGCACGAGGTCTTCAGAAAACACGTGGTCCTCATCTTCGACGAGTGCCACCGGTCCCAGTTCGGCGACATGCACGCCAAGATCGTGAAGTCGTTCAGGAACTACCACCTGTTCGGCTTTACGGGCACACCCATCTTCGCGGCCAATGCCGGAAGCGGAGGCAACCCCCTGCTCAGGACCACGCCCCAGGCCTTCGGGGACAAGCTGCACACCTATACTATCGTGGATGCCATCAATGACGGGAACGTGCTGCCCTTCCGCATCGACTACATCAATACGGTGAAGATGAAGGACGGCGTGAAGGATAAAAACGTGCCGGCCATCGACACGGAGAAGGCCCTCGCCGACCCGAACCGCATCCGGGAAGTGGTGAACTACATCCTCGACCACTTCGACCAGAAGACGAAGCGCGGCAGCTTCTATTCCCTGCAGGGGCAGCGGGTGTCGGGCTTCAACTCCCTTCTGGCCGTCAGTTCCATCCCTGCCGCCATGAAGTACTACACAGAGCTGAAGAAGCAGCTTTCCGAGCGGGGGCGCACGCTGAACATCGCCGTCATTTTCAGCTACAGCGCCAACGAGGCCGATCCCGAGGATGGTGTTCCCGACGAGGGTTTCGACACGGAGAGCCTCGACTTGACCTCCCGGGATTTTCTCGAGTCGGCCATCGCGGATTACAATTCCGATTTCAGCGTCAATTTCGATACGTCCTCCGAGAAGTTCCAGAATTACTACAAGGACCTGTCCATGCGCATGAAACGGCGGGAAGTGGATCTCCTGGTGGTGGTCAACATGTTCCTGACCGGTTTCGACGCCACGACGCTCAATACCCTGTGGGTGGATAAAAACCTCAGGCAGCACGGTCTGATCCAGGCCTTTTCCCGAACGAACCGGATCCTCAACTCCGTCAAGACCTTCGGCAACATCGTCTGCTTCCGGGACCTGCAGCAGGAAACGGACGAGGCCATCGCCCTGTTCGGGGACAAGGACGCCGGCAGCATCGTTCTGCTGAAGAACTACGAGGCCTATTATTTCGGCTACGACGAGAACGGCACGCACCATCCGGGGTACAGCGAACTGATCGAAGAACTGGAGGAGCGGTTCCCTTTGGGGCAGTCGATCGTCGGAGAGCAGAACCAAAAGGACTTCATCAACCTGTTCGGGACCGTACTGCGCCTTCGGAACATCCTGACAGCCTTCGACGGGTTTTCAGGCGCCGAGATCCTGTCGGTCCGCGATTTTCAGGATTACCAGAGCGTCTATATCGACCTGTACCAGGAGCTTGCGAAAGACAGGCATGCCGACAGGGAAAAGATAAACGACGACATCGTCTTTGAAATCGAGCTGATACGGCAGATCGAGATCAACATCGACTACATCCTCATGCTCGTGGCGAAGTACCACGAATCCAACTGCGAGGACAAGAGCATCCTGGTCTCCATCACCAAAGCGGTCAACTCCAGCATCCAGCTCCGCAGCAAGAAGGAGCTCATCGAACATTTCATCGAGACCGTCAATGCCTCCACCAATGTTGATGAAGACTGGCGGAAGTTCGTCCGGGAGCAGAAGGAGACCGACCTGGACGCCATCATCGGCGAGGAAAAACTGAAGAAGGAAGAAACACGGAAATTCCTGAACAATTCGTTCCGGGACGGAACGCTGAAAACCACCGGCACGGACATCGACAAGATCCTGCCCCCGGCCTCGCGCTTCGGGGGCGGAAACAGGGCGGCCAAAAAGCAGAGCGTCATCGCCAGGCTCATGCAGTTTTTCGAAAAGTATTTCGGGCTGGTGTAGAGCCGCAGTTAAAAAATCCCGGCCGCCGCAGGCACAAAGACCTGAACGCGGCCGGGCTCCTGTTTTCTCTGTCGGAAACCGGTACTTCGCTTCTTAAGGAAACGCTTCTTTCGGGGCTTCCGGCATTTTTCGGGTTTAGAGGGCTTCTTTCAGCGCTTCCCCGAGGCGGCCGATCCCCTCAACGATCCTTTCGGGCGGCATGTTCGAGTAGTTGAGGCGCATGGTGTTCTCGTGGCCGCCGTTGGGGTAGAACGCCCCGCCGGGGACGAAGGCCACCTTTTTCTCCAGGGCCTTCATGAAGAGATCCCTGCCGCTGACTTTTTCGGGCATCTCAGCCCAGGTGAAGAGGCCGCCCTCGGGCCTGGTGAACGTCACTTCGGAGGGGAAGGCCTCGTCCATGGTGCGGATCATGATGTCCCGCCGCTCCCGGTAGACGGAGACGAGGGTGCGGACATGGTCCTCGATGTCGTGCTCCGAAAGGAAGGCGTCGATCTCGTACTGGCTGAGGGTGGAGGTGTGGAG
>ENA-UOUL01005446-UOUL01005446.1-bioreactor-metagenome-genome-assembly--contig:-NODE-5446-length-11038-cov-6.975915_pt1 | contig 11038 bp, 10 predicted proteins | sample MGYA00249838_ERZ747220 | MGnify/ENA primary metagenome ERZ747220 (study PRJEB28778, sample SAMN05720191) | bioreactor metagenome | isolation source: Anaerobic biogas reactor | place: USA:Washington...
GACGTGCTGGTGAACAACGCCGGCATCACCCGGGACGCCATGACCCGGAAGATGACGGACGAGCAGTGGGACATGGTATTAGACGTGAACCTGAAGGGCGTCTTCAACTTAACCCGCCATGTGGGTCCCTTCATGCAGCAGCAGGGGGGCGGCAGCATCATTAGCATTTCCAGCGTGGTGGGGGTCTTTGGCAACATCGGCCAGGCCAACTACGCCGCCACCAAGGCCGGCATCATCGGCCTCACCAAGACCTGGGCCAAGGAGTTTGCGCTCAAGGGCGGCAACGTGCGGGTGAACTGCATCGCCCCGGGCTACACCATGACGGACATCTTGAAAACCGTGCCCCAGGACCTGCTGGACAAATTTGCCGCCATGACCATGCTGGGCCGGCTGGGCCAGCCCCATGAGATCGCCTCTGCCGCCCTGTTTTTGGCCTCGGAGGATGCCAGCTACATAACAGGCCAGGTGCTGCAGGTGGACGGCGGCATGCGCCTGTAACAGAAGGAGCCAGCCATGAACAACAACCATGTGGGCATTGTGGGCACCGGCATCTACCTGCCAAAGGGCGTGATGACCGCTGCCGAGATTGCAGCGCAGACCCAGGGCGTCTGGGCGGAAAGCGCAGTGATTGAAAAGCTGGGCATCCGGCAAAAAGCCATGCCCCTTGATGAAGCCACCGACGGCACCCAGGAGATGGGCGCCCTGGCCGCCCTGGACTGCCTGAAGAACACCGGGGTGGACCCCCTTGCCATCGACGTGATCCTGTGCATCGGCGAGGAATGGAAGGAATACCCCCTCACCACCACCGCGCTGTACATCCAGGACCGGATCGGCGCCACCAACGCCTGGGGCATCGACGTGCAAAACCGCTGCTGCACCTGCGTCACCGCCATGAAAATCGCCAGGGACATGATGCTGGCGGACGAGGACATCAACACCGTCTTGGTGGTGGGCGGCTACCGCAACGGGGACTTTGTGGACTACACCGACCGGCACATGTCCATGATGTACAACCTGGGAGCCGGCGGCGGGGCCATCCTGCTGCAGAAAAACCTGGGCCGCAACCAGCTGCTGGGCAGCCACATCATCTCCGACGGCTCCCTGTCCAGGACCGCCGGCGTGCAGATCGGCGGCCTGGTGGAGCCCATCACCTGCGACAACGTGGAGGAGGCACGGCGCTCCCTGCGCCTAATGGACCCCGAGAAAATGAAGGCCCGGCTCAATGAGGTGTCCGCCCAGAACTGGATCACCTGCATTGAAAAATCCCTGGAGAAATCCAAACTGACCCTCTCTGACCTGAACTTCCTGGCCATCCTCCACATCAAGCGCTCGGCCCACCTGCAGATGCTCAAGGACCTGGGCCTGCGGGAAGACCAGAGCATCTACCTGGAGGACTACGGCCACATCGGCCAGATTGACCAGATCCTCTCCCTGCACCTGGCCCTGGAACAGGGCAAGATCAGGGACGGCAGCGTGGTGTGCATGCTGGCCGCCGGCATCGGCTATGTCTGGGCCGCCGGCATCATCAAGTGGGGGGCGGTATGAGCATTCAGGCCATCCTGCAGACCATCATCAACAGCCTGCCCACCATCGGCCGCTATGCCCTGGTGACCATGGGCATCGTGCTGATCTTCCGCACCACGGCCACCACCAATTTTGCCCAGGGCTTAATCGCCACCTTCGGCACCTTCACCATCTCCTGGGCGGCCTACACCTACACGGATTTGAACCTGTGGATCTGCCTGCTCATCGGCATGGCAGCCGCCTTCCTGCTGGGGATGTTTGTGGACGTGGCCTTGATCCGCACCGCCCGCCACATCACCCCTGCCGGCAAACAGATGATCACCATGGGGGTGATGATGATCCTGGTGAACGTCATCCCCGTGGTGTTCCGGGACATCACCCTGTGGAACAAGCCCGGAAAGGGCTTCAATGCAGACATCGTGAGCTTTACCCTCTTTGGCATGCCCATGAACATCACCTACATGGGGCTGCTGAGCTTTTCCCTGGCGGTGGGGCTGCTGGCCGCCGTGTTTGCGGCCCTGAAGTTCACCAAATGGGGCCTGGGGGTGCGGGCCACCGCCGCCAATGAGACCGTGGCCCAGATGCTGGGGGTGAACACCCGGGTGATTACCGCCTTCTCCTGGGCCCTGGCCGGCGCCCTGGCCACGGTGGGGGGCTTCTTTACCGGGGCGGGCACCGCCTTAAACGTCACCCTGATGGGAAACACCCAGGTGTTCGGCTTTTTAGCCTGCGTCCTGGGGGGCTTTGGCAGCTTCCCCGCCCCCATCCTGGGGGCCATCATCATTCCCCTGGTGTACAACTTCGCCGGCAACCCCGCCCTGATGGGGCCGGACGCCGGCATGTGGCAGAACATGATCACCTTCATCGTGGTGCTGCTGCTGATCCTCATCTTCCCCAATGGCCTGCTGGGCCGGAAGTATGTAAAGAAGGTGTGACATGGAAAACAGCGTGCTGACAACAAGGAACAACCCGGTGAAAAAGGCGCTGCGCCACCCTTTTTCCGGCTTCATTTCCATCGGCGCCGCCCTCCTGGCCCTGCAGATCATCGCCATGGCAAACGGCGGCAAATGGCCCCTGTCCTCCACCCTCAACGGCTTTGCCCAGGTGATGATTTTCGCCATCGTGGGCTACGGCTTCTCCTTCCTGCTGGGCTACGCCGGCCTGGCCTCCCTGGGCACGGCGGGCTTCGTGGGCCTGGGGGCCTACCTCACCGCCTATGTGCTGAAGCACTACCCGGGGGTGCCCTACATCGCCATCCTCCTGGGGGTGCTGGCGGTGTCCCTGATCCTGGGCCTGGTGGTGGGCTTCATCAGCCTGCGCATCGAGGGCATCTTCCTGGCCATCGTCACCCTGGGCCTGTCCGAAATCTTCTACCAGATTTTCAACAACTGGATTGACTTCACCAACGGCCCCAACGGCGCCTCCGTCACCAAGACCCCCATCTTCCAGACCATCCTGGGCATGGGCACCACGGACTCCAGGCGGGCCTTCTTCATCCTGCTGGTGGTGATCACCGTGGGCCTGTTGATGCTGACCTACAACCTGGGCAGGTCCCGGACGGGCCGGGCCATGCTGGCCATGAAGAACTCCACCTCCGCCGCCCAGGCCATGGGCATCTCCCTGCTGCGCTACCGGCTGCTGGCCTTCCTGATTTCAACGGCCTATGCCGGCTTTGCCGGGGTCCTGTTCATGAGCTACTTCAAATACGCTGCCCCCCAGGGCTACACCATCATGCTGTCCCTGAACATCCTGGCAGCCGTCTTGATCGGCGGCTCCCGCAGCCTGGTGGGCACCTTCCTGGGCACCTTCATTGTCTTTGGCACCAACACCATCTTCCTCCAGGACATCGCCCTGTTCCGGGACAACCCCTGGATCATCAATGTGACCATCGGCATCGTCATCATCCTGGTGGTGATGTTTTACCGGGGCGGCCTGGTGCAGCTGGCCCAGAACACCAAACAAACCTTCAACAACTTACTGAACGGATGGCGGATGTATCGATATGGCGAAGACGACTGACACACGGTATTTCGGCGACCCCCGGGAAGCCCGGAAACGGCGGCGGCTGTTTGAACGCATCGAGCGGCTGGAGGCCGAGATTCAGATTGCCGCCGGCAGCATCGACCTGCGGCGCAGGCTGCTGGCGGAGGATGTGGACAAACAGCTGGAGCGCCTGGACAACCGGCTGAAAAAGCCCCTGTACCAGCAGGAAATGGCCCTGGCCACGGCGGAGGAGGCAGCGGCGGAGCAGCTGCGGCTGAAGCTGCCCGGCATCCAGAAAAAGCAGCGCCTGGCCTACCGCAAAAAGCGCCAGGACCTGCGCCGCCAGGAAAGGCTGCTGGATGCCAGGGGGCGCCTGCTGCCTGAGAAAGCCCTGAGCGCTTCCAGCCAGGCCGCCCTGGACCAGTTGGAGGCAGCGCAGCAGCAGGAGATTAAGGACCTGGAAACCCGCCTGCTGCAGCAGGCAAAGGCCAGCCGCCTGGGCCCGGAACAGCACCAGGCCGCCCTGGCCCGGTATGAAGCGGGCATGGCGGACAAAGAAAAAAGGCTCAAGGAACTGGCCGGGCGGCTGAACCGGCAGCAGGAAGCCCGGATGACGGCCTTCACCAACAAGCAGCAGGAGAAAATCCGGCGCTTTGAAAGCAGCCTGAAGGGCTACCAGGAAGCCCTCCTCAAAAGCGAGCAGACCGCCCAGCACCACCTGCCGGAGGACATCGTGCTGCGCCTGGAGGGCCTGTCCATGGCCTTTGGCGGCTTGAAGGCCGTTGACAACCTGAGCTTTGACGTGAAGAAAGGCGAGATCTTCGGCCTCATCGGCCCCAACGGCGCCGGGAAAACCACCGTGTTCAACTGCATCACCCAGTTTTACAAGCCCACCGCCGGGGACATCTACTACCGCACCCACGAGGGCAACGTGCTGTCCCTGAACAATTACGACGTGCACCAGATTATCCGGAAGGGCATCGTGCGCACCTTCCAGAACGTGGAACTGATTTATGAACTGACCATCCTTGAAAACCTGCTCATCGCCGCCCACAGCAAGTACCACGGTTCCTTCTTTTCCCAGCTGATGAACACCCGCCGGGTCCGGGAGGAGGAGATGGTGCTGCGCAACCAGGCCATGGAGGTGCTGTCCTACTGCGGCCTGGCCCACCTGAAGGACATCCCGCCCCTGGGCCTGCCCTATGGCATCTTGAAGCGGGTGGAGCTGGCCCGGACCCTGATGGCCGGCGCCAACCTGATCATCCTGGACGAGCCGGCAGCCGGCCTCAACGAGCAGGAGACCATCGAACTGACCCAGCTGATCCGCAAAATCCAGAAGGATTTCGGGGCCACCATCTTCCTGGTGGAGCACAACATGGGCCTGGTGATGGACCTGTGCGACCACATCTGCGCGATTTCCTTCGGCAAGAAGCTGGCCTACGGCACGCCCCGGGAAATCCAGAACGACAAGCTGGTGCAGGAGGCCTACCTGGGCACCAGCGACGAAAGCGAACTGGAGGTGATTTGATGGCGATTCTGGACATCCGCAACCTGAACGTGGCCTACGGCGCCATCGAAGCGCTGAAGAACGTGAGCCTGTCCGTGAAGGAGGGCAGCATCGTCGCCATCCTGGGGGCCAACGGCGCCGGCAAATCCACCCTGCTGCGCACCATCTCCGGGGTGGTGAAGGCCAAAAGCGGCAGCATCCTCCTGGAGGGCAGCACGGAGCTGGTGGGCATGTACCCCTACAAGATCGCCGCCCGGGGCGTGATCCAGTCCCCGGAAGGGCGGCTGATCCTCCAGGGCCTCACCACGGAAGAAAACCTGCTGGTGGGCAGCTATTCCATCAGAGGCCAGGATAACAAGCGCCGCGGCCGGCGGGTGCATGACAACCTGGAGCAGGTGTACAGCCTCTTCCCCATTTTGAAGGAGCGGCGGCGGCAGCAGGCCAACACCCTCTCCGGCGGCGAGCAGCAGATGCTGGCCATCGGCAGGGCCCTGATGGCCAGCCCCCGGGTGCTGCTGCTGGACGAGCCCTCCCTGGGCCTGGCGCCCCTGATCATCCGGGACATCTTCGCCATCATCGAGCAATTGAAGCAGGCGGGGAACACCATCCTGATTGTTGAACAAAACGCCTTCCAGACCTTGAAAATCGCCGACTATGCCTATGTGCTGGAGCTGGGCCAGGTGAACATGGAAGGCCCCGCCTCCGAACTGATTCACGACGAAACCCTGGTGGAAGCCTACCTGGGCGGCCAGAAGGCCTGAGCCCACACCGATGTTGAACGCGGGAAAGCGTTTGATAATAAAAAAGGATAAAAGGAGAAACCCCATGAAGAAAATCCTGTCCCTGGCACTGGTTCTGATGATGCTTCTGACCCTGACCCTGCCTGCCGCCCTGGCGGAGGTGGGCGTGAGCGACAAGCCCCTGGAAAAAGAAGGCGTGCAGTATAAAGGCACCGTGAAGATTGGCTCTGTGATGTGCGAAACCGGTGCTGTTGCCAGCGTGGGTGTGCCCTACAGCCAGTTCTACAAGCTGTTTGTCCGCTACATCAATGAAGTGTGGGGCGGCGTGGCCAAAGGCGAAGACGGCCTGGGCTACTACCTGGACCACACCAGCTATGACGACGGCACCGACGGCGCCCAGGGCTTCATCTTCATGCAGAAGCTGATTGACGACGACCAGGTCTTCTCCCTGGTGGGCAACCTGGGCACCTGGAACATCGCCTCCTCCCAGAACTACATCGTAGAAAGCGGCATCCCCTCCGTCTACTGGGGCACCGGCTCCGCCCTGCAGTACTACCTCCCCGCCGAGGGCAACGAGCGCTTCACCTTCCCCGTGCAGCCCATCTACATCACCGAAGGCCGCATCATGCTGCTGCGGGCCATGAACATGCCCAGCATTGAAGGCAGCGGCGTCACCGACGTGAAAAAGATCGGTGTCATCTACTCTGCCGACGACTCCGGCACCCAGATCTTTGACGGCGCGGAATTGCAGCTGGGCCTGATCCCCGAAGACAAGCGGCCTGAAGTGGTGTATGTGAAGGTGAACACCCAGGTGGCAGACGAAATGACCAGCCAGGTGGCCCAGCTGGAAGGCGCGGACGTGGTCATCATCGGCGGGCTCCAGGCCTACTTCAACCCCATCTACACCGCCATGCAGGCCAACCCCGCCACCCGGGGCATCCCCACCATCGTCTCCTATGTGAACATCGCTCTCACCAACATCCCGGTGGATGTGGCCAAGGAAGCGGACACCGGCGACATCTACGGCGGCGCCTGGGTGGTCATCGACCCGGCAGCCCAGACCGAGCGGCAGGCTGAAGAAATCCAGGAGTTCCTGGGCGTCCTCACCTGGGGCATGGAAAAGGGCTACATGAGCCCTGAAGACGCAGCGGCCTACATGGGCTCTGCCTACTCCATGAGCTCCTACATCGCCCTGAAGGTCTTCCTGGAGGGCATCAACCGCCTGGGCGGCAAGGAAATCACCCGGGAGGCCTTCCTGGAGGCCATGGAATCCGAGCGGGTGAGCGTGCCCATCTCCGGCGGCGTGGACTATTCTGACGGCCAGCGCATCGGCCTGGACGGCATGGCCTTTGCCAAGTTCAACAAGGATTACACCGACGCCTTTGACGCCTTCGCCACCGTGGACGGCATGAAATCCATCGGCGAGCTGCTGGGCGAATAAGCCCCCTGACACCATGCGGGGAAGGGCTTGCCCTTCCCCGCATAAAATGTACAATGGCAAAAGAAACACAAGTTCACATGTTGAAAGGATGACACCATGGACTATCATGAGAAGCTGATCACAGTAACAGAGGCCATTTCCAAGGTCAAATCCGGGGATTACATCGTGACCGGCCTGGGGCCGGCGGGGGCGGTGCTCTTTCAGAGCCATTTGCACGAGGTGGCGGACCGGGTGAAGGACGTCATCATCTCCACCTGCCTGCCCATGTATGAATACCCCTGCCTCAACGACCCCCAGTACCGGCACAGCTTCATCCACGAAGGCTGGTTCTATACCGGGCCCATGCGGAAGGCCCACCACCACGGGGCCACCAGCTTCATCCCCAACATGCTGCATTTTGCCGCCACCAAGCGCCTGTTCCACCGCAAGCCCAACATCTTTGTGGCCGCAGCCGCCATGCCGGACAAGCACGGCTACATCTCCCTGTCCACCTCCAACACCTATGAGATGCAGATGTTTGAGGCGGCGGACATCAAGATCCTGGAGATCAACCCCAACTATCCGAGGCTCCACGGGGACCACCACATCCATGTGTCCCAGGTGGATTACCTGCTGGAGGCCGATTATGAGGTGCCTGCCATCCCCATCGCCCCCATCACTGAAAAGGACCGCAAAATCGGCGATGCCGTGGCCCGGTTCATCAAGGACGGCGACTGCCTGCAGCTGGGCATCGGGGGCATTCCCAACGCCATCGCCAGCGACCTGTTCGGGAAAAAGGACCTGGGCATCCACACCGAGATGATGACCAACGGCATGATGGATCTGATGAAAGCCGGCGTGGTCACCGGCAAGCGCAAGCAGATCCACAAAAACAAGGTGGTGTGCACCTTTGTGATGGGCACCCGGGAGCTGTATGAGTTTGTGGACGACAACCCGGCGGTGCAGATCCTGGAGGGCAGCTACACCAACGACCCCTATGTCATCGGCCAGAACGACAACATGGTGTCCATCAACACCACCCTGGAGGTGGACCTCACCGGCCAGTGCGCCAGCGAATCCATCGGCTCGGTGCAGTTTTCCGGCACCGGCGGCCAGACGGACACCGCCACAGGGGCGCAGATCTCCAAAAACGGCCGCTCCTTCATCTGCCTGTATTCCACCGCCATGGTGAAAAACCCCCAGACCGGGGAGCGGGAGGAAATCTCCAAGATCGTGCCCCAGTTAAAGCCCGGCGCCGCCGTGTCCCTGTCCCGGAACGATGTGGACTATGTGGTGACGGAATACGGCGTGGCCGCCCTGCGGGGCACCAGCATCCGGGAGCGGGTGGAGCTGTTGATCGGCATCGCCCACCCCAATTTCCGGGAGCAGCTGCGGAAGGATGCCCTGGAAATGGGCATTGTGTATGAGCGATGAGCAATTTCGTTTTTGAGGACAAGGCCGTTTACTATGAGGTGGTGGGCGAAGGCCGGCCGCTGATGCTGCTCAACGGCATCATGATGTCCACCAAGTCCTGGGCGCCCTTTTTGCCAGCCCTAAAGCAGGCGGGCATTCAGGCCCTGCTGGTGGACCTGCTGGACCAGGGACAGAGCGAGGCCATGGAGCGGGATTTCCCCATCCAGCTGCAAGCGGAGATGCTGGAAGCCCTGCTCACCCACCTGCAAATCCCTAAAATCGACATCTTTGGCACCAGCTACGGCGGCGAGGTGGCCCTGAACCTGGCCGCCAGCCGCCCGGACCTGGTGGACCGGATGGTGCTGGCCAATACGGTAGCCCGGACCAACGCCTGGCTCAAGGAGATCGGCGAGGCCTGGATCCTGGCCGGCAACAACCCCAGGGCCTATTACGCCACCACCATCCCGGTGATCTACAGCCCCCAGTTTTACGACCGCAAGGCGGAGTGGATGGAGAACCGCAAGCTGCTGCTGACGGAGACCGCCTTTGCCAGCACCAGCTTCCAAACCCGCATGGCCAGGCTGACCCGGTCTGCAGAAAGCCACGACGTGACGGAGCAGTTGGGGAACATCCCCTGCCCCACCCTGCTGATCTCCTCCCAGCAGGACCATATCACCCCCTATGAGGAGCAGGCCCTGCTGGCAGAAGGGATGCCAAACGCCGAATTGGTGATGCTGCCCCAGACCGGGCACGCCAGCTTCTATGAGCGGCCGGACCTGTTCACCGCCCTCCTCATCGGCTTCCTGTCCCACCGGGACCGCGTGGTCCTGCCCTGAAAGGATATGCCATGAACTTTCATTACCAAGGCCGGGATATCCATTACGAGGAGTACGGCCAGGGCCAGCCCCTGGTGCTGCTCAACGGGGTGATGATGTCCACCGCCAGCTGGAAGCCTTTTGTACAAGCTTTTTCCGCCCATTTCCGGGTGCTGCTCATCGACCTGATGGACCAGGGCAAAAGCGCCGCCTTTCCCCCGGGCTACGTCATGGAGGACCAGGCCAGGATGGTGTTGGCCCTTCTTGACCACCTGGGGCTGAACAAGGTCTTCGTCCTGGGAACATCCTACGGCGGCGCCCTGGCCTTGCAGCTGGCCATCCTGGAACCCCAGCGGGTGGAGCGGCTGCTGCTGGCCGCCACCCGGGCCTATACCGACCCCCTCTTCCGGGACATGTGCGAAGGCTGGATCCACGCCACAGCCAGCCCCCAGGCCTTTTACACCGCCACCATCCCCCTGTTTTACGGCGCCACCTGGCAGCAGCAGCAGGCAACCTGGATGGCCCAGCGCAGGGAGCTGCTGGAAAGCACCGCTTTTTCAAACCCCGATTTCCTGGCCCGGATGAAGCGCCTGATTGCCTCCATCATGGATTTCGACCTCAGGGACCGCCTGGGCCTCATCCGCTGCCCCACCCTGGTGCTGGCGCCGGAGGAGGACCTGGTGATGATGCCCTGGGAGCAGGAGCGGATTGCAGCAGGCATCCAGGGCGCCGAATTGCTGCGCCTGCCCGGGACCGGGCATGTGCTGTTTCTGGAGCGCCCGGCGCTGTTTGTCTCCCTGGTGATGGGCTGGTTTGCCCACCGGGACAGCCCCCAGGTCCTCTGACTTTACAAACGCTGGCTCCGGGAGTACAATATCTTGCATTGTGACAAAAAGGAGTGAGGGGAAACATGTCAGTTGCTACCCCCAAGACGGAACGGGGCAAGACCACCATGAACCGCATCATCAAGGCAGCGGAAGTGGAGTTTGGACGCAGGGGCTATTACAACACCAGCATCAATGACATCGCCACCCGGGCCAAGGTGGCCCCCGGCACCATCTACATCTATTTTGAGGACAAGTACTCCCTGTACTGCCACCTCCTAAAGCAATACGGCCACAAGATCCGCAAAAACATCGCCAAGCACATCGAGGGCCTGACAGACCGCCTTCAGATTGAACGGGCCGGCCTCTTGGCCTTCCTCACCCACGTGAAAAGCAGGCCCCATATGTACAACATCATCTGGGAGTCCCTGTACATCAACCCCGAGCTGTTTGTGAACTACTACGAGGGCTTTGCCGCCCGCTACAAGGCCCAACTGGACCTGGCTAGCAACGAGCTGGTGGAAATGGACACCACGGTGCTGGCCTATGTGCTGATGGGCATCTCCAACTTCGTGGGCCTGAAATATGTCTTCTTTGACAAGGAGGCGGACCTGGAGCGGGTGGTGGACGAGGTGATGAAGCTGCTGCAATACGGGATGCTGCGGCAGCCAAACCCGCAATAAACGCAATCCACAGGAAACGGAGCGGCACTGCCGCTCCGTTTGTGTTTCCAGGTGATACTGGACGAAAACTTTAACGCACTCATGGGCAGAGCAATTTTTTGTCACCCGCAAAGACGAATGAAGGAGGCG
>ENA-UOUL01005447-UOUL01005447.1-bioreactor-metagenome-genome-assembly--contig:-NODE-5447-length-11038-cov-3.457258_pt1 | contig 11038 bp, 9 predicted proteins | sample MGYA00249838_ERZ747220 | MGnify/ENA primary metagenome ERZ747220 (study PRJEB28778, sample SAMN05720191) | bioreactor metagenome | isolation source: Anaerobic biogas reactor | place: USA:Washington...
CCGGTATCTATATATACAAACCCTAATTCTTGAGCCAATCTTCTAGCAACGGTACTTTTACCCGCACCGGCCGGTCCGTCAATAGCAATCTTCATTACCTAACCACCTATAAATATTACTTTTAATTTTAGCATACCTCGGGTTCAGGTCAAACCGGAAAATAGATAATAAGGTAATAATAAACCCATGTGTCTACCCGTCCAGTTAGCAAAAATATTTGTTTCTATTGTAATATTCGTGTGATATCATTTAGATATAAGTTGAATATTAAATTATAGGAGGTCGATAAATGATGACAGAAACCAAAGCCTGGAAAATGAATGGTTTTATTGCCCTTTTGCTGGCAGTGCTGTTGTTGGCGGCTACCATTTACCTGTTTATCAAACTGCAAATTGTTGGCGGAATCGTCCTTACCGTTGTCCTGGCACTCTTAATAACTGGTATTACCATAGTCCAGCCCAATGAATCGAAAGTAGTAATCTTTTTCGGAAAGTATATTGGCAGTATCCGTGAGGCCGGATTTTGGTTGAAAGTCCCACTTTCCGCTCATCGCAACGTAACCTTACGAGTCTGCAATTTTAACAGCAAAACCCTTAAAGTAAATGATGTGGATGGTAATCCGGTAGAAATTGCTGCAGTAGTTGTATACCGGGTAATAGATTCTGCCAAAGCTTTATTAGAAGTGGATAATTATGAGGAATTCGTGGAAATTCAGAGTGAGACCGCCCTGCGTCATGTTGCCACCAAGTATCCTTATGATGTTTTCGACGAAACCGGTTACTCATTACGGGGGAATGCAGATGAGGTAGCCCAGGAATTGGCTCGTGAGCTGCAAGAAAGATTGGCAGTTGCAGGGGTACAAGTAATTGAGGCCCGTCTAACCCACCTGGCTTATGCCACAGAAATAGCGAGTGCTATGCTGCAGCGTCAGCAGGCTAACGCTATTATTGCCGCCCGCCAGAAGATTGTGGAGGGAGCAGTAGGCATGGCCCAAATGGCAATCGCACAATTGGAACAGGAAGGAATTGTAGAACTAGACGAAGAACGTAAGGTGGCCATGATAAATAACCTTATGGTGGCAATCGTATCCGACCGGGGAGCACAACCGATTCTTAACACCGGGAGTCTTTACTAGTAATGGCGGAGAAGAGAAATGACAGCAAAAAAGAAGTTTCTATTACGGGTGGATCAGGAAATCTATGAGGCCCTGGAGAGATGGGCCAATGATGAATTCCGCAGTGTTAATGCCCATATTGAGTATATATTACGCAACGCCTTGAAAGAGGCGGGACGACTGCCCAAGGATAAAAGCAAGACAGAGCCTAAAAACAAATAAAAACGTAAGGCGTAAGGAGCAAACATGAGGACTGTCCCTGCTGTTAAGGGATGCCAAAAATCAAAGGTCAGAGATCGGAAATCAGACATTCGACATCCGATCTCTAACTTCCGATATGTAGGGACAGACCCGCATGTCTGCCCTGCCGACCACTGAACCGCCGATAATTTTAATTTACTGGTTACAAAGTTCCCAACCGCGTGCGAACACATGGGTTCGCCCCTACAAGGTTCACCTCCCCTTAACCCTAATTACCGTGATATGTTCTCCAGCGTATCCCAGAATGAAGGAAAGGAAATATTTACGGCCCCGGCGTTACCTATAGTAGTTTCACCTTCAGCTATTAAGCCAGCCACCGCCAGGCTCATAGCGATACGATGGTCACCATGACTATCTACTTTAACCCCCTGGGGCGATTGCTGCTTTCCCTTTATGCGAAAACCATCCTCCAGTTCCGTAATAGCCACACCCATTTTCCCCAGTTCATTGCAGATAGCTGCTATGCGATCGGTTTCTTTAATTCTTAGTTCCCCTGCTTCCCTGACTTCAGACTCTTCTTCAGCTACCGCCATAGCCACGGCCAGAATCGGCAACTCGTCTATTAGTCGAGGAATAATTTCCCCTTCTATCTTTACACCCTTTAGCTCCGAAGCGGTTACAATGATATCAGCCATCATTTCGCCACCTATAGTACGCTGGTTTTCCAGCTTAATATTAGCTCCCATTTGTTGTAGTACCTCGATAATACCTGTTCTAGTAGGATTTACACCTATGTCACAGATTTTTAATTCGGAGCCAGGAACAATAGTAGCTGCTACCAGGAAAAAAGCCGCCGCAGATATATCTCCCGGTACTAGAAATTCCAGAGCAGATAGTTCTTGGCCGGGCTGAAGTTGAATCCCTAACCCGTCAACCTGGATGGAAGCGCCCATAGCCGCCAGCATATTTTCACTGTGATCCCGGGATTTTTCCGGTTCCATGATTGCAGTAATCCCTTCGGCATTTAATCCTGCCAGTAAAATAGCGGTCTTAACCTGAGCACTGGCAACTGGCGACAAGTAACTTATGCCTTTTAGTTTTCTACCCCTAATTGCCAGGGGTGGATAGTTTCCTCCCTGGCGGCCCTGAAGTTCTGCTCCCATTAGCTGCAGGGGTTCTATTACCCTTCGCATAGGTCTTTGGTTTAAAGAATGGTCACCGGCCAGTACTGAGAAAAAGGGTTGAGCCGATAGTACACCGGTTAGTAAACGTATTGTAGTTCCAGAATTACCACAGTCTAATATTCTATCCGGTTCTTTTAGCCCCTGTAAACCTCTACCTTTTATTAACAGAGTGCTATTCCTTTCCTGTATATCTACCCCCAGGTTCTTCATACACCTGCAGGTGGACTGGATATCCTCGGCCTCAAGCAGATTTCTTATTACGCTCTCCCCCCGGGCCAATGCAGAAAAGATAACCGCCCGGTGGGATATCGATTTATCAGCCGCAACGGTTATTTCACCTTTAAGCGGCTTTGCTTTGGAGATAATTTTACTATCCATTCCTTTTCCCCCTAACATACCTAAAGCACACGGAAACCACTGATAAAATGAGTTGGATTGCGTAAAATTAGCACATTGTTTTCTATTTTACCCAGGCCTTTATGTTATTAGCTAATAAGGCCTGTACCGCCTGCTCGGCATCATCTGGTGAAGGTACGCCTAAACGTATGGTTCCCCCATCGCCTTCACGAACACGTAAAATTTCAATGTCTACTATATTAATATTATGCTGGTTAAGAACGGACCCCAGGAAACCTATAATCCCAGGGCGATCAGGTACTATACAAATAATATCTGAAAAACCAGGCATTAATCCCCGGCTTGCTCTGGGTATTAAATCGCGAATATCTTTGGCTCGGCTTAGTTTCTCGTGCATGGCCTGGATATCACCAGCTTGTAAGGCGGACTTGATGTCAGCAAGTTGGGCTATAAATTCGTCCAGCTTATCCAGCAGTATATCCCGGTTGGAAAAGATTATATCTTCCCAGAGTTCTGGGGTTGATGATGCTATACGAGTAGTATCCCGAAAACCTCCGGCAGCCATCCTCAAGTCTTCGTCCCTGCCACCAGTCAAGTGTACTAGAGCCACCGCAGACAGGTGGGGGATATGACTGACCGTAGCCACCAACTGGTCATGCATTAATGCCGGCATTACTCTGATACGGGCACCGGTTGCCGACAATAACTTACCTAGAAAATTCAACTGCTGCCGGGGAATATTATCCCCTGGAGTGAGAATATAAACTGCATTTTCAAACAGATAGCGGTCCGCACCGTTTATACCTTTTATTTCTGCCCCTGCCATAGGATGCCCGCCGATGCAAAATATATTTTCTGGCATATGCTTAAAAAGCTGCATGACCGGCTGTTTGGTACTACCCACATCAGTTACTATACAACCTGGTTTAAGATTAGGTTTTATCTCCTCAATTATTCCGGCATAAAATCTTAAAGGGGCACAGATTATTATTACATCAGCTTGCGCAGCACCTGCTGCTAGTTCCACACCGGCATCAATAGCACCCATCTGAAGTGCCTGCTGCATAGTATGGGGATCTATGTCAAATCCGTTTACCGTTCTTACTTGTGGGGTTCCCCGGATAGCTAAACCCAAAGACCCCCCAATCAGGCCAAGCCCGATTATAAATATATTGGCAATCATATAGTATCTCCTGTATTTATTCATATTTATGATGAAAAACGGTAATTGGTAAGGTGTAGGGGTAAACAGTCGTATGTCAAAACATTAGGGCAGGCCCCCATACTCCTCATGCCTAACCCCTCACTCCTTGCCATTCTCCAGAGCCGATTTCAGGTTTTGGATTTTTTTCACCATAGTATTAAAGTTTTCCGGGGTTAATGATTGCGGTCCATCGGATAGGGCTTCACTGGGGTTCTGGTGGACCTCTACCATTAAACCATCACAACCTGCACTTACTGCTGCCAGGGCCATAGGCTCTACCAGTTTCCATTTTCCCGTACCATGACTGGGGTCAACAATTATAGGTAAATGGGTAAGCTGTTTTATTATTGGCACCGCACTTAAATCCAGGGTATTGCGGGTGTAGTTTTCAAAAGTACGAATGCCCCGCTCACACATTATTACCTGCTCATTGCCGCTGGAAATTATATATTCGGCGGCCATTATCCATTCTTCAATAGTAGCTGATGGTCCTCTTTTTAGCAGTACCGGTTTATTGATTTTGCCCAGTTCCCTTAATAGGAAGAAGTTCTGCATATTCCTGGCCCCTACCTGCAAAACGTCAGCATAGCAGGCCACGATATCAATCATCCTGGGATCCATAACCTCGGTTACTACCGGCAAACCCGTTAATTCACGGGCTTCGGCCAGTATCTTCAATCCTTCTTCTTCCAATCCCTGAAAGGAGTAGGGGGAAGTACGGGGCTTAAAAGCTCCTCCGCGCAGCATGGTTGCCCCAGCCTCTTTTACCATCACGGCTGCTTCTAAAAAAAGTTCCCGGCTTTCTACCGCACAGGGTCCGGCAATAATCTGAATCTTGCCACTGCCTATAGAATTATCTCCTACCTGTACCACGCTGGTTTGATGCTTAAACTCGCGCGAGGCCAACTTAAATGGCTGTACTATGGGTACGATTTTTTCCACTCCGGGCAGGGTTTCAAACATCTCCATAATTGCCTGACTGCGCTCACCGATAGCACCAATAATAGTCCTTTCCACACCCCGGGACAAGTGCACCTGAAAACCCTTATCTTTCAGTTTTTCGCTAACCTGTTCAATTTGTTCCTGCGGGGTATTCTTTTCCATTACAATAATCATTACGTGGCTTTCCTCCTTTTACTCGGGGAAGGCGATAAGAAACAGAAAAAGCCATTAGTGAAGAAATCACCAATGGCACTGTCGCCAGAGTCTATTTCCCACCATCCTACCGTCCTACCATATTGTCAATAATTCCGTCCTACATTATTCAGCATATAATAATCTCTTGTTAAATTCAATAGAAAAATGGGCATGTAATAAGGTGAATCAGACATGCCATATATACAGAAATTTTTAGGCTGGTTGCCCACGATGGCCGGAAATGATTTTATACATTTGCCGCAATTGTTCAGGCTCACCCATAATGATAAGTTTGTCACCGCTTTGTACAATATCATTGGCCCCGGGATTAGATATTATTTCTTCGCCTCGATAAATAGCCAAAACGGTAATCCCCAGGTGCTTGCGTAAATCAATTTCTGCCAGGCTCTTACCACTTACCCCATACCATGGTTCCACCCATAAGGTAACTATGTCTACTCCACTTAAAGTTAAGGGTACCTGACCAGCTGTATTACGGGAGCGGCTGCGAAACATCTGGTAATCTTCTTTCCTGACCCGGTCAATGTAACGCTCAATTTCATCATCAGGTATCAGGTAGCTGCTTAAAACCCGAGCGAAAATCTCTACTGAAGTTTCATATTCTTCAGGAATTACTTCACTGGCCCCCAGTTCATATAAATCGTGGACATCGGCAACAAATCTGGTTCTGACTATCAGATGAATGGTGGGATTCAACCGCCGGATAGTATAGGTAATTCTGCGAGTTGCCACCGGGTCGGATATAGCTATAACTACTACCCGGGCTGAATTTATATTAACTGTGTTTAAAACCACTTCGTGGGTGGCGTCTCCGTAAAAAATAGGCTCTCCATTTTCCTTTTCATTGCGTACGGTTTCAGCGTTAATCTCCAATATTACATAGGGTACCCCGGCAAAGGAAGCAGCCCGGGAGAGGTTCCTGCCGTTAATGCCATAACCAACTATAATTAGATGGTCCCTCATGTGGGTATCCTCATCCACATCCGCTGCCCATGGTAAAATTCCGCTGCGCAATCTTTCCGGCAGTGGCCACTTATATATAGTAGTTGCCAGTCGAGGAGCAAAATTTATCATAAAGGGAGTAAGCATCATGGTCAAAATTGATGCTGCCAGGAATACCTGATAAAGACTGTCCCCTATCAGGCCGTTATTAATTCCGGTCTGGGCCAGGATAAAGGAAAATTCCCCAACCTGGCAGAGGCTAAAGCCAACAATAATAGCAGTTCGCAGGGGATAGCCCAAAATAATCGTAGTAAACAGGGCCACCAGGCTTTTGAGCATTAAGAGCAAAAGGGTAAAAGCAGCTACCAGAGCAATATTATCCAGCATACTGCCAGCATTTAAAAGCATGCCGATGGAAACAAAAAAGATACTGGTAAAGGTATCAATGAAAGGTAAAATATTGGCCATGGCCTGGTGACTATATTCAGATTCAGCAATAATCAACCCGGCCAGGAATGCTCCCAGGGCAAGTGATAACCCGGCACTGGAAGTTAGCCAGGCTACCGAAAAACAGATGAGAATGATACTTAAAAGAAATAATTCCCGGCTCTGGGTTCGGGTAACCTGGTAAAGCAATGGGGGGATTACATATAAAGCCAGTACTATTACCAGGATAATAACGCCGGTAGTCTTGGCCAGAATAATAAGCGGTGAATGCAGCGCTGCCGCTCCGATTCCCAGTAGAGGTGTAAATAGCATCATAGCTACGACAATAATATCTTGATAAATTAAAATGCCCAGGTTTATTTTTCCCTGGGGCGTATCCATTTCACCTTTTTCACCCAGTTGTTTTAGAACTATAGCGGTACTGCTAAGAGAGATTAAAAAACCCAGGAAAATAGCCTGATTGATGGGCATTCCCAGGGCCCAGGCAATGACTGCGGTAAAGCTCACCGTAAGCAATACCTGCAAACTGCCCCCCAGCAAGACTGTTTTTTTAATATCCATCAGGCTTTTAAAAGAAAATTCCAGCCCGATACTAAACAGCAACAGGATAACCCCGAATTCAGCAGTTACCTGGACCTGTTCGGTAGATTCGATTAGAGCCAGGCCATGAGGCCCTGCCAATATTCCCGTAAGCAAAAAACCTACAATAGCTGGTATTTTCAGGCGATAACAGACGAAGACAACTCCGACGGCCAGGCCAAATATAATTGCGATATCGCCCAAAAAGCCCATTGCAGGTATCAGCCCCTTTTAACTTCCTTTTTGTATAATTCCCTCTCTCCTGCCGGCATTAATTATTAGTGTTAATAAGGCTGTGGCTGATACTCCTATAGCCATCAAGTACGCATAACTCAAGTTTAGATCCAGCATAAAACCACCCAGTGAAGGCCCGATTACTCTTCCCAGACTGTCATAACCCTGTAAAATTCCCATAGCACTACCCTGTTGCATGGTAGTCCTTTTGGATACAGCTGCAGATATAGAGGGACGTATCAATCCTATCCCGCCTGAAAAAACACCCATAAAGACAATCAAACTAACCAGGTTATTAGACATCAGAAAACCTGCCAGGCTGGATATCAGGATAATTATTCCCAACCCTATGGTCTTTTCTTCTCCTATACGGTTGATGAGTCGGCCTACCAGCAAGCCTTGAACCAGTGCCATTACTATTCCGGCACAGGTAAAGACTATACCAACATCGGTGGCGCCTATGTCTAATTTACCCTTGGCATACAAAGCAAAGGTACCATGATTGGTTGATTCTGCCAGGCTGCAGAATAACATAACGATAAAAAGAAAGGCCAGCGGGGTTTTTAATCCTTTTAACAGAGACTCGCGTCTAACCCCTTTATAAGGAATACGCTTTTCGAGGGCCAATGATTCTTTTATGAAAGCAAAAATGCCCAGGCTGTTAAGAGCACATAGTATTCCTGCAATTAGAAACGGAAAGGCAAGGGATATGTGGGCCAGGCCACTGCCTATAGCCGGACCAAAAATCATACCCACTCCCATGGCGGCTCCTACCATTCCCATACTGGAACCCCTTTTTTCCTCACTGGTGGAATCACCAACATAGGCCATAGCGGTGGGGATGGTAGCACAGGAAAAGATACCTCCGGCAATACGGGCCACAAATAGCATCCACAGGCTGTTAGCCAGGGCAAAAAGAAAAAAGGTCAGGGCAAACCCTATCATGCCCATCAGTAAAACTGGTTTTCTGCCTACTTTATCGGAATAAGCACCCCAGACCGGCGCAAATATAAACTGGCAGAGAGCATATACGGTCATTAAAAGTCCCAGCTGAAAAGCGCTGGCACCCATAGATTCCGCGTAATAAGGCAAAATGGGCATAATAATGGAAAATCCTATTCCTACCAGAAAAATGGATGCATACAAAATCATCATGCTTTTGCGATTAATTTGATTTTCCGTTGCTAAACCCTCCAAACTGCTTTTTCCCTAGATGGGCCAGGTCTTCAAGTTCCTTTATCATTTTGCAGAAATTTTCCGGGGTAAGTGATTGTTTACCATCGGACAGTGCTTTATCCGGATCCTGGTGAACTTCAACCATAATTCCATCGGCACCTGCGGCTATCGCCGCCCGGGCAACTGGTGCTACCATATACCATTTACCAGTTGCATGACTGGGGTCAACAATAATGGGCAGATGAGACAGGTGCTTTATCAGGGGAACTGCCCCAATGTCAACAGTATTGCGGGTATAGGGCTCAAAAGTTCTAATACCCCTCTCACATAAGATAACCTTCTCATTCCCCTCATTTAATATATATTCAGCTGCCAGCAGCCATTCCTCAATAGTAGCGGAAAGGCCGCGTTTAAGTAGTACCGGTTTATCCAGTTTACCCATTTCCTGCAGCAGGGAGAAATTCTGCATGTTCCTGCTGCCCACCTGCAGTATGTCAGTAATATCATATAATATATCCAAATCACGGACATCCATAATCTCAGTCGCTACCGGTAATCCCGTAACCCGGCGGGCTTCCTCTATAATATCGATACCAGGACCGCCCAGACCTTTAAAGGAATAAGGTGAAGTGCGTGGTTTAAACAGCCCTCCCCTTAATATATGAGCACCTGCCTCTTGCAGTAGTTTAGCCATCTCAATATAAGATTCCCGGCATTCAACGGCACAAGGTCCGGCAATAATAGTACAATAGCCTTCTCCGATGATTACTGGCCTGGCCGCAGTCCTAATTTCTATAACGGTATCGCTCTCCCGGTACTCACGGGAAGCCATCTTAAACGGTTTCATTAAATGTCCTCCAGATAGTCAAGTGCCATGCCTGATTAGTAGTTTGTTTTAGTATAACATGAGTCCTTTAAACATTTTATGATATATTATCGGTAAGAGACAAGCAGCTTTATATGGGAGGAAAATATGCAGAATATAAAAGTAGGCGTTATTCAAATGTCTGTGAGTGATGATAAAGAAACTAATCTTAAAAAAGCTCATTCCATGATTAAAAAGGCCTGTCGGCAAGGAGCACAGATGGTAGTTTTGCCGGAGGTATTTAATTCCCCTTATCAAACGGAGCTATTCCCCGAATATGCTGAGCCTTATCCGGGCCCAACTACCCGTTTGTTATCTTCCCTGGCAGCCGAACATGAGGTTTTACTGGTGGGAGGATCGATTATAGAAAAGGACGGAGAGGGCAAACTTTACAACAGCAGTTTTGTCTTCGACGAGAAAGGGCAGTTGCTGGGTCGACATCGCAAGGTTCATCTCTTTGATATTAATATTCCCGGTAAAATTACCTTCAGGGAATCAGATACCCTTAATTCCGGGGATAGTATTACTGTAATCCGGCATCAGGGATTATGCTTCAGCTTGATGATATGCTACGATTTCCGCTTTCCAGAATTAGCCCGGGCAGCGGTACTGGAAGGTGCCCAATTGATGGTAGTACCTGCCTCCTTTCCGATTACTACTGGTGAGGCCCACTGGGATTTACTGATGCGCAGCCGGGCTGTGGATAACCAGTGTTTTGTTATTGCGGCTGCACCTGCCCGCAACCCGGAATCTTCCTATCAAGCCTGGGGCCATTCCATGGTTGTAGACCCCTGGGGTCAGATTATAGCTGAAGCCGGGGAGGAAGAGGGTATTATTTATGCAGAACTTGATTTCGAGCAGCTAGAACAAATACGGCAGCAGTTACCCCTGCTTGGGCACCGCCGCCACGATCTTCTCCAGTTCCGTGGCGGAGAGTTCCGGCGGCTGCTGGCGGGCCTTCTCCGCAAAGGCCTGCAACCCTGCATCGCCAAGCCCCAGAAGGATGGCCAGCGCGGCGGCGGTTCTCGTTAGTGCGCGTCTCATGATTGAACTACCTCGTGCGGGAAAAAGGGGTGCAAGTCGGAACCGGCAGATCACCGGTGCATTCCGGCGGCCGGTCCGGCTCCGGTTGCCCAGGGTCGCCCGGAGCACTGCTTGAGATTAAATCGGGGACGCGGCGCCGTCAACTGCGGGCAATCGGCGGTCCGAGCCTGCGGATCGTTCGCAGAAGCAGCGGGGGAGGATTCAGTCGTCGGCTGGAGGCGCTTGCAACGGCCGCCGGATGTCGTCCGGGTCGGCAACGCCCCACCTCCGCCCGATGCCACGGCGCGGCCTTCTACAGCGGCTTGTTGCGGAAGGAGGCGTCCCCTCTCCACAGTTCGCCGTACAGCGCTCCGAAGCACCACGAAAGCTCCCGCAGCATCCGACGCGTGTCGCGAACGATCAGGATATCAAGCAGCTCGTCGGCAAGCCAATCACGAGTCTCTTCGATGGTCAGCTCCAGCGATCTGCTTCGCATGCTTGACAACACGCTCGCACACAAGAGTGAAGAGTTGACAACGGGAGCATTCCGGTTT
>ENA-UOUL01005449-UOUL01005449.1-bioreactor-metagenome-genome-assembly--contig:-NODE-5449-length-11036-cov-4.062323_pt1 | contig 11036 bp, 9 predicted proteins | sample MGYA00249838_ERZ747220 | MGnify/ENA primary metagenome ERZ747220 (study PRJEB28778, sample SAMN05720191) | bioreactor metagenome | isolation source: Anaerobic biogas reactor | place: USA:Washington...
GCTCAGTTCGGCGTCGGCCAGGCGGAGCGCCGTGGCCTTGTTGTCGTATTCCTGCTGGCTGACCGCCTGGGATTTGACCAGCGCGCGGAACCGCTCCTCGTCGACGGCCGCCTGGATAGGGGTAGGGAAGGCCGATTGGTTTCGGCCTCCCCTCCCTCCGAACCGGACGGGCGGTTTTCCCGCATCCGGCTCTCCGGTTGATGGTGTTACCTCGTTGAGGATTGACAGGCCGCGGCATGGGCATCCACCAGACTGTAGTACCCAAGCGCAGCGAAGTAGGAGTTCGGCCAGCGCTGATGGTCCGCGCCCCGGGCACGGCCGCGACGGTGCGTCCGTTTGCGAAGGATGCTCCGCAGACGCGTGCGGATCCATCCGTCGAGACTGCGAAACACGGTGCGGTAGCTGCTGTGCTTGAAGTAAGCGAGCCATCCCCGCAACGTGCGGTTCACGTCCGCCACAATGCACGGCATGCTCTTGCCCGAAGTACGCCGGGTCTTGGCACGAATCGCTTCCTTAAGCTTCGTCATACTCTTCTTCCGCGGCCAGTGTTTGTGGCCCTGGAAGGTGTAGCCCAGGAAGTCAAAGCCGGTTTCACGCGAATCAATCACCTTCGTCTTCGTCGGGTGCAAGGTGAGGCCGTTTTCGCTCGTCCATTGGCAGACGAGTTCCAGGGCCCGCGCGGCGTCCTCCGCCGTGCGACAGAGGATGACGAAGTCGTCGGCGTAACGCACCATCTCGTAACCCGCCTCCGCCATCCGGTGGTCCAGTGGATCGAGATAGACGTTACTGAGCAGGGGGCTGAGCACTGCTCCTTGCGGTGCGCCTTGCATCGGCGTCCATCGCGACGCCCCTTCCATGACATTCGCTTTCAGAAAGCTTTCGATCAACCGCAGCACGGGGCCGTCGGCAATCTTGGCTTTCAGTCGCTCCATCAGTCGGTCGTGCGGGATCGAGTCAAAATACCCTTTCAGGTCGGCATCCACTACGTGGACGGAGCCGCCCTTGAGGAGCTCATCCACCCGTCGCAAGGCATCTTGGCAGCCACGTCCCGGCCGGAATCCGTAGCTTTGCTCCGCGAAGTCGCGTTCGAAGATCGGCTCGATGACGTTGACGATCGCCGCCTGGACCACCCGGTCGCGCACCGTGGGAATGCCCAGGGGTCGCGTTTCGGTCGAGCCCGGCTTGGGAATCGCTACCCGTCGAATCGCTTGCGGAGTGAACCGGCCCGCTTTCAAGGCATCCGAGAGTTCCCAGAGAGGGTCCGGGAGTCGCTTCTCGAAGTCCTCGATGCTCTGGTGGTCCACGCCCGCGGCGCCGTGGTTCTTGGCGACCTGTTGGAACGCTGCCCACAGATTCCGCTCGGCAAAGACCTTATCAAACAGCCGAAACCATTTTCCTCCTTCCACTCCTTGTTCCAGGGTCGTCAACATGCGAACGGTCCAGGCGCACGGTTCGACCCATCGCCACCGCGAGAGGGTCTCTTCGGCTTGCTGAGCCTGCGGCACTGTCGCCGATTGGTGTTCCGTGGGCTTGGTCATTCCGCATCCATCTTCCTGGTTCCCTTCGCTCCCCCGGCGTTACCCGGCTTCGTCGCTACTATGGAACCTCTGACTCCTGTCCGGCGGCTCTTCGGACCCCCGTGGGCCATGAACTCCGTCTGTTTCCGGACAGGTCTCCTTGTTTCATGTGTCGAACCTTTCCGCCGTTCCGTCTCCAACCACCTGTTGCCGTCCCCGGGGACCGGTCTGGTTTTGTCCCGGAGCCTACCGCGCGGCCTGCCGGCCGCATCCCTCTCGGAACCAAGGCGTCACTTGGGCTTCACCACCACTCGGAGGCTGGCCACGACAACCGGCCGAATCGAGTTCGTCATCCTACGGACCAGCGGTTCACCTCCAGTTGCTCTCCACCCCCTCTCACGAGGACGCAGTTACTTTCGGTTACAAAATACAGACCATATTTCGACAGGGACTTTCACCCGTCAATTCGATACACTCACAAGCGCACTAGGTCAGGTACTCCGTACCTGACAATCAGCCTGAAATTCAACCGGATGTCAGGTACGGGGTACCTGACCTACGAAACTGGCCTCTTTTCGACTCCGGCCTGCTTGGCCCCGTACGACTGATCGAACAGGAGTCGTATTTGCATCTGTTGCGTCAACCAGAGACTGGAAGCCGGATGCCGTAGTGGCCCGGGCTTTACATTATTACCAGCCTCCAGCCAAGTACATGCAAATATTCGGTAGTTTTTGACTGTTTTGCATCTTATGGCCCATTTGTCAATATGGAGATTACGGGATAAATAGGCAGTTACTCTTAAGTCTTGTTGTCGGAAACCAACCACGGAAAAAATATCACTAGTTACTTGACAATTTCGCGGAAAATGCGATACTGAACCACTCAATCCTACTCCTCTCATGTCGCTAAAAGGAAGGAGCGGTGCCGTGCCGAGGTCCGTGCTGGAAGCTATTAAAATGGGCATATGGGACTTCGAACCTCCGGAGGTCGAATTCGACAAATTCGCTGCCGCCGACGCTATGCCCGGAACGCAAGAAAAGCTCATAATCATGGCCGAGCGTGCCAAGCTAGGGCTTCCCCTATGGCACATCGCGGACCGGGACGACATGGAATCCCCCCCGCCCACTCGTCATCAACCGTCAATAGTATTGCGCCGCCGGAAACCGCGCTGAATCCTCCTTGTCGGAACCTTCCGGAGAAGCCGCTTCGCTCTGCGCGCCTTTCTCCCGGGCAATTCCCGCTTTTGTTTTCGGACGTATTCGCAAGTAGTCTTGCCGTATTGCTGCGATACATATCGTCAGTATTCGGATTGACGCAAACGCGGATAGATGTCACCTTATACGCTGTTTCGCAACCGTTAATAGGGAGCCGTTCCGATTTTCGCGGTTCAACGCGAAAACGCGACAGTTCCGTCCGGCGGGCGCGCGGGACCATCTACACGGAGGTAGCTTGAATGCAAGTTATTGGAATCATAATTGGATGCGTGCTTATTGGCCAAGTCCCGGACACCTCGTTGCCGCCTCTTGCTGATCCTGTTCACAAAGGACCGGCCGACTTACATTCGCTGTCCTCGGCCGAGGCGGTTGCTTCGCCGCCGGTCGCCGGCGGTCGGCGCAACCCGCCGGAGTTGGCCGCCGAGGCGATACGACTGCCCGAAGGGGCAGGGCTTAGCGGCCAGCCCTTGTCGCTGCTCGACGCGATTGGCGCCGCGGCCGATCGCCGCCGCCAAACTGAAATCGTCCATGCCTACTGGGGGCTGGCCGAAGCGTTGGGCGAATATCGTTACGCGATTGAATACGCCCGATCTCTCGAAACGGCCGAGGGCGGTCAGGACGCGGGTTTGCGATCTTTTCGGGCGGCGGCCGCGGCGCTATGCCTCGAAGCGGAACTACGCGCGGCCGAGGCCCAATTCGAGTTGGCCTCCGCGGCGTTGATGCCGACCGACGCGCAGTTGCCGTTGCCGGCCGATCCGCCGCACGTCGGGGCATATCGGACCTACTTTAACGAATTGTTTGCCAATCGAACTCCGCCCGACGCTGCCCGGCTGACCGACAAGTTGCTGCCGTTGCAGTGTCGCGCGATCGATCAATCGGCAGCCGCGGTGTTGGCCGCGGAAGACGCATTCTCCGCCGTGTCGGACGATTTCCGCGCTGGACGGGGCGGGGCCGATTCGCTGGCAGCCGCCGCACGCGAATTATTCGCCCGCCGCGAGTCGTTCATCCGCTTGGCGTGCGAGTACAATCGGACAATCGCCGAATATAGTTTTTCGGTCGCCGCGCCGACAACCAGCCACCGGCAGTTGGCGGCGATGTTGATCGGTCCGCCGCGTCAGGAGGGTTTGCCGCGGTCGGCCGACAGCCGGGCGTCGGCGGCCGCTCCGCTTGGGAACCAGCCGACGTTGGCCCCGCCGCGCGAACGGAACCAGCCGACGTTGGCCCCGCCGCGCGAGGGCTGGCGTTCGAACGAGCCGACGCCGGCGGTGCCGCGCGACGGATTCGCGCCGGCCGATCGTCCCCGCAACGAGCCGACGTTGGCCCCGCGGCGTGAGACGATCGAACAGCTCGGTTACGACGAGCCGGTCAAGCTCTCGCCGCCTGACCAACCGCGGCGCGAATCGCCCGCGCCGCCCGACGCGCTGCTCGTACCGGTCGATCCGCCGTCCGAATTTTCGCCGAGCGCGCGCGCCGTGCGGAAGCCGTTCGAGACGACGCTCGAATCTCCGGGAGGGGAACTTGAATCGGCGGCCGTCATACCGCGATTTTCCGCGCTGCGCGGCGCCGACTCGGCCGCGCGCGCCAAGCAGTTGACCGCCGCGGTGCATTCCGACCGCCGCTTGCCCGAAGGCGCCGGGAAACCGATTTCGCTGAAAGAATGCCTGTTGCGCAACTCCGGGGGGGACCGGCTGGGAACCATCGCGTCATATTGGTTGTTGCGGGAGCGGGCGGCACGATATGAGATTCTCGCGGAACAGGTCGAGTTTCTCGCCGCGCTGACGCCCCTGGTCCTCGAACGCCGCAACGATCCGACCGGCGCGGCCGACATGCTCAGACTGAACGCGGCGCAACTCGCCGCGCGGGCAGACTTGGGGGCCGCGCGGGCGGAATTCGTCGAGGCGCAATTCGATTTGGCCCTGCGGATCGGAGCGGCCGGAGAGACGCCCTGGCCATTGGCGACGACCGTTCCGCATTCGGGCGAATATCTGCTGAAGCTGGAAGCCCAACCGCAAAGCCTGGCCGGCGCATGGCCGATTCGACGGCTGGCGGCCGTGATTCCCGTCCGACGCGAAAGCGCGTGGAAGTCGGCAGAGGCGGTAGTCGAGGCCGATGCCGCGCGGGCCGAGGCGATCGAAAAATACCGCACCGGCTCGAACACCATCGATCGAGTGCTGGAATCGGTCGCCGCCGGCAGCGAACAGACGGCGGCCTTCTTGAATTCGCTCGCGGCCTACAACTGCTCGATAGCCGAGTACGCCACGACCGTGCTGCCGCCGTCCGAACCGGTCGATAAACTCGTTGCGGCGCTGATTGTCGAACCGTAGGCAAGCTACCGCATGTCGATCGAATCGGAGAGCTGCTTTCCCTCGGGGTCTTCGATGTGGGAGCGGAAGGGGCCGTGTTCGGGCCGCCAGCCGGTGATGCCCGTGTTCAATTCGCCGTTGTTTTGCAGAGCCACGGTTATCCGGGCGGGGTCGCCCTTTGCCCGTTCGATTACCCAAACGTATTGCGTTTTCGGGTCCGGCCCTCCGGCGACGAACTCGTATTTTACGCTGAACATCATCCACGTCCCCTCAGGGCCGGGTTGTCCCAACGCCACGCCCAGGTCCAGCAAGATCGGCAACGCAGGCGGGGCAATCGCCGCCGGCGGACTGGGCGTATCCGGTTGCAGCGGCGCAGGCTCGATGGGCGGCTCAGCCGCCGGTTCTGGCTCCGGTTCCGGCTCCGGCGATACCTCGGGCGAGATTTCCGCCGCCGGCGGTTCAGGCTGCGTTTCGGCCGGCGCAGCCGGGTCGGGTTGAATCGGCTCGACCGCCGGTTGCGATTCCGCTTGATCCGACGCCGTCGGACTCTCGGCCGGTTCATAATTCTCGCCACAACCGAGCGGCCCAAAAAACAGCAACGCAGTGCAGATTACAAGAAACAGCCGTTGCATGACGTAACTCCAAAATCAAGTTTGCGAATATATAGATCCCTTGTGAACGCTTGCAGTTCTCTGAAATCCATGTCTTCACGGCCCGAGGCAACCAGCCCTCGCGCTATTCTCTGCGATATAATCGGCCCGGAACTCAATCGGTTTTATTTTGCGACTCGGGCGTTTCCGACTGAGACGGGTCGGCGTCGCCCTCGGCCACCGGGGCACCGGCGGAATCTTTAACGATGGCGGGCAAATCCTCGGCTTCTTGCTCATTTTCCAGGAAAACTTCATTCATCTCGGTGTTGTCTACGTCTTTGCGGAGCAACAGGTAGATGGCGGTCGAAGCCGACCAGAAGTAGCTGAACAGGTATCCGACGGCCAGGAGTTTAACGCAACCGCTCCAAAAGAGGATAAGCGCTGCGCCGGCGCGTCCGGCGCCGGAAACATCGCCGCCGCGGATGGATGGCTCCGCGCCATATCCCCAGCCGGCGGCCCAAGAGGTCAGCCAGACGACGCCCGCGGCGAACTCGCGGACGAGGAGCCATCCCAGCCAGCCGAACAGGGCCGCGACGGCGGCGTATAAGAGATATCGCAGCGGCCGTTGAAAAAGGTATGCGTATGAGCGGCTCAGTGCATCGAAGCTGTCGGAGCCTTCCGTGGCGATAGCGCCCCACATCAGCGGCCAAGCGAAGAAGATGCCCAGCAGCAACAAAGCCATGACGAAACCGGCGATTAATGCCAGGGGCCAGAATATGCCGCCAAGCAGCAAGCCGAATCCGCCCGCCCGCATAATCAGACCGAGTAACACGACCGGCGCGGCGGCCAGGGCCAATCCGACGACGGGCAATAGCGGAGCGGCAAAAAACGATCCCCATTTCCGACTGGCGAAGTTGACGGCGGCGTTCAGGCCGACTTTTTCCTCGGCGGCCAATTGCACGGCGGCCGCGCGGCAGATGGCGGCGCCGAAGAATGCCCAAACCGCCGCGGCCCAAAGCCCGCAGAGGATTACCGAGGCAATCGCCCGCGGCGGCTGGCTGGTGAATGAAATGCCTTCGACGGCCGGCCGAGACAGCGCGGTCCAGGGAGTTGAAATCGGATTCACTTCGCGCAGGTCGTATGACCGCGCGATTGTGGATTCGTCGCGAGGCGCCGCCGGCTCGCCGAGCAGGCCGAGTGCGGGCCGGTCCGGAACAATCGAATCGGTGATGCGCGTCCAGGGGCACTCGGCGTGTTGCTTCAGCCAGCCGGTGGAATCCGCGTCGGTTTCGAACACCGCCGCTATGAGTATCCATCCGGTGGCCGTCAACAGAACGCCAAGCGCGCCGAACAGCAACGCCCGGAAGGCGATGGCCAATCGGAAAACCTTGGCGATTTTCAACCAAGGAAAGACTTCCGTCCACGCTATTGCACGGATTTTGTCGCCGTCAGGTTCGATCATGTTAAGAATCCCCCGAGGAAAGGTGTTTGGAACTCACCCGCTTTCCGGCATTATACGGCCCTCGAATAAAGACGCAACCCGGTTTAGAAGCAGAGAGGGGGTGGTTTGCGAAGCCGAAAGCGGCTATTCGGAGCCGTTATTTTCGGCCATCATCTCCTCGATTCGATCCTCGTCCGGCTCGGCGGGCACGGCGAATCGCTCGTCCAGCCAGCGGCCGAGGTCGACCAGCCGGCACCGCTCGCTGCAAAACGGCATATTGGAGCTGTCGTCCGACGAGAACTCTTTATTGCAGGTGGGGCATCGAAACATGGCGGTGTTGGGACGAAACATGATAAGATTGGCGGCGTCCAAGATGCGCCGGCCGCTATGCGCTTTCCACTTTGGCCTTCTTTTTGTCCTTGCTCTTGACGTCGCTTTTCGAAGCTGCGTCAGATGTGCTTGGTTTGTCGGCGGCGGCCCCTTTCTTGTAGGATTCGCTTCGGTAGTCGGTCTTGTAGAAACCCGACCCCTTGAAAACGATAGCCGCGCCGGGGCCGATCAGCCGCCGCAGTTTCAGCCGACCGCATTTGGGGCACTTCCGCTTCGGCTCTTCCTTGATCGACTGAAACAGCTCGAACTGATGCTCGCAGGCATCGCAAACGTAATCGTAAGTAGGCATGATTTTTCAGCTCCGTTATTCTGCTTTTCAGCTCCGTTATTCCGCTTTGGATACAATTACTTGGCTGGGACGAACCACGCGGTCGTGCAGTTGGTAGCCGTTTTGGGTGACGATCAAGACGGTGTTCGGCGAATGGTCGGCCGACGGCTGTTGCATGACGGCGTGATGCAGGTTTGGATCGAACGGCGCGTCGAGGGCCTCGATCCGCTCGCACTTGTGGCGTCGCAGCACGTCTTCCAATTGTTGGCGGACGAGCTTGAAGCCTTCGAGCAGCGAGGCGGCGTCGGCGTTTTTTTCGGCCGCCTCGATCGCCCGGTCTATGTTGTCGATCACCGGCAAGATGTCTTTCAGCAAGGGCAAATTGGCGTAACGCAGGCCGTCTTCGTATTCCCGGGCGGCGCGTTTGCGGAAGTTGTCCAATTCCGCCCGACAACGCAGTTCCCGGTCGCGGGCGGCGTCCAATTCCTCACGAAGTTTCGCCGTTCGATCGTAGTCCATCCCGTCCGTATCGACCGTTTGGTCCCGCGGCGCGTCGGTTGGCGGCGGCTTTGCGTGCGATTCCTTGGCGGCGGCGGCCGACGTCCGCGGATGCCCGGGGTCCGTTTGCTGTTTCGCCTCGTTCGCTTCCGGATCATTCGGTTTGTGTTTCTTCACTTTGATCGCTCCGTTCGCTAGTTTCCGTAGTGAACAGTTCCTTCAGTTTTTCGAAAAAACTTTTTTTCGTCTGACTGACGTGAGTGTTTTCGATCTCGGCCAGTTTTCGCAGGGCGGCTTCATGTTCGGGCGAGAGCGGCTTGTGAACCTCGATGCCGACCTGCACGAGCAAGTTTCCCCGACCGTGGCGTTTCAGGTCTGGCATGCCGTGGCCGCGCAGAGCGAACACTTGCCCGTTTTGCGTGCCGGGGGGGAGGTTCAGTTTTTCCGGCCCGTCGAGCGTGGGCACCTCGATGGCCGTTCCCAGGGCGGCCTGCGAATAGCCGATGGGAATTTCACAAATCAAGTCCTGCCCTCGGCGATGGAAGAGGGGATGCTCGGCGATGTGGATGAAGCAATAGCAATCGCCGGGCGGGCCGCCGTTGTGGCTCGGCTCTCCCTCGCCTTGCAGACGGAGTCGGGTGCGGTTGTCCACGCCCGGCGGCACGTCCACTTTGCGCGAGACCTTTTTTCGGACGTATCCCGATCCGCGACAATCGCCGCAAGGACTGGAAATCACTTGTCCTTTTCCCCGGCAGGAGGGGCACGTCGATTGCATCTGGAAGATGCCGGTCGATTGGACGATCCGCCCGCGGCCGCCGCAATATCGGCACGGTTCTGGGCTGGTTCCCGGCTTCGCGCCCGAGCCGCGGCACGTTTCGCAGACCGAGTGGCGTTCGAATTGTACGACTTTCGAGGTGCCGTAAGCGGCCTCGCTCAAATCGAGTTGAAGCTCGCAGCGGATGTCCGCGCCTTGGTGAATACGCGTTCCTCCCCGCCGGACGCCGAAGATGTCGCCGAAAAGCCCTTCTCCGAAAATGTCTCCGAAGGCGCTGAAGATGTCGGAGATGTCGTGGAATCGCGGCTCGCCGCCCCCCTCCAGTCCCGCATGGCCGAAACGGTCGTAACGCGCACGCTTCTCGGCATGTCCGAGTACCTCGAAGGCCTCGGCAGCTTCTTTGAATCGGGCAACAGCCTCGTCGTCGCCGGGGTTGCGGTCCGGGTGGTATCGCATTGCCAGCTTCCGATACGCCTCGGCAATCTGCTCCCGCGTAGCGTTCCGCTCGACACCCAGTATTTCGTAATAATCGCGTCGCGCCGCCATCTCAGCAGGTGGTTAGTGGCTGATGGCTAATGGTGTTAGTGGCTGGTGGCTAGTGCTCTACCCAAATTGAGTTTACGGGTGCCACGGTTGGCTTTTCCAACCGTGTTTCCGGCACTGCTGGACAAGCCAGCAGTGGCACCCAACTGGTAAAGTCGAATTGGAAAGATTACTAGTGGCCGCTAGCCACTCAATCCTACCTCACGCTGCCCTCGACGCGGCGTTTTTCCTTATCGTCCTTGTCCAGGTCGGTCACCAGTGTCTCGGTGGTGAGCATCAGCCCGGCGATGCTGGCCGCATTCTCCAATGCCGAACGAACCACCTTGACGGGGTCGATAATACCGGCCTTGAACATATCGACGTACTTGCCGGTGTTGGCGTCGTAGCCGGTCGCATCGTTCTTTTGGGCCACTTCGTCGGCGATTACCGAGCCGTCGACGCCGCAATTGTCGGCGATCTGCCGGATGGGCATTGCCAGCGAACGCAGCACGATGTCCACGCCGATCTTCTCGTCTCCGCGTGCTCCGGAACGCGACTTTTCGACCGTCTCTCGGCACCGCAGCAGGGCCACGCCGCCGCCGGGGACAATGCCTTCCTCGGCCGCCGCGCGGGTGGCGTGCAGGGCGTCCTCGACCCGGGCCTTCTTCTGTTTCATCTCGGCCTCTGTGTTGGCCCCGACCGAAACCACGGCCACGCCGCCGCAGAGCTTTGCCAGCCGTTCCTGGTACTTCTCGCGGTCGTAGTCGCTGTCGGTCGTCTCGATTTGCGAACGGAGTTGATCGGATCGGGCGACGATGTCGGCCCGCTTGCCGGCCCCCTCGACAATCGTCGTCGCATCCTTGTCGACGGTGATCTTCTTGGCTTGGCCGAGCTGGCTCAGTTCGACGTTTTCCAGCTTCACCCCGAGGTCTTCGCTGATGACCGTGCCGCCGGTGAGCACGGCGATGTCGCCGAGCATGGCCTTGCGGCGGTCGCCGAAGCCGGGGGCCTTCACCGCGCAGATGTTCAAAATGCCGCGGAGCTTGTTGACCACCAGGGTCGTCAGCGCTTCGCCGTCGACGTCTTCGGCGATGATCAACAGCGGTTTCGCCCGCTGCATGACCTTCTCCAACAGCGGGATCAGGTCGCGGAGGTTGCTTATCTTCTTTTCGTGAATGAGGATGTATGCGTCTTCAAGCAAGCAGTCCATTTCCGGCGAGCGGTTGATGAAGTAGGGCGAGAGGTAGCCCTTGTCGAACTGCATGCCTTCGACGATTTCGTAGGTCGTCTCGGCGGTTTTGCCTTCCTCGACGGTGATCACGCCGTCGCGGCCGACTCGGTCCATCGCCTCAGCCAGGAGCTTGCCGATCTCCGGGTCGTTGTTGGCGCTGATCGAGCCGACGCTGGCGATTTGCTCCTTGCTGTCTATGGGTTTGGCCATCGAGCGAAGGTGTTCGATGGCGGCCTGGACGGCGCGGTCTATTCCGCGGCGGAGCGCGGTCGGATTGCTTCCGGCGG
>ENA-UOUL01005450-UOUL01005450.1-bioreactor-metagenome-genome-assembly--contig:-NODE-5450-length-11033-cov-67.192041_pt1 | contig 11033 bp, 6 predicted proteins | sample MGYA00249838_ERZ747220 | MGnify/ENA primary metagenome ERZ747220 (study PRJEB28778, sample SAMN05720191) | bioreactor metagenome | isolation source: Anaerobic biogas reactor | place: USA:Washington...
CTGTTGATGCTACCCTAATATTAGGCCAGATGCTGGAATAAAAATAGGCCACCTTAATATTCCAATCCTGTATGATGATGTTGTCCACGCATTATCGTACAGGGGGAAAGGAAATGATTAAGATGGCACAGTTAGAGCATATCAAGAAAATGTACTACTTGGAAGGTCTAAGTGTTAGAGAAATAAGCAGAAGGACCGGGCACCATCGTGATACCATAGCCAAATATCTGAATTCGACCGATTCGGAGCCGCCCCGGTATAAGTTGCGCAAGGCCAAACCACATCGGGTATTGGAACCCTTCATACCGATAATCGATGAGATCCTCAAAACAGATCTCACCCGCCACAGGAAGCAACGCCATACGGGGACGAGGATCTATGAGAGGCTCAAGAGCGAATATGATTACAGCGGCGGCTACAGCACCATAACCGATTATCTGCGCAACACCCGCCAAAAGACCAGAGAAGGATTTCTCCCACTGGAATTCGATTTGGGCCAACATGCTGAGGTGGATTGGATAGAAGCATGGTTCCATCTGCGCGGGCAGGAGAAAAAGGCCTATCTGTTTGTGATGAAACTGGGTGCATCCGGTGGCTTCTTCGTCCGGGCCTATCCGTTCGAGAAACAGGAAGCCTTTTTCGATGGGCACCGACGCTGCTTTGAATTCATGGGCGGAGTGCCAGGTGAGATAGCCTATGACAACCTCAAGACCGCTGTTAAGAAGGTCCTCCAAGGCAGCCAGAGGGAAGAACAGGAGCGGTTCATCGCCATTAGAACCCATTATCTCTACCAGGCAAACTTCTGCCGGCCCCGACGAGGTAATGAAAAAGGTGGAGTAGAAAAAGCCGGCCAGGAAGCGGTCAGGAGATTTTTCGTCCCCTATCCGGACGTGGATTCGTTCGAGGAATTGAATGAATACCTGCAGCAAAGGTGTGTGGAGCTGCTGGCTAAGAATCCCCGTTGGGAAGCGGAGTTAAGAGCCTTAAGGCCGTTGCCGGCGGAACCCTTCCATTGTGTAAGATACGTCCAGGCCAAAGTAAATACATATTCCATGATACAATTCGAGACCAACCGTTATTCAGTACCGGTAAGGCATGTCGGGCAAAAGGTGCTGATCAGAGCCGCGGTGGATAAGATCGAGATAATTCCCGATGATGATGAAATCGTCACCCACCGCAGGATCTACGGTCGGAATCAGGAAATACTGGTGCTGGATCACTACCTGGAATTGCTCCTGATGAAATCCAGGGCCCTGGCCAATACCAGGGTATATCGGCCGGAGACCTTGCCGCCGGTGTATGAGGAGTATCGCAGAGGTCTGGCGGCCAGAGATCCCAGGGGCAACCGGCAATTCGTCAGGATACTGATGCTTAACCGGCAATACCCAACCGAGCAGATAGAAGACGCTATCGGCCTGGCTCTGGCCTACAACGTGTACAACTACGACGGTCTGCTAAATATACTGATGCAACTCAATACCGATAGCCCCAAGATAACTTCCCTGAGCAAAGCACAGATCGCCCATATCCCCGAAGTGCATGTCATGCCTCCGGATCTCAGCAAGTACAGTGCTTTGGTCAATATGGGAGGCGATCGCTGATGAACGCAGCCGGCAATCTGTTGATTGAAACCTACCTTAAAAAATTGAGGATGCCCCAGGCGGCCAAAGTCTATCTGCCGATGGCGCGGGAAGCGGAAGACAACAATTTAAGCTACGAGGAGTACTTTTTGGGGGTGTTGGAACAGGAGGTAACCCAGCGAGACAGCAATCGCATCCAGCGCGGGATCCGACTTGCAACCTTCCCCATGATCAAAACCCTGGACAGCTTTGATTTCAAAGCCGTCCCCTCACTGAACAAACAGAAGGTGTTGAAGCTGGCGAGCTGCGATTACATTAAAAAACAAGAAAATGTGATTCTGGTAGGGAGTTCAGGTGTAGGCAAAACCCACATAGCCACCGCTCTTGCCTATGAAGCCTGCCGCCAGGGATTGAAGGTTAAGTTCTTTACCGCCGCTGGTCTGATAAACGACCTAATGGCCGCTCAGCAGGAATACAAACTGAATAGATTGGAGAAACAATATTCTTCTTACCAGCTGATTGTAATCGATGAATTGGGTTATGTCCCCTTCAGCAAGTCCGGAGCCGAATTGCTTTTCCAGTTCTGCTCCTCCCGGTATGAGCGGGGCAGTATCATAATTACCACGAATCTTGAATTTTCGAAATGGACGGAGGTGTTTAGCGACCATCAAATGACAGCCGCATTGCTGGACCGGTTGACCCACAAGGCACATATCCTGAACATCAATGGCGAAAGCTACCGATTCAAACAAGCTCTTGCCAAGAACACAAACACCGATTAGTTTTTGCTCAGGTGGCCTAATTTCTCACCAGCAAATGGCCTGATTTTTCATTGACATCAACAGTATGGCTTCAAAATTGTCACCAGGAATAAACAGGGGGTTATGAGAACAAACCAAAATTTGAGTACCTTTTTCTGAAAGATCGTTCAATACTTCTGCTAGATGTTTAGCCTGGGGAGGATGTTGATATATCTCCGGTTCCTCAATTCCCATCACCAATGTAGGAATATTTTCATCATGAATAGTTGTAAGTTCTTGAAGCAAGGCAAGCATATATGATCGCTGCAAGCCATGCCCAAACCGAGCTAACTCTCCCTCAAATCCTCTTTCACCGACTTTGAGATAAGCCCACGGTTCTTCAACCTTTATCGACTTTTCAGAATCTTGCTTCCATAAAATCTGAGCCGTAATACCTGGATGTGCCCAAGACTCTAATTTTTCCTGTAATGTGACGGATATGGAATCCAATGCAGATTGTTCTGCATCAAGTATTTTCTGATATTCTTCTTGGGCATCTTTCTTTAGTTTACTTACTCTTTCAGAAAAATTTACTTTCGATCTGACAGTCCTAGCTAGAAGCTGTCCCAAAGCAGACGTCTTTGATTCTTCACTTTCTTCAGTGACGTCTTTTGAAGCTGAGATGAATACCCACTGGACGTACTTAGCAAGCTTATTAACACCTTTACTTATACCATAAAACTGATCTTCACTTGGAATTAAAACGCAACTTTCTGGATGATCTGTTTCATATTTTCTCAGGGCATCAATCATTGAGTTTTTGGTTCCCGGAGCAGGCAAATCGTTATATATTTTTTGAAGGTCCAAATAGATATCTTTTAAATCAGCAACTTTCGCGCCATTTTTTTCTTCTTCAAAAAACTTTCTAAAATTCTCAAAACCCAATCGACTCCCAAATTGTTTAACCTCAGCTCTATCTGTAGCCGTATCATATTTGGCAACAGAAGAGACTATTAATTTGTCTTGTCTAACATAATCAGATAATTCTTCTTTTGCTGACTCCGAAAGTTCAGTAAAAATGACAGTAATTTTTATTGGTTCATTTGTATTTTTATGATGAAAATCTTCACTTGTTAGTTTACTAAGATCAGTTTTACTATCCTTATATTGTCTAAAAAATACATTCAAGGCATTTAGAAAAGTTGACTTACCAGAGCCGTTTGATCCAACAAAACAAGTGTAATTGTCCAATACAATTGTTTCGTTCTTAAAACTTCTGAAATTTTCAATTTTTACGGATTCTATCTTCACTATAAAATCTCTCCTTTTGATACTTTGAGTAGCTCCTTAATTTCAAAGTGTTTTTCATACTATCCTTCAATATTCAGCAATATTTTCCATAATCCTGCAAAATGCCGTGAAAAGCGCTAATGGGTTGAAAGAAGGAGTAATTCTAGATAGAAAGGAGCACAGGGAAAAGGCTCCCTACTGGAAATTCCCTAAGAGAGCCTTGTCCTAACGCTATATTTACCTAGATCACATCAAAATACTGCTGGTATGCGGCATCTATGCTTCCCTAGTCGTCATCTTTCCCGCTCGAGTGGCGACTATCATCATCACCAGATCTACCGCTACGATCGTCAGATCCCAAATAAAGATATATTTCGGTGAAATTGAGAGGAGTGACCGGAAATTATTAGGAACGTAACCAGCTTTGTTTAATGGACACCAAGGGCTTCTTTATCTGCTTCTTAGATCTGTTTTCTCTGGATGTGATTCAACCCGGACGGAGTACCAGCAGATCGTGTTAGTCAGGTAAGGAGGAACGGTAACATAGTCTCCTACTTAAATACCTTCAGTCTGATCTTCTGCGGATATTGTGGTGACTGGTTCTCTGTCATTATGATACTTTTTCAAAAATTCTTTTCTGGGCTTTGAGATACCTTTGCATATTAAGAATTGTGCTATCTGATATCTGAGAATTAAGTTCGTCTTCCGTAAGCTCGATAGAATTGTCTTTCGCCATTTTTTCCGTATACTCATAAATTCGATGTATAAGAACATCTAATTCCTCGGTTGAAAGCCGAATACTGATTTTCTCATAGTCCTTATGTTTCTTTAGATTTTCTAAGCATATCATCAAATCATTTATCGAGTCTACACTTAGATTACCTGTGCGTATTCCATTTATATAGGTCTTTAATGATGCTCTAAATCTAGTTAAAACTTCAGGTTCGTGATTCTTAATTTTATGGTATACACTAACTCCTACAGCGGCTATACCAGTACTTATTCCAATAATAATGAGTGCCTTCTTATTGTTTTTTGCGAACTGAATTGCTTTAATACCCAGGCCTTGAGCCTGTTGAAAGCCCCCCAAACGAACTGGTTCAAGGTGTTTTACTATTTGGCCTTTGTTTGGCCCAGTTGCATGACGGACAACACTTCCGATTCTTCTGTATTCTCCTGTGAGAATTTTCGTCAAAATATCATCTGGTAAGATGTAGGCCTCTTGAACAATTGCCAAATTGTCCTCCTCCTCTCAACCATTCCGTCTATTTCCTATCACCTATTTTCGGTGAATTTCCTTTAATATCAATAATTAAGTTATTAAATAACTATCAGAGAGGCGCTCCCCCTATGAACCACTCCATTAACGACTTCGTTTCATACACCTTGACTCAATTAAACCCTTAATCATATATTGAGTAATTCCGCGATAACCCTGGGAATGATCTCCTCTCTAAACCTCTGGGGCCAGGGATTCCGAACCGAGGTTTTCATAACAATCCCCGGGTGGGGCAAACATATGACCCTGGTCTCCCGATCCCCCAAATTCAGAGTTCTAACTCTTCCGTCCAGGAACGCTTTCGCCTTGGCTTCACTGGTATTAAACAGGACTGAAGTTACCTCAGCACCCAACAGTAATACCACTTTGGGGTTCGCCACCCGAACCTCTTCTTCCAGCCAGGCCAGGCTTTTTTCTGCATACTCTTTGAACCTGGACCTATTTTCGGCGATCTCCGCTCCAAGCCTCTTATATCGATTTACATGTCCTTCTTTGAAAAGAAACACCTTAACCAAATCAGTTATCCAGCATTCGGACCGTGAGATCCCCAAAGGAGCAAGGTAGTTCTGTTCCAGCTCCACTCCCGACGGTATACTCCTAACCCTCGACCCATCAAAATAAGATTCAGAGGAGAACGGCGAATCATTATCGTAGAGAGGAACATCGGGAATGCCTTCAACAGTGAAGAATTTGGCCGATGGATAAGCGCCCACAATCATATATCCATTAACTGCCGTTTCAATTGGGACCAGAACATTTATAGGATTTCCATATAGGTATGTATAGGTATTGTCTAGTCCCAGTGAAGACTTATATTCGGCAAAACATTTCTTCTGGTACTTTTTGATCATATGATTAGCTCCGGTTGCCAAAAACTCTGCGGAATTATCAAATTTAACTTCACCATTGACCCATTCGCCGATTAGAACTTCAATGCCGCCCTTGGGTTTGTGAAAAATACCGCCGGTAAACTGATAGTTCTCACCCAAATACTTATACGAATCCCGTCCTATGTACTCGAATATATGGATACAAGTCTCAAAGTTAATTCCGTCATTAATACGGTTGTAACAATAGTCGCTGGGAATTACACTTGCCGGATTACATCCGTATTTTTGCACAACTTGGTCTACAACTTCCACTTTCGAATATACCTTGCCGATTTCACAATCCTTGAAAGTATCTGTAACCATCTCATGAATGTTTTTCATTTCCGTTTCTCCCCTTTCAGGGACTATTCGTCACAGTTTTTCCATAAACCTCCTGTTTTGGACATATTCTATTGTCTTTTGCAAAAAGAAAGGGGACCTATCAATATTCAATAGGTCCCAATCAAATTCTGATTCCTTCACAGTAATGTTTTCATAAACTCTCATACGTCAGCCGATTCGTGAAGAACAGGCCAATTTCCTTAACTGGTTCGCCGGTGATCCTCTCCCAGCTATTTTTATAAACCTCAACCTGCGGCCAATAGTATTCCTTCAACTGGCGGAGGTGGTCGTCATCCCTGATGGCGTCGGTCTTGTAATCTATCAATACCCACTCCCTGTCCTCGCGGAAAATCAGGTCAATGGTTCCGGTCAGATAAGTCTGATCCTCGAAGATGCCGAAGGGAACCTCGGTCATCACTTCACCAGCATTTTGCAGCCTTTGCCAAATTTGGGCGCTGGTGATTTTGATCAGTGTCTCCTTAAGCTCAGTAACTTCTTCTATCGGGCGATCTTGATCCGTCAACAGCCTTCCCAGCCATATCGCATCATTAACATCCCCTATCCCCTTGGACAACTGCTCGAGCGCCTTATGAATGACACTGCCCCAGCTCGCTCCCCGGCCGTCAACCGAACCTTTGGGCGCTTCCATGCCGGCTTTGGTTAAAGTAGATACGTTGGCGGATGTATAGTTGGGCACACCCGCATGCTTCCATTCCGCTTTGATCTGCTCGCGCACAGCAGCTACCATTTCAGGGGTAACCGTTGATTTTGCCGGAAGCGGCGCTTCGTCAATATCCATGGGTATGTCCAGCCGGGCTGCCTCCATCAAGTATTTTTCTAGCGGATACCACGGGCTTTTTTTCGGTGTGTCGTTATTGGTGACCACTACCAGCAGGTTGCGGGCCCTGGTCGCCGCCACATATAACAACCTGATCCTTTCGGCGTCCAGGTAACAGGTTTCTTCCGCGCAATAGGCATCCCAACCGGCGGGCTGGGCCAGGATTTCGGAGTTGAATTCATTTACCTTCCTGGATATCACCAGGTGGGCCTGCTGATCCCTCCCCTGCCGGGAAACATGAAAGTCCGGAGGATGGGCCCCATTATGCCAGGGATTGGCCAGGATCACCACCGGCGCCTCCAGTCCCTTGGCTTTATGCAGGTTCATCAAGCGCACCCTGCGATTGTCGACTCCCTCCAGGCTGAGCTCGTCCTCTGCCCCTGCTTCCAGAATGGTAGCCACGAAATCCACCATAACCTTGAAGCTGTAGATTCCCTGGTTCTCCTGCTGGCGCACCGCCTCCAACAGCTGTATTACTGCTGCCGCCTGGCTCCTGCCTAATTCCTGAGCCGCAGCCAGAGGTAAAAGTCCCGATGTGTCGATAATCTGTTCCAGGGCAACCACTGGGGGCAGATCCTGACTAAAACGATAGTAGTCTTTAAGATCACCGTAAGCCCCTTCAAAAGCATTCCGGACCGGCTCAGCCAGGTTCTCGGGAACCGGTGCTAGAAAGGAAAAGTACCCCCCAGCCACCTTATACTCATACAGGTATTGGTCACTGAGGCCAAAGAACAGTCCTCTCAGACAGGCCACCAGGGCTACTGGGTCATTGGGATCCGCCACCGCCCGCAGCAGGCGTAATAGTTCTTGATTGTAAAAGGATGCCGATAAATCGCTGGCCCCGGTTATCTGATAGGGTATGCCCATAAATTCCAACGCCCGGGCATATTCAGCCATATCCTTTTTATAATGCAACAGGATCAAGAAATCTCCCGGTACCGGATTTTGGTCTAGACCAGCCTCCTCCTCTTCGGGGCTGCGGGACAGGGTCAGGCTGCCATTTAGGGCTCCCTTTATCCAGCTGGCTATCCGGGCGGCATCATCTTCAGGTTTACACTTCGATTCCAATTCGATCACCGCCACCCCGCTGCCCGGTTGGGACAGTTCGCTGCGCACGGCCTCCATGCTGACATAATCAGCCTGGTAGGGAGGATCCAGCAGGGCGAAATAGTCTTCGAAGCAGGGATTGATCCAGTCCATTATTTCAGGCAGGGAACGGAAATTACTGTTCAGCTTGACCACCTCCCCGCCGGAATCGATAATGATCTGGCGCATCTGGTGGAAGACGTTGATATCCGCCCGCCGGAACCGGTAGATGGACTGCTTGGGGTCGCCCACTACAAATAGGGAACCGGGGACAGGCAGCAATCGGGACCAATCCTGCTCATGGCAGTCAGCCCCGGTCAGATAGAGCATGATCTGGGCCTGCACCGGGTCGGTATCCTGGAATTCATCCACCAGCAGACGGAGCCAGCGCTGCTGGAAGTAACGGCGCACTTCGGGATTATCCCGCAGCAGCCGGGCGCAGCGCATCAGCAGGTCCTGGAAGTTGAGGCAATTTTCCGCCGCCCGCAGATCATCGTAGTACTGGCAGGCCGGCAGCAGGAATTCCATCACCTCGTAGTAACGGTACTCCTTCCACTGCTGGAGGACAGGCTTGATAAACTGATCGTTATATAGATCCCAGGCAGCTTTGACCTCTTTGGCCCCATCCTTGGAAAGCCAGCGGTTCTGGGTCAGAGTTGCCTGACTCCGGTTCAATTCGGTGTATAGCCGCAGCAGGTTGAAGTCGTCATCCAGGTCTTCGATCCGCTGTTTGAAGACTATCCGCCTGATTTTAACCTGCAGCCTGTCCCACCCTCTTTCTGGTTCAGACGCAGGCAAATAGGGCCGAGCCAGATCGACCAGTTCTTTTAGCTTTTGGCGGGCTTCAGGGCTGATAACCGGGAAAGGTGCCGGTTGGCGAACCTTTTCCACATCCGGGTAGAGGTTAAGTTTACGGTAGGCTTCAAAAAGCTGCAGCACTGACAGGTCAATCTTCTGCATTTCCCTGATGCGGTGGGGAGCGTTTATATTCAGGTTGGAGAGGTATTCCTCCCAGGCCCGCTTTTCCATGAGCTGTTCGTCCAGGCCCTCGATTTCGGTAAAATCCGGGGCCAATCCCGCTTCCACCGGCCGCTCCCTCAACAGGGCGGCGCAAAACGAGTGGATGGTTCCGGTAAAACAGCGGTTAAGGTTGGTCAGTCCCTGCTCCAAACGTTGGCGAGCCTCTGGATCTGATTCTGCCTGGACCGCCTTTTCCAGATCCAGCTGAAAGCGCTGGCTCAATTCCCCGGCTGCTTTGCGGGTAAAAGTGATGGCTGCGATCTGGTCCACGGTGCAGTTTCCGGTCCTCACCAGCGACAGCATGCGCTTGACCAGGCTGGCGGTTTTGCCCGATCCGGCCCCGGCTTCAACAAACATATTTACATCCAGTCGGATCTCGATCTTGGCCCGAGCCTCACTATCGTGGAGATTGGCACTACTCATAGTTCTGCAGCTCCTTCCACCCGTTCAGGCAGTCATTGGCATCATTCTCCAGCTTGGCGTTCTGCCTTTTGACCGCATGGGAGCCACCGCACACGGTAATATAATCACAATACTTGCAGTAGGTGTCGGCGGAACTGGAGCAAAAGACCCCTTCCGCCATCAGCTCGAGGATCTTCTCCACGGCCTGCAGCCCTACATTTCTCCGGTTCTGGCGGCGGCCAATTATCCTGCCCTCCCCTTTATCGGTCGGGAAAAGGTAACCGGCCAGGTCTATCTTCACCGAACCCTGCCCCGGCAATGACCCCAGGATATTTTCGGCGGCGATGGAATAGAGCAGGTGCTGGATCTGCTGCCCGGCCTTACAGAAATCCCGGTCATTATATCCCCAGGTGCTGCCCGTCTTGTAGTCCCAGATCTGGTAGGAGTCGCCTTTGATCGCCTTTTCCACCAGGTCGATTTTGCCCCGCAGCCTAAATGACAACCCGCTGGGCAGTTTGATCTCCACCGGTTCTGCCTGGCCAATGCCAGCCGCCTGAACTTCTTCATCCCCGAGCCCAAAGGGTATTTCCGAATACAACGGCAAACTGCCGCCATTACGGTGCTTTTCTTCCAGCAGATAATAATAAACCTCTAGTCCCCGCAGCATCTCCTCCTTCTCCAGGCGGAATACTAGCTCGTCGGGCGGGGGCACCTGCTGGCGCAGGGCATCGATTTCCCGGTTGGCTATGTTAAGCAGCAGTTTTTTATCCGGCTGGTTGGGCTTGCCGGAACCGTAAACCTGGTTCTGGTACTCGCAGTAGATGGAATGGAGCAAAGACCCCCGCTGCATGGCATCCAGCCAGGTGGAATTATCGATCTCCATCTCCTCGGGGGGATCTATTCTTAATATGTAGCGTAGAAAATACATGAAGGGGCATTTGGCCATGGTTTCGATGGCGCTGGCGGATAGCGTCCGATCTGGATTCAAACGTGGATCCAGTTCAGCTGAAGCGGTAATCCGCCCATCATATTCGGTAAACTCGGCACTTAAGCGGCTGGCTTGAGCTTTTAATCCTTGTTGTAGGTTGGTAAAGCAGGCCGCCACATATTCTGGATCTATCTTGCTGGTACCCCGGCTCAGGATATGAACCAGCCACCAGTCTCTTTCGTCAATGGCGACAGCGTCGTCATCAGGCACATAAATCGCGGCGGGAGGCAGGGCATTGAGCAGATCGCTGTAATCGGCCTCCGGCTGCCCGCCCAGGAGACGGTGAATATGGAGGAGCAGGGACGAGGGAGCACAGGGCCGGGCATCCAGCACGTCGTAACATGGAAAGCTGATGGTAACCGGTCCCCGCCGGGAAGCCAGGAAGGCAGCCACCTGGTAAGCACGCTGCTGCTGTTGGTTCCTCTGCAGATCCAGTAAAGGGCTCAATTGTTCCCGTTCACAATCTAAAAGCACCGGGTCTTGAAAAGTCCGTCCTTCCATCCGGGCGGCATCCATGCCCAACAAATAGGTCACCGGTCGGCTGCACCATAGACCGTCCTCCACGCTGGTCACATACAGATGCCCAGGTTGGGGACCAT
>ENA-UOUL01005452-UOUL01005452.1-bioreactor-metagenome-genome-assembly--contig:-NODE-5452-length-11029-cov-3.615504_pt1 | contig 11029 bp, 14 predicted proteins | sample MGYA00249838_ERZ747220 | MGnify/ENA primary metagenome ERZ747220 (study PRJEB28778, sample SAMN05720191) | bioreactor metagenome | isolation source: Anaerobic biogas reactor | place: USA:Washington...
ACGGAACTGGATGCCGTAGAGGTCGCAACAGAACAGAGCGTGAAGAGGATTGGCGGCACGCTTGGTTGGGGTGCTGCTGGCGCACTGATAATTGGCCCAGTCGGCCTGCTGGCTGGCCTTCTGCTGGGGGGCAAGAAGACGGAAGTCACTTTCGTCGCGAGATTCAAGGATGGAAGGAAGTTGCTGGCAACCACTGACAGCAAGACCTTCACAAAACTCCAGGCAGCAGTGTTCTAACCGTCACCGCCCAGACTTGGACTGCGTCCTTGGCCGGGCGCACCTCGGCTTGCCTTCCGGCCAGAGCAGTACCCGCCCGACAGGCGGTGCTGGCGAAGCTTGGGTCGCCGGACGAAATCCACTTGATCCCGGATCGACGTGCCAGTTGTCATGACACCAGTGGCATAGTCAAGGCCTGAAGACATGCCTGGCGCGGTGCGCAACGAATAATAGGCCGACGGCCTCTTCCAAGATGACTTCGAAGGTGGCACGGGAGAGTCGGTCGGCCTTGGCGGGCACAAGGCCGGCATAGCGGACCGCCGTCTCCCAGCCGCGTGCTTCCTGGCAGGCAGCCGGGGTTCCCGACGGCCCGGGCCGGCGGTAGTAGCCGTGGAGCAGGCGATGGCTGAGTGGAGCCATGATGGCCAGCTTGCGCATGGACCGATCGATCTCTTGGTTCTGGTGCGTGATCCGTTCCTGGGTTCCCGCCACCTCATCGCCTGTCCGCGGGCCCGGTGGGGCCGGACTTGGGGGACCGTACATGCGAGTGATCGTCCCGTCGGCGAAGGCGGCGTACTCCTCGAGGGCTGCCTGCAGATCCTCGACATGTTGGAAGCGTGTGAGCTTACGAACCTCGGCGACTGCTTGAGCCTCAGGCATCGGCTCCTCCAAGAGACGACATGGCATGACTGCCCTGCTGACGAACGGTGCGACAGCCTCAAGGATAGAGATCTGGTCGGACGGCAGTCGAGGTCGGTGACCGGCAAAGAGACCAAACTGGGTGAAAATGATTTCAGCCGAGGAGGGCGGAGCTTCGGAGGAAGAGGCCGACGCCAAGATCGCGGCGCTGTTCATGCCGGGGTGAGAAGGTGAGACAGCCAGGGCTGCGAGCTATGCGGCCTGTAGCAGCTCGCCGACCTCAACCGGTCGGCTCGTGCGATACGACTCTGTGGTCCCAGCCGTACGGGTGACTTCTTTGGTCTTTGCTGACTGCCTGACATCCGCCACAGGGCTCGTCACAATCCTTTCAAACTCGATGGTGACGGCGGCCTTCTTTGGAGCGGGATTGACGCGAGGCTCAGGGATCTCCACACCTTCCTCGAGACACCACGCGATCTGATCGTCAAACGCGTTCCTCAGTGCCGTGAGGGCTTCTTGTCTCGTAGCACCGACGCCGTAGATCTCCGGCACATTCCTCAGGCGCACGACGAAGTAGCGTCCGGATTCATCGTCACGCGGGAGCCATTCACGCTCGTAGGGGAGCGTCCGATAGTAGGCGAGATCCTTTGTCATGGCCTAATTCCCTTCCGCTCTAACAGCCGATCAATCGCCGCCACGACCTGCTCGGCAACATAGGCCTTGAGTTCCCCGTGTCTCGGGATACTAACACGAATGTCCTTGTTGTCAGGGTCATAGTAGATCCTGTGGCCCCCGGTGTCACGGAAGACAAAGCCGAAGCCCGTGAGTAGGTGCTCGTAGTGATCTTGCCCCCATCCAGCCTTCGAGTCCCGGGTCTTCTGAAGTCTCTTCCAGGCCTTCTTAGAGAATTCTCGGCCAGCCTCCCCGGCCACTATGAACCAGCCGCAGCGCCCGTGTCCTTGATCTCGGCCAGCATGACCTCGAGCGGGACGCGCTCCATGAACCTATCATCGACGAAAACGTCGAAGCAATGAGTCCCAGGCCCCCGGAACGTGACACCAGCCAGTTCGAGGATCACGTTCAAAGAGGTCTCAGCATCCGGGTTCACGCGTTCAATGTCAAGGTCAGCGCGGAACTCCGGGACAACTTGGCGGCCGTCGGGGTCTATCATGCGCACTATCACGCTGTGGTGGCGTTCATCGCTACTCTCGACCGTCATGGTCAGAGCAAGGAACATGACCGGATGGGCAAAGGGGAAAGACAGGCCAGTGATGACCCGGAAGATCCCGGCCACCGTGAGTTTGTTCATCTTGTCGACCAGCGCGTAGTCGCCCAACAGTGCGAGATCGATTCGCATGTCCCTCCGTTCGGTCAGACCCAAGGCCATTATAGGCCACGCCGCGCCGAGCGATGGCGGACCGGAAGCACGCCAAAGGGACCGCCACAGTGGCTTTCCAGCTGTGACAATCGCCCGATGGTTCCCGTGCGCCTTCGTGCCGCCCTGTTGCCGTCGGTACGTTGGCAGGTCGTTGGATTTGCCCCAAATGACGGCTAGTTCTGGAGCCACTACATAATAGTAAAGCCCTGCGCATTTGCAGGGCTTTAGTGATGGTAGCGGGGGCAGGATTTGAACCTGCGACCTTCGGGTTATGAGTGGTGAGCAGCCGGGCGAAGCGCCCGTTAGCGGGTCAAGCCACAACCCTGCCCACGGCGTTCCTACGAAACGCGGGGACATCCGCAGCTCATAGCATGCCGAAGCGCCGCGTCGATTCCTCAATCGGGTCGAAGTTCCGGCTGGCTGTCTGGCCGAGCCTGCCACCGCCTGATTGGGGCACGGTCGATACTTTGGTTCCACTGAAACAGCCCAAGCTGCGAACCTGCCACAATCTTGACTTAAGGTCTCGGGCCATGGGGTCGCCGAACTGGTGGTTGGCAACCGATGCGGGTATTGTGCGCTCATGATCAGAGAGGCGATCCCGGTGGAAGTCCTTTATACGCCCGGTTGAGGCCGGTGGGAGGCGGCGCGTGACGCCGTCCTGCGCGTCGCCAGGGAGCACGGTTTCGCGATCTCCCTTACTGTGACCGCAGTGACGACCGAGGACGAGGTCAAGACCCTGCGTTTCCCGGGCTCGCCGACGATCCGCGTGCGGGGCCGCGATCTGCAACCCGAGGTCGCAGAGACAGGGGACTTCGGTTTTGGCTGACGGCCGTACCTGCCTCCCGCCGGGTCCGGCGGCATCCCAAGTGACGAGCTGATCTTGCGCGCCTTGACGGACTGAGGACCGTGACCGAGTTGCCCACACCGCTAGATACGGCGGAGCTGCAGCGGGTGCCTACCCAGAAGTGCAGAGTCCGCCTGGGTGAACAACGCATCTCGGCGGTTGTCCCCGGTTCAGTTCGGGGTAGCTAGAATAAGATGCCTATTTGCAGAGGTCTAGGTCGCGGGACCCGAGACCGAACGGATGGGCGACACGCCGAACTGCAGCGGTGTGAGCCAGACAGGATAAGCGCCAGAGGCATCAGTGGGCAGACGGGGAGACGCTCGCCTATCCCCGCACGATCATGTACACGGCGATGATGATGAGCAGAGCGGCGACGTACCGCTCGAAGGCCTGGCGAGGCACCCGTTGGATCACGCGCTTAGCCACCCAGGTACCCAACACCATCACGGTCCTCAGAGCAATGCCCAGCGCCCAGAAGGTGTGTGCAAAGGTCATCATCCCCCCGTAGACGCCGGCCTTCACTGTATGCATGGCAACAGCAGTAGTGGCGTCCCTGGCCACGCAGGCTACGGGAGGCAGCCCGAGCGCAAGGAACACCGCGGCGCCCAGTGATCCGGTTCTCCCCACCAAGCCCGACAAGAGCCCGGTCAGCGCACCTCCGATCACACCAGCCAGTGGCCGGTGGACTTGAGTTTCAGGCGTCCGCCGAGGCGCAGGATGGCCATGTCAACTGAGATCCCTGAAATCCAACCGACCAATACCTCGCCCCCTGGCAGACTGAGCCGGAAGCTACCGTCTGCCGCCGAGATCGTAATGGCCGGGAGGCGGTCCTCGGGCACGGCCTTCCGACGAGACTCGCCTCCAGGGCCTGGCGTTGACCTCGCCCCCGCGGGACAAAGGCCCGCCAGATCACGAGCCACGCGCCCTCAATCCCCGCGGCCACCGGCCTGAAGCTGCCGGGTGCGATCGTAGTCGCTGTCGGGAGAGTGGTGGGGAGAAGGGTCGTGTGGCACCCAGCGCTCCCGGCACGCGGCGAGGATTAGTACTCTTCCATACCACCGCCCATGCCACCCGGCATGCCGACCTTCTTCTTCTCGGGTTTGTCGGCGACGATGACTTCGGTCGTTAGGATATTCTTGGCAATCGAGGCCGCATTCTGCAGAGCCGACCTTGTCACCATAGCTGGATCGATGATGCCGACTTTGATCATGTCTTCATACTCGCCACTGGCCACGTTGAAACCCGTGCCCTTGGGACGGGTCTTGACCTCGTTGACCACGACTGAGCCTTCCAGACCGGCGTTGTTGGCCAGCTGGCGGAGGGGCTCCTCGAGGGAACGGGCCACGATACGGACACCGGTGAGCTCATCGCCTTCGGCCTCGACGGCTTCCACAGCCGGGATCGTCAAGAGCTGAGCCACACCGCCCCCAGGGACGATGCCCTCTTCTAGAGCGGCACGGGTAGCGCTGAGGGCGTCTTCGACACGGTGCTTCTTCTCTTTGATCTCGGTCTCGGTGGCCGCGCCGACCTTGACCACGGCTACTCCGCCGGCTAGCTTGGCCAAGCGCTCTTGCAGCTTCTCTCGATCGAAGTCGGAATCGGTGTTCTCGATCTCGGTCTTGATCTGGTTGACACGGGCTTTGATCTCGTCGAGCTCGCCGGCCCCCTCGATGATGGTGGTGTTGTTCTTGTCGACCACCACCTTGCGGGCGCGGCCGAGCTGCGCGAGCGTGGTGTTCTCGAGCTTGAGCCCCATCTCGTCGCTGATCACTTCGCCGCCGGTCAGGATGGCGATGTCTTCGAGCATGCGCTTGCGCCGGTCGCCGAAGCCCGGGGCCTTGACGGCGATACCGGTGAACGTACCGCGTAGCTTGTTCACCACGAGAGTAGCGAGGGCCTCGCCCTCGACATCCTCAGCAATGATGAGCAGAGCCTTGCCGGACTGAATGACTTTCTCCAGCACGGGAAGCAGGTCCTTAACGGCGCCAATCTTGCGGTTGGCCACCAAGATGTACGGGTCCTCGAGCACCGATTCCATGCGCTCGGCGTCGGTGACGAAGTACGGGGAGATGTAGCCCTTGTCGAACTGCATCCCTTCCGTGAATTCCAGGTCCATGCCGAAGGTCTTGGATTCTTCCACGTTGACGACGCCGTCTTTGCCCACTTTCTCGATGGCGTCGGCGATGACGTCGCCGATCTCCCGGTCGTCGGCGGAAATACTGGCGACGCGGGCCACATCTTCTCTGCCGGAGATCTCATGGGAGAGTTTCTTGATCTCGTCGACGGCCACGTCCACGGCGCGCTCGATGCCGCGCTTGATGGCCATCGGGTTGGCGCCTGCGGCAACATTCTTAAGGCCTTCGCGGACGATGGCCTGCGCGAGTAGGGTGGCCGTAGTGGTGCCGTCGCCAGCGATGTCGTTGGTCTTGGTGGCCACCTCGCGTACCAGTTGAGCGCCCTGGTTCTCAAAGACGTCCTCAACTTCGATCTCCCGGGCGATGGTCACGCCGTCATTCGTGATGGTGGGGCTGCCGAACTTCTTGTCCAGCACCACGTACCGGCCTTTAGGGCCAAGGGTGATCTTGACGGCATCGGCCAGAGTGTTGACGCCCCGCTCGAGGGCCCGACGGGCCTCCTCACCGTACAGAAGTTGTTTTGCCATAAATCCAGTCTCCTTCGTTTGTAACCCTCGCTCTTAACCGGCTCCTAGCCGTTGGGCAAAATGCCGATGAGGTCGGTCGCACGCAGGACCAGGAACTCCTCCCCGTCCAGCTTCAGCTCCGTGCCGGCGTACTTGGCGAACACCACGACGTCGCCCACGTTCACCGGCATGGGGATCAGCTTGCCGTTATCGTCGTGCTTCCCGGGTCCGACAGCGACAACCTCGGCCTTGGTGGGCTTCTCTTTGGCGGTATCGGGGAGAACGATGCCGCTCGCGGTCTTGTCTTCCTGTTCCAGAAGCTTGACAACGACCCTGTCCTCCAGTGGCACTAGTTGCATGCGCAGTCCTCCTATCTTCCGCGTTGTTTGTTGTCGCTCACTTGTGTCTCAAAGGGGCAGTTGAACCCTGCTTCGAATAATCGGCCCGCATTGTCGGGGTGCGTAGTTCCCTATCACCGCCATTCGCGCCGTGTTGATTGATGGGGATCTGTCTCTTGCCTGTCGTCGTGGCCCTGTCTTTCGCTTTCGATGTTCTGGGACCGCGAGGTCCTGTGGAGCCCTTCTTGTGGGGGGCGGCGGCCGGAGGCCGCCGCCCCGCTCACCCATCACTCGGTCGGACTCTCCTGCGACGCCTCCTCGCTACGAGGCGTTTTCCGTCGCCTGAGCTTCCACCGTCTCCGGCTTGTGCTCACCGATGGCGACTGCGATCTTCTTCGGCTTCGCGACCTCGGCCTTCGGAACGACCACTTCCAACAGGCCGTTCTCGTACTTGGCCTCGATGCCGTTCTCGTTCAGCGTCTGCGGCAGGGCCAGCGACCGGCTAAACGAACCGTAGCGCCGCTCGATGCGGTAGTACTTGTCCTCCTTGACCTCTTCCTGGAACCGGCGCTCGCCGCTCACCGTGAGGACATTGTCCTGCACCTCGATGCTGATGTCCTTCGGGTCCATGCCGGCCAGTTCCGCCTTCAGCTTGATGCTGTCGTCGGTCTCGATCACGTCGATCGAGGGAGTCCACGACTGCCGCTCGGCCACGTCACCGCTGCCCACGCGGGAGAACAAGCGGTTGACCTCGGACTGGAGCGCAGTCAACTCGCGGAAGGGATCCCATCTCACGATTGCCATCGCGTCACCTCGAACTGTCGTCTAGCGGGTTCTGTCCATTCGGTGCTTTCCACCACCATAAATAGGCGTGGCCACCTGCTCTTCAAGGCCCCGATCTCTCTTTTCTTGTGCGTCTCTCGCCTCGCGTTCGGGGGCGTCCGCAAGCCACCGCATCTTGGCAAGCGCCCGGCTTTCGATCTGCCGCACCCGCTCCGTGCTTATGCCCAGCTCTTCGCCGATTTCGCGCAGGGTCTTCTCCTCGCCTTCCAGGCCGGCCCGCCCCGCAAGTACCATCCGGTCGCGCTCGCTGAGGCTGCCCAGGAAGTCACTCATCTGTTTGCCCACGATGTTGTCGAGCACCTGCTCGTAGGCTTCGCCGGAGAGCGGGTCTTCGACAAGGTCGCCCAGGCTGCCCAACTCGTGCTCGGCATCGTCGATAGGCTCCGAGAGGCTCCGCACCCGGCGATCAGCGCGCAGGAGCGCATCGATCTGCTCCTCGCTTATGCCCAGGCGCACGCTCAAGTCCCCTCGGGACGGCTCGTGATACTCGACCGCGTAAACCGCATCCCTGGTGTTCTTGATTAAGCTGAGTTGGCGAAGAGCGGCGCGCGGCAGGCGAAAGGGCCGCACGAAGTCCGACCGCGCCTCCTGCATGGCCTGTCTTATCCACCAGCGGGCATATGCCGCGAAAGGAACGCCACGCTCGGGGTCGTAGCGCGCAAGCGCCCGCAGCAGACCGACGTAGCCCTCCTGCACGAGGTCTGCGGGTTCGAGACCCGAGGCTTGGTAGCGGCGGGCGGCGAGACGAATCACCGGTAGGTAGTTCTCGAGGAGCTGCTCCCGGGCTCGATGGTCTCCGGCGACAGCCGCCCGCGCCAGCGCCTCGGAGCCATCTCCGAGAAAGTGGCGCCGTTCGCGTTTCTTGGCGAGGAACGGACCGAGAGTGTCTTGCGAAGACGGATGGTGGGCGGGCAGGGAGCGCCGGGGCTCTTCCGGCTCCCCGCGGTCTCTCGGTGCTGCGTGCATCGTCTTGCTGCTCATGTCGCCTCGGCGAAGACTCCGTTCCCGAACTCCACGGGCAACGACCAATAGAGGCCGACGTAGTCGTCCGCCATGCGCCCGGCCGAGAACCTGTCTTCAAAGACTTGTCGGATGCGTACCCGGTCGAAGCTGCTGACAAACTCGAGTGCCGCCAGTGCCTCCTCCACGTCCCGCACGATGAGACCCGTGGTGCCGTCGTCCACCACTTCGTTTACCGAGCCACGGTCGAACGCCACGACCGGAGTGCCGCAGGCAAACGCCTCGATCATGGCGAGACCGAAGGGCTCCGCCCAGTCGATCGGAAATAGAAGCGCAAGCGCGCCGCCGAGCAGTTCCTGCTTTGCCTGTTCGTCCCCTTCGCCCAGGAACTCGATGCCGGGCTGGTGAAGAAGGGGCGCTATCTCGCTCTCGTAATAGTCGTGGTCAGCCGAGCCCATCTTGGCCATGATCTTCAGCGACAGTCCGCTGAGCCGGGCGATCTCGATGGCCCGGTCCAGCCCTTCCTCCGCCGATACGCGCCCGAGGAAGGCTAGGTAGGAGCCAGGCTTGGCCTGCAGCGTGTACAGGTCATCCGGCAGGCCGTGGTAGACGTTCCCGATCCAGGTCGCGCCCGGAAGCGGACGGCGTTGCGTCCTGGAGATGGAGACGAGCGGCTCTTCTCGGAACTCCTCGAGCAACAAGGCGGTTTCCAGCAGATCGAGCCGTCCGTGAAGGGTGGTGAGATGGTAGCTCGACGACCGGCGGAAGAGCGGGAAGTGCAGGTAGTCGGTATGTAGGTGGACCACGTCGAAGTCCCGTTGCCGCCTGATTACCTCTTCCAGCATCCGGTAGTGATAGGCGAGGGGATCGGTCACTCCGCCGGTGAGGCGAAGCCCATGCGGCGCGCACGGCATGAGCGTGGCCTTCGTCTCAGAGTCCCCGCTCGCGAACAAGGTGACCTCATGTCCCCTCACCACAAGCTCTTCTGTCAAGTACGAAACGGCCCGCTCTCTGTCGCCGTGTGCCTTGGGGGCCACCCTCTCATAAAGTGGAGCGACTTGCGCGATCCTCATCAGCTTCTCCCCGGATGGCCGAGTACAAGCGGTGACGGCGGGCGCGCTCCGAGAGGGTCCAGCGGTAACAGCCAGTGCCGGGCACTCGTCGGACGGCCGCTTCATCGAAATGCCCCTGATTGACCACGTCGGCCGCGGTCGCGTTCGCTTCCAGGTCCGAACGGTAAGAGCCGGGCAGGTTGCGCGAATGCTCGTCCTCGACCAGCCAAGGCTCCTCGGCGCTTCTCACTATCAGATGCCTGGTGGGCGCCATGTCTCGCCTCCTTTGCCCTTGCTCGTGGTGCTTCCTATCTAGTGACTAAGATAGGCGGCAGTAACGGGGTTTCAAGGGCCGTTGAGCCCGCCTTCTGCGTGTCGCGCTGAGTGTGAATCGGACGGACGACGAACCGTTGATGCTCGACATCGACACCATCTACATGTACACGGGCAGTGGCGGCAATGCCTTCGGCAGTGTGGTGACCGGCCGCAAGAAGCGACCCGTCTGCCGGGATTATCAGGTGCCAGTCAATGACGATCCCACGTCACGGAGGCGGCATCTAGCGCATTGCCGGGCCACTTTGCAGTGACGCCCGCCGGGAGATGGCAAGACGCGAGAACAACAAGCCGGGACCCGCCACGCAGTTCCCGACCTCTGGCTCGATATCGCCACATATCGATTGCGAACGCGCGCGATTGACCCTGTCTAGTTCGCGTGCCCGCCCGGCGGCCACGCGTAGGTGTTCTCCTTCACCGCCCGATAGTTCGCATCTAGCGCCGGCTGCATGAGCAGGATGGCCGCGATCCTCCGCACCATGCGCGTGACCTCCCGCGCCTCCTCCACCTTGAGGTCGCGTCCCAGGAGCGCCCAAGAAACAGTTCCTGGGCATTACACGCATCGTGGGCGACTCCCGGGAGTGCGAGGCAGGTCGTGATGACTTCGGGCCAGGGCTCCCAGGGAGCCGCGCCCTGCTCTCGGCAGAGGCCCCAGATGACAGGAATACCCCGAGTCGCAGCCTTCTTGGCTTTCCTAAGCGGAGGGGGGATTCGAACCCCCGGTACCGCTTGCGCGACAGAACGGCACTAGTGAATCGGACCGTCAAGCGAAGTCCATCTACTATCGTTGGTCCTTCTTCAGGGCCCGCTGGCGGGCATCCTTGAGCACCCGACACTTGGAGCTGCAGTACCTCTGCTTGTTAGTCCGGGGCTGAAATGGCATCCGGCAGAAAGCACACTCCCTGATCGGGTACAAGTACGCCGCCCGCCCCTGAACCATGACCGCTCGCAGGTCGTCCCGCGCCTGCAGGAATGCCGCCCGCGCGGCCACGTAGTCCCCGACCGCCGCCCTCACCTCGTCCTGTGACACCAGCCGCCATTTGCGACCGACCTTCTTCTCGAAGGCGTGTCGGCCTTGCGCCCCAGCCGCTCGTTCTCCGCGCGCAGGTGGCGAATCTCGTCGCCCATGCTTTCCACACGCGATTCCAGTTCGGCCTTAAGCCGCTCGCTCTCAACCCACGGGGTGCTGTTCTGCTCGCTCACCTTGATCGACATCATCTCCATCCTCCCTTCGCTCCTCGGGTCCGTGGCCGTTCCCGCATCAGTCGCTCGTAGTCTTCTTCGGTCATGGCGCTTTCCTCGACCCGACGGCGTATCACCCGACCCTCGAGCAACTCGAGAACGATGAGGATCCGACCGTGGCGCCGGCGACCAGCCCGGGCCCGGATATCCCCGATGGTCTCCTCCAGGCCCGGGTCCCTTTTTTTATGTGTGGCAGTTATGGCAGGTGAGCGTGCGGGCCAGGCTCCACTCCCACTCGCCGTTCGGCCCGGGCCGGAGTTGGCGAAAGTCCTCCGAGTAGAAGCGCACCACTTGGAAGAGCAGGTGGCCTTTCTTATCGGTGCAGTCGTAGGTGGCTACGATCTCGCCGACTCACGACGATTCCCGTCCGTCCACCGCACCGATCTTGCGGCTGACCGCCTTGCGCCTTCTTATCTCTCTCTGCCCCTGCGCTCGGGCGCAGTAGTCTGAGCAGTACATGACCCCGGTCGTGTGGTACTTGCCCTGTTTGGCTCGTCCCCGCTGTCGGACGAAGAGCCGGTCGCACGTTTCATTGTGGCACCG
>ENA-UOUL01005454-UOUL01005454.1-bioreactor-metagenome-genome-assembly--contig:-NODE-5454-length-11027-cov-2.972420_pt1 | contig 11027 bp, 9 predicted proteins | sample MGYA00249838_ERZ747220 | MGnify/ENA primary metagenome ERZ747220 (study PRJEB28778, sample SAMN05720191) | bioreactor metagenome | isolation source: Anaerobic biogas reactor | place: USA:Washington...
TGTCGCGCAGGATGGGGAGGAACCGCTCCCAGGGCCCCACGTCCTCGCGGTAGCGCTTGGCCATGACGCGCGCCACCTGCGCCAGGTGACCGAGGTCGTGGACGACCCAGGTGGAGAGGAGCTGGCGCAACGTGACGGGGTGCCACGCGGCGGACAGGTCGGGCAGCGATATCGCGGCATAATCACCGTCGCCGCATATATCTTCAAGTGAGGTATCCCCGTCATACTCGACGAAAACCGCGTCGGCAGGTATCTCGCATACATTGCCGCCGGTGGAGGCAAGCCGTTCAACCGACGGCAGAGCTATATCTTCCGCATCATAATCGTCATGAATACCCGAGCGGTCGATAACCTCACGCAGGGCGGCGGTATGTTCGGGGCCGCTTCCGCAGCAGCCGCCGAGAATGAAGATGCCGCCCTCCAGCATATGGACGGCAAAAGCGGCAAACTCCTCGGGTCCCATGTCGAAGTGGGTGCCCTTCTCGTCCTCACGGGGCAGACCGGCGTTGGGCTTGGCGATGAGCGGGATCCCGAAAGCCCGTGAATAGGGAACCAGGGGCAGCAGCTGACCCGCCATGATATCGGGACCGGTGGAGCAGTTGGCGCCGAATGCCGCCACCCCCAGCCCGGCAAAGGTCACAAGGCAGGAGAGCAGCGTCTCGCCCGACAGAGTGCGTCCCCGCTCGTCAACCGTCATGGTAACGAACATCGGTATGTCGCCTCTCCCTGCCGCGGCGACCCCCTCGCGGGAGCCTATTACCGCGGCTTTCGTCTCGTACATGCTGATGTTTGTCTCGGTCACCATGAAATCCGCGCCCTCCTCGGCAAGCACCTTCGCCTGCCGGGCGTATACAGCCACCACATCTTCAAAGGGAGTGTCGCCCCAGGGCTCGATGAACAATCCGGTGGGCGAGAGGCCGCCGCCGACGAGCCATCCTCTGCCGGCGGCAGCACCGTTTTTACAGCCGCGTTCGCAGGACGACTCTCCGAAGGCAAGCCGGGCGAGAGCGCGGTTCAGTCCTTCGTCGTCCTCAACCCCCGATTTGGCAAGCATCGGTTTTGTTCCGCCGAAGGTAGGTGTATATATGACATCCGCCCCGGCACACCGATAGGCGTTCAGCGCGTCGGAAATCTTGTCGGGATTTTTGGCAGCCCAGACCATGGTGGCGGTGCCCCTGGGCATACCGCGCTTGATAAGTTCTGTTCCGTGGGCGCCGTCCAGCAGCAGCGGCAGCGGGAAGGACGCCGGATATCTGTTGAATATTTCACGAATTTTCATGTTATTTCACCCTATAATCTGCACAAAGTTTTACGAAATGCTCAAAGAGAGGCACCATGTCGGCGAGTCCGTCGTCGGTTGAAATCATCCGCTCTGGATGCCACTGCACGCCTATTATCGGCAGCGTCTTATGCTCCACCGCCTCAATAACGCCGTCGGCGGAAAACGCGGTGGCGGCAAGTCCCTCGCCCGGGCGGCGCGCCGCCTGATGATGGAAAGAGTTGGTCTCGAATTTCTCGCCGAACAGCCGGTGAACCAGGCTCCCGGCGACGGCGGTGACATGATGGCGGTGCTGTTTCTCCGCCGCGAGCCGGGCATGTATTCCCTCGGGCAGCTGGGAGGGAATGTCCTGCCACAGAGAGCCGCCCAGCGCCACATTCAGCGTCTGAATCCCCCGGCAGATGCCAAGCATAGGCTTACCGGCGGCGCGGAAGGCTTCAAACAGCTCCAGCTCATCCCGGTCAAGTATTTCATCGCACTTCACCGTGTCGTTTAACCGCTCCTCGCCGTAGAGCTTCGGCTCAAGGTCGATGCCGCCGGTGAAAAGGATGCCGTCGCAGAACTCCGGGAAAGAAGCCGCATGCCCCGGCGCCGAAATGACAGGCACACCGCCGCCCTCGGTCACGGCGCGGCTGTATGTGTTCCCCACCCGCAGAGCGCGGTCGTTCGGCGCCCCGTCGCCGTATTTATGAACAAGAAGAATTACAGGTTTCATATTTCACATCCGATTTTAAGCGTTGCAGTAATTATACAACAACGGAAGCCGGAATTCAAGTACATATATAAAATAACAGCCCCGATCGCGCGACCGGGGCTGTTGTCTTACTCGTATGTTCACAAATCCGCCAGATTCATGCTTATTTCAGCATTTCCGACAGAATCCCGGGAACGGCGGCTAAAGCCTCGGGGATCTTGTCGATATCCCGGCCGCCCGAAGCGGCGGAATCGGGGCGTCCGCCCCCCTTGCCGCCGGTTATAGCCGAAACCTGCTTTAAGATATTGCCGGCATGAGCGCCGCGGGCAACCGCATTCTTGCCGCAGGCGCCCACAAAGTTGAGCCTGCCTTCATTGACGGCGGAGAACACGGCGACCACATTCTCGTCCTTCGCCTTCAGGTCGTCGCAGAGGGCGCGGAGCACGTCGGGAGCCGTCTCGGTTGCCTCGGTTATCAGCTTTATGCCGTCGATAACGCGGGCATCTGCCAGCAGCCCCGCGGTGCGGGACGCGGCGAGCCGTGAATTCAGCGAGTCGATCTCGCGCTTCGCCGCCTTAAGCTCGTTATTGAGAGAGGCGGCGCGCTTGGGCGAGTCGGCGACATTGGATTTCAGTTCATGTGCGATCTCGTCTAACAGCGCTTCACGCTCGTCGATTATCGAAAGAACGCCCAGTCCGGTGGTGCCCTCGATGCGGCGCACACCGGCAGCCACCGAGGTCTCGGACAGCAGGCGGAAAAGTCCGGCCTTGGCGGTGTTGTCAAGGTGGGTGCCGCCGCAAAGCTCGGCGGATATATCGCCCATCTTAATCACCCGAACCCTGGAGCCGTATTTCTCGCCGAAGAGAGCGATGGCGCCCATGGATTTGGCGGTGTTGATGTCGGTCTCGACAGTCTCGACAGTCATTCCCGAGAGAATGCACTCGTTGACCATGCGCTCCACCTTCGCCAGCTCGTCCGCGGTCATAGCCTGGAAGTGGGAGAAGTCGAAACGCACCCGATGGTCGTCCACATAGGAGCCTGCCTGCTCCACATGATTGCCCAGCACCGAACGGAGAGCCGCATGCAGCAGATGAGCAGCCGAATGGTTGCGGCGGATGGCGTCGCGGCGGTCGGCATCTATTGAAGCGGTGACCTCGTCGCCCTGGGAAAGCCTGCCCGAAACGACTTTAGCCACGTGCATATATACGCCGTCGTGCTTCTTGGTGTCGGTGACCTCAAGGAGCGCGCCGCTCGACGCGATGGTGCCGGTGTCGCCCACCTGACCGCCGCCCTCGCCGTAGAAGGGGGTGCGGTCGAGGATTATCATAGCGTTGCCTTCGGCAAGGGAGCCCACCGCCTCGCCCGACTCGGAGTCGATGATGGCGACGACCTTTGCGTCCGACTCGGTTTCGTCATAGCCGGTGAACTCGGTCTTGTCAAGCTCCGAAAGAGCGGCAAAGACATCGTCCTTCCAGCCGAAATCGCCCAGCGCCGCGCGGGCAGCCCTGGCGCGCTGCTTCTGCTCGGCCATGAGGGCGTTATAACCCTCGGTATCGAGAGTCAGTCCCTGCTCGGCGGCGATCTCACGGGTGAGGTCTATCGAGAAGCCGAAGGTGTCGCTGAGACGGAAGATGTCGGCGCCGGCAAGTTCGGTCCTGCCCGCCGCCTTCGCGTCGGCTATTATATGCTCGAGGATTGCCAGCCCCGCGTCGATGGTGGCGGCGAAACGCTCCTCCTCTATTGAAACTATCTTCTTTATATATTCAAGGCGCTCGGTGACCTCGGGGTAAGCCGACAGGTTCTCCCGGGCGACCACGTCGCAGATGTCGGACAGGAAGGTGCCCTGAATGCCCAGAAGGCGGCCGTGACGGGCGGCGCGGCGGAGCAGACGGCGGAGTACATAGCCCCTGCCCTCGTTCGACGGAACAACGCCGTCGCAAATGAGGAAGGTGGTGGAGCGGATGTGGTCGGTGATGACCCGCAGCGATATATCGGTCTTGGGCGACGCGCCGTACCTGACCTTCGCCACATCCGAGATAGCCAGCATGATATTGCGGACGGTGTCCACCTCGAACAGGTTGTTCACGCCCTGCATGATGCACGCCATGCGCTCCAGACCCATGCCCGTGTCGATATTCGGCTTGGCAAGGGGGGTGTAGTTCCCTTCGCCGTCGCCGTCGAACTGGGTGAAAACCAGGTTCCAGAACTCCATGAAGCGGTCGCAGTCGCAGCCCGGCTTGCAGTCGGGGGAGCCGCAGCCGTATTCGGTTCCCCGGTCGAAGTATATCTCCGAGCAGGGGCCGCAGGGGCCTGAGCCTATCTCCCAGAAGTTGTCCGCCTTGCCCAGCCGAACTATGCGCTCAGCCGGAACGCCGACTTCCCTGTTCCATATCTCAAATGCCTCGTCGTCGTTCTCGTATATGGTAGCCCACAGCTTTTTATGGGGCAGCGCCAGCCACTGCTCGCCGGTCATGAATTCCCACGCCCAGTGTATAGCCTCGCGCTTGAAATAATCGCCGAATGAGAAGTTGCCCAGCATCTCGAAATATGTGCCGTGGCGGGCGGTTATGCCCACACGCTCGATGTCGGGCGTGCGTATGCACTTCTGACAGGTGGTCATGCGGGTGCAGGGCGGCTCCTCCTCGCCGGTGAAATACTTCTTCAGCGGCGCCATGCCCGCGTTGATAAGCAGCAGGCTGCTGTCCCCCTGCGGGATCAGCGGAAAGCTGGGGAGCCTGAGGTGCCCCTTGCTTTCAAAAAAATTCAAAAACATCTCACGAAGTTCGTTAAGTCCGTGTTTCTCCATAGTCTGTATAACCCCCGTCGGCCCCGCTGATGAACCGCCGGAGCCCGTCTGAAAAATTCCCGGTATTCTGTTGTTTCCCGGGGAGAAAGATCTCCCTTTCGGAGGATCTTCAGTCCGCCTGATGCTGGTTGAGGAACGCCTGATGCTCTTCGTACGTTTTTGAGAAATAGTGGGTACCGTCTTCTCTGAGCGCGTAATAGAAGAATTCGGTATCGGCGGGCGAGACAGCCGCTTTGATCGACTCGAGGCCCGGATTCGATATGGGCCCGGGCGGCAACCCGTAGTACACATATGTGTTGTAGGGATCGTCGAACTGCGTGTCCTCTATCGTCACGATGCCCTTGTGCTCGCCGAGTGCGTACAGGACCGTGGCGTCTATCTGCAGTTTCATGCCAATCCTGAGGCGGTTGTATATGACGGATGAGATGAGCGGCCGGTCGATGCCGACCGAGGCCTCTTTCTCGATCATTGACGCGATCGTTATGATGTCCCTCATCGGGACCCCGCTCGCGGTGACAGCCTGCCTCAGTTCATCGGAGAGCCTGGCGTCAAAGTTTCTGAGCATCTTGTCGATGACCGACACGGCGTCGTCTTTTATATAGAACTGATAGGTGTCCGGGAACAGGTACCCCTCCAGCCTGTTCGGCTCGCCGAATCCGATACCTTCAAGGAAACTGTATTTAAAGTCATAATCCGCGCATATCGTTTCAAGATCGCTCTTCAGACAGACTTCCTTCTCTTCCAGGAGCGTGAATATCTGCTCCGCGGTATATCCCTCGGGGATGGTCACGTCGACCGTGCCCTTTTTCGTGCCGTACTTCATCATGCCGCTCACAAGCGCTCTGTAGTCGTATTCCGAGCTGAGCGTATACGTCCCTGGGGCGATCTTGTCCATCGCGTGGGAATATTCCGCGTACAGCTTGAACAGGCTCGGATACCTGATCATACCCGACTCCTTGAGCTTCGTGACCACATCGAGCAGCGTATCGTCTTCCTCTATCGTGACCTGGACCAGAAGATCCTCTCCTGTGAGACCGAGCACGTCGCAGGCAGCCTGCCATCCGACGACAGCCAGAAGCGCTGCTGTGCTTACGACAAAGAGGAAGTAAAGCACCGCGCCGAGGCAGCCCCAGCGCCTTGTCTTCCTGCTGACCGTCTTGTCCGAGCTCGGTTTTTCATCCCCCAGAAGTATGTTGTCCGCTTCCGAGATAGCCCTCCCCGCTTTTCTGATAAACCGCATGACAGAGCTTCGCGGGCGCGATCTGCGCAAAAAAATGCGCGTTTGATCTTCGTCCGCCATTTGCGGATCATTCCTTTCCGGTTCCGCCGGTCCTACTTTTCCGGGTTTTTCGGGGTTATCCGGGGCCGTGTCCCCCGAACTCTCCTCCCCGGAAAAATTCCGGTCATATTCCGACATCATATGCCTCCGTTTTTTGCGTCACATCCGAGCTGCATGCCACATAAGATACCACAGATGCTAATCAAGTGAGGTGACGAAAATGTGTTTTAGCAATCTCTTTAACGGCAACTCAAGCTTTTGCTGGATCATTCTGATCATCCTGGTGCTGTTCCTGCTGTGGGGAAACAACGGCAGCTGCGGCTGCAATACCAACGATAATTGCGGGAACAACCCCTGCTGCTGAATCAAATAACGACCGTTACATCCACAAAAACATCCCACTTATCCATTGGCACCGAAGGCACAAGACGCCTGGCGGAACATATACCCGCTTTGATGCCGGGAAAATCCTGCAGGAACCTGTCGTAGTAGCCTTTGCCTTTACCAAGCCTTCCTCCGTCCATATCAAAACAAAGGCCCGGCACAACGGCAAAATCGATCCGGCACCGCTGAACCGGGGGAGCTTGATCCCCCGGTTCGGGGATGCCGTACATTCCGGTCACAAGTTCAGACAGGCTGCCGATCTGCCTTGCTTCCATAATACCGTCGGGCAGGCACTTGGGCACGGCGACCACCTTGCCCTCGTCGAGCGCCCGAACAATAAAGTCTCTCGTTTCGGGTTCATCCCCGGTCGACACGAAGACGAACACCGTCTTCGCTTTTTTATATGCGTCAAGCGCGCAGAGCGCGTCGGCGACCGCAGGGCCGGACGGCGCTTCTTCCGGGGGGAGCGAGCGGATATATTTCCTCAGCTCGCGTTTTTTTTCTTCAACGCTCATACGGCGTACTTAACGGGCGTGTAGTACATCTGCGATCTCACCGACTCCGCCGCGTCAGTTCCTTTGAGGACCGCGACGAGGTTGAGCCCGAATTCAATAGCCGAGCCCGGCCCCTGCGCCGTCAGGATATTCCCGTCAAGGACGACCTTTTCGCCCTTTACCGGCGTCGCCCCGGTCATACGGGACTCCATGCCCGGATAACACACGGCCCTCTTTCCGTCCAGCAGGTCGAGACTGCCGAGGACCGTCGGCCCGGCGCATATCGCCGCAACTTTTTTCCCGCTCTTCACGCAATCGGAGATCAGCCGCAGAGCGTGCGCGTCACGCCCGTAATTGCCCGCATTGTTGACAGCCCCGCCCGGCAGCACGAGCATCTCTGTGTTTTTCAGGTCCACATTTTCGATCAAAGTATCGGCCGTCACCGCGATCCCGTGAGCCCCGGTGACCGTTTTTGATAATACGCCGGCGTATTGCGCGTCGATGCCCGCCCTGCGCAGGATATCCATCGGCGCAATCGCCTCTATCTCCTCAAATCCGTTTCCGAGAACAATATATACCATATTTTTCCCCTCCAAACGAAAAAATACCTTCAAGGCAGTGCCGAAAGCTCTTCGCCGCTTTCGGCGGCGCCTCAGGCGTCCCGCCTGCCCTTTCCCCGCAGCCTTGCGCAGACGGCGAGCAGCAGGAAAAACGGAAGTTTCCACTGGCGCTTTATGCGCCGCGGTTCCTTCAGCAGCCTGTACAGCCACTCGAGGCCGCGCTTTTGCCAGCTCTCCGGGGCCCGTCTGAGGTTTCCGGCAAAAATGTCAAGCGTTCCGCCGAGCCCGATATGGAGAGCCGCTCCCGTCTTATAGCGGTTTTCCGCCATCCAGAACTCCTGTTTAGGGAACCCGAGGCATACAAACACGAGAGCAGCCCCGCTCCTTGCGATATCCTCGGCCACGGGTTCGCCGGGCAAAAAATACCCGTCCCTTGTCCCGCATATCACGAGGCCCGGGTATTTTTTTTTCAGGTTCTCCGCCGCCGCTTCGGCGACGCCCGCCTTTCCGCCCAGAAGATACACGGGCAGAGCGTTTCCGGCGGCGTAAAGCAGCATGCTTTCCGCAAACTCAAACCCCGGGTTCCTCTGCAGCGGGGTCCCTCCGAGTATCTTTGAAGCGTACACGACCCCTATGCCGTCGGCCAGCACCAGATCGGCTTTCGATATTACCTCGGCGTATTTCTCATCCTTTCGCGCCGCAAAGACAATCTCGGGGTTTGGAGTGACCACATAGCAGCCCTTTCCCGAGCTCAGCATCTCCCGACCGCGGAGAACGGCCTCGCCGGGGGAAACGGGGTCGAAAGAAACTCCGAGAACGTTCACGCGCACCTCTATGCCCTCCCGTGCAGACAGCGGAGCCGTATTTGATCGGCGTCCGGCATACGTACCCGATATTTTAGCACACGGATGAAATAATGTCCAGATATTTGACTGCGCCGCCTCGGCGGTGTCTCGGCGGCGAGGTCCTTCCCCCGCCCGTTTAAAGAACAAATGTTCTTTAAACGCATAAAAGGCCCGGCCGCAGCGAGTGCGGCCGGGCTGAGGTAATCACGTTGTCAGGTCTTCGGGATCAATACATCCCTCCGCCCATTCCGCCGTCGGCGGGGGCAACGGGTGCGGGAGGTTCGGGCTTGTCGGCGACGAGCGCTTCCGTAGTGAGGATCATTGCGGATACGGATGCGGCGTTCTCAAGAGCGCTGCGCGCAACCTTTGTCGGGTCGACGATGCCGTTTGCGACCATGTCGCAGTAAACGTCCTTCGTTACGTCGTAGCCGTAACCGTTGCGGCGGCTGCTGCGGATCTTTTCAAGAACGACCGAGCCGTCGAGTCCGGCGTTTTCGGCGATCTGCTTGACGGGAGCGGCGAGGGCTTTCGCGATGATGCGCACGCCGGTCTTCTCTTCTTCGGAGACCTTCGGCAGGAGCTTCTCAACGGCGGGGATAACGTTCACATATGCGGTGCCGCCGCCGGCGATGATGCCCTCTTCGACTGCGGCGCGGGTAGCGTTGAGAGCGTCCTCGATGCGCAGTTTCTTTTCCTTCATCTCTACCTCGGTGGCTGCTCCGACGTGGATGACAGCGACGCCGCCTGACAGCTTGGCAAGGCGCTCGGTGAGTTTCTCCTTGTCATACTCGCTGGTAGTGATCTCTATCTGAGCCTTGATCTGAGCGATACGGTCGCGGATCGCGGCAGGATCGCCCATACCGTCGACAATGATCGTGTTCTCCTTCTGAACTTTGACCTTATGCGCGCGGCCGAGCATCTCGATCTTGGTCTCTTTAAGCTCGTAGCCGAGCTCGTCGGAGATCACGGTGCCGCCTGTCACTACGGCGATATCCTTGAGCATCTCTTTGCGGCGGTCGCCGTAACCGGGCGCCTTTACGCCGACGCAGGTGAACGTGCCGCGCAGTTTGTTGAGGATAAGTGTGGTCAGAGCGTCGCCCTCGATGTCCTCGGCGATGATGAGCAGCTTCTTTCCGCCCTGAACGATCTGCTCAAGCAGAGGCAGAAGGTCCTGAATGCTGGAGATCTTCTTTTCGCAGATGAGAATATAGGGGTCATCCAGAACGGCTTCCATCTTCTCGCCGTCGGTGATCATATACGGGGAGATATAGCCGCGGTCAAACTGCATGCCCTCGACGATCTCACAGTCCGTCTCGGCCGTCTTGGCTTCCTCGACCGTGATGACGCCGTCATTGCTGACCTTCTCCATGGCTTCCGCTATCAGCTTGCCGATAACCTCGTCTCCTGAGGACACTGTGGCCACACGGGCGATGTCCTCGGTCCCGGACAGAGGCTGGGAATTCTCTTTGAGAGCCGCGACGGCTGCTTCGACCGCCTTAGCGATACCCTTCTTGATGATCATCGGATTCGCGCCTGCCGCGACGTTCTTGAGACCTTCGTGGATGATCGCCTGCGCGAGCAGCGTAGCGGTGGTCGTACCGTCACCCGCGGAATCGTTCGTCTTCGTGGCGACCTCGCGGACAAGCTGGGCGCCCATGTTTTCGAAAGGATCCGGGAGCTCGATCTCTTTTGCGATCGTCACGCCGTCGTTGCATACGAGCGGGGTGCCGTATTTTTTGTCCAGAACGACGTTGCAGCCTTTCGGGCCCAGCGTGATCTTAACAGTATCGGCAAGCTTGTCGATACCCTGGAGCATTGCCGTGCGCGCATCAATTCCGTATTTTATAAGTTTTGCCATGTTACGTCTCCTCCTTAATTACTCAACGATCGCGAGTATGTCGCCCTGACGGACAATAGTCAGCTCTTCTCCGTCGACTTTGACTTCCGTGCCGGCATATTTGCTGGTAATGACTTTGTCCCCGACTTTTACAGTCATGACGACCTCATTTCCGTCCACCATGCCGCCCGGGCCAACTGCCACGACTTCTGCGATTGAAGGTTTCTCTTTTGCGGAAGCCGACAGGATGATGCCGCTTTTTGTTGTCTCTTCAGCTTCAACCAGTTTGATTATGACTCTGTCAGCAAGGGGTGTGAGCTTCATGTTGTTTGACCTCCTATAGTGAATAATAATTTGCTTATTAATTCCGAAGGGTTTAGCACTCATTAATCCGGAGTGCTAACCCTTGTCTATAATAAAGCAACGGCCCTGCAGTTGCAAGTATAGCATTACCAGCTGCAGAACCGTTTATTACCGAATTCAGCCGAATTTTCAAAATACCTCCTGCTTAATACACAAAGGTAATTTTTTCTCCCGATATCTCTCGTTTTCTGATTCACGGAGATTTGAGACTACCGCTCACTGTCATTATTTTATCTTTTGTCTCTATGGAAGTAACGTTTCCGATATTATCTTTGACATAGCTGTTGAGCTTGCTGTTCAGATGTGCTCGCAGCGGATTGAAAGCGACCACTTCCAATCCAAGGGACCTGAGTCTGCGGTCAAAATGGGAAGGTATGTCCAAAATCGAGCCGACGTCGTCATACATGAGACACACTCTCACACCCATTTTCTGCTTCTGTAGCAGCACAGCAAGGAAAGAGTCCCACACCTCCCCTTCGCTGATAA
>ENA-UOUL01005456-UOUL01005456.1-bioreactor-metagenome-genome-assembly--contig:-NODE-5456-length-11023-cov-3.452220_pt1 | contig 11023 bp, 5 predicted proteins | sample MGYA00249838_ERZ747220 | MGnify/ENA primary metagenome ERZ747220 (study PRJEB28778, sample SAMN05720191) | bioreactor metagenome | isolation source: Anaerobic biogas reactor | place: USA:Washington...
TCAAGGGCCTGACGGATACGACCAACGCTCCAATCGATGGTCTCAATCACGTCCCCGTACAAGCCACCATCGGATTTCCCCTGGAACTGTTCCGAGGTGCTGACCGGCAGGTGCGGCATGCTGTGGGCGAGATATAAAAAGAAAGGCCCATCACCCGAAGCTTCGATAAAATTCACCGCTTCCTCCGTATATCGTTCCGTCAGGGTGTTCTGGTTCACGGGATATTCTATGGGCTCCGTGTCGCGATACAGTTTGAGCGGTTCGTCGGTCTGCACGAATGGCTTGCGCATATCATTGCTATAGGGAAGGCCGTACCAGGCGTCGAAGCCGCGGCCTGTTGGCAGTACTTCCGGGCGCTGATGGCCCAGGTGCCACTTGCCGATCGCCATGGTCCGATAGCCCCGGTCCTTGAGCAGATTGGCAATGGTAATCTCCGATTCGGGGAGGTGTTTTTTGCTTCCCGGCCCCGTATTGCCCGGCATGCCGCAGCGTACCGGGTACCGGCCGGTGAGCAGGGCCGCCCGCGAGGGAGAGCACACCGGCGCGGCGGCATAGAACGAGGTCAGTCGCACGCCGTCCCGCGCCATCCGGTCAAGATGGGGCGTGCGAATCAAAGGATGGCCGTAACATCCGAGATCGCCATAACCCATGTCATCCACAAAAATGAGCACGATATTCGGGGGACGTGTTACGGCTGTTTCCGCGCGCGCGGCACCCGACCACGCCGCCATGCCCACGGCAGCGCCCACTATTTCCATAAAGGTTCTGCGATCCAATGGTGTATGGGGCATATCCTGGTTCTCCCTGAATGCTTGCCTTTTATGGTAACGAGCCCACAACCTGCTCCTGCCGTCCTATAGGTCCTATCTGTCGTAGATGTCCTATAGGCATACCCAACAAAACAACGCAGGTTACTTTTTTCCGTTGCCGTAGCTGCCAAAGCGAAACTTCTCCACTTCCGGAAAGGTTCTTTCTTGTGACATGATATCTTCTATTTCTGCCGCGATATCCGGAAACTCAGCCGCGACATCGTGCTGTTCGCCAATGTCCTTTGTCAGATTGTACAATTCCAGGGGCGCATTCGGGTTCTTGCCCAGGTTTTGTTTGATACCTTTCCATTCTCTCATCCGCACGGCCGTCTGACCGCCGTATCCGGCGAAATCCCAAAAAAGAAACTCGTGCGCTTTCTGCCTGTCGGTGCGGCCCAGCAGGGTGGGAAGCATGCTGATACCGTCGGTCGCATTGCCAAAGGACGTTCCCGCAATATCGGCCAGCGTTGCAGGCAGGTCGTAATGAGCGGCAAGGTGATCGCTGGTGGCACCGGCCTCGATTTTTCCGGGCCAGCGCGCCACCAGGGGCACGCGGATGCCCCCTTCATACAGTTGCCCCTTCAGCCCACGCAACGGCCCGACACTGTCAAAGAATTCGGCATCCACCTGTTCTTTGAGGTGGGTGGTGCCGTTGTCCGATGTGAACAGTACGACCGTGTTGTCGTCCAGATCCAGTTCTTTGAGCAGCGCCATGAGCCGGCCCACCTGCCGGTCCATGAAGGATATCATGGCGGCATAACACGCTTTCGGGGTGTCATGAGGCAGGTAGGATTTCCCATTGTAAGGCGTCTCCGGGAAGAGGCCTTTATATTGGGCAAGATCCGCCTCGGGCACCTGCAGCGCCAAGTGCGGCAGCACGGTCGGATAATAGAGAAAGAAAGGGCGGTCTTTGTTCTGTCGCACGAAGTCCAGGGCCCGGTCGGCAATCAACTGTGGCGCGTAGTGTTTCCCGGTCAGGCCGCGATCATTACCCTCGAGTTCATGGATGCCGTCATCGTCTTCCAGGTATTCGGGATACAGATTGTGGGCGTTACTCTGGCAATTATAGCCGTAGAAATGCTCAAAACCCTGCCTGAGCGGGTCACCCGTCGACCCCTGCGGCCCCAGGCCCCACTTCCCGAAGCAACCGGTGGCATAGCCCCGACCCTTGAGCGTTTTGGCCAGGGTGGGTATGTTTTCGAGTAGGGGCAATTGCCCGCCGAAGCGCTTCGGCGATGGGGCTTTCATACCGAAGTTGTCCCGTATATAAGCACGCCCGCCGTGCATCCCGGTCATGAGGTTGCATCGGGACGGCGCGCATACGGCGGAGCCCGCGTAATACTGGGTGAATTTCATACCCTCTGCCGCGAGACGATCTATATTCGGCGTCTTGATCTTTTCCTGCCCATAACAACCCAATTCTTTGTAGCCGAGGTCATCCGCCATAATCAGTACGATATTGGGAAGCAGTGGTTCGTTTTCCGCCATAAGCGGCCCGGCACAGGAAAAAGTCAGCGCGCCCGCTGTGATGTTTTGCAGGAAGTGTCTGCGATTCATGTTGTTTTCCTCGTAACACGGTTCTGGAAAGTTGAACGATAGGTGAACTTGTCGCATTTGTCTCATGCGCTAATCACGTTGCGACGTTAAGTTCCCGCGTTCCGGTAGTTCTGTTCATCCTAGGATGTGGTGATATTTTGTGTCTTCCTGTTCCCATTGTAGGGTGGTCTATCTGTTATACCAGGCCTTTTGTTGCTTAAGATCGCAGCCCAAAGCATAGGTTTTCCCGGGCTCCTGAACGGTGAGGCTGACCTTATCAGCACCGACGAGGTACCCATCATCCATGACGGCAGTAAGGACAGGCGCCCCGACACCTGTGTAGGGAACGATAAGGGTCAGAAAATACGCCGGCGCGGGATTGTCATGGCGAAACCGCACCGCCGGCCGCGCCACCCGCTTGCCGTAGGTCCATCCGAACCAGCCCTCTTCTTCCTCTATGGTTGCGGAGATACTTGCTCCCTTCCGGACACACACATTTACATCGTCAAATGCTGTTGCTATCTGCCCCGCATCCTTATCAACCGTTATCTCACCCGGCGCAAATTGAAAATGCAGGTCGAGGCAACCGTGCGCATTTCCGATGGCTTCGTCCAACAGCACAAAGAAGCGGTTGTCCACAAAAAACACCGTACGCCGATGGGTCAGGTCTGGATAGGAGGCGTTTTCCACGGCCACAACAGTCAATTCCGGTTCCGTATGCCAAAGCAGGGACTTGCCCGCCACGGCCGTGTCTTTACGATCCAGGGTCAGCGTCTGGTGCACCCGGGTCCGCCGGTGCCAAGCCCGGGCTTCTTCCGGGTCATGCCCATAGGTGTAGTAGCCGCTGTCCGTCATCAGCCAGCGTCCGAACGCACAGAGTTCGAAGGTGCCGTTATCTGGCTGGTCATGCCCGCTGATGGCGGGCGGAGAACAATGAAGGGCCAGGTAAATCTGGTCGGGCTCCCAAGTATCGCGCAGGGCGTACATCCCCGCGTCCCGAAAGGCGTAACAGCCCTGTTCTGGCAGGCGGGCATAATCAAGGGTGGCACGCGCGGCATACTTGGGGTCGCCGAACAGTTCCGTGGCCTTGATTAGTTCCGAATACAGTTGGCATTGGGAACGCGCGGCCGGTTTATCGATGCCCCGGCTGGTGTCGCCGAACATGGGATAGGCAAGTTCGGGCGTGGCAATGCCGAACATATAGTCGTACATTGCCCGCACCCGCTGCCGGTAGTCCTCCGGAACGGAAACGTCCCCGGCATCCATGCGCTCCATAATTTCCACGGCATCGCGCAGCACGCCGGTATGATAGCCGCCCGACCACTCGCGCTGCACGCCGTCGGGCGTAACCTGCGCCATGAAGGCCTCATACTGCCGTTCCATGGCCAGGGCCATCCAGAGCGGCGCATCCCTGAATTCCGGGAAGGTATAGGCGATATTGACGAAGCCGCGCTGTTCAAAAACGGCCTTGTTATGCACCTTGCCCATAGGATAGCGTTCCGTCTTGACCTGATGGTCGTACAGGCTGGCGAGAAACCGTTCAAGGAATTCCGGGGTGAACGCGTCAGCATGCACCATCACGGGAAAGGCCTGGCACAGCCGGGTCGCCCGTATCCCCGTCTGGATGTCCAACCAGGCGAACCCCTCCCAGTGTTCATACACATAGTGCGCCTTGTCCCGTTCTTCCAGCGGGTGCTTGACGATCCAGTCGCGGGTCACTTCGACAAAGGCCTGGCCATATTTCGGGTCTCCCGTTTCCGCAAAGGCCTGCGCCAATGGATCGGCCCAGTGGAAGCGGTACATAGCCGCCACCCATTCAATATCGCCCCGCGGGTCCCAGTCCCACCGAATTTCACTGCCATAGTCGGCGGATTCATAGGGCCCCCACTGAAAGATATGATTGACAATGTCATCCGCTTCCTTGCGGGAGGCCCCGGCAATATCCCTTGTGGGGGCAGGCGGGTATTTTTCGCGGTAATACTGCAACAATGCCCTGAGGGCCTTCCCATGGTCCCCGGCAGCTTCGGCCTTTCCCACCGCGGCGAGGCCGGGCCGGGACAGGTCCAGCGTGGAGAGGACTTTTTCCGGCGCCAAGGAAGCGAGGTCGGGCGTTTCTTCCGCCGAAGCCGGCACAAGCAACAGCGGTACGGCGAATTCTATGAACATGCCCAGGCAGGCGAGCAGCAGCAATGCGGTAACAGGACCGGACAAGGACATTCTTTGGCGCATCATGACAGACTCCCGCTTCGTCCGCCGGTACATCGCGACTCCGAACAAGATACTACCCCGTGAAAGTACCGGTCAAAGGGGTATTTTTGCAGTATAGTGCACGCAGCCGTAGTGAGACAACCCGATACGCCGTGTGTGCCGCCCTCCCGGCGAATGACGATCACCGGGCGACGGGAGCCACGGAGATGCGAAGCGTATCGCCCGCACTGAGCGACACTTCAAGTCCCGCGTGCAACTGTCTTCCGGTATAGTGGCGCGGCGGTTCATCGCCCCTGCAAACCGTATAAAGGCTATCCGGCTCAACGGTGAACCATTCCGGCAGCGTGTTCATGCGCGGCCAGTCGCGGGCAAAGCCCATGTAGACGCGGTGACGGGGCAAATCAAACTCAAGCACGCCCCTATACGCCTCCCGGGAGCGCAAGGAAATGACAAGGCCGGCACCGTCGGGGGCGGCGCCCAATTGAAGCCCCTGAAGCCAGGGACGGGCAATGACGCCTTGCGTATGCATCAGGGAATGGATCAACACCGTGCGCACGCCGTTGGCCTGCAGTTTCATGGTACCCCACAGGTCGCCGTTTTCCAGCCGGGAAGGATGGTCCACGAGGTTGTTTTTCGTCTCCCGGTCCACCCAGGCGAATCCTTCCGGAACGGGCACCCGGTTCAGCAGGTACAAGGCGCCTTCAATGGAATCCGCGAACCCGTCTATGGATTCCCCCTCCCAGGGGTAGTCCTGGTAAAGCGGCTTGGCCGTATTTTTCAATACCCGCTCCACCTGCGCACGGTAGGTGTTTGCCCCCGTAGCCATGTCGTAACAGAGATAGCCCACGTAATTATAGCCCCAGCCGTCGCTGAGACGGTCTTCCTTCTTGCCGGTTAGGGCTCCTACCGCAGCGCCGACCACGCCTTTGAGGCCGGTCGGGGATTCACGGAGCGTGTCGTACATCATACCGTCTTCGTTGCAACCCCGTGCAAGAATGGTGTCGAATAGATGTTTCAATTTGGGCTCATAGTGTTTAGCCCGGTCCGGACGGTGGGTGGACTCCACGGCATGGAGCAGGCCCAACCCGCCGATGATCTCACAACCGTGATCGCGCAGACGCGTCACCACGAAGTTTGCATCGTCGAAATAGTAGTCCGCCAGGCGATCCGCCCAGTCGAGATAGTTCTCTTCCCCGGTCATCGTGTACAACCGTGCCAGTGCCTGCAGTTGCTCCCCATTGACCTCAACATTGGTCGAGGGAATTTTGCCGGACGGGGTGTCGTAACGGGCCGTTGCCCAGAGGTCGTCTTCGATGGCGCGCATGCGGTCGAACCATTCGTCCGGACCCGTGACCTCGACAATGGCGATCACCCCGTCCTTGACATATTCCGACGCCTGAAACACCATCTCGTCCCATTCCGTATCGGTCGCAGGCGCGCCCTTTTCAAAGTCCCAGGGAACGGGGATGCGATCCACCGTATTGCAAAGCGTTATTTCCCGATAGAGCACCGACCGGGCGGGCCCGTTCAGCACTTCCCGGTCCACCACGTAGGCCGCCCAGATAAAAAAGGGGTAGCAGTCCGCTGCGGTGTCCTGGTAATTCCAGTTGCCATCAGCCTTGTACAAACCGGTTTCAGGATCAATTTTCGACAAGGCGACTTCATGAAGCCAGCGGTGCACCTTATCCAGGGCATGCCCCACGACAACCCCAGACTGTGACGCCCGCTCAAAAACATCCTGCCCATAGGCCATTGTCGCGACCATTAGCGCAAACAACACTATTCTGGATATCCCAATGGTCCTTTTCATGAACTTCGGCTCCCTGTGTTGTGAATACATACGTCTTTGCCTTTCTCCTATCTTACGAAGAACCGCTCCCGAACGCAACCCCCGCTTCAGACATGGCCAGGATATTCGCCGTCGGCACATCCGACTGCAGCACGTGGCAGGGCGCCAGTATATAGCCGCCGCCTTTGCCCAGTATCTCAATGCGCCGCCGTACCTCCGCTTTCACTTCTCCAGGGGAAGCCATGGGCAGCAGGTGCTGGGTGCAAATGCCGCCATGCAGGGAGACGCGGTCGCCATAATCTTCTTTGAGGCCTTCTGGTTCCATGCCCGCGGCGGCCGCCTGAAGGGGGTCCAGAATATCAATCCCGATTTCGATAAGGTCCTCAATGAAAGGACGAATTGCACCGCAGGAATGAAACATGAATTTCACACCATGGCTGTGCGCCATATCCACCAGTTTTTTCAGTCGCGGCTTGATGAAGGTGCGGAACATGTCGGGACTGAACAGCAGCCCGTGCTGGGTGCCGAGATCGTCCGCCGCGCGAAGGATGTCAATGCGTCCCCCGGCCGCAGTCAGCATGCGGTCGAAAAAGCCCACGTAGAAGTCGGTAAAGCGGTCCATGAGCCAATGGGCCATTTCTGGCTGCGTAGCCATATCCATCAGCAGGACTTCAAGTCGGCGCAGAAAAGTCGGGTGTTGAAACACGCTCGCGCCGCTGGCCATGACCGCAAACCCTTTCCAGGGCTCGAGCCGCTCCGCGATATCAGAAAAATCGAACCAGTCCGGCGAGGGCCAGCGATGTTGTTCCAGGTCATCTACTGAGGAGGCTTCGGAAAGGGCATACGCCACGTAGCAGTCTTCCCATCCGGTTGCCGTTTCCACCAGTTTCTGCCGCCAGCCCCAGACGTTCTCCCGGACACCGTCGCCCAGGTCGCGTGATAACGGCACGGGACCGTGGTATACGGGATCCACAACACCGCGCAGGTCTACGATATCGCTTCTCAACCGCAATAGCAGTTCCCTGTGCGAAGAGGTTCCAAGATCGCGGTGCAGCCGTTCATACACCCAGGGATTGGCGTGGAAGTCCATGGGAACGCGATCCGTTTGCTGGAAATCAATCGCGGCCAACGCCCGTTCTTTGGAGTCCATGGCACGCAAACCTTATTGTGATTCCCCGGTCGTGTGCGTCGCTAAAAACGTCTGCAGATCGCCGAGAAATGGCTTTGAGCCGGACGTGGTATTATGATTCTTCCCCTCCAGCACAACCAGTTGGTGGTTGGCCATGACGCCTGTGAGCGCTTCGGCTTCGGGGAGCAGTCCGTCTTCGCTGCCGATAATGGTCAGGACGGGAACCGTGTTGGCCCGCAGTTCCGCTTCAGTCACGTTGAGCTCCTCGCCGCCACGGGAAACGGCGGCCAGAGCCAGGGGGTCGTGAAAAAACGTCATGAAGAAATAGAGCATCGCCCTCTTCCGAAATGTCATTGGACGGTCCGGCAACCCCAGGCGGCTGAGGAGGGGGCCGAATCCCGTCCCGGCCTCGAGGGCCCGCGCCACAGCCTCACTTAATGCCCGGTTTTCCTCCGTGGGTTGGAGCCAGCCGGCGCCGCATACCGCCGCGCTTAACAGGCGTTCGGGGTGCAAGGTTACGAGTTTGAGCGTAATGAAACCGCCCATGGAATAGCCGACCACGTGGGCCTTGTCCAAATGGAGGTGGTCCATAAGACGCACCACGTCTTCCGCCATTTGTACGCCGTACTGGCCGGGATCGTGAGGCTTGTCGCTTCTCCCGTGGCCGCGGTTGTCCGGCGCTATCACACGATAGTCCTTCGCCAGGGCCGCTATCAGGCCCGGTTTGCGCCACTGCAGGTGGGCCGGGACCGCGAAACCATGCACGAGCACCACGGGCACCCCCTGTCCCTCATCTATGTAATGAATCCGTACCCCGGCCGAATCGAAGTACTGCCCTTCCGGACCCGACAGCGAATACCAGGCTGCCGCCAGGAGCACGCCGGAAATGAGAACAAGCCCGAGAACACCGCCGATACCGGCTATGTACCATTTCTTTCTTCGGTTCATCCCGTATACTCCATGTTCGTAAGGCCGCCTTGGGAATGTTGGGCCAGCACCGCCTTACGCCGCCGGGTCAGATTCGCTTAAGCCCGTCCCTGCTTTCATAACTCATTCTTCAGTCAGGGGATCTATAGTAATCCTTGTGGGTAAAACGAGACAATTTCTACAACTTTGGGGCGAGACAAATCCATACCTCCGGATGGGTCATGAGGCGGTGTCGTGATCCGGTGGTATCGCTTCGCTCAACCACCGGCTAATGGCTTCCACTCCTGCCGGGGTGTTTCAGAGCGGAGTGACGCACCCCCTTTGCCGCTCGTTCCCAAATTCTATTTGGGAACGCAATTCTGTGCGAAGTTGTACTTCGCAATCATTAACCATCGCCTGCGGCAAGCCTATTGCACACAGGGTCAGAAAGAAATAGAATTTCAAGAGAGCGTGCGTTCCCAAGTACAACTTGGGAACGAGAGACCAATCCATCCCTCCAGGATGGGTCATTAGGTGATGTCGTGATCCGGTGGTATCGCTTCGCTCAACCACCGACTAATGGCTTCCACCCCTGCCGGAGTGTTTCACATCGGGAGCGTCATTCAATATCCGGTCTATCTCTTCCAATGTAAAGCGCGTGCTGACTACGGAATGTTTTGCCTTGCCTTCGCGGTACTTGATGTAAGTCGTGGCGACGATGGTGCCGTCGGGAAGCAGTTCCACACCAGGATAGCCGCAATCGCTTCCGACGTGGCTGTGGAGCAGTTTAATGCGGTATTGGCCGGGCCTGCCGTTGCGGATATCGTCATAGGTGCCCACCCAGGCGACGAAATGTCCCGAGGTCGGACTGTCCGGCGCGCGGTCACGAAAAGCAATCACGAGCCGGCCGTCGGGCGCGTATACGCCCATGTGCCGGTCGCCGCTGAGGCCCCAGGGCGTGTCCACGGGCGTGGACCAACTCTGCGCCTCATCGTTGCTGAACATCATCAGGCTGCGGCCTTTATGGGTATTCTCGCGCATGAGACAGCAAAGTTCGTTGCCGTCGGGGAAGCGGAACACGAAGGGCTCGCAGGGCATTTTATCCGGGACCGTGGCAACGACCACAGGGTCGGACCAGGTAAGGCCGCCGTCCGGTGAAATCGTCTGCACCACTTCCAATAATTTATTTTCCGGACCGCTGCGCCGGTGGTACATGCCCAGGTACGTGCCGTTCTTGAGGCGCAGCACGGAACTGAAGGTCATGACGCAGTTGAATTTATCACCCAAGGGCTCCATTTCGCGCCAAGAGTCGCCGCCGTCTTCGCTCAGGATACGCGGCATGTACGGCGGCCCGCCCTTTTCACCAGTGCAGGCGGAGAACACCCACAGCCACTCGACACCGTCCGGACCTTCCATGCGGTAGATGCTGGGACAGTTCCGGTGGGTTTTAAAGCCTTCCGGCATCCGGTCGTCGATCCGCGTCCAGGTGAGGCCGCCGTCGATGCTTTTGGCCATAGGCCCCGCAAGCCCGCCGTGTTCAATGCACCACACGGCAAACATCGTTTTGCCGTCGGGCAGCAGCACGGTGGTCGGATGGCCCTGGTAGACCGTTTCCGTGCCCGCCGCAATCACTACCTGCCGCGCTGTATCCCCCGAAAGATCCACCAGGGGCAGCGCTTCCGGTCCGTCCTTGTCCGGCGCAGGCTTCTCCTGATAGACCCGCACATAATCCACGCGAAACGTGTCGGGCAGGGCCGCCTCGGCGATGTCGCCGCCCCAATCCCCGATTTCCTCGGTGAGTTTAATATACACCGGCACGCGGCATACCCCGCCCGCGGCCGTGCGCCACGCTTCCTTGCCGTCTACGTAAAAGACATACTCCTCCGGCGTCCACCAAAGACCGAAGGTGTGCCAGCCCTGGCTGACGCCGGGGATATCGGCAATCTTGCCTTCCGATTTATGATGCTCGCCATAGCCGTTCCAGTGCAAGGCGTGCTGGATTTTATCCTCCCGCCAGGGCTTCTCCATAATGTCGATTTCCGTGCCGTCCTGCCCGGCCTGTTCCAACGAACCAATGCCCTTCGGCGGCATGAGCCAGAAAGCGGGCCAATGGCCCGGCTGGACCGGAAATTCGCATCGGGCTTCCCAATAGCCATAGGCGCTTTCATACTTACTCCGCGTGCGGACCGCTCCGCTCGTGTACCGGTCGCCGTCCTTTTTGGTGCGCAGCACGAGGTTTCCCTCGCCGTCGAGGAAGGCGTCCTCCTTCACCCAGAATCCATCGCGACGCGGGCTGTCCCCGATGACCTCCCATTTACCTTCGTCAATCGCCTCCCCGTCAAATTCGTCCTGCCAGACCAGATCCCAGGAACGGCCTTCGGGCAAGGACGGCAGGAACGGCGTCGGCAACGGGATGCGGGCGAACACGATGGATTCATAGGGATGTTTTTCGCCTGCTTCATAAAGGCAGGCGAGTTGACCGTCGGGCAACACCGCCAACGAAGAATAGGCGCTGGGCCCGGTGTGCAGCACCGTGCTCGCGCTCCAGCTGCGCCCTTCATCGAAGCTGGCGCGCACGGTCATGTTCACGCGCTGGTCCTTGCTGGCCGGATTGCTGAAGGCAATGGCACCCGGGGCGTCTCCGGC
>ENA-UOUL01005457-UOUL01005457.1-bioreactor-metagenome-genome-assembly--contig:-NODE-5457-length-11020-cov-3.686832_pt1 | contig 11020 bp, 7 predicted proteins | sample MGYA00249838_ERZ747220 | MGnify/ENA primary metagenome ERZ747220 (study PRJEB28778, sample SAMN05720191) | bioreactor metagenome | isolation source: Anaerobic biogas reactor | place: USA:Washington...
TCCACCGCGTGGACGATGGTGGCGAAGTTGTCATCCGCCAGCACCATGTCCGCCACGTTCTTGGTCACATCCGTGCCCGTGATGCCCATGCCAACGCCGATGTCCGCCTTTTTGATGGAGGGCGCGTCGTTGACGCCGTCCCCTGTCATGGCGGTGACTTTGCCATTCTCCTGCCAGGCGGTGACGATGCGCACCTTGTGCTCCGGCTGCACCCGGGCATAGACGGAGTAGTTGCCGATGCTCTCCCTCAGCTCTTCGTCAGACAGCGCGTTAAGCTCAGACCCGGTGATGGCCTGGCTTTCATCCGTGATCATGTTCAGGTCCCTGGCGATGGCCACAGCCGTGTCCCGGTGGTCCCCGGTGATCATGATGGGCCGGATGCCGGCCTCCTTGCACTCCTGAATGGCGGGGATCACCTCCGGCCGGATGGGGTCCAGCATCCCGGTGAGGCCCACAAAGGTCAGTTCCTGCTCCAGGTGCTGATGCCCCTGGTCTTCCGGCATGCTGTCCCAATCCCGGAAGGCGGCGCCCAGCACCCTTAGCGCCCGGTTGGCCATGCCCTGGTTCTGATCCAGGATTTCCTGGCGCCTGGCCTGGGTCATGGGCTGGGCCTGCCGGCCATCCCAATAGGCGCTGCAGCGTCTGAGCAGCTCGTCCGGCGCGCCCTTGGTGAACTGGCGGATCTTCCCCGCCTTATCCTTCACCAGGGTGCTCATCAATTTGCGATTGGAGTCAAAGGGCGCTTCGCCCACCCGGGGCATCGCCGCCTTAAGATCCGGCTTCTTAAGCCCCAGGGAGGCGGCATACAGCACCAGCGCGTTCTCCGTGGGCTCGCCCACCGCCTTGCCGTTTTCCAGCTCCGCATCCGAGGCCAGGGCCATGGCGGTGCCAAGGAGGGGCTCATCCTGGGTGAAGCGGTCCACCACCGTCATCTTGTTTTGCGTCAGGGTGCCGGTTTTGTCTGAGCAGATGATCTGGGTGGAGCCCAGGGTCTCCACCGCGGTCAGCTTGCGAATGATGGCGTTGCGCCGGCTCATGTTGGTGACGCCCACCGAGAGCACGATGGTCACCACCGTGGCCAGGCCCTCGGGGATGGCCGCCACCGCCAGGGACACCGCGATCATGAAGGTGTCAAGAATGGCCTCCATCTCAAAGTTCTGGTTGCGGATCAGGCTGAAGACAAAGATAAAGGCGGAGATCGCCAGCACCAGGTAGCTTAGCACCTTGCTCAGCTGCCCCAGCTTGATCTGAAGGGGCGTCTGCCCCTCCACCGTCTGGGTGATGGCCTCCGCGATCTTGCCCATCTCGGTGTCCATGCCGGCGGCCACCACCACCGCGCGCCCGCGGCCATACACCACGGTGGAACCCATGTAGCACATGTTCTTCCGGTCCCCCAGGGGGACGTCTCCGCTGCCGCTTTCCAGCGCCTCCGTCTGCTTATAGACGGGCACGGATTCCCCGGTGAGGGCGGCCTCCTCCACCTGGAGGCTGGCGTTTTCAATGATGCGGCAGTCAGCGGGCACCGCGCTGCCCGCCTCCAGGAGCACCACATCCCCCACCACCAGCTCCTCGGTGAGCACCTGCTGGATCGTCCCGTCCCGCAGGACGTTTGAAGCCGCGGCGCTCATGCTCTGGAGGGCCTCAATGGCTTTGTCCGCCTTGTTTTCCTGATAAAGCCCTAAAATGGCGTTTAGCAAAACCACCGCCATGATGATGATCAGATCCGTCAGCGCCTCCCCCGCGATGAGGCTGGTGATGCCGGATACAAGTGCCGCCGCCATCAGAATAAGGAGCATGGGGTCCTTCAGCTGGGCAAAAAAGCGCTGAACCAAGGTGGCTTTCTCCGCTTCGTCCAGTTTGTTCCTGCCGTCCCGTGCCAGGCGCTCTCCGGCCTCCTGGCTGCCAAGGCCATTTTGCTGGCTCAGGACCTCTTCCAATACGCTGGATACAGGCTCCAGATAGTGCTTCATGCATGTCTCCTTTGATCGGTCTGCATTTCAAAAATTTCCCGGGACAAAATTGCCGCTGTCACGCGCCTTAATACCCCGAAATTCTTAATATCGTAGCAATCTCCCCTTTTCCTGTCAATCAGTTTTTATCGGGACGGATGCCGTCCCGGAACGGGAATATATGTTCCGTTTTCCGCTTGTTCTCTATTGTGGAGGCCGGTTCAATTTGTTATACTGGCAGCCAATGAAGGAGGCGCGCGGATGAACCTTGAACAGCTGCTGGACCAGCTTGGAAGCGACGAGGGCTTTATGTCCTGCGTCACCAACTGGGAGATAAGCCCCGCCCGGGAGGCGCGCTTCGCGCCCTGGCCCGAAGGCCTCCACCCCCGGGTGCTTGAGGCCTTAAGAAAGGCGGACATCACAAGGCCCTACACCCACCAGGCCCAGGCCATCCAGCTGGCCCAAACAGGCCAGGACCTCTGCGTGGTCACCCCCACCGCCTCCGGAAAGACCCTGTGCTATAACGTCCCCATCCTCAACGCCATCATGGCAAACCAGGATGCCCGGGCGCTTTATCTCTTCCCCACCAAAGCCCTCTCCCAGGATCAGGTGGCCTCCCTTTATCAGCTGATCACCGCCATGGAGGTGGACATCAAAACCTTCACCTATGACGGAGACACCCCCGCCAGCGCCCGCAAGGCCATCCGCCAGGCGGGCCACGTGGTGGTGACCAACCCGGACATGCTCCACAGTAACATCCTCCCCCACCACACCAAGTGGGTGAAGCTGTTTGAAAACCTGCGCTTTATCGTCATTGACGAAATCCACAGCTATCGGGGTATTTTTGGCGCCAACCTGGCCAATGTGCTAAGGCGCCTTCTGCGCCTGTGCGCCTTTTATGGCAGCCGGCCCCAGTTCATCCTTTGCAGCGCCACCATCAACAACCCCGGCGAGCTGGCGGAGAAGCTCACCGGGCGGCAGGTATTTGTGGTGGATGACAACGGCGCCCCCACCGGGGTGAAGCATGTGATTTTCTATAACCCCCCGGTGGTTAACCAGCAGCTGGGCATCCGCAAAAGCGCCCTGGGCCAGACCCGCCAGCTTGCCCAGCGGCTGCTTAAAAACCGTATCCCCACCATTGTATTTGCCAAAAGCCGGGTGCAGGTGGAGGTGCTGACCCGCCACTTAAAGGAGCTGAGGGCGGATCCTCTGGGCCAGTCCGGCACCGTCCGGGGCTATCGGGGGGGCTATCTGCCCCGGGAACGGCGGGAAATCGAGCAGGGCCTCAGAAGCGGCGCTGTGGACATGGTGATCACCACCAACGCCCTGGAGCTGGGGATCGACATCGGCTCCCTGGATGCCTGCTTGCTCTGCGCCTATCCCGGCACCATCGCCAGCACCTGGCAGCAGGCGGGGCGCGCCGGGCGACGCCACGGCGCCTCCCTCACCATCCTCATCGCTTCCTCCGCCCCCCTTGACCAGTACATCATCAGCCATCCGGAGTATTTTTTCGCCCAGTCACCGGAAAACGCCCTCACCAACCCGGACAACCTCTATGTGCTGTTAAGCCATTTTAAATGCGCCGCCTATGAGCTGCCCTTTAAGGCGGGTGAGCCCTTTGGCAACGCCCCGGGCACTGAGGGCCTGCTTAGCTATCTGGAGGAGGCCCAGGTTCTCCGCCAGGTGGACGGCACCTATTACTGGGCGGCGGAGGACTTTCCCGCCAGTGAGATCAGCCTGCGCACCGCCATGACGGAGAATTTCCTCATCATGGACATCACCAACCCCGCCCAGGTGCGCATGGCGGGCGAGATGGACCGCTTCACGGTGCCCATGCTTTTGCATGAAAACGCCATCTACCTCCACGAGGGCGTCCAGTACCAGGTGGAAAAGCTGGACTTTGAGGCCTGCAAGGCCTTCATCAAGCGGGTGGACGTGGACTATTATACCGATGCGGACCTGAACATCAGCCTGAGCCTGCTGTCTGTGGAGGAGCAGGCGGATCACGCCGCCCGGGGCGAGGTAAAGGTGACGGCGCTGGTGAAAATTTTTAAGAAAATGGCCTTTGACACGGGGGAATCCCTGGGCTATGGCCCGGTGCGCCTGCCGGAGACGGACATGCACACCAGCGCCATGTGGCTGACGCTGCCGGAGACGGTGGCCCAGAAATACGGCAAGGACAGCCTGCAAAACGGCATGCTGGGCATCTCAAACCTGCTGCGCATCGTGGCACCCTTGTACCTCATGTGCTCCCCCCGGGATCTGGCCGTCAGCTATCAGGTGAAAAGCCCCTTTACCGATTTGCCCACGCTGATTCTGTATGACAACTGCCCGGGCGGGATCGGCCTTAGCGAAAAGGCCTTCCTGATGCGCCGCACCCTGGTGCGCCACGCCGGGAGCATCGTAAGCGCCTGCGCCTGTCTTTCCGGCTGCCCCTCCTGCGTGGGGCCGCCCAACCAAACCGGGGCGGACGGCAAAACAAGCGCTCTTCGCCTGCTAAAAGACCTGGAGGCCCTTTTGGCCTCCGCCCCGGATGTGTAACGATGCCGCCCCTTGAGCCATATGACGCCGGCCTTGACTATACCTACGCCCTGGGCCTGTACCCGGCCCTGGAGGCCCTGTCGCAAGCGCCCGAGCGGGTGCGCCGCCTTTTAATCGCGAGCCGGCTGAATCAGGATGAGGCCTATGAAAAACTGGTCTTTCTTTGCAATACGCACCGCATCCGGATAGAAACGGCGGACCGTCTGCTTCGCCGTTTGTCTGGCAAGGACAACTGCTTTGCCGCCGCCGTCATCTCAAAAAAGGGAGAGGCGCCCCGTGCCCGGGCCCCCCGGCACCTGGTGCTGCATCACCCCATGGACCGGGGCAACGCGGGCACCATCCTGCGCAGCGCCCTGGGCTTTGGCTTTGAAGATATCGCGGTCATCACCCCCGCGGTTGACCTGTTTGACCCCCGGGTAATCCGCGCCAGCATGGGGGCGCTGCTCTCCCTGCGGCTGGGCTTTTTTGACAGCATGGACAGCTACTTGGCCCAATATCCAGGCCGGCAGCTGTTTCTTTTCATGCTGGAGGGCTCCTCCCCTTTGACCGGTGCCCTGGCGCAAAAAGACCAGGCTCCCTTAAGCCTGGTCTTTGGCAACGAGGGCAGCGGCCTGCCGCCTGAATTCGCCGCCCTTGGCACGCCGGTGCGCATCGAGCAGGGGGAGGCCATCGACTCCCTCAACCTGGCGGTGGCCGCCGGCATCGGGATGTATGCCTTTAGAGAAGTGTAATCCCCAGTGGTTTTTTAGCCGGTACCCCCGTCTTCCTTGGATAGCCTTTAGGCGTTCTTATCACCTTGTCCATCACCTGAATATAATGGCTGCGGCCGGGAATCTTAAGGTCGATCAGGTCCCCCAGCCTCCCCCCAAGCAGGGCGCAGGCCTTGTTGCCCGCGAGGATTTCCTCCCTGACGGCCGGCCCCTTCCAGCACAGGGCCCGTCCCCCCGGCTTTACAAAGGGCAGCAGATATTCCGCCAGCACCGGAAGCTGGGCCACAGCCCGGGCCAGGGCCAGGTCAAAGCTCTCCCGCAGGGCCCCCCGGCCCTCCTCCTCCGCCCGTCCGGTGACCACCTGGGCGTTTTTAAGGCCCAGCTTCATAATCGCCTCCCGCAGAAAATCGCTGCGCTTGCGCATGCTCTCCAAAAGCACCACCTGCATATCCCCACGCGCGATGGCCAGCGGCAGGCCGGGAAAGCCCGCCCCGGAACCCACATCAATCACCCGGCAGCCAGGGGGAAACAACCCCTGGTTTAACGCCAAAAGCGAATCCACGTAATGGCGCAGGGGCATCTCCTCCTGCGGCACCTGGGTCAGGTCCATCAGCTGGTTTTGCGCCAGCAAAAAGGCGTGAAAGCGCTCCAGCCTGTCCCAGGCCGCCTCGTCAAGGGGCAGGGAGAAGCCCTCAAGGCTCTGCCTTAACAGCATGCCGCCCTCCTTCCCGCCCAAGGACCAGCAGGTTAAGCACCAGCTGCTCAAGGGAGCCTTCCTCGCTTTTTTGCCCGCTTTTTACCAAAAATTCCTGGTCCACACAGAGCATATAGCCCTCTTTTAAGCTATCCAGGCTTTGGCCCCTGACCATCTCCCCCAGGCGCCGGGCCACAAAAGCGGGCAGGCCCAGCCGGGCGGCGATGGCGCCAGGGCCTTGGCCGTCCTCTGTCATGATTTTCACAAAGAACAGCTGCCGGTATTGCCGCTGCAAAAGGGACATCAGCATCAGCCGCCGCTCCCCGGCCGCCAGCATCTCCCCAAGGAGCGCCAGGGCCTCCGCCGCCCTTCCCCCGGCCACCCGATCCGCCAGGTCAAAGATGCGGTATTCAGCGCTTTTGGTGGCGGCTGCCTGCACGTCCTCCGCTGTGACCGCCTCCCGCTCCCCCGCGTGGGCGGCCAGCTTGCCCAGCTCGTTTTTAAGTACCAGCATCTCGTCCCCGCAGGCAAACAGCAGCTGTTCCGCCGTGGCCCGGTCAATCTGCTTGCCATAGTCCTTAAGCTCCCGGGCGATCCATTTGATCAGCCTGCCCCGGTCCAGCCGCTCAAAGGAGACCCAACCGCCGGAGTCCTTCAGCTTTTTGACCAGCTTTCTGGCGCCGCCCGCCTGCCCGCGCACATAAAACACCAGGCAGATATACTCCGGCAGCCGGTCCAGATATCCCTCCAGGCCGCTGTCTGTGCCCCGGCCCTTGGCAGGCTTCGCCGCCTCCTCGCCGCCCGCCTTGACAGCGCGGGTTAAGGGGGAATAATCCTTTACAATCACCAGCCGCCGGGGCGAGAAGGCCGGAAGGGTCTCACAGGCGGTGATGATCTCCTCCGGCTTTGGATCCAGCAGGATATGCTCATTGATGGCGGCCAGCGCCTGATCCACCGCTTTTTCCCGCAGGGCGCTTAAAGCGCTTTCCTTGGTGTATTCCTCCTCTCCCTCAAAGAGGTAGAGCTGCCGGATCTCGCCCCTTTTCAGCTCCTGAAAAAAAGCGTCATAGTCCATGGATAGTCCCTCCTTTCAGGTGCCCGCTTAGATGCGCCTGTCCGTCCTGGCAGGTGATGGTCACAGCGCCCGTCTCCCCGGTGATGCAATAAAGAGCGCCCGCCGCCAGCAGCCGCCCGGTGGCCGCCTGATAGCGCTCCGGCTGGGTGCCGGAGGCGGTGATCAGCGCGATTTCAGGGTTTACCCGGCGGATCAGCGCCTCCGTGGCGTCAAGCCGGGAGCCGTGATGGGGCACTTTCAGCACCTGGGCTGAAACATCCAGATAGCGGGAATAGTCTGCCGTGATGTCCCCCGTGCTAAGCAGGCTGACCCCGTCCAGATCCCACAGGGTGACCAGGGAGGTGGCGTTGGCGGAAAGGCCGGGGTACACCGCCCCATGATGGGGCCACAGCACCCTGCCCGAAACGCGGCCTGAGCGTATCTCATCACCAGCCCCTAATGCCTCAACCGGAATACCCCTCTCCCGGGCCAATGACAGCAATTGAAGGCTTTCTTCGCTGGCCTCCGCCTCCAAAGCGCCTGTAGGCAGCAGGATTTCCCCGATGGGCACTTCCTGGGTTAACAGCTGCTCAAGCCCTCCCGCGTGATCCCCGTGCAGGTGGGTGATGATCAGGCTGTCGATCTTCCGGCCCCTGGCCAGGACGAAGTGGGCCAGATCTCCGCCATGCTCGCCCGCGTCAATCACCAGGGTCTTATCCCTATCCAGTATCAAGGCGCTGTCCGCAGTGCCGGCGCTCAGCTGAATATAGCGCACTGGATCCGCCTGAGGGATCAGGGACAGGGAGAACAGCAAAATGATGATCACAAGGGCCAGGAGGCCCCTGCGCTTCTTTGATATCATCACATATCGGGTGCCCAATGCCAAGAGCCCCACCAGCAGCATTATCGAGAACCAGGCGGGCGTGGCCGCCCGGGCCACCGCAAAGGGCAGCCCCGCCGTCCAGGCCATCAGCCCCTGATATAAAAGGGTTCCCTGAACGATGGGCCAGCTTAACGCCTGGGCCAGGGGCAGATAAAGGATGCTGAGGAAAAGGCCCCCCAGATAGGTCCACATCAGGAGGCCAACCCCCATAATCGCCACAGGGCTGATCAAAAGCCCCGCCCAGGAGAAGGCGTGAAAGGCGCTGATAACAGGCAGCGCGGTGGCGGCGCTGGCAGAAAAGGTGGCCGTATAGGCCTGAACTATCTTCAGAACAAAGGCGGGGGGCTCCCTGCCCCTGATCCTCCGGGCATAAAGGGCACTCAGGCTCTCCCCCAGGGTGATGATGCCCAGCACCGCCAAAAAGGACAGCTGAAACCCCAGATTAAACAGGTCCAGCGGCCGTGCCAGCAAGATCAGCATAAACGCGGCGGCCAGGCTGGTCAAAGGGTCCACCCGGCGGCGCACGGTCTTTCCCAGCAGGTGGATGATCGTCAGCACGCTGGCCCGCACAATGGACGGGGCGAAGTCAAGCAGGCGGCCATAGGCCAAAAGCAGCGCTGAAAACAAAATCAAAAGCGCCCGGGGGGACAGCTTCAGTTTTCGCAACAGAAAGTACGCCATGTTCACCATCAGACTGACATGCAGCCCGGAGACTGCCAGCACATGGGCCACCCCGGCGTCCCGGAAGTTCAGCGTGGTCTCCTCAGACAGGCCGTCCCGGTCCCCGATGATCAGGGCCTTGGCCAGGCCCGAATGCTCCCCCAAGAACAGGTCAAAGCGCTCCGCCAGATAGATCCTGGCCCTAAGCCAGGGGCTTTGGTGCGCCTGCTGTACCTCCGGCTCAAAGCGCAGCTCCCGGGCGCCGCTTAGCCCCAGGGCAATGCCTTTTTGCAGAAGAAAGGCCTTGAAGTCAAAGCCATCCGGGTTCTCCTGGGGAGAGGGGTGATAGGCCGTCCCCTCAAAGGAGGCATGCTGCCCATCCATGGGCAGCATGGCATCCTGCCCCGGGTAATAGGTCCAGTAGGCGCTCTTGATCTCATGGCTGCTCAGGCCATCCGAAAGGGTCACCTGATCAAGCCGGGCGGTGATGCGCCCGTCCGGCTCCCGGCGCGTGGCCTCCCCGGTCACCCGGCCTGTCACCAGGTATTTTCCCTCCGGCGGCAAAACGGGGTTGGCCGCCAGCCCGGAAAGCCACACCCCTAAAAAGAAAAAAGCGGCGGCCAGAGATATTATCTTAAGCCCTCTGTCAGCCCTTAAAAAAAGCGCGGCCAAAAGCCCCGCGCCAAGCCCCATAGCCGGCAAAAACCAAACAAAGCCCGGCCAGAGCCCGCCTGCCAGCACCCCCGCGCCATACAGGACAGCGCAGAAAACCAGGGGCCGCTGGCGGTGGAAGGCGCGGCTTGTCATTACACTGTAACGGTTAAATCAAGGCTGGCAGGGAAGGCCTTGGGAAACGCCTCCCTGGCCTCCGCCACCAGGGTTCTGATGTCCGCCCCCGGCATAAAGTGGGTGAGCATCAGGCTTTTAACCCCGGCGGCCCGTGCCAGCTCCCCCGCCTGGGCGGCGCTGAAATGGGGCAGCTCCGCATGCCACTGGGCCCGGGTAAAGGCCGCGTCGCAGATCAAAAGGTCCGCCCCCCCGCAGAAATCCTCAAGCCCGTCCCCGCCCACCGCGTCCCCGGTGTACACCAGCACCTTGCCCTGGCTGTTGGTAAGCTTTAAGGCATAGGCCGGCACCGGGTGTTTTACAAGCTGCGCCTCAAGGCGCAGCCCCGCGATATCATGGGTTTCCAGCAGGTTGTCAAAGTCAAAGGGCCTGTCTCTTAATAGCGGCTCAATGGGATTAGGCTCCGGAGGCCCCACCAGCCGCAGGCGCAGCTTGTTGATGTCCAGATAGTAGCTCAGCGGAAGCAGATCGCTGGCATGGTCAAAGTGCCAATGGCTCATCACAATGGCAGACAACTGCGCCGGATCCATCAGCGCCATCAGCCGGGGCAGAACGCCCGAGCCAAAGTCCAGCATCAGCCGGCTGTCCCCCTCCGTCACCAAAAAGCCTGAGCAAGCGCCGTTAGCCGCCGGATAGGCGCCTGATAATCCCATCACCTTAACGAACATCTTCCGCCTCCTGTTTGGTCAATAGCCTGAATGAGAGTGTGAACACCGCGATGCATAACAGCATCATACCCAAGCTGGGCACAGCGCCGGAGAAGTTAAGCGCCAGCACCGCAAAATTGTAAAAAGCATGGAAGATAACGGGCAGCATCAGGCCCCCGGAACGCGCCCGAAGAACCCCCAGCACCAGCCCGATGGCCAGAATCTGCGGAAAAGCCACCAGGCTTCTGTGAAGCAGGGCAAATAGCACGGCGCCAATCCAGATGGCGGCCGCCTGCGACAGCCGTCTGGCCAGCCAGCCCTGAACCAGCCCCCGGAAAAGCAGCTCCTCCGCCAAAGCGGGGATCAGGGTGGCGCACAGCGCCGCGATGACCAGCTGCGAAACGCTGCCAGGCACCAGCGCCCCGCCTGAAGGCGGGCTGATGCCAAAGGACTGGAGCAGCGCCAAAAACATCACGGTGATCAGCACGCTCACCAGGGTGAAGGCCACCGCCGCCAGCATGGTCAGGCCGCATTCAAAGGCCGTGGGCCGCGCCCACAGGCTTTTTAAGGCCCGGATGGCAGCCGGCGAGCGCAGCGCGATGAAAAGGGCAGGAAGCCCGATCAACAATATTTCCTGAAGCGCCAGCAGCACGCACAGCGTCTCAAAACCCGCGTCCGCCGGGAAAAGCGCCGGCAGCACAAGCCCCGCCGCCACGCTGATACCTGCCCCCGTCAGGCAAAGGAGCATCCGCCTACTCAATGGTGAAATAGCCGCCCACCCGGTCCCGCCAGGCCATCTCCAGGCGGATATCCTGATCCGGGCGCACACCCTGACGGTTTAGTTCATCCCGCACGGTCTGCATGGCCAACTCCGGCGTGTTGTTATCCTGGCTTAAATGCCCCAGCAGCGCCTGGCGCACCCCGGTTTCATGCAGGGCCAGAAGCGTCTGGGCGCAGCTGAGGTTGCTCAAATGCCCCCGGGTGCCTAAAATGCGCCGTTTGAGCGCCTCCGGATAGCGGGCGTTGTGCTCCAGCA
>ENA-UOUL01005459-UOUL01005459.1-bioreactor-metagenome-genome-assembly--contig:-NODE-5459-length-11017-cov-3.397258_pt1 | contig 11017 bp, 8 predicted proteins | sample MGYA00249838_ERZ747220 | MGnify/ENA primary metagenome ERZ747220 (study PRJEB28778, sample SAMN05720191) | bioreactor metagenome | isolation source: Anaerobic biogas reactor | place: USA:Washington...
CCGGCAACCGCCAGAATGATCCGACCAGACGCTCGCTCCGGGGCCGCGCCGCCGGATGGCGGATGACGGTCTTGGCGCTGCTGCTCGGCACGCTGTTCTGGATCGCGCGCGGTTCGTCCAGCCGCAACGGTCTGGTCCCTTCCGGTTCGGTCCCGTCCAGCGCCGCCGTGGAATCGCCCGCGACCGGCCCGTCCAGTGCGGACGATCGGTTGCGAGCGCTGGCGGTCGGAACCTGGCAAGACGAATATCGCGGCAAACGCACGCTGGAGCTCCGAGCCGACGGCAGCGGCAGGATGGTTGTCGAGTTGTCGGGCTGGACGGCGACGCTCTTCGCCGATCGCTTGGAGTTCGACCTGGTCTGGTCCGTCGAGGGGGGCCGGATGCGGAAGCAGACCATCGGCGGCCGGCCGGAAGAAAGGGTCCGCATGATCCTCGACATGATGGGCGACCGGGTCGACGAGCCGATCCTGGAATTGACCGCCGATCGCTTGCTGCTGCTCGATGCCGACGGCAAGACCCGTTACGATTGGCGCCGCGCGCCGAAAAGCGGCTCGTAGGACGGGTCTCCCGGCCCGTCGCCGTATTTTTTGGTTGGCTATCGGTGGGGCGGCGCTGCCGAATCGGTGGTGGCAAACGGTTGGGTCTTCCGCAACCAGTGGCCACTTTAACCGCATCGGGATGGGCCGCTCTGCACCACCCTACGGCTCGTAGTTTCCTGCGGCGCGGCAAGGGTTCCCAAGCTGGAGCTTGGGAACCAGGAGGCTGTCAGACGCTGAAGCGAATCAAGAGGATGTCGTCGTCCTGGACCACGTAGTCCTTGGCTTCCTGCCGCACTAGGTGGTGGGCCTTGACCTCGCGCTCGCTCCCGAGCCGGACCAGGTCGGCGCAGGTCATGACTTCGGCGCGGATGAAGCCCCGCGCCAGGTCGGTGTGAATGGCGGCGGCGGCTTCGACCGCGGTACCCCCTTTGCGCAGGCTCCAGGCGCGGACCTCGTCATCGCCATACGTGAAGAAGCTGTGGATGCCCAGCAGCTCGTATGACAGGTGGATCACCCGCTCGCGGCTCGGCCGGTCGATGGCGTATTCTGCGAGGAACATTGCCACGTCATCTGGATCGTCGAGCTGGGCGATCTCGGCTTCGAGCTTGCCGCGCAGCGTGATCACCTGGGTCTGCTGGTGCGCGTAGTCCAGACCCGCCGCCGGGTCGCGGCCGTCGTCGCCGGCGTTGAAGATGACCAGCACCGGCTTGAGCGTCAGGAAGCCATAGCCCCGCAGTGACTTGTGCTCCTCTGGCGTCAGAGCGACGTCGCGCAGCGGCTGCTCGGCCTCGAGCTGGGCGTGCAGCCGTTCGAGCAACGCCGTTTCGATGGCGTTCTGCTGCCTGTTTTCGACCTTGCCCTTCTTGCGCTCCTCGTCCAGCCGCGCCAGCCGATTTTCGACGCTGATCAGATCCACCAGCAGGAACTCGCCGTCGATCGTCTCCAGGTCCCGGATCGGGTCGATCGTCTCCTGGGGATGCGGCACGGCCGGGTCCTCAAACGCGCGGACGACGTGCACAAAGGCGTCCACCTGCTGGAGCTCGTTGCGCATCGGCCCGCTCAGGCCGCCCTGCCCGATGCCTTTGTCCAGCCCGCCGATGTCGGTATAGGTGACGGTGGCGTAGGTGGTTTTCTTGGGCTTGAAGACCGCGCTCAGCCGGTCGACGCGCGCGTCGGGCACGTTCACGACGGCGGTGTGCACCTCGAGCTGGCCGGACGAGAACGGCTCGGCGGGCAGGCTGAGGCCCGTGAGGGCGTTGAAAATGGTGGTCTTGCCGCTGTTGGGCAGACCGATGATCCCCAGTCGCATGTGGCTCGGTCCTGGTATGGCATAGTACGACCGGCAGGGCCGGTCGCGAAGGCGTGAGTCTGTTGTCAGTATAGCGCGCGGGAGGGGAATGTGCGAGGCTGAAAGAGATGTGATATTTTTCACAAGACGTGACGGCCGTCAGGCGGGCGCCTGCCAATGGTCATTGTCGAGCGCCCCCCCGCGGGCTATAATTCCGCGCAGCTTTTTTCATGGACGCGCCAATTCATGTGCCAACTGTGACCGGTTCGACAATTAGCCGACAGGACTAGGACAATGCCTGACTACAAGCAACAACTGCTGGAGCGTCTGCAGGGGCGGACGGCGAAGGTGGGGATCATCGGGATGGGGTATGTGGGCTTGCCGCTGGCGGTGGAGTTCGCCAAGGCGGGCTACACGGTGGTGGGGCTGGACGTGCTGGCGGAGAAGGTGGCGCAGCTCAACCGGGGGGAGAGCTACATTCCGGACGTGGCGACGGCGGAGCTGGCGCCGCTGGTGGGGGCGGGCAAGCTGCGGGCGACGACGAGCTACGACGACCTGCGGGACGCGGACGCGATCAGCATCTGCGTGCCGACGCCGCTGCGCAAGACGAAAGACCCGGACATGAGCTACGTGATAGCGGCGGCGGACGCGGTGGCGGCGGTGTGCCATCCGGGGCTGCTGGTGGTGCTGGAGAGCACGACGTATCCGGGGACGACGGAGGAAGTGATCCTGCCGCGGCTGTTGGGCAACGGCCTGACGGTGGGGGAGGATGTGTTCGTGGCGTTCTCGCCGGAGCGGGTGGACCCAGGCAATCCGACGTACGGGGTACACAACACGCCGAAGGTGGTGGGCGGGGTGACGCCGGCGTGCGTGGAGATGGTCAGCACGCTGTACGCGCCGGCGGTGGGGCAGGTCATCCCGGTCTCGTCGACGGCGGCGGCGGAGATGGTCAAGCTGCTGGAGAACACGTTCCGGGCGGTGAACATCGGGCTGGTGAACGAGATGGCGCTGATGTGCGCGCGGCTGGGGGTGGACGTGTGGGAGGTGATCGAGGCGGCGGCGAGCAAGCCGTTCGGGTTCATGCCGTTCTACCCGGGGCCAGGGCTGGGGGGGCACTGCATTCCGATCGACCCGCTGTACCTGAGCTGGAAGCTGCGCGCGCTGAACTACACGGCGCGCTTCATCGACCTGGCCAGCGAGATCAACACGCAGATGCCGTACCACGTGGTCGAGCTGGTGATGGGCGGGCTCAACGAGGACGGCAAGGCGCTGAAGGGGGCGCAGGTGGGCGTGCTGGGCATGGCCTACAAGAAGGACATCGACGACGTGCGCGAGTCCCCGGCGCTGGACGTGTACGAGCTGCTGGAGGGCAGAGGCGCGCAGGTGAGCTACCACGACCCGCACGTGCCGTCGGTGCGGCTGTCGGGCGAGCGGGCGGCGCACAGCACGCCGCTGACAGCGGACTGGCTGGCGGAGCAGGACGCGGTGGTGATCGTGACGAACCACACGGCGTTTGACATCGACTTCATCCTGCAGCATGCCCGCCTGGTGGTCGACACGCGCAACGCCACGCGCGGCCACACCGGCCCCGCGCGCGTCGTCCGCCTGTAAGCCAGGAACCGGGCCGGCAGCGCACGGGAGCCATTGGCGGGCCGCCCTCGCTGCCCCGGCCCGGAACGGATCGGCGACAATGTGATGCGCCTGTTCATCGCCTCCGGCATCTTCCATCCGGAATCCGGCGGGCCGGCCACCTATCTGTACCGGCTGCTGCCGGAGTTGCAGGCGCGCGGACACGACGTGCGCGTGCTGACCTTCGGCGATGACCCCGCCGGCGGATACCCCTATGCTGTGCAGCGCATTCCCCGCCGCGATTTTTTCCGCCGCACCGCCGGCTACGCGCTCGCCTCGCGCGCCGCGATCCCCTGGGCCGACCTGATCTACATCCACAGCGCGGGCCTGCCCCTCTGGCCCAGCGCGCGGAACAAGCCGCGCGTCCTGAAGATCGTAGGCGACCTGGCCTGGGAGCGCGCCGTCCGCCGCGGCTGGATCGCGCCGGACGAGGACATCGACCGTTTCCAGCGCGCGCGCTATGATTGGCGCGTGGAGTGGTTCAAGCGGCAGCGCGCCCGTGAAGTGCGCCGCATGGATCGCGTGATCGTGCCGAGCCAGTACCTGCGCGAGATGGTGATCGGCTGGGGCGTCGAGCCGGAGCGCGTGGCGCTGATCTACAATGCGCTCGACGAGGATGCCCCGGTGAGCGCGCTCCCCCAGGCCGAAGCGCGCGCCGCGCTCGACCTGGACGCGGGTCCGCTGCTGCTCACCGTCGCCCGGCTGACTGCCTGGAAAGGGATCGACCACCTGATCCGTGCCATCGCCCAGGTCCCGGACGTGCGGCTGGTGGTGGCTGGCGACGGTCCCGACGAGGCGCGCCTAAGCGCGCTGGCGGACGCCGCAGGCGTGGCCGATCGGGCGATCTTCCTGGGGCGCGTGCCCCGCGACCGGCTGGCGATCTATTTCCGCGCGGCGGATTACACCGTGCTCTATTCGGGCTACGAGGGGCTGTCGCACACCCTGCTCGAATCGCTGCGCGCCGGAACGCCCGTCATCGCCAGCGACAAAGGCGGCAACCCCGAAGTGGTGCAGCACGACCAGAACGGGCTGCTGGTGCCGTACGTTGACGTGGGGGCGCTGGTCGAGACGATCCGCGCGGCGTTCACCGGCGAGGTGCGGGCGCGGCTGGCAGCCGGCACCGCCGCCGGCCTGGAGCGCTTCCGCTGGGCGACGCTGGTCGAGCAGACGGAGCGAGTCTTGGAGAGCGTATGCACGTCCTGATGATCAGCCTGGACAACAGTCTGCTCGGTGACCCGCACGGCAACACGGTCCAGCGCCACATCGAATACGCCCGGCGCATTGGCGCGCTGTCGATCGTCGTCTACAACCCGTCCGCGCGGGCCAGGCGCGTCACGCGGCTGTCGGATCGCCTGATCGTCTATCCGGCGAACGTGCCAGCGCCGCTGTGGTACCCGGTCGCGGCCTTTCGCCGCGCGGCGCGGGTCCACCGCGAGCGCCCCGCCGACGTCGTCACCACGCAGGACCCGTTCTCCACCGGGTTGGTTGGCCTGACGCTGAAATGGCGCTTCGGCCTGCCGCTCGACGTGCAGAATCACGGCTCGTTTTTCAACAACTGGGACTGGATCCGCGAGCGCCCGCTGCGCAACCGCGCCTTGCACGCGCTGGGCAAATTCGTCGTCAGGCGCGCGGACACTAACCGCGTGTTGACCGAGGGTGAGCAGCGCCACTACCGGGCGCTGGGCATCCCCGCCGAGCGCGTGACGGTGCTCCCCACGCCGACGCACGTGGACATGTTCGCCGCGCCGGTGCCGGGGGCGGACCTCGCCGCGCTGCGCGCCCGGCTCGATCTCGCGCCAGAGAACCCGGTCGCGCTGTGGGTCGGGCTGCCGGGGCCGGTCAAACACATCGAACTGCTGCTGGACGCCTTCGCGCGCGCCCACGCGGCCCTGCCCGCCGCGCGGCTGGTGCTGGTCGGCGATTTCTCTGGGCGGCCCGCTCTGGCGGCGCGGGCCGAGCGCGAGTACGTCCGGCTGGCGGGACGCGTGGCGCACCAGGACCTGCCGCCGTATTACGCCCTGGCGGATGTCTACGCCCACAGCTCGCGCTACGAAGGCTTCGGCAAAGTGCTGGTCGAGGCGCTGGCCGCCGGGACGCCGGTCGCCGCCACGCGCAGCGACGGCGCGGAGGCCATCGTCCGCCACGGCGAAACCGGCCTGCTGGCCGATCACACGCCAGAGTCGCTGGGCGACGCGATCCTGGTCCTGCTGCGCGACCCGGCGCGGGCGCGGGCGATGGGCGCGGCGGGCCGGGCAGACGTCCTGGCCCGGTTCGACTACGAGCGCCAGTTGGACGCGATCGCCGCTACCTTCCGGCGGACGCTCGAGCTGGCGCGGGCGAGGCGGTGACATGCGCTGGCTGATGATCACCCGCAAGCTCGATCCCGCCGACGAACGGGCCGGTTTTATGATCCGCTGGGTCGAGGCGCTCGCCGCCCGGCTGGATCACCTCGACGTGATCTGCCAGGAAAGCGCCAACCCGCCGCTGCCCGCCAACGTGACCGTCTACAGCATGGGCAAAGAATCCGGCGCGGGGCGGATCGCGCAGGCGGCGCGGCTGACCGGGCACCTGCGGCGGCTCGTCCCGGGGGCGGACGGCGTGTTCTGCCACATGATCCCGCGCTACGTGATTTTCGCCGCTCCGTGGACGCGGCGGCACGGCAAGCCGCTGCTGCACTGGTACACCCACCGCCAGATCTCGCCGGAGCTGCGGCTGGCCCGGCGGCTCGCCACGCGCATTCTGACCGCCGCGCCGGGCAGTTACCCGCTGCCGTCGGCCAAAGTGGTCGTGATGGGCCACGGCATCGAGGCCGATCTGTTCCCCGCCATTGCGGATGAGACCTCCCCGCCGGAGATCCTGATGATCGGGCGGCTGTCGCGCATCAAGCGCCAGGATTGGCTGCTGCGCGCGGCGTCCAAAGCGCTGGCTGGCGGCGCGACCGGCCCCTTCCACATCGCCCTGGTCGGCGGGGTGGTCGAGCATGAGCCGGACGTGCTCCCCGCGCTGCACCGGCTGGCTGAATCGCTCGATCCCGCGCCGGAGGTCGTGTTCACCGGGGCGCTGCCGCACAGCCGCGTCGCCGAGCTGATCCAGGGCTGCGCGGCGGCGGTCAACCTCAGCCCGCCGGGCCTGTTCGACAAGGCCGCACTCGAGCCGATGCTGGCTGGCAAGCCGGTGATCGTCACCAACCCGGATTTCGTGCCGCTGCTCGGCGAGGCGGGCGATTGGCTGCTGCTGCCGCCGGACGCCTCCGACGACGATCTGGCGGACCGCATCGTGCGCCTGCTGGCCCTCTCGCCGGAAGAACGCGCTGCGCTCGGCGCGGGGCTGCGCGCGCGGGCGCTGGCCGCCCATTCGCTCGACGGCCTGATGGACCGGCTGGTCGCTTTGATGCGCGAGGAGGCGGGCCATGCCTGATCTGCTGTACCTGGCGAACAGCCGCCTGCCCACCGAGAAAGCGCACGGCTTGCAGATCGCGCAGATGTGCGAGGCCTTTGCCGGGGCCGGGTATGCCGTGACACTGGTCACCGCCCGCCGCCGCAACTCGCCGCAGATGCGCGCCGCCGGGGACCTGTGGGCGTATTACGGCGTCGAGCGGACCTTCGCGCTGCGCCGCCTGCCCTGCCTGGACCTGTTCCGGCTGATCCCGGCCGAGCGCGTCCCGCACGTCGCCTTTCTGATCCAGACGCTCACTTACCTGCTGGCGCTGGCGCTGTGGCTGCTGCCGCGCCGGGCGGACGTCTACTACACGCGCGACCTGTTCATCGGCCTGCTGATCGCGCTGGTCCGCCCGCGCGCCACGCTGGTCTACGAGGTCCACCAACTGCACCGTTCGCCGCTGGGGCGGCGGGCCCAGGGCTTTGTGCTGCGCCGGTCATGCGCCATCCCGATCACCGGGCATCTGGCCGAGCGGGTCCGCGCGCTCGGCGCGCGGCGCGTCCAGGTGGAGCACGATGGCATCCGGCGCGCTCGCTTCGCCGGTCTGCCCGCGCGGGCGGACGCCAAGGCGGCCCTGGGCATCGCGCCGAAGGCGTTCGTGGTGGGCTACGCGGGGCGGCTGCACACCATGGCCATGTCCAAAGGGCTAGATACGCTGGTCGACGCCATCGCCCGCGCCGCGGAGGCCGGGGCGGAAATTCACCTGCTGCTGGTCGGCGGGCCGGAGGCGGGCGTGCAGAGTCTGCGCGAGCAGTGGGCCGCGCTCGGCCTGCCGCCCGACCGGCTGCACGCGGTTGGACAGGTCCCGCCGGACGACGTGCCGCGCCACCTGGCGGCAATGGACGTGGGCGCGATGCCGCTGCCCTGGACCGAACACTTCGCCTATTACGCCTCGGCCATCAAGCTGTTCGAGTACATGGCGGCGGGCTGCGCCGTGCTGGCCTCGAATCTGCCGAGCACGGCGGAAGTCGTGCGCGATGGCGAGTCGGCGCTGCTGCCCCCGCCGGGCGACGTCGCGGCATTCGCCGATGCGCTGCTCCGGCTGTGGCGCGACCGCGATCTGTGCGCGCGGCTGGGCGCGCAGGCCCAACAGGACGCGCAACATTACACCTGGGATGCGCGGGCGGCGCGCATCCGGGCCTTCATCGAGGGGGGCGGCTGATGCGCGCCGGATTCCTGACGCCCGACCTCAGTTCGTCCTATGGCTGGGCGAGCTACGCGCTCGATCTGGCGCGCGCCCTCAGCGATCTGGGCGTCGAGATTGTCGCGCTGACGCAGCCGGGCGCGGCGCTGCCCGCCGACCGTGACTGGCTGGCCGGGGTCGAGCCGGTCCTGCCGGCACTGGTCCCCGCGCCGCGCGGCTTCCTGGCCCGCTCGCTGCTGGCGGTGCCCCGCGCGCGCCGCGCCGCCGCCGGCTGCGACCTGCTGCACGTCATCGCCGAGCCCTACGCCCCGCTGGGCGCGTGGATCGCCGGGCGCCGCCCGCTGGTGGTGACGGCCCACGGCACATATGTCCCCCAGACCGTCCGGCGGCGGTGGGCCGGCGGGCTGTATCGGGCTGCCTACCGCCGCGCGCGGTTGATCGCGGTCAGCCGCTACACCGCCGAGCAGGTCCGCGCCGCCCTGCCGGGGACCGACCCGGTTGTCATCCCCAACGGTGTGACCTTCGCCCGGTTCCAGGCGCCCGCGCCCGCGCCGGACAAGCGCGGCCCGACCGTCCTCGCGTCGGGGGGAGTCAAGCGCCGTAAGGGCACGCACCTGCTGGTGGCCGCGCTGGCCCATGTGCGCGAGGGGGTGCCGGACGTGCAACTGGTGGTGACCGGCCGCCAGGACGACCCGGCCTACCTGGCGGACGTGAGGGCGCAGATCGCGGCGCTGGGCCTGGACGATCACGTGCTGCTCGCCGGGCAGATTCCCGGCGACGCGCTGCTCGGCTGGTACCAGAGCGCGGACGTGTTCGCCCTGCCCTCGCTGAGCGTGGGCGAGCGGTTCGAAGGCTTCGGGCTGGTTTTCCTGGAAGCCAGCGCCAGCGGCCTGCCGGTAATCGGCACGACCGGCAGCGGCGTCGAAGAGGCGATCATCACGGGCGAAACCGGCCTGCTGGTGCCCCAGGACGATCCGGACGCGCTGGCCGGGGCTATCGCGCGGCTGCTGCAGGACGAGCCGCTGCGGGCGCGCATGGGCGCCGCCGGGCGCGCCTATGCCCGGACGCAGGACTGGTCCGCCGTGGCGGGGCGGGTGAAGGACGTCTACGCGGCTCTGGCCTGACCGCCGCCGCGTGTGTTATGCTAAAGACGCTTTGATGATCCCAAATTGGTACGCTGCATGCACATCGTCATCCTGAGCGACACGCTCCCCCCCGACAGCCCAGGGGGAGCCGGAAAGATCGCCTGGCAGCTTGGGCAGGGGTTGATCGCCGCCGGGCATCGCGTCACGTTCGTGACCAGCACGCGCGGCCCGTCGGGGTTGGAAGACCGCCAGGGCATCCCGGTCCACGCGATCCACTCGAACTATGCCGAGCGCTGGGTCGCCTGGTTCGGCCTGCTGAATCCGCAAACAATCGTGCCGCTCACGCGCCTGTTTCGCAAGCTGAGGCCGGACGTGGTCAACGCGCATAACATCCACCAGCACCTGAGCTACCACAGCCTGGTGCTGGCGCGGCGCGTCCGCGCGGCGACGGTCTTCACCGCGCACGACGTGATGCCCTTTGCCTACGCCAAGCTGACTCGCTTCATCGACCCCAACCGTCGCGACCAGTGCGACGGTTGGGATTACCGTCTGCCGTTCGGCTACAATATCCGGCAGATGCGGCTGCGCTGGAACCCGGCGCGCAACCTGTCGATCCGGCACACCATGGTCTACTACATGGACGCGCGGGTGGCAGTGAGCGGGGCGCTGCGCGATGCCCTGCAGGCCAACCGCCTGCCGCCGTTCGAGGTAGTCCACAACGGGATCGACCTGGACAGCGTCGACATTCCCGAGGTGAGCGTGCAGGTGCTGCGCCAGCGGTATAAGCTGGAGGGGCGGCGCGTGATCGTGTTTGGCGGGCGTCTCAGCCGCCACAAAGGGGACCGGCAGTTGTTCGCCGCCCTGCGCAAAGTCAAAGAGCGCGTGCCGGACGTCGCCCTGCTGGTGCTGGCTCGCCCGTCCGATTACACCGAGCGGATGCTGCGCGACAACCCCGACCTGAGCGACCAGATCGTGCTCGGCGGCTGGCTGGAAGGCGGCGAGCTGATGGCAGCGTACCGGCTGGCGGACGTGGTCGTGTCGCCGTCGGTGTCGTTCGACTCGTTTCCGACGGTGAACCTGGAAGGCATGGCCGCCGGGGCGGTGCCGGTGACAACGTGCTTTGGCGGCGGGCGCGAGCTGGTGCAGGATGGCGAGACCGGCTTCGTGGTGAACCCGTACGATATCGACTCGTTGGCCGACCGGCTGGTGCGCCTGCTGACCGACGATGCGCTGCGCCACCGCATGGCCGCGGCGGGCCGGGCGCGAATCGAGGCGGAGTTTACGCTGGAGCGGCAGGTCCACAACATGCTGGCCGTCTACGAACGGGCGCTGGCGCGGCGCGGAAAGAAGCGGGCGCATGGCTGAGGGTCACGTCCCTGCGGCGCGCCGGCCATCCGCCCTGGGGCGCGTCCTGGCGCTGGGCTTCGGGCTGGTCCTGGCGCTGGCCGTGATCGAGATCGCGGGGCGGGTCGCGCTGGGATTCGAGCCGCTGCCCGGCTGGGCCCAGGATTTTTACAGCCGCGCCGGCTACGAGCTGCGCCCGCACGAGCGCTACATTTACGCCAGCCGCGACGGCGAATTCGAGAACGAGGTCCGGACCAACGCGCGCGGCCTGCACGACGTCGAGCACGCGCTCGAAAAACCGGCGGGGACGTTCCGCATCCTGATCCTGTCCGATTCCTACGGGCAGGCGCGCGAGGTCCCGCTCGAGGCCAATTTCGCGCGGCGGTTGGAGGCGGCCCTCAACGGCAGCGCGCCCGCCGGGACGATCTTCGAGGTGATCAACGCGGGGCAGTTCGGCCTGGGCACGGCGCAGGAATACTTGTATTACACCGTCGAGGGGCGGCGCTACGATCCCGACCTGGTGCTGTTGGGCTTCTACGCCGGGAACGAC
>ENA-UOUL01005463-UOUL01005463.1-bioreactor-metagenome-genome-assembly--contig:-NODE-5463-length-11008-cov-3.493916_pt1 | contig 11008 bp, 10 predicted proteins | sample MGYA00249838_ERZ747220 | MGnify/ENA primary metagenome ERZ747220 (study PRJEB28778, sample SAMN05720191) | bioreactor metagenome | isolation source: Anaerobic biogas reactor | place: USA:Washington...
CGACAGTTCACAGTCGCCTCTCCGATCTGCTCCCCCTCGCGAGTCGCCATCACCACCGGCCAGTACCCGGCCCGACACCGCATCAATTCGTACCTCAACAACCGCAAGCGCAATCGCGAGCGGGGGATGGCCGACTTTCTCGACCCCGCCGTCCCGACGATCGCCCGCACGTTTACGAATGCCGGCTATGCGACGGCTCATTTCGGCAAATGGCACATGGGAGGCGGCCGCGACGTCGCTGCGGGTCGCGGTCGACGACGACATGGAAGGTGATCGCGGCTTCGCGCGCGGGACCGGCGACACCGCGACGACCGCCGGCGACACGGCGAGCGCACACGTCAGCGGGACGGCGACGTATCGCGAGCGGATCGCCCTGCCGCCAGATGCGAGCTTCGAGGCGACGCTCGAGGATGTCTCGCTCGTTGCGGCGCACCCGGTCGCATACGGTCAGTGCCTGCAGTGGCTGACCACGACGCTGCCCGAGCACGCGCACGTGCCCGCGGCGAGCAACGTCGCCAGCGCTCTCGGGCTTCTCGATGGCACGAGCGATGCGGATGCCGCGGTCGCCGCCCCCGGTGTCGTAGAGCATGTCGGAGTAGGAAAACGTGTCCTTGACGGACAGGTTCGCGCCGTAGCCGTCCTCGCCGATGCCGTCCGCGAGGACCATCGCGGAAATCCTGTACAGCGCGTTCGGCTCGACCGCGACATCCTGCGCCCAGCGCGCGTCGTTCGGCTCGAAGTTCGTCACGCAAAGGCTGCTCCCGCCGGCGACGCCCGCCTCCACGGTCAGGCTCGAGACGCCCGCGTCCGTGAACCACATGTCGCGGTACCAGCCCGTGGGAAAGCCCGCGTCGCTCACCGCGTCGACCTCGCCGTTGACGAGCAGGTCGAGGCTTTCGGCCAACGAGGCGGGCACAATCGCGAGCGCGATCAGCAAAAGCAGCGGGACGATTCTGCGCATATCAGGAACTCCTACAGTGTTGTCAACTGTATCTTTTCCATACCGCACCGAGCGATTCCTCCAATGCGGTGTGGCGAAACGATGGTATTATTTTAAAAAGAGCCGCCGGATGCGTCGAACGCACCCTCAATATGACGGATCTTTCCATCCGCGAGTTCAACGATGTCGAAGCGAAGTTTTTCGTCGAGTATGCCGTGCTGCTGCGCGTAGCGGATTGCGGCGTCGAGTATCCGCCGCTTTTTCGCGTTCGTTACGGCCTCGGCGGGCGTGCCGAAGCGGTCGGACGAGCGGCTCTTGACCTCGACGAACGCGGTCACGTCCTGGCGCCTGGCGACGATGTCGATCTCGCCGCAGCCGAGGCGCACGTTCCGGTCGACGATCGTCCAGCCGTTCGCCTTCAGATGCTGGCAGGCCGCCGATTCCGCCCAAGAGCCGATTTCATGCCGGTTCACAGCGCGACGCCCTCCGTCCGGAAGTTCGAAATGAAGCTCCGCCGGTGCGCGGGACACGGTCCGTATTTGCGAAGCGCCGAAATGTGCTCCTCGGTTCCGTATCCCTTGTTGCGCTCGAAGCCATACTGGGGATATCGCTCGGCGAGCTTGACCATGTAGCGGTCGCGCTCGACCTTCGCGACGACGCTCGCCGCGGCGATCATGTAGGAGAGCGCGTCGCCGTGCACGATCGCGCGCGCCTCGCCGGGCAGGTGAAGCCCCTCGAGCGCGTCGATCAAAAACAGCCCGCTGAAGCCCGCCCCGGCCATTTCCATCGCGCGCCGCGTCGCGTTCAAGATGTTGATCCGGTCGATGGTTTCCGGCGGGATGAAGGCCGTCCGTATGTAATCCGCCGCCGCGACGAGCGACGGGTACAGCGCCTCGCGCTGCTTCTCGCTCAATTTCTTCGAGTCGTCGACGCCGGGGAACAAGCGGCACTCGGGGATCGACACGCACGCGGCGACGACCGGCCCCGCGAGCGGCCCCCGGCCGACCTCGTCGATGCCGGCGATGGGGACGCCGTCCGCCCAGAGCGCGCGCTCGAACTTCGTCAGGCGCAAGAGTTTTTCCGACGCGGTCTCGCGCATGCGCATGCCTATACCTCCGCGCTCTCGAGCGTGACGTTTCCGACCTTGCCGGCGCGGAACTCGTCGAGCACGAGCGCGGCGGCGCGCTCGGTGTCGAACCGGCCGCCCGAGAGCAGCCACCCGCGCCCCCGGCACGCGGCCTCGAGCAGCTTCTCCGGGTGCTCGAATATATCGTCCGGGAGCTTGAACCGCGCGCGCACGAGCTCCGGCCGAAGCTCCATCAGCCTTTGAAGCAGCGACGCGGCGAGCTCCTCGGTGTCCAGAATCTGGTCGCGTACGGAGCCGAGGTACGCCAGCGACTTCGCGCGATCCTGGTTGTCGAGCCTGGGCGGGAGCATGCCCGGCGTGTCCATGAGCTCGAGATACGGCCCGATCTTGACCCACTGCTTCGCGCGCGTGACGCCCGGCCGGTCGGAGGTCTTTGCGACCGCCGAGCCGTTGATGCGGTTGATGAACGTCGATTTTCCGACGTTCGGGATGCCGACGACCATGAGCCGCACGGTCTTTTCGATGCCCCGGGCGCGCGCGCGCTCGACCGCGGGCAGCGTCGCCTCCTCGATCTTTGCAAGCATCTCCTTCACGCGGCCGCCGGTCGAGTTGAAGCGCATGGCCTCGGCGCCGCCCTTGCGGAAGTGCTCGAGCCAGCGCGAGGTCTCGCGGTCGTCGGCGAGGTCGGCCTTGTTGAGCACGAGAAGCCGCGCCTTCCCGCGGATAAGCGAGCGCAGATCCGTGTTCGACGTGGCGACCGGCGCGCGCGCGTCGACGAGCTCGATCACCGCGTCAACCGCGCGCAATTGCTCGGAGAGCATCCTCCGGGACTTGGCCATGTGGCCGGGATACCAGTTGATCGACGACGGCATTTTGCCCTCCAAACACAAAAAAAGCCGCAAACGCGGCTTTTCGGAGAATTACTTTTCCTTGACCTTGGCTGCCTTGCCGCTGAGCTCGCGCAGGTAGTACAGCTTCGCGCGGCGAACCTTACCCTGGCGGACCACCATAATGCGATCCAGGCGGGGGGAATGCAGCGGGAACGTGCGCTCGACGCCGACGCCGTAGGACGTGCGGCGGACGGTGAACGTCTCGCGGACGGAGCCGTTGCGGCGGGCGATGACGACGCCCTCGAACGCCTGCAGGCGCTCGCGGGAGCCCTCGACAACCTTTACAAACACGCGAACCGTGTCGCCGACGCGGAACGCGGGGATGTCTGTTCGGAGCTGGGCGCTCTCGATGGAACGGATGATCTCATTCATGGAACTGGGCCTCCTTCCTCTCAAGGGCGTTCATAACCGGCCTGCGGCAGCGGACCGCCCGATGTCACAAACCCGATTATACCACAGCGCCCGGCGCCTGACAAGCAATAAAGATGTAAAATTTCCAAGGAGGCCGCACTGCGGGGGATGCCGCACTGCGGCTATTCGGCAAATTCCGCCTTCAGCGCCTCGTACATCGCGTCGAACGGCGCCCTCTCGCCGGTCCAGAGCTCGAAGTTGCGCGCGCCCTGACAGGCGAGCATGCCGAGCCCGGTGACGGCCGTCGCGCCGCGGGACTTCGCCTCGTTGAGGAACGCCGTCCACTCGGGGTTGAACACGACGTCGGCTGCGACCATGCCCGGGGCGATGCCGGTGTAGTCGATGTCGGGCTTCTCGCCGGAGCCTAAGCCGACCGGCGTCGCGTTGACGAGTATGTCGCACGCGGGGATCGAAGCCGCTCCCTCCCACGGCAGGTATTCGGCGTCCGCGACGGTGTTTTTCAGGATCGCGCCGGCGAGCTCCTCGCCGCGGGCGCGGTTGCGGTTGACGACGGTGATTTTTGCGGCCCCCGCGAGCGCGCACTCGACGCCGATCGCCTTCGCCGCGCCGCCCGCGCCGAGCAGCGCGACGCGCTTGCCGTCAAGGGAAACGCCGACCATCCCGAGCGCCTCGACGAAGCCCTTGCCGTCGGTGTTCTCGCCGATCAGCCGCCCGTTCTCGCGGTAGACGGTGTTGACCGCGCCAATCGCGCGCGCGGCCTCGGAAATGCCGTCGAGGAACGGGATCACGCGCACCTTGTGCGGCATCGTCAGGTTGAAGCCCTTCATCTGCATCGCGCGCGCGCCGGCGATCGCCGCGCCGAGCGCCTCCGGCAGCACCTTCGCGGTGATGTAGCGGTAGTTGAGGCCGAGCGCCCGGAAGCCGGCCTCCTCCATCGCGCCGGTGGGGTTTCCGTCGACGGGGTCCCCGAACACGCCGGTCAGTTCGGCGCGGTAGTTCTTAGGCATGCGAATTCCTCCTTATGTCCTCGATCAGCGTATCGACGTCCTCCGGGCGCGTCGCCCAGCTCGTGCAGAAGCGAACCGCGGAGCGGCTCTCGTCGACGCGCATCTGATGCGAATAGGTGTACCTGCTTCCGAGCTCGGAAAGAAGCGCGTCCGGCAGGATCGGAAACTGCTGGTTCGTCGGGCTGTCGACGAGGAGCGGATGGCCGCACTCTTGGAGCGCCGCCTTGAGCTTGAGCGCGAGGCCGACCGCGTGCCCGGAGAGCTCGAGGTACAGCCCGTCGCGCAGAAGCTCCGAAAACTGTATGCCCAGCAGCCGCCCCTTCGCGAGCATACCGCCCTTTTGCTTGATGATGTAGCGGAAATCGCGCTTCAGCGCGTCGTTTGCGATGACGACCGCCTCGCCGAACATCGCGCCCTGCTTCGTGCCGCCGATCGTGAACGCGTCCGCGACCGAGGCGAGAAACGGCAGCGTCAGGTCGTTTCCGGGGGCGGCCAGCCCGTAGCCCAGCCGCGCGCCGTCCAAGTACAGCACCAGGTTCCGGCGGTCGCAGACCTCGCGCAGTTGGAGCAGTTCCCGCCGGGTATAGATCGTCCCGAGCTCGGTCGGGTTCGAGATGTAGACGGCTCCGGGCATCACGATGTGCTCGTGCGCGTCGTCCGCGAAGTGCAGCCGGCAGGTTTCGTCGACCTGCGCCGCGGAGATTTTTCCGGCTTTGTGGGGGAGCGCGAGCACCTTGTGTCCGGTCGCCTCGACCGCGCCGGTCTCGTGGGAGGCGATGTGGCCGGTCTCCGCCGAGAGCACGCCCTGGTGCGGCCGGAGCGCCGCCGAGAGCACCGTCAGGTTCGCCTGCGTGCCGCCCGTCAGGAAGTGTACGTCCGCGCCGGGGGCTTCGATCAGCCCGCGGATGATGTCGGCGGCCTCGCGGCAGTATTCGTCCTCGCCGTAGCCGGCGGTCTGTGTGAAGTTCGTCTGGGAAAGCCTCTCGAGTATGCGCGGGTGCGCGCCCTCGCCGTAGTCGCAGTTGAAGCGTATCACGAAATCCCTGCCCTTCCGAGTGATTCTCATATTTTAGCACAATGCGAGGAGAAATACAATGGACGAGATTTTACCGGAATCGCGTGAAAACGCGGCGCGCGCGTGGTATAATAAGGCAAAGGGGTGAATAAGGGGTGAATACGATGAACGATCTGACAATTTCCGACGCCATCCGCTCGATCGGCGCGTACGACCGTACGCTCGACCTGTTCGAGAGCCAGCACCCGGTGCCGGACGGCATTTCGTATAATTCGCATGTGATTCTGGACGATAAGTGCGCGGTCATGGACACGGTCGACGCGCGCGAGACGGACCAATGGCTTGAAAACCTCCGCCGCGAGCTCGCGGGGCGCGCGCCCGACTACCTCGTCGTCCACCACATGGAGCCCGACCACGCGGCGAACATCGCGCTGCTCGCCGGGCTGTATCCGAAGATGCGCGTCGTCGCGACCGCGAAGGCGCACGCCCTGATCGGCCAGTTCTTCGACATGGATCTCGGGGATCGCGCGCTCGCGGTCGGCGACGGGGATTCGCTCCCGCTCGGGAAGCACGCGCTGGAGTTCTTCACGGCCGCGATGGTCCACTGGCCGGAGGTCATGGTGAGCTACGAGCACACGGAAAAGGTGCTGTTCTCCGCCGACGCGTTCGGCAAGTTCGGGCCGCCGGATTTCTCGGACATGTGGGTCGACGAGGCGCGGCGGTACTACTTCAACATCGTCGGCAAGTACGGCGGCCCCGTGCAGCATCTCTTGAAAAAGGCCGCCGCGCTCGACATCCGGATGATCTCGCCGCTGCACGGCCCGGTGCTGCGGGAAAATCTGCCGTTCTATATCGGAAAGTACGACGTGTGGAGCGGCTACCGGCCGGAGGACAGAGGCGTGCTCGTCGCGTGGGCGTCGATGCACGCTCACACGGCCGCCGCCGCCCGGCGCTTCGCGCAGATGCTCCGGCAGCGGGGCGTCGAGAACGTCGTGGAGATGGACCTCTCGCGCACGCGGGTCTCGGAGGCCGTCGCGAGCGCGTTCCGCTACGACCGCATGGCCGCGTTCGCGGCGAGCTACGACGCCGGGCTGTTCCCGCCGATGGAGGAATTTTTGCTGCATTTGAAGGCGAAGGCGTACCAGAGGCGCAGCGTCGCCGTCGTCGAAAACGGAAGCTGGGCGCCCGCCGCGGGGAAGGTCATGCGCGCGCTGCTCTCCGAGATGAAGGACATCGAGATTCTCGAGCCCATGGTCACGATCCGCTCGTCGATGAAGCCCCAGACCGAAATAGAGCTCGAGGGCCTCGCGGACAGGCTATCGAAGTAAACCGCGATTTTTCCGGATGGCCGCGTGCGCGGCGAAGCCCAGCGCGGTGCCGGCCGCGTTCAGAAGCACGTCGTCTATGTCGGCCGTGCCGGTCCGAAACAGCCACTGGACGACTTCGATGCCGATCGACACCGCGAGGCCGAGGAGCGCCGCCCTGGGGAGCGTCCAGCCGCGAAAGAGCGCCGGCAGCAGAAAGCCGGCTCGCTCTCCGGCGGTGAGCGCCAGATGCTGGCCATTGCGCGCGGCCTGATGCCCGGTCCTGAACTGCTGATGCTCGATGAGCCATCGTTGGGATTGGCCCCGCTTATCGTGGCCGCCGTGTTCGAAGAGGTGGCCTACATCAATCAGCAAGGGGTCACGGTATTCCTGGTGGAACAGAACGCACGGCGCGCCCTGGCGGTCGCCCATCGCGCGTATGTGATGGAGCTGGGCCAAATCCGCCACGAGGGCACCGGAAGCGAGCTGCTGAACAACGAAGATGTACAGCGCGCTTACCTGGGCGCCTGACCGAGGACGCCCGACCGCTGCGGATTGCGTTTTTTACCGCGAATTCACCGAATTGACACAAATTGGGGCGAGGCGATCTCGCCCATACAATATCCCATGAGCGGAGGAAGGTTATGGCATCTACGAACGTTGCTCGGCCGAGCTACCGGCTGCTGACCGAAGACCAGATTCAGGAGCTACATCGCGCGACGATGGAAATCCTCGAAAACGTCGGCATACGCGTCCTCAACGACGAGGGGCTGCAGCTGTTGCAGTCCGCGGGTTGCCGCATCAAGAACGGTAACGTAGCCGAGATCCCGGAGGCGCTGGTGCTGGCCTGCATCGAAAGCGCGCCCTCTTCGATCACGATCTACAACCGCAAGGGCCAGGAGGCCATGCAGCTCGCCGGACGCAACACGTACTTCGGCATGGGCACCGACCTGATCACCACCCTCGATCTGGTCACCGGGGAGACCCGGACCACGATGCTGCAGGACGTGGTCAATGCGGCACGCGTGGCCGATGCGTGCCCGGAGGTCGACTTCATTGCGTCGATGGGCCTGCCTCATGATGTGCCGGTGAACTCGATGTATGTCCACTGCGTGCACACCATGCTGCAGAATTCGACCAAGCCGATCTTCAACACCGCAGCCGGAAAGGAAGACCTGGCCTACATCATCGAGATGTGCGAGATCGTGGCCGGAGGCGCCGCAGCCCTGCGGGCTAAGCCCTTCTTCATTCACTACTCGGAGCCCACGCCGCCGCTCACCCATTCCTATGGTGCGGTCAACAAGCTCTTCCTGTGTGCGGACAAGGGCGTGCCGATCTGCTATCCGCCCGGCGCGGTGCTCGGCGGCAGCGCGCCGGCCACCCTGGCCGGCGGCCTGGTGCAGACCAACGCCGAGGCGCTGAGCGGCGTCGTGCTGCACCAGCTGCGCGGCAAAGGCGCGCCGATCATCTCAGGCGTGGCCGCTGTAGCCATGGACATGCGCACCACCACCTTCTCGTATGGCTCGCCGGACTTCCGCCTTACCAACTCGGCTTTTGCCGACCTGTACCACTCCTACGGATTGCCGATGTGGTCCACCGTGGGCACCGATGCGCACGCCCTGGATGAACAGGCCGCGATGGAGCACGCGTTCTGCACCCTGCTCTCCACCTTGGACGGCGCGAACCTGATCCACGATATCGGCTACCTGGGACAGGGGTTGCTCAGCAGCCCGGCCGCCATCGTCATGAGCGACGAAATCATCAGTTACGTGCGGCGCATCCAGCGCGGATTCACCATCGATCGCGAGAAGATGGCGCTGGACGTCATCCCCCTGGTTGGCCCCGGTGGCAACTACCTGGCCGAGACGCACACCGCAGCCAACTTCCGTGAGGAGTTCTGGCGGCCCAAGCACCTCAACCGGGAGAATCCCGACGGCTGGAGGGATCAGGGCTCCACGCGCTACGGCGAGCGCGTCACAGCGCGGGCGCTGGCTCTGCTGGCCAAGCATCGCCCCGAGTCATTGGCGCCGGAGATCGTGGCGCAGATCGATGTCGTTGCCCGGACCGCGGACAGAACCCTGGAGAATTTCGAGTTCAAGGCCTGAGAGTTCCGAAGCCGCCCTTCGGCGTGTGATCTGGCCCCTGTATGCAGAATGACGCCAGTGGCGCGCAATGAACAGTTGCGGATGCGCCACTGGCGTCACTGCGCCGGTGATCAGAATGATCAGCGGCGCTGCCGATGTCAGACAGATCAGGGCGCGTCGCCTTCTCGCTGCAGTCACAAGTTTGCCTTACGCAGGCACGGTCGTGCCCACCAATAATGAGCTTCTCTGGTTACTACGAGAGGCGCGGCGGACATGATCGCTATTGAGTTCAACGAATCTCAGTCGGGAGACCTGAGATTCGGCGCGGTTCACGGCGCGGCAGCAAAGACCTTCGTTGCTGCATCATGGTAGGCATCGACGTCAGGAGCCAGGCAAGCTTTGACGTTGGGCGCCTGATCATCGACCAGGACGGTCTGGCCTTCGTTGGCAGCGCCTGGTTGGGCAACCACCAGGTGGATCTCTTCCCACTGGCAGAGATCGGGATTCGCAGCGTTCAAGGCCGCCACGAGGTCCCAGATCGGAATCCTGGGGGACCCCCAGTCGCTCATCGTGCGCCTGAGGAAGCGGGCAGCCACCGAGCCGGCGGGAGCATCCGAAACCTCCCAGGCGGCTGCATCACTCTCCATCCATGGGACCTGGTCGGTGGCATCCAGCGGCGTCAAGCGAACTGCCACGCCACTAGCAAACACCTCCTCCGCGGCGACAGGATCGATGTAGATGTTCCACTCAGCCGGCACCGTGCCCACGTTGCCGGGGCTCTTCACGGCGCCTCCCATGATTTCGACCGATCGGATGTTGTCCTTGATGGTGGGATCGTCGCGCAGGGCCTGCGCCAGGTTCGTCAGCGAACCGCTGACAAAGACCATGACTGGCTCCTGGGAGTTCTTGATCACGTCGACGATGAGCTTCGCAGCCGGTCTTTCGTCGACAGGCGCGGCCGCCTCGGGTAGCTCCAGATCCCAGAACTTATCGCTGGCAGTGCGCCAATCAGCAGGGAAGGCATTGTCGCCTGCCAGGGGTTGTTCCGGACCGGCAGCGATGGGCACGTCGTCTACGCCCAAGAGCGCGAGCAACCGGGCAAGGTTCGGAGCAAAGACAGCGGGGTGGGCAATCCCGGGCGAGACAGTGGCCGCCTTGACATCGAAGGCCGCATTCCGGAGCAGGTAGAGCAGTGCCGTGACGCCGTCGATGCTGCCATCGTCGTCCCAGATGATCGGGATGGCCCCCCCTGCCGCAGCACCGGGTTGGGCGCTCGTCGCCTCAGTCGCGGGCGCGGCTGCGGCATACTCCCGGCACAGCTTGACCGCCATCTCCCCGGCACCCTTGCTGTAGCCCTCGGCCTGGGCGAGTTCGCTGGCACGGGAGGCGCTGGCCCAGGCAGCCTCGGCCTCCAGCCAACCGGCGTAGGCCTTGCGCTCGGTGACATTGACAAGGCCGGAGACCTCCCGCAATGTGCCGTCCTCCAGCGAGAAGAACGTCATCTTGCCGGGCAGGCCGCCAGCGGCGCCATAGGCCTCCATGCACCCATCGGTGACAGACAGCACGCACTTGACGCCGGTGTTTACCCACTCGCAGCCGGTAATCTGGAGGCGTGCTTCTTTGCCGGCCATCCAGTCAAGCATGGCGCGCACTTCCTCCACGCCCGCACCCTTGTCATCCCAGAAGCGGAACCTCGGGTCGTCGTTGAAGACCGCCATCGCTGCGTCCACGTCGCCCTTGCTGATCGCATCCACCCAGGCTCTCGCTGAGGCTTCGGTGGCAGGAGGTTGGGTCTTCATGGCGGTCTGATAGTCCCGGCAGATCCCGATCTGCACCGCGCCTCCCTCCTTGGTTCCCTGCACAACCTTGGTACTCTGCTCGATGCGGAGGACGCGTGCCCACGATTGCATCAGATCGCCCCATGCCCAGTACTTGTCCCACTCAGGGCCTTCTCCGGATCCTGTGACTTTCTTGATCTTGCCATCTTGGAAGGTGATGACAGCCTTGGCCGGCAATCCATTCGAGTCGTGGGCAGCCATGCAACCGTCGAGGACCGTGAGGTCGCAAGCGATTGAGTCACCCTGCGGTTGGCAATCCAGGATCTCCCACTTCGTCTCCAGGCCTGCCAGCCAGTTGAACACCCAGCGCATCGACTCTTTGTCGTACGCTTCGTAGTAGAGCAGGTAGTTGCCGTCATCGGTGAAGTACGACAGCGCTGCGTCTACATCCCCACTGTAGATGGCATCTACCCAGGCTTGGATCACGGCGACAGGGTCTGGCGCTGCGGCCTCTGTTGGTAACGGGGCCGG
>ENA-UOUL01005465-UOUL01005465.1-bioreactor-metagenome-genome-assembly--contig:-NODE-5465-length-11006-cov-2.279806_pt1 | contig 11006 bp, 11 predicted proteins | sample MGYA00249838_ERZ747220 | MGnify/ENA primary metagenome ERZ747220 (study PRJEB28778, sample SAMN05720191) | bioreactor metagenome | isolation source: Anaerobic biogas reactor | place: USA:Washington...
CCGGGTTCAGCCGGAGTCTTACTATGGAACCTTTGAATCCAACCGGGTTTTCAATAATCTCTTGATGGGCTGTGTGCAGATACAGGGGTCATGGGACGGGAGTCCAATCGGGCCCGGGGTGGTCTACAAAAGCCCGGAGGTGAACCTGCACCGCGACAATACTTTTACCCGCAATGTTTATTGGAGCTCCCCATGGATGGGCACCGGTATCCGGTTCTGGAGAAATGGAGCTTATCCGGAAGAGCATGCAACGGTTGATGATTCACGGACCATAGAAGTCGGGGATCAGGAGCGATTTGAAAGCATCTGGGCATCGCAAGCGGGCGAAGGCGAGCGCATGATCAACCCGTTGTTGGTGGATGCCCGTTGGACATCTGCTGAAGACTACGGGGATTTCAGTCCGACAGAAGGAAGCCCTTGTGTGGATCAGGGAGCCTTTCTGGCTACGGTCGTCAGTGAAAGCGGATCAGGGCTGGAACTCGCGTTGTCCGATGTGTATGGACTGGTTCATGCTGGACGCATGGAGGGGATGGAAGGCGATGTCATCCGTTTTGAAGGGACATCCGAGCGTCGCCGGGTGATGGCCATTGACTACGCTGCCAGCACCATCACGGTGGATGCTCCGGTGACATGGGCGAAGGGGCAAGGGATCGCACTCGATTATCAGGGTGTTCGACCGGATATTGGAGCTTGGGAGTATGCTGCTTCCAATCATGCGCCGGTGCTTGATCCGATCGGGAACCGGACTGTTCCCGCCGGAAGTCGTGTCGAGTTTGTTGTATCGGGAGAGGATTCCGATGGGAATACTGTGGAGTATGGGGCGGTTGGGAACCCCTGAATCCGTCCTGGGTTTTCCGGTTGAATGCCAGTAGCCTTTTTCGCAGAAGGATTGCGGATAGGAGAAAAAATGGTCGGGACGACTGGATTTGAACCAGCGACCCCTAGCACCCCATGCTAGTGCACTACCAGGCTGTGCGACGTCCCGACGCTTCCCCAAAAGGGAAAGGTTGAACAATAGGGTGGTGATGGGGAAGGGCAAGGAAAATTTTGACATTAATTGGCAATGTGGACTTGATCGGAGCTGCTTGCATCAAGGATTTCCAAACAACATGACCCGAATTGATACCATTACTGTCATTGCACCCGGTTTGCTGGGCGCATCTCTTGCCTTCGCATCTCGGGAACGTGGAATGGTGGGGCGGGTGAAAGTGTGGGCGAGGCGTGCGGAGGTTTTGGAAGCCTGCCGGACCCGGCCATGGTGCGATTCGGTTCACGCTGATCTAGGGGATGCGGTTGCGGATGCGGACATGGTCTGGATTTGTGCGCCGGTGGGGCGGATCGCCGGGCTGGCTGAGCAGGCCGCTCCGTTCTTGAAACCGGGAGCAATTGTGTCGGATGTGGGGAGCACCAAAGCGGAGCTCCATGGGGCCATTGACCGGATCCGGATGCCGGAGGAAAGCGTGTATGTGGGGTCCCATCCGATGGCCGGCTCTGAAAAAAGCGGATTTGAGCACGCGGATGCCCGGTTGTTTGAAGGCCGGCCGTGCTTTGTGACCGAAGGTGATGCACCCAATCGCAAAGCAACCGAAGCGGTTGAGGATTTCTGGACGGGATTGGGTATGCGGGTAACCCGCACGACGCCGCAGCTCCACGACCGGATGGTGGCCTGGCTGAGTCACGTGCCGCACCTTACAGCAGTGGGTTTGTCGCGGACCCTGGCTGCCGCGATGCCCGAGGAATGGATGCAATACGCGGGGCCGGGTTTGCGGGATACCACGCGGGTGGCCTCGGGCAGCGTGGAGATGTGGCGGGACATTCTGGATCAAAACCGTATCGAGATCGGGTCCGCGTTGTCTCAGGTGATCACGACCTTGCAGGGCTTTGAGCGGGCTTTGAAAGCCGGAGAATCGGATGCCTTGGTGGAACACCTAACGCGGGCGAAAGCGTTCCGGGATGCGCTTGGACAGTTTGTGGGGCCCTCCACTCCGCCGGTTGGACCTGAATAATGTTTTGTCGATGCTTGTGGGACTGTAAGATTCGATTTGTTGAGGAATTACTGTGTTTTCGTAGTTGAATTGGTTGCGAATCAACTGAGTAGTAGAAATATCCTATTGGGAGTCTTATCAAAATCAATTCTATTAGTGTTCAGAAAGACCTTGGACTTGTCTTGATCGTGGTTTAATCAATCATCAAATCGAGACAGGCGCGGGTTTCCGCTTCGGGATCGGCAGCTTTCAGAAGGGCTGAGACAATGACCACACGACGGGCTCCCAGGTCACAAATGATGGGGAGGGTGTTACGTGTGATTCCTCCAATGAAAAAGTAAGGTGCTTTGAATTGGCGTGTGACTGCCCACTGGACAAGGTCCGGCGTCACCGGAACGTAATCCGGCTTGGTAGGAGTGGCAAAAACGGGACCGATTGCAAAATAGTCGATGATGCATTCTTCGGCGAGTTTCTCAGCCTGTTCGGCTTGTTCCCTGGAATGGGTGGAGAGTCCGATGATCCTATCGGGGCCAAGTCGGTTTCTGGCCTCGGAGGGTGGCATGTCATCCTGCCCAATATGAAGGCCGGTTCCGGGTACATTGAGAACCGCATCCAAATCGTCATTGATGATCAGCGGGACCGAGGCAGATTGTGCAACCGGGAGCACGGCGTAGGCCATCCGGATGCGTTCGGCCGTATTGGAGTGCTTTGCGCGGATTTGAAGGATCCCGGCACCGCCCTTGATGAGTTTGTCCGCGTAGGTGGCAAACTGATCTGGCTCTATGCATGAAGTGTCGAGGATGCCATAGAGGGAAATTGGTGCCTTCGCAATCCGAAGCAAATCAGACTTTGCGGTCATTTGTGTCGGTTGAACTGTTTTCCGGACTATCCTCTGGGATCGGGTAGGGGTCGGCCCAGTTGGAATCCGTCGCAGATGGTTCATATTCTTGAACCGGATCCGGTGCGGATGAAACCACAGTGCTATCGGCCGATGTGCCATCTGTCTGGAGCAGCGGTGTCTCAATTGGTCTGCTGTCGGCTGAAGACGGACGAATGCCGGTCACGCGAACGTTGATGTTGCCGAGACGTTCGATCCCCATTGCCTCATGTAACGTGCTTTGGAGGACTTCTTGAAGGGTCGAAGAAACATCAGTCAAGCGCATGTCGGAAGTCATGCGGATCCGCACATCGAGGTGCAACCTGCGTCCACGGGTGTGCACACGGACACGAGGCTTGCGTTCGATACCCAGTCTCGAACTGGTGGTTTTGATCAGCTCGACCAAGGCAGCCCGTGAGATCTCGACGTATCCCCTGTCATTCGAAAACGCACGTATGGTGGACGGTTGCATGCGTGCCCTGATCATCAGCAGGACGATGAACAGGAGCAAAGCAGCCACCACCGGGATCCAGACACGCGGATTTTGCGCATAGGGTAGTATTGCGGCGTAGAGGGCATCGAGATCGATCCCCGCAAACGTTCTTGCGGACGCGCCCGTGGTTTCTTCCAGCTCGATCACGATTCGGATGTCTCAGGGTTAGCTGACTCGGGTTCCGCTCTTGCTTGGTCGGGCTGGTCGTTATCAGGAGTGGTATCCTGTTTTTCCTCAGCTTTGCGCACGGACGCCTTTTCCACGCGCTCGATGTAGACATCAACTTTGCTGACCGGGTGCGATGTCATGCGCACAATCTCGGCCAGCACCGTGGTCTGGATGCTGTGGGCGATTTGGGCGAGGTTGACGCCGAATTCAAGTGCCACACGGATTTCGATCGCATACGCTTTCGCCTCATCCTCAAGCACGCGTACTCCGGAACGGGTTTCGGTCTTACCCGAGAAGAAGCCGGATATCGAATTGGCTCCGGGTGTCACCACATCGATCACACCGGGCAGGTCGAGAACGATTGTCTTTACCATGTTTTCAACCACCGGCAGTGAGATCCGGATCTCGCCAATCTTGTCCTGCTCGTCAGTCATTGCAGGGGTTGTGGCGGGACGGCTGTCTGCGGAAGGAGCGGAGTTTTCCTCAGGATTGGATTTTGATTTCATGATGATGGCTTGAGAAGATAGTTATATGCCCCGTTGCACGTCGGAGCGTTGTTTTCAGGATGATGATTTTGTGCGTTCCATGAAGTCCGCAATGAATCGGGTGGTGGCCTTTCCTTCGCGGAAAACCGGATCCCCGATCACGGAGCGGACAAAAGCAGTATTTGTTTTAATACCACGCACTATACACTCTCCAAGTGCTCTGTCCAACCGTTCGATTGCCTTGGAGCGATTTTCTCCCACGGCGATTATCTTGGCGATCATGCTGTCGTAGTAGGGCGGTATCACGTAGCCCCCGTAGACGTGCGTGTCGACCCGGATGCCATTCCCGCCCGGAGCATAGAACAGCTCAATGAGTCCGGGGCTCGGTGTGAAGTTCCGCTCAGGATCCTCCGCACATATCCGGGCTTCGATCGCGTGGCGGTCAAAACGAACATCTTCCTGCCGGATGGTAAGCGGCTCTCCGGCTGCTATCCGGATCTGCTGTTGCACCAGGTCGATCCCGGTCACTTCCTCCGTGACAGGATGCTCCACCTGGATACGGGTGTTCATCTCGATGAAGAAAAAGTTGCCGTTGCGATCGACTAGAAACTCCACGGTTCCCGCATTTTCGTAGTTGACGGACCGGGCTGCGTTGACGGCCGCTTCGCCCATGCGCGCCCGAAGCTCAGGTGTCAGGAAAGGAGAGGGTGACTCTTCGATGACCTTTTGATGCCTCCTCTGGATGGAACAATCCCGTTCTCCCAGGTGAATCACATTTCCGAACGCATCCGCAAGAATCTGGAACTCGATATGCCGTGGATCCTCAATAAAGCGCTCGATGTAGACGGATCCATCCCCGAAAGCCTTTTCGGCCTCGTTCCGGGCGGTGGCGAATTCTTTGGCAAAAGCGACTGCGTTGTGCGCGACGCGCATGCCCCGACCTCCGCCGCCCGATACAGCCTTGATGATGACCGGAAAACCAATCTGCTGGGCGGTTTTGAGCGCTTCGGCCTCTGAATCTATGGGACCATCGCTTCCCGGGATGATGGGAACCTTTGATTTCTTTACGGTCTCGCGGGCTTTTGCCTTGTCGCCCATGAGCCTGATGGCCTGTGCCTTTGGGCCGATAAAGCGGATGTTACAGGTCTCACATTGCTCTGCGAATTCCGCGTTTTCGGCGAGAAATCCGTATCCCGGATGGATGGCATCGACATTGGAGATCTCGGCGGCCGCGAGGATCCGGTCCGTTTTGAGGTAGCTCTCGTTGCCGGGTGGTCGTCCGATACAGATCGCATGGGTCGCAAGCTGGGTGTGCAATGACTGTTCGTCGGCTTGGGAGTATACCGCTACCGACTGGATGCCCATTTCATGGCAGGCCCGTATGACCCTGAGGGCGATTTCGCCTCTGTTGGCGATGAGTATTTTCTGAAACATGGTGGACTGGTGAATGGATCTGAGGATGCCATCGGCACGGCACGCCGCCTCAAGGTTTGACCTTGAAGAGAGGCTGTCCGAACTCGACGGGCTGCCCATTCTCAACGAGAATGTCCACAACTGTGCCTTTTACCTCAGCGTGGATCTCGTTCATCACCTTCATGGCCTCCAGGATGCAAACCACTGAATCCGGATCAACCTTGGTGCCCCTGTCCGCGAATGGCGGAGATTCCGGGGATGCCGCACGGTAGAACGTTCCGACCATCGGGCTCTTGATGGTGAGCAGGCTGCTGTCCTCAGTAGTGGCCACCGTCGACTGTCCGGACGGACCCGCCAGTGAAACCGGCGCTCCAACGGTCTGCGCGGTCGCAAACTGCACAACCTGCTGTGGCGGATGATCCTTGCGGATATGGAGCTTCCAATCCTTCGATTCGAGCTCAAGTTCGGTGAGACCGTTTACATTTACGATCTCGGCGATTCTCTGAATGTAATCAATATCCATGGCAGAAAGGCGTTGTGAAAGTGCCCGGACTCACATCCGGAACCTTGTGATTACAGCCCGCGTGTGGGAAATCCGGGCGGGCCGGAATTTCCCATACCTATGCACGGACCAGCGATAACCGCAAGAAGGAAGCATCCTTTTGCGGTCGCGGGTTTGTGGGAATGAGCCCTATCAGAAGGGTGGTTTGATCGTCGGATTCGACGGATCGGACGGGCCGGATGCAGGGGCCACTTCAGGTGCCGGATCCTTCGCATCATCTTCTCTTCCAATCCATTCAGCCGCCTTCTTTTTGAGGTTCCCGAATTTCTTGGATAGCTTGTCGAGCTTGGCTTCCCATTCCGGGTTGGGCTCTTGTCCTTCCGTGACTTTGAAGAACACTTGCATGAGGGCGGTCATTCCGATGGGTTCAATCACGGCCTGCTTGATGCCCCACGCGAAGACCACCGCCACCAGCACGGTGAGTGCTCCAGCCGAGCCAGGCAGGATTTGGGTGACCAGTGCCACAGGTCCGAGCACCACCAGGAAAGTCACAAAGGTCAGGCCCCAGATCACAAAGGTCATGAAGAACGCATTCTTGAGGAAGGACTTGTAGTTTTGTGCATAAAGGATGAGCGCCTTTTGACTAGCCTTCCATGGATTGGTGGCCCGTGTGCGGAAGTTATAGGCCAGGATGACCTCGTCGAGGTAAGTCAGCGAGAGGTTGACCACCGAATTGATGAACTTCACGAGCCCTTCGAGCCCGGGAATCGGGATGAAGCTCGTGATGGTGAAGAATGCGCGGTTGAAGGCCTTCAGCACGCCCTTGATAAGCTGGTCGAGACCAAACATCACCGATGACTGGGCGAAGCGTTCGCGCACCATTTTCTGGGCGTAGTCGATTTGCCCACGGCCGCCCGGAATCGTGCCGCCATCCATGATCTCTGTCAGGACGGCGATGTGACCCGCCTTTACCATATAGAGCAGGTATTCGCGGAAAAAATACACGGCGGTGGATACAGTCCCGAACCCGATAATCCCGCCCCATACGCTGGCAGAACTTGCGGCATCCGCCTGACTGCTTCCGATTTTACCCACCAGATAACCGATGCCGGCGCCACCACCCGTAACCAGCAAGTAGACCAGTGTGATACCGAAGTAGATCAGGAAACGGAACACGAGGAATGGAAGGGTCTTGGCCAGTAGGCCGAAGATCTGTTTGATGTTGAAGTCAATCATAGTTCGTCAGGTTTTGAATCGTTGAATAAGTATGTGTGAGATGAATCAAAATTGATCAAATTCCGGAGCTTTCCGGATTGCCTTGCTCAGGCGCCGATGCCCTCAGGTTGTAGCCGGGCGTCCATCCTTCCTGTCCATCGCCTTTGCGGCACCAATGCCACCCGCCGAGTTCGCGCAGGGATTCCACGATGTCCCCTTTGCGCAGGGAAATCTCCTGAGCGTTGGAGTCCTCGGTCGCGTGGGCGGTTTTACCCTTGATGGTGAGTTGGCTTTCGTGAACCCATCCGCTTAGCCCGTCCTTGTTGGTTGTCCAGACCCACTCCGGCCACATGCGGTCGCGCTGGGCAACGCTCACTTGTTCGCCTTTCGCAAGTCTGAGCGGATGCGGATAGTTGACAGCAAGGTCTGCTAATGCTTGATAACGCATGGTCACGGGTTGTCAGGTTGAAATCAGTGGCCGATGGAAGGTCGCTTTTGTGAATAATGAGTCAAATCGGATGACAGTCGATGCTTTTTTGACGCGCTGACAGACGAGTTATTCTGAAAAAACCATCAACCCTAAAAAAGAGCATTTTGAACTTGCTCTGCCGTCAGCCGGTGGCAATATCTATCAGTTTCAATCAATTGAACCATGCTCAAGACCAGAAAATCGATCGCGAAACGCATCAAGATCACGGGTTCCGGCAAAATGATGCGCCGGACTCCGGGACACCGTCACATGATGCGTAACAAAGGAACCAAGCAACTGCGTAAGGCGACTCAGGATCAGTCCGTATCGGACGGTTTCACCCGTCAGTATCGCCGGGCTCTGTTTCTCTGATAATTGCAATTTGTTAATTTAGGTACTTGTCCGGGCAGTTGTTTCTCCGGGCTCGTCCAACAGTATATAAGAAAGACCATCAGTCATGTCCAAAGTAAACACCACACCCGCATCCAGAGCCAGGAGGAAGAAAGTTCTCCAGAAGGCCAAAGGGTATTTCGGAAATAAGTCCCGCCTTTACCGCTACGCCAAGGGCGCAGTGGAACGTGCCGAACAGAGCGCCTATCGCGATCGTCGCAAGAAGAAGGCGGATTTCCGTCAGCTCTGGATTGTCCGTATCAACGCTTCATGCCGTCCTCTTGGGCTCAGCTACAGTCAGTTCATGGCTGGTCTGCGCATGGCCAATGTGAGCCTGGACCGGAAAGCGATCTCTGAGCTGGCTATTCACGACGCAGCAGCATTTGCGCAGCTTGTGGAAGTCGCCAAGAAGGCGCTTGCTGAAAAAGCGGCCTGAGAAGCTTGAGCTTCTGTCTTTTGAAACCGGAATTCCCTTGAGGAGTTCCGGTTTTTTTGTGCCCCGGAATATTGGGGAAGTGGGAGATTTATGGAGCTCTGGATTTGTGTGCGATGAACGCATTGAATTCTGCCGCAAGACCGTAGCTATCTTCGGGGCGAATCCGATTGAGAGGCGGAAGAGATGTAAGAACGCAATTTTTAAGATCCCGCGCCTGAAGAGATCACTGTATCGTGTATTAGTGTTGGGTGCTGATGTCCGCCATTTGGAAGAATCGAAGAATGCGCGAGCAGGATGCTCCCGCTACTTTTGGAGGATGCCGCTACGCGGGGCCGACATGGCATGGATGAAGGCGGCACAAAAAAAGGGTTCCGGAACCCCGGAACCCATGAGATTGTGTCAGAACCAAAAAGTAGCAGCTTATTGAGCGGCTTTGGCCTTCTGCTGGATGGCCTGTGCCTTTTGGGCGAGTTCCTGCTGGCGCTGCATCAAGGCCGGGACCTTCGGGTTGATCTTGGCCATTGCACTCTGGATGGAGCCGATGAGGTTGGTATGAAGGGCCTTTACGCTTCCAGCCTGGTTGGCTTGCTGTTCAAATGCCTTCTGCGACTGGAGGAGCGGTTGGAGTTGTCCGATCAGGGCATTGCGTTCCGCTTCGTCAGAGCCGGAGAAATGGTCGATCGCGCTCATAAGTTCAAAGCGCTTTTCGATGGCTGCCTTTTCGGCTTCACCGGCGAGTTTGATCATCTCCGCCTTGAGGGCCTCGTTCAGCGCGTCCCGGTTGCCAAGAACCTCAGCGGAAGCCATGGCCTGCTGGTGTGCCTGTTTCAAATCCTGGGAGATCTGCACAAACTCCGTGCGGATGCTATCCAATTCCGCTTTGGCAGCTGCATCGATTGATGCATCCTGCGCGGAGGCGCCAATTGCGGCCGCAGCGAGGAGAAGACCGCAGGCGGTGGACTTGAGACGGGTACCGAAGAGGGGGTACAGTTTCGAATTCATATACTTGATTTCCTTTTTAGGGTGATAATGCGTCAGTAAGCTCAAGGATGACGGATGCTGTCAAGGCATTACTACAAAGGGAACTGGAAGCGCGGGTGAATGTGTTTGAGGTCGGGTGGGCGCTTCCGGGCGGATGCGGGGAGGGTCTCCCGGGATGAAGTGAAGATGCGGGCTTACGCGCGCATTTGAGATCTCCGCCATGGTGAAAGAAAATGGTGAATAGTGGGGTCTGCAGTCGACTGCATCGCTGAATGGGTCGTATGGATAATACTCTCCACTATACATCAGGCTTGCCTCATTTCCGTTTGTTGTCCAAATGATTGGATAGCATGCACTGGTCCCATGCATACATCCATCCACATCCGCGCAGCCATCGCTGCCACCATCATCGCGGTTACGACCGCCACCACCGCCCATGCGTGGGAATTCGTCCACGGTTCCGAAAACGGAAAAGTTGACAACAACCGTGAATTCTGGGGAACAATCCTCCCGGAAAACGACATCGTCAGTGATCTTCTGACCGGAGGTCGTCACCCTGTCGATATGCGTTTGTTCATCGAGAACGACATCACGATGAACGCATTCGAACTTGAGTTCCTGCAAGTCATTGCACAGAGCCCTTACAACTGGCGTGAACAAGTGTATACCAATGGTCTTTCAGCCATCTACACACGGCTTCGCACAGACGATATGTACTATCGGAACTACTACTCCCACTTCATCCCAATCGAACTTCAACCAGAAGGTGAACGTTGGGGAGCAGGCGGACAAGTCTTCGTTCCAAATATGGAAGGCTATCGCGTAGGACTCCGCTATTCCGGCGAAGATATTGCTCTGGGATATTCTGACCCGAAGGCTCTTCACCAAGCCTACTACGACTCGTTCGGTCACCGCCAGATCATGCTCGGCGGAGATCCGACAGAACCGGACACATGGAATAACTACCTCCACGATAATATTCTCGGTGTAGGTTATACGGAATACTATAACGCGCTCCATATGAATACTAACGCGTGCATCGGAGAAGACCACATCCTCCCAGAAGATTACCTTGGAGATAGTCCAACAAAACGGTTTCTCATCGAACAAACCCAGTTCTACCGTCTGTTCACACCGTCCGGCCAACAAGTTGACCCCAATTACAATTGGGTTACTTCGCGAGTCGCCGGAATCGAACGCACGCACTGGAATCCGGACGGAACCTACACGTCACATTGGTTCGGTAACTTCCGCAACTACGGCGGCGGGTTCGTAAAACACGACCGAATGGGTCTGGTTTACATCTACCCCCACCGCACCACGATGCCGGATTATATCAGCACCGTAGGAACACCGAACCTGACCGGATGGGGCTTACACCCCCTGCAGACTATCCGCAGGGACGACGTTGGCTACTCCATCTTCGTGCCAAACCGCGGTTGGCTCTGGCAGAATCCAGGCCCCGACGAGCGGAACTACTACGCTGCCACCCGCACACCGGGTGAAATCGTAAGAAACCGCAAGGCCCCATCCAATACCTACTGGTCAACCAGCCGGAACGGATGGATCCACGTCGATACGCGGTATCCGGA
>ENA-UOUL01005467-UOUL01005467.1-bioreactor-metagenome-genome-assembly--contig:-NODE-5467-length-11003-cov-124.445543_pt1 | contig 11003 bp, 10 predicted proteins | sample MGYA00249838_ERZ747220 | MGnify/ENA primary metagenome ERZ747220 (study PRJEB28778, sample SAMN05720191) | bioreactor metagenome | isolation source: Anaerobic biogas reactor | place...
GGTCTTGCCAGCATTACATACTGCTGCGGCTACCTCCGCTGGAGACATAAAGTTCATACAGTACACATCACCTTTCACTCTAAACTAGTATGATTACAGTCTTCTAACCCAGCTTGGCGTTGAACTCCGGCCGGAAATGGGACAGGGTCGTCAGCAGCGGTGCCGGGGCCGCCTGACCCAGGCCGCACAAACAAGCCCTGGTCATCACTTTGCCCAACCGCTCCGACAGCGCAATATCATCCGCAGTTGCCAGCCCTTTGTTTACCTTGCTGACAATTTCATGCATCCGCTTGGTGCCCTCCCGACAAGGGGCGCACTTACCGCAAGACTCATGTTCGAAGAATTTGGTGATCCGATCGATGACATCCACCAAGTCGGTATCCTCATCCATTACAAACACGGCCCCGGACCCCAGCGTCGCGCCGATAGCGGACATGGAGTCAAAATCAACCTGGGTGTCGAGCAAGCTCTCGGGTATGAACCCTCCCGAAGTCCCGCCTATCTGGACAGCCTTGAGCTTCTTGCCGTCTTTGACGCCGCCGCCCATGCCAAACACCACGTCCCGGATGGTGACATCGGTGGGTAGTTCAAAGAAGGTCTTGTTGACCACATCACCGGTCAGGGTAAACACCTTGGTGCCTGGATATTTGGCCGCCCCAATGCTGCTGAACCATTCCGCCCCCTTCTCGAGGATGACTGGTACATTGGCGAATGTCTCAACATTATTGACCACGGTGGGTTTTCCCCACAGTCCTGCTACTCCCGGGAAGGGAGGTTTAAAACGGGGTTCACCGCGATGGCCCTCGATCGATTCGATCAAAGCGGTCTCTTCGCCGCAGACGTAGGCGCCGGCGCCCATGCGTACCTCGATGTCAAAATCCCCGAGAACGCCTGAAGCCTTGGCCTGGTCTATGGCTGTGTTAAGGACATCCACTACATAAGGATACTCGCCCCGGCAGTAGATGAAGCCCTTGGTTGCCCCAATAGCATATCCGCAGATGGCCATGCCTTCCAACAGGGTGTGGGGGTCGTTTTGCATAATGATACGGTCCTTGTAAGTTCCGGGTTCCCCCTCATCGGCGTTACAGACCACATATTTCTGATCAGCTGGAGTATTGTAACTGAAACCCCACTTCATCCCGGCATTGAAGCCAGCTCCGCCGCGTCCGCGCAGGTTCGATTTCCTGACTTCATCGATCACCGCCGACTGGCCCATACCCTTGGCCTTGGCCAGTGACTGGTATCCCCCGACACCGATATAATCCTCGATTTTGAGTGGGTCTATCTTTCCGTAATTGCGCAAAACTATGCGCATCTCTTGTGCCACTGTATTCCCTCCTTTCTCGTTTATTTGTATGCTGCTAAGATTTCACCGACTTTTTCAGCCGTCACATCACCGTACGGTACACTGTTGATGGTTATAACCGGGGTCGCCTGACACTGACCTACACATTCGGTGAACTCCAGGGTGAACTTGCCGTCCCCGGTGGTCTCACCCATCTTGATGCCCAGTTCCTTTTCCAGTGCAGCCACTACTTTATCAGCGCCGGCTACATGGCAGGGAGCACTCTCGCAAATACGGATAACGTTTTTGCCTCTCTTGCCAACCTTCAAATAAGAGTAGAACGTAGCCACTCCATAGGCTCTGGCCTTGGACATGTCAAAAGCATCAGCTGCTGCCACTACTGCCTCTTCCGGGATGTAACTATACTCTTTCTGTATAGCGTGGAATGCCTCGATGATTCCGCCTGGTTTGTTCTTAAAAGCGCTGATTATCTCGTTGTAGTCTGCCATCTTCTAATCACCTCCTGATTGGATGGATTTTTCTATCAATTACGGTTATTGGATAAAACCATCTGGACTTAACAATAAGACGTCTACTTCTTGTCCGGCCTCTATCCCGGGACTGCCCGCCGGCATATCGATCAAGGCGTTGCAGTCGACCAGGGAACGGATCATACTAGGTTTCTGTCCGGGCAGGACGGTTACCTTCAAACCATCCCTCCACTCAGCCCTGCCCCTGATGAAGCGGCGCGACCCCGTCTTTTTGGGGAAACCGTTGCAGCAGCAGGCCTTCACATAGACCGGTTCTGGGCTTAATCCTTGCAGAGCCCGCAGAGCAGGAGCGGCAAAGAGTTGGAAACCTACGGCACAAGCGGCCGGGTTGCCGGACAGTGCAAACAATAACTTGGAGCCGAGGACGGCGGCGCCGGTGTGGCTGCCAGGCTGCACCGGGACATCCCAGTACAGCAATTCCGCCCCCATTCGTTCCATCAGCAAGGGGGCCTCATGACCGGTAACTGCAAATGTGCCTCCAATCATGATCAGCACATCGGCTTTTGCCAGCAGAGCAGAGAATACATTCGGTGCCGGCGAATCAGTTTCGCTGAAAATCCCCGATGCCGTTACCCTGCTTCCGTTTTGGACAACCATGGCGGTAAGCAATGGTACGTTACAATCCCTGGTTTGTCCAGGTTCCGGCTGCATATGCCACGGAATTATGTTGCGGCTGATGCTGGCCAGAGCTACTCGCGGCTGGCTAAAAACTGGAATCTGACTGTGACCGAAAGCAGCCAACAGAGAAATCGCACCCGGGGTCAATCGAGTCCCCTGTTTAACCAATCGCTCACCGGCCTCGAAATCTTCACCGGCGGATTTGATGTTATTGCCGGCTTTATACATCTCCTGGGCTACCAACCGTCCATCCTTTATGGTGGTCCGCTCTTGGGGAAACACGGCGGTCGTCCCCGGCGGCAGGTCTCCCCCGGTGGTCACCCGGCACGCATGCCCCGGCTTTAAGCCGACCAAGGGATATTCACCCAGTAAATAACTATCTTGCAGGGTATAGATACCTGTATCATGGTCGCCACTATCCCTAACCGCATAACCGTCAACCGCGGATTGCGGTCCGACCGGCAAGTCGGTATCCGCATTTATATCGGACCCGCAAATCCGGCCCACCGCCTCCAGTATGGAGACATCCTCGACCGGCAGGGGGTGACACCTTTTTCTTATTAGTGATTGAGCTTCTTCAAGGCTAACTCCGAGTTTCACTTGTAATCCCCCGTTATCAATCCCAACCGGCTTTGCCGAAGGGACATTGTGGGAAGTGGCAAATGCCGCAATCCTCGCACAAGCCGCCATGACCCATGGACACTATGCTGTGGCGCGAGATCCTATCCCCGGCAAATATCCGGGGCAAGAGCAGATCCAGCGTAGTTTTGCGGCTGAAGAGAGCCCCACCCGGTACTCCGCATATCGGCACGCTGCCCTGATAGGCCAACATAAATTGCGAACCAGGCAGGATAGGGGCTCCATAAAACACTACCTCCGCTCCCGAGTCCCTGATTCCCTGGGGAGTTGCATCATCGGCATCGACCGACATGCCTCCGGTCACTATGACCAGCTGGGCGCCTTCGGCCACTGCGTTCTGGATCTCCCGGGATATGAGCTCCGAATCGTCAGGTACGATGACCTGACCCATCCAGCGCCCCTGGAAGGGAGCGATCTTTTGTCTTATCACCCGGGCAAAACCATCCTTGATACGACCATTGTTAACCTCGGTGCCAGTGGTTATCACCGCCACCCACAAAGGCAGGAAAGGCTTTACCGTCAACATGGGATTCTTGCCAAAGAAGACTCGTTCAGCCTCCTCCAGCAGACTGCCGGGGACGGCGATGGGCACCACCCGGGTGCCGGCCACTGTCTGCCCTTCAGTTACTATCCGGTCGCTGTGCAAGGTGGCGAATACGATGTCATCCAGATTGTTTAGCTGGTGGAGCTGCTCCACCTGGACTTTCAGGAGTCCATCGTGGCCGGCCCAGATATTGACCCTCCCTTGGTTGGGCTCGGTCAATTTGAGTCCTGGGCCCACTGCCAGCCGGGCCAGGTGCAAGGCGGCTTCATCCTCATGCACCATGTTTTCCTCAGGTTCCCATACGTAGATGTGTTCCTTGCCCATGTCCTTGAGCCGGGGCACATCCTTCTCGGAAATCACCTGTCCCTTGCGGAAGGCCCGGTGTTTTATACGGCCAGGTATAATCCTGGTCATATCATATCCAAGCGTCAAGCCAACTGCTTCTTCTACCGGTACCTTGCGCATCTTTCTCCTCCTATCCTACCTTCTCGATCTTAACCGCGGCCACCTTGTATTCGCCGGTTCCGGTTATCGGATCCAGGTAATGGCTGGTCAATTCGTTGGTGGGAGTAGCGGAATAGTGGAATGACATCCATATGACTCCGGGCAGTACCCGGTCGGTTACCTTAACAGAAGTTACAACCTCACCACGTTTGGAAGTTACCTTGGCCAGACTGCCGGTCTGCAGTCCCAGTTTCTCAGCATCCAGCGGGTTGACCTCGGCCATCTCCTTGTCCCACACACTTGCCAGGCCTTTGGAGTATGGGGTAGTAACGTTGTAGTGCTGCAGTATTCTGCCGGTGGACAGCAGGTAGGGATACTCCTCGTCGGGCATTTCGCCGGGCGGAATATGTTCCGAAGGCTGGAAGAGTCCCAGTCCCCGGGTAAACTTGCCGGCATGCAGGAACGGCGTTCCCGGATGCTCCAGCGAGGGGCAGGGCCACTGCAGGCTGTTGTTTTCATCCAGTCGGGCGTAGTTGATTCCCGTCATGGACGGGGTCAGGGACGCCATCTCGTCCCATATATCTTTGGGACTATCGTAGTTCATCGGATATCCCACCCGGGTCGACATCTCGCAAATGGTCTGCCAGTTGGCTTGGCCGGGGATGGGTTCGATGGCCTTGCGTACTCTCTGTACCCGACGCTCAGTATTGGTAAAGGTTCCATCACATTCGGCAAAGCTGGCTGCCGGCAGCACTACATCCGCGAAGGCGGCAGTCTCAGTGAGGAACAATTCCTGTACCACTAGGAATTCCAAATTCCCCAGAGCGGCCTTGATATGATTGGCATTAGGATCGGTGAGCACCGGATTCTCACCCAGGATATACATGGCTTTCACATGGCCTTCGTGGGCGGCTTCGAACATTTCGGGTATCTTCAATCCTACCTTGGTAGGAATGGAACTTCCCCAGGCTTTTTCAAATTTCTCTTGGTTGGCCTCCACGGTGACCGACTGATAGCCCGAATATACGTTAGGCAGGGCACCCATATCGCAGGCTCCCTGTACGTTGTTCTGGCCGCGGATCGGGCACACGCCCACTCCGGGACGGCCCAGGTGTCCGGTCAGCATGGCCAGGTTGGCAATGCTCATAACGTTACGGGTCCCGCAGATATGCTCGGTTATACCCAGGGTATAGAAAATCATAGCCTTGTCGGTGGTGGCATAGAGCCGAGCCACGGTATACAGATCTTCCGCAGACAGACCAGTGATTTCAGCCACTTTTTCAGGAGGATAGTTTTCGACAATGGCTTTCAGTTCCTCGTAATTCTCGGTCCGTTCCTCAATGAACTTCTTATCTTCCAAGCCTTCCTTGATGATTATGTGCATCAGGCCGTTCAGCAGCGGGATGTCGGTCCCGTGTTTGTGGCGCAGCCAGATGTCGGCTTCATCCACCAAATCGATATGGCGGGGATCACAGACCACCAGTTTACAGCCATTGCGGGCTGCTTGGCGCATCTTGTAGCCGGCCACCGGGTGAGCCTCGGTGGTATTGGTGCCGATGAGTATCATAAGTTCAGCTTCATTGGTGATATCGCTGAAAGGATTGGTCATTGCTCCGCTTCCGAAAGTAGTTGCCAGACCGGCAACGGTGGGAGCGTGTCAGGTGCGGGCGCAGTGGTCGACGTTGTTAGTCCCCATAGCTGCGCGAGTGAATTTCTGGACCAGGTAGTTTTCCTCATTGGTACAGCGGGCCGAACTCAGGGCGGCAAAGGAATCGGGTCCATATTGGGCCTTGATCTCGTTGAGCCGCTTCGCTATCAGGTCATAAGCTTCGTCCCAGGATGCTTGTTCAAATTTGCCATCTTTCTTGATCAGCGGGGTGGTCAGACGGTTCTCGTTGTAGATGAAGTCCCAGCCGAAGCGACCTTTGATACAAAGGCTGCGTCCATTTACCGGGCTGTCCGGATTGGAAAGCACACCGATTATCTTCTTGTCCTTGACGGCCAGATCGAAGTTACAGCCAGTCCCGCAGAATGGGCAGGTAGTTCTTACCCGCTCAATTTCCCAGCGGCGGCCAAGCCCCTTCATGGATTTTTCGGTGAGGGCACCGGTAGGGCATACTGCTACGCACTGTCCGCAGAAAACGCAGTCGGAATCGATATAGTCGACGTCCCCGGCGGTAGTGGCTTTGCGGTGATAACCACGATTAAGATAGGACAGGTTGTCCTGGCCGGTCATCTCTTCACAGGCCCGAACACAAGCACCGCAAAGAATACACTTGTTCAAGTCGCGGCTGATGAACGGGTTGCTCTCATCTATGGCATAACAGTACTTCTCTCCCTTGAACGGAGTTTCCTTGACGCCATAGCGGTATGCGTAATCAGCCAGTTTGCATGCACCCGCCTTTTCGCAGGTCATGCATTCAAAGGGATGATTGGCGAGCAGGAGTTCCAATATGGTCTTCCTCGCTTCGACAACAGCCGGCGATTCGGTATTAACGACCATGCCGGGCATTATCGGCGTTACGCACGATGCCGGCAGCAGCCGGTTCCCTTCCACTTCGACCACACACATGCGGCACGATCCCATCAGACTGAGATCCGGGTCGTAACACAACCTGGGTATATCGATCCCCACTGATTCTGCAGCCTTCAGTATCGTGGTCCCTGCCGGGGCTTCAACCTCCCTTCCATCGATGATGAGTTTCACTAGTTCCACTACCATCACTCCTTTCTAAATTCACCTATACCGGTTAGAAATGAAAAAAACCCCCAGCCCAAGGCTGGGGGTAAATGTCTGAGAAGCACAGTTCTCCTACACACTCCAGGGTAAGTTCAGACGCAAATCGACACTCACCCCAAATTCCTTTCCAACCACGGGAGGCAAGTCTGTTTCCAGGCTTACCCAACGGCTTTGCGCCATAGCCTATGCCTTAGGCCACAAAGCTCGGAATTCTCAAGATATTCAATTTCTTTTCCGGTATAACATTTGGTTATCTACCCTTTTCGACGTCCTTCTTAAAAATCCTGCTATCCAGTTAATAAAACAAGTATTTTGACCGCAATTAACGGAATGAGGCTCCTCTCAGGATGAGGGAGCCTCTTTCTAATATCAGCAGCTTATTTGTTGTCACCGGATTCACATCTGCTGCGTTTCATTATCTCTTTGACAACGGTAACCATCTTGCTCTCCAGCAAAAACGGACAGCCTACCCTAGCCTCCCGAGGCAGATAGGTTCTCTCAATACTGATGATTTGTTCGCTGTTGACTTCGCAGACCGCAAATGGACCCTCAAATCTTTTTACTACCGCGTACATTAAATTCACCCCTCTCCGCTTGGATTTGTTATGAGTACTTGACGGGACTTTTGCCTTCCCCTTCTTCGTTCTAGCAAATCCTTGGCAAATGCTCCCCTTCCAACATGGCTAGAATGCGCTGTGCTCCTAACTCCGTCTGCAGCAATACCATTTGCGCCGGTTCCCGGCGAACTTCCCCGATGATGGCGGCGCCGTTTGCTTCGGGGAGCTGCCGCAGGTCCCTGATAATCTCTGCTGCCCGCCGGGGATCAGTGATTACTACCATCTTGCCCTCATTGGCCATGTACAATGGATCCAGACCCAACATATCGCAGGCTCCCTGGACCACCGGGGAAACCGGGATTTTAGATTCCTCCACCAGAATTCCATGGCCGGATTGTTGGGCCAGTTCATTTAATACGGTGGCCAGCCCTCCCCGGGTGGGATCACGCATACATCTGACATCTGCGCCGTATTTCTCCAAAACCCGGCCGATGACCCCCAGCGGAGCGCAGTCACTCAAAGCCGGGGTGGCGAACCGTAATCCCTCCCGTTGGGCCAGGACGGCAAGTCCATGGTCTCCTACCGGACCGGTAACCAGCACCGCGTCACCATCTTCAATGCGGCTGGGCCGGTAATCGATCCCGGAAGGAATCACTCCAATCCCGGTGGTGTTTATAAATAGTCCGTCGGCGCTGCCTCTTTCCACCACCTTGGTATCACCGGTAACCAGGCATATTCCCGTCTCGCGGGCGGTGCGGGCCATGGAATCCACAATTTTGCGCAGATCGGACAAGTACAGACCCTCTTCTATAATCATGGCGGTCGATAAGAACAGCGGTTTGGCTCCGCAGGCCACCAGGTCGTTGACGGTGCCGCAGACGGAAAGTTTACCTATATTTCCACCAGGGAAAAACAGCGGAGTTATCACAAAAGAGTCGGTAGTCATGGCCACCCGCCCAGGGGGCAAATCCAGCAGGGCCCCATCCAGCATCGCCGACAGATATGGATTGTCCCACGCTTTCTTAAATACTCCATCAATCAGTTGTTGACTCATCAATCCACCGCTGCCGTGAGCCATCAAGATCCTGTCTGTTTTCATTTACAATCTCCCTTTTTTCGGTGTATAGCGATAGTAGGCCGCGCAGGCCCCCTCCTGGGAAACCATACAGGGCCCGATCGGCTGCAAGGGCGTACAGCCCTTGCCAAACAGAGCGCACTCACGGGGAGTGATGAGGCCGCGCAGTACCTCGCCACAAGCGCAGCCCTTTATCGGAACGTCTTCAATGACCGGAACCTCGAACCTGATGCGGGCATCATAATCCTTGTATTTCGGCCTTATCTTAAGACCGCTCTGGGGAATAAGCCCCAATCCGCGCCAGCGGCAATCATCTGTCTCGAAAACATCTTGCAAAGTCTGTTGAGCCACCTTATTCCCTTCCGGCCTGACTACCCGGCGATACTGGATCTCTACCTGGGCCCGGTCCCGCCGTAGCTGGCGCAGCAACATGACGATGCCCTCCAGGATGTCTCTGGTCTCAAAGCCAGTCACCACCATGGGCTTGTGAGCCTTTTCCGCCAGTTGCCGGTATGGTTCGATCCCCGTAACTGCCACTACGTGACCGGGACAAATCAAACCATCCATCTGGATGTCCGGGTCGCCAAATATCACCTCCAGGGCTGGGGGAACCACCTTGTGTAATGACAAAACCGAGAAATTGGCCAATCCCATTTCTTTCGCCTGCTGAATAGTCGCCCCAACGGTGGGAGCGGTAGTTTCAAATCCAATCCCCAAGAAGACGACTTGCCGGTCCGGCATTTGCCCGGCGGCGGCCAATGCATCCAGAGGTGAATACACCACCCGGATGTCGGCGCCGCGGCTTCTCTCCTCCTGTAAACTGCTGTTGGTGCCCGGCACCCGCATCATATCCCCAAAGGTTAACAAGGTTATAGCGGGATTCTTCACCATCTCCAGGACCGCATCGATATCCCCCTGGGACGTGACACAAACCGGACAACCGGGTCCGGATAGCAATTTGACATGGGGGGGCACCAACTCCCGGACCCCGCTCCTGGCTATGGCCATGGTATGGGTGCCGCAGACCTCCATCAAGGCCAGCTGCTTGGTCTCACCCTTGATTTCCGTCAATAGTTTTTGCAGGTAACCCTGGTCATCTGTCATACCAGCCCATTTCCTCCATATATGAGATTGTCTCGGCGGCGACGTCGGCATCTATTATTTCCATGGCAAACCCGGCATGGACCAGGACATACTCTCCCAGCTGCACCTCAGGGGTTAACCTGATGCTTATATCCATCTGGTTGCCGTTGACGTCAACGGTGGCCACATAGTTGTCGGCTATTTGCGTAATTTTTCCCGGAACACCCAAACACATCAGACCTGCACCTCACTCGCTATTATCGCCTGTCCCAGCGCAATACCCCCATCACCGGGAGGTACCAGCTGGTGTTGGTATACTTCAAAATCCAAAGCCAGTAGTTTCAGGGTCAATTCCGATAATATGATCTGGTTGTGAAAAACCCCTCCACTCAGGACTACCTTGTTCAAACCACTGTCGTTGCGGGCTTCAATCAGAGCCGCAGCAAAAAGATCGACCATGGTCAGGTGAAATTTGCGGGAAATCGTGCTTTTCAGCACTCCCTTTCCCATATCCTCCAGCAATTCTTCCCACATCGGCATCGGGTCCATGATCCATGTACCATTTTCCTGGTACAGCGTGTAACCATACCGGTTCTGGCCATGCCGGTCCGCTATCGCTTCCAGTTCCATAGCCGCCTGTCCTTCATAATTGTTGACCGAACAAACCCCCAGAACAGCAGCGGCGGCATCAAAAATCCGGCCGCACGAAGAAGTCTGGATTTCGGGCACTCCCCTGCTCCACCGGCTGCGAAGGAAATCTATTTCCATGTCCGGCAGATCCGGGAGGAGTCGTTGGGATGCCTCAGCTCCGGCTTCCCCAAGGGATTCCAGCAGATAAATGAGTGCCATCCGGTACGGTTTGCGGGCACTCAAATCCCCACCTGGAAGGGGTACGTACTTGAGATGGGCCAAGCGGCTAAACTGGCGGTAATCACCCTTGAGCAATTCACAGCCCCATACGCATTCATCCAAACCCCAACCGGTTCCATCGCAGATAAGACCCAGTACTTCTTCGTCCAGCCCATTTTCAGCCATGACCGCTGCCATGTGGGCATAATGGTGCTGCACCGCCACTCGCGGCACTTGCTTCTGCTCCCTGGCCCAGCGGGTGGTCTGGTAATCGGGATGCAGGTCATGAGCTATCAGCCGGGGACTGACCGCCAGCATTCGCTGGAACCTTTCTATACCTTCCTGAAACTTGACATAGTTATGATAATGGTTCAGGTCACCCCAGTGCTGGCTCAGGTAGGCTTCCCCCCGTCGGGTCAGGCAAAAGGTACTCTTCATTTCTCCCCCTAAAGCTAAAACCCCATGGGTTGGTACCGGCATGCTTATGCCTCCGGGGACCAAACCTCGGGCCCGGCGTATCAGTTGCGGGGTACCCAAGGGAGTCACCTGCAGCACCGAATCGTCGCAGGGATTATAAATATCCCGATTATGAAGCAGAAAGTAGTCGGCCACATCGCC
>ENA-UOUL01005468-UOUL01005468.1-bioreactor-metagenome-genome-assembly--contig:-NODE-5468-length-11002-cov-2.420778_pt1 | contig 11002 bp, 10 predicted proteins | sample MGYA00249838_ERZ747220 | MGnify/ENA primary metagenome ERZ747220 (study PRJEB28778, sample SAMN05720191) | bioreactor metagenome | isolation source: Anaerobic biogas reactor | place: USA:Washington...
GCGCGGGAGGGCCTGGAGGTCGAAGACGCGCAGGCCGTCACCAGCCGCGATTACGCCGCGCTCGAGGACGGCGACCCGGTGAAGGTGACCTACCTGCTCGACGATCCAGACGTGTCGCGCATCGCGCAGGACGATCCGCTCGAGGAGGACCGCTACTGGATGACGGCGCTGCTGGTGGCGCTGGTGGCGCTGACGTTCATCGCATTGGGGATGGCCTTCCGGCGGCGCAAACGGAACGCCGCGCGCCTGATCAAAGGCCAGGTGGTTGCCTGTACCGGCATGCCAGATTCCGAGGGCGACTTCATGCTCAAGCTGCGCTACCGGTTCCATTCGCCGGAAGGCAACGTGATCGTGCGCCAGGCGACGCAGATTCGCAACGACCTGAAATCGACTCGTCTGCCGGAGCCGGGCACGCCGGTCGCCATCTATTACCGCAGCGACCGGTCCTACCGGATTTTGTAGCGATTGGCGGTTTCTCACCCAATCCGAGGGTCGTCTATGCACGTCCAAATCTATACCATGCAAACGCCCGACGAAGCTCGCGCGGTCGCCGGGCTTGGCGTTGATCACGTCGGGATCACCCCCTCAGCGCTGGGGCTGCCCGGCGAGGTCGACCTGACCACCGCCCGCGCCATCGCCGAGGCGGTGCGCGGGCTGGCGACGGTGGTCGCCCTGTCCGTCGACGAAGACCTGGACACGATCGAGGCCATGTCCCGCGCGGTCCAGCCGGACATCCTGCACCTGTGCGGCGAGTTCGGGGCGGTCGCGCCCCCGGCCATCCGCGATCTGCGCGAGCGCCTGCCGGGCGTGAAGATCATGCAGGCGATCCCGGTCGGCGGGCCAGAGTCGATCGCGGACGCCCTGGCCTATCAGGACGTGGCCGATTACCTGATCCTCGACACGAAAGATGCCGCCGTCACCGGCGTGGGGGCCAGCGGCCAGACTCACGACTGGTCGATCAGCCGCGCTATCGTCGAAGCCGTGCGCCTGCCGGTGATCCTGGCGGGCGGGCTGTCGCCGGAGAACGTCGCGGAGGCGATCCGCGCGGTGCGGCCCTGGGGCGTCGATTCGCTCACGCACACCAACGCGCCACTGCCCGGCGGCGGCTTCCGCAAGGACCTGGCGCGGGTGGACCGGTTTGTGCGCGCGGCGTGCGAGGCGGCGGGCGCATGACCGGGCGGCCCGTCATCGCCCTGGGCGATGCCAACGTCGACCTCGTGATCCGCCTGCCCGAGCGGGGAGCGAGCCGCGCCGATCTGGCTGGATCGGTGCCGCGCCTGTTCGGCGGTGGCTCGGTGGCCAACGTGGCCGTAGCGCTGGCCCGGCTGGATGTGCCGGTGAGCTTCGTGGGCATGATCGGCGACGACAGTTACGGGCGCTTCGTCCAGGCCGATCTGGGAGGCGAAGGCGTGGATACGTCCGGGCTGCGCGTGAGCCGCGAGGCCCTGACGCCGATGGTGATCGCCCTGATCGAGCCGTCCGGCGAGCGGATGATCGTCGTCTGGCCGCCCGAAGGCGGCGCGGACAAGCACCTCGCGCCAGATCACGTGAGCCGGGACGCGATCGCCGGGGCGGCATGGCTGCACACGTCCGGCATGATCATGCGCGATTCGCCGTCGCGCGAGGCGGCCCTGCACGCCATGCGGCTGGCGCGCGACGCCGGGGTGCCGGTGTCGCTCGATCTCAACCTGCGGCTGGAGCTGTGGGGCTGGAACGACAGCATCGCCGCGACGATAGCGCAGGCGATCGCCCTGGCGGATGTGGTGCTGGGCAGCGCGGACGAAGAGATCGCGCCGCTGGCCGGCGTCGAGCGGGTCGAGGAGGCGGCGCGGGCGCTGTCCGCGGGGCGGCGCGCAGTGGTGGCCCGTCTGGGCGAGCGGGGCGCGCTGGTGTGCGACCCCACCGGGAACCTGGCGCATGTCCCCGCCTTCCCGGTGACGGTGGTCGATACGCTCGGCGCGGGCGATGCCTTCAACGGGGGGTTCATCGCCGCCCGGCTGGCCGGCTGCGACCTGCCCGAGGCGGCTCGCTGGGGCAACGCCGTCGCCGCGCTGAAGATCGCCCGATCCGGCGCGCGCGGCACGCCAACCCGCGCGGAAGTCCTGCGGTTGTTGGGCGGCTGACCCACCTCTATTTGACGCTTTTTATACTCCTGTATGATGCTGTACTATAATACGGTGAGGTTCGTTCAATCCCACCATACAGGAGCTTGCACCGATGCAAAGATTCACGAGAACTGTGGCCCTGCTCGCCGTTGCGGTGGCGTTGGCCGCCGGGCTGCTGCCCTGGAGCGGCGCGGCACGTCCGGCCGAGGCCGGCGGATCGTGGTCCGCGTGGCTGTACAATCCGGAGACGGGCCGGCTGGTCCACGCCTTTCCGGATGGGGCCGCGCCGGTCGAGATGCCCTTCCCGCTGCCGCCGGACACGTCGCGCTATCCCAGCCTGAACCAGGTCGCGATCTCGCCGGATGGCGCGCTGCTGGCGATGTGCCTCTACAACGACAGCGACGAGTTCAGCGTGCGCGTCTACGACATCTATAACGAGGTGTACATCGCGGCCTATATCCCCGGCGGCCCGGTGATGGAGTGCGGCCTCAAGCCGCAGTCGTTCAGCGAGGACGGTAGCCAGGTCGCGGTGGGTATCTTCAACCACTATCCCGGCGACGGCGACCCGCGCCCGCAGTGGGAGCTGGTCGTGATGCAGATGCACACCAGCGCCATCCTGCACCGCATCGACTCGAGCTCGCCCGCCATCACGGCGCTGGGTGCGGATGTCGATGGCGCGGTCCCGTTCGTGCGGTCCTTCCAGATGGCGACGCCGTCCTTCCCCGGCGTGCTGGCTTTCATCCCGGTGCGCTGGGGGACCGAGGGCTTCCGTGAATATCCGAGCATAGTCTGGCAGCTCAGCGATGGCTCGGTATCGATCAACGGGCCCTATGGCAAGACGTCGCTCGGCCTGCTGCCCAACCCCAGCGAGGCGGTGTGGGTGGAGGAGGACGATGCTTTCCCCAAAGGCGAGCTGATGGGTCCCGGCTACCTGTTCAACATCGTGATGTATTCCAACAAGGCGGGCGACCGCTACCCGATCTATAGCGGCGCGGGCCAGATCCTGGGCGCGTCGGTCTTCATCGACAATGGGCGCCGGCTGGCCATCCGGACCTTCGATGGCATGAGCAGCGCCGAGCAGTGGTGGGTGCTGGCGCGGAGCGGGGAATACAGCGCGCTGCCCATCCCGGCCCGCGTGTACCAGGTGTGGGGCACGGTCGATGGCTATGCCTTTGTCGCGTCCAGCGGCGAGCCGGGCGTCACCCCAGAGCTGCGCTACCACCGCTTCACCGGCGGCCCGGCGCCCGAGCAGTACGTCGCCTGGAGCGGCACGCCCGGCGAATACTGGAGCATCATCTGGGCCAACCCGCTGGAAGGCGAGGCCGGTCTGCCGCCGTTCTCACCGCTGACCATCATCGGCCCGCCGCCGGTCATGACCGACACACCCGCGCCGGTGACGCCGCCGGGCGCTGTGCTGGCGCCGGGTGGGACGGCGCGCGTCCAGACCACCGCGGGCGACATGCTGCGCGTGCGTACCGGCCCAGGGCTGAGCTTCGCCATCGCCACGCAACTGACGAATGGCACGCTGGTCTCGGTGCTCGAAGGGCCGGTGAGCGCCGATGGCCTGAGTTGGTGGCGCATCGATGCGCCGGGGCGTGGCAGCGGTTGGGCCGTCGAGGGGGTGATGGACGGCGCCAGCTATCTGCAGACACTCGTTCCCCAATAGACCGGCACGGCTGAGGAAACAAAACGGGGGCGGTCCAGTCCGGATCGCCCCCGGTCGTGTCAGGCGGTGAGGTTACTTCTTCTTGCCGCCGTTGTTGCTCTTATCCTTGGTCTGGCCGGGAGGGCCGCCCAGCGGGTGATCGCTCGGGTTGCCATTGTTGCCGTTGTTCCCATTATTGCTTTTGTCTTTGACCTTTTCCTTGGTCTGGCCGGGAGGGCCGCCCAGCGGGTGACCGTTCGCGTTGCCGTTGTTGCTGGGCGCGCTGGCCGGAGCGACATCGACGATCGCGCCGTCACCCTCGCCGGTGTCGTCGTCATCGTCGATCACGTCGCCCTTCTTGACCTTCTTCTCCTTCTGCTGCGCGGAGATCACGCGGCCCGGCGCCAGACTGCTGGGGTGCACGTCGTAGGCTTTCTTGATCGCGCCCCAGCCCGCGCCGGCGGCACGCTCGTCGAGCACTGCCTGGGCGCTCAGGCCTTCGTTCTGATCGGCCAGCAGCAGCGCCGCCGCGATCTCGCCGAAGCCGTACCCCTGGCAATGCCAGGACATGATCGTCTCGTATTGGACGCCGAACTCAGTCGCCAGCGCCATGCCTACCGGGTGCGGATCGGCGCCCACGCAGACGTTGTCGCCGTCCTGGAAGTCCGTATCGCAGGCGTTGCCGATGCCATCACCGTCGGCGTCGCCCTGGTCGGGGTTGGCCACCAGCGGGCAGTTGTCCAGGCTGTCGACGAAGCCATCTTCGTCGGTGTCCATCAGGTCCCCATCGCAGAGGTCGCCGATGCCATCTTCATCCGCGTCTTCCTGGTCGGGGTTGGCGACCAAGGGGCAGTTGTCCAGGCTATCGACCACGCCGTCCTCGTCCGTGTCGAGCAAGTCCGGATCGCAGAGATCGCCGATCCCATCCTCATCCGTGTCCGCCTGGTCGGGGTTGGCGATCAGCGGGCAGTTGTCCAGGCTGTCGACGAAGCCATCTTCGTCGAAGTCGACCAGATCCGGATCGCAGTCATCGCCAATGCCGTCTTCATCCGTGTCGGTCTGGTCGGGATTGTAGACCAGCGGGCAGTTGTCCAGGCTGTCTTCCACGCCATCGCTGTCCTCGTCCGGGAAATCCGGGTCGCAGACGTTGCCCACGCCATCGCCGTCGCTGTCAGCCTGATCAGGATTGTAGATCAGGGGGCAGTTGTCGAGCGCGTTGACGATACCATCTTCATCGCTGTCGGTCGCATCCGGATCGCAGGCGTCGCCAATGCCATCGCCGTCGGTATCAGCCTGGTCCGGGTTGGCGACCTCGGGGCAGTTGTCCGCGTCGCCGACCAGGCCATCGCCATCCGGGTCTTCGTCGGTGACCAGGCTGACCGCCTGGATGGTGTCATCGGGGAGCAGGTAGCCGGTGATCGTCACCTCATCTCCCAGGCTCAGCGAGGCCGGGTTGAACACACCCGCCGGGTGAACCCAGACGCCGCTGACCAGGATGAGATCGGGCTGGAGCAGTTCAACCGTCCCGGTGATCTGAATCAGCGCCAGATCGTCACCATCCTGGGCCAGTGCCGTGCCGGACGGCATCAGGCCGAACGCCACCAGAGCCGCCAGCAAGGCGAACAGAGACACAAGGGTGAGCTTTCTATACATCGCGGTATTCTCCTTTTACGCAAAGGCTTTGCATGCTATACCGCAAAACAGGCCGCAATATCCGCTAGTACTTTTGGGCCACGCGAAGATGCGGGCTGGATCACCCTCGTCAGCCACCCCGCGCCGGGACCAATTGCGGACTCCCGTTCGCGATCACGATCCAGTACGGCTTCCAGCCGATGCCGAACACGCCCAGGTAGATGTCTTTTTTGTAGGGCGTGATCTTGTATTCCTCGACCACCGACGCGATCTGGACCCACTTGGCGTTGACCTGAGCCAGCTCCTGCTCCATGCGGGCCTGCGTTTCGTCGAGCTGGGACTCCATCTCCGCGATGATCTGCTCGGTCTCCAGCAGGTCTTCCTGGGCGCGGCCCTTGTAGCGCCGCGAGCGGCTCACCCGCGACAGGGTGTACGTCGTGCGCCCGCGCAGCAGGCTGAGGATGGCTTCGCCCGTGGTGAACAACTCCTCGTTGCGCAGCTCGTCGAGCTGCTGCTGGTCGGCGGAAAGACTGCGCGCCGCCTGGCGGAGCCTGGTTTCCAGCTTGTCGAATTCCTTCTCGTAACGCGCCATGACTTTGTCGATCTCGGCGTCGCGCGCCTGGCGGGCCAGCGCCTGCGCCTGGATCAGAAAGTCGCGCTGGCTCATGCCGGGCTGGCTGTAGAGGTTGAGCTGTGGGTTGCTCAGCAGCGTCAGGCTGGCCGCTTTGTACAGGTAATCGACCAGCTCGCGCTGCAATTCGGCCATCCGCTTGGAGTCGGTCAGCCCGGGCGAGAGCGCCCCGAAGGCGGCTTCGCCCGCCGGCGTGTGGCTCAGGTCGCGCGGGTCGATCGGCGGCACCAGGAACTCATCCCAGTGGATCAGGCCCGCCTTGGCGACGAAGGGCACGTGGTACGGGTAGCGCCGGACCTCGGTCACGTTGGCCTTGCGGTCGCCATAGCGCACGTCGGCCTGCGCGATCAGGATCGGCTGGTAGGCCAGCAGCGGCTGCTCGGTGCCGCCGGCGGGCAGCCCGGTCTGCTGCGTCCACGCGAGCACCGCCTGATCGGCCGTCACCTCCACCGGCAGGAAATACTGCGCCATGCTGGATGGCAGTGGCTGCTGCGTCATGCTGAACCCTTCCGGCAGCCGGCTTTGAGGCTGGCTGGGACGCGCGGCCGGGAGGGCGCTGGCGCGGGTAGGCTCGGGCAGCGGCGCGCTGGCGGCGTGCGCCGCGTCGAAATCGGGCAGCGTGGACGGGGGTGGCGTGGCCTGCCGGTCGGGTAGCTCAGGCAGTGTGGCCGGCGGCGGTGTCGCGCCCGGCGGCACGGCTGGCTCGGCGACGCGCGTGCCGCTCGACCCGCCCTGTCCGTAAAGATCGGCGTAGGTAGGATAGTACGGGCGCTGGCGCTGGTCGGCCATCAGCGTCTTGATTTGCTGGCGCGTCAGCGGGCCGCGCAGGTAGCTCATGGCCCAGCGGGTGTGAATCGGGATCGCGCCGACGCTGTCGTGCACGTTGTGCATGATGAACACGCGCGGGTCGATGCTGCTGAGCAGCCGGTCGATGTCGGCAATGTTCACGTCGCCGTCGACGGTCTCCAGCGTTTCGAGTCCATTCAGCAGCCGGTTCTTGTCGTTCTCGGTTTGCAGCTTGCCGATGAACCACGTCCCGGCATTGGAAAGGCCCTTGTAGTCGATGTCGGTTGGGTTCTGGGTGGCGAGCACGAGCCCCAGGCCGAAGGCGCGCGCCTGCTTGAGCAGCCGCAGCATCGGGACTTTGCTGGGTGGATTGTACGGGTGGTGCGGGAAGAAACCGTATACCTCGTCGAAATACAGCAGCGCGCGCAGGCTGGTCGTGCCGCTGAGCGAGCGCATCCAGGCGAGCATATTCTCCAGCAGCAGGGTGACGATGAACATCCGCTCGGCATCGGTGAGGTGCGCGATATAGAAGATGCTGACGCGCGGCTTGCCTTCCGGCGTGTAGAGCAGGCTCTGAATGTCGAGCGGCTCGCCCTGGATCCAGCTCTGGAAGCTGGGCGAGGCGATGATGTGGTTCAGCTCCATCGCCAGGCTGAAGCGCTCTTTTTCGGGGAAGAAGGTGTCGATGTCGAACACGCCGAGCTTGCCGAACGGCGGTTTCTGTACCTGGAGGATCACGTCTTCGAGCGTCAGGTCCTGCCCGCGCCGCCAGGCGTGCTCGAAGATGTTGGCGATCAGCACGTGCTCGCGGTCTTTGACCGGCTCGACGTTCTTGCCGATCAGCGCCAGCAGCGCGGTGACAATCCCGCTGATTTGCTCGCGGTGGAACTCGTCGTCGCCCGGCTGCCAGCCCCCGTCCGGCGCGCCCATCGCGTCCACGATGCTGACCGGCAGGCCGGTGTCGGAGCCGGGCGTGTAGATGCTGAAATGAGCGTTTTGCTTGAAGGCGGCGATGCGCTCCGGGGAGATATCCCAGCTTGCCAGCCCATCGCGCCATTTCTGGGCGACTTTCACCGAGTAGTCGTCGACCTCCAGCCCGGCGCGGCGCGCATCGTCGATGTTGACCCACGGCGCGAAATCCTCGCCCTGCAAGTCGGGGAAAGTCAGCAGCAGATTGGTGATATCGCCCTTGGGATCGATGATCAGCACGGGCAGACGTTGCAGCAAGGCCTCTTCCAGGATGACCACGCCCAGGCCGGTCTTGCCAGAGCCGGTCATGCCCAGAATGACGGCGTGGGTGGTCAGGTGGCGCGGGTCGTACAGCACCGGTTGATCGGTAACCGCGCCGCTGTCCTGGTCGTACTCCCGACCCAAGTAGAGCTTCCCTTCCATAGCATCCGTCCCCATGGCAGCCTCCCAATGTGGGTTGATCCAATTCTACACGGAGGGGCTGAAGTTGCAACTGCGCGCGATGGAGATGCTTGCACATCCCGCGGACTTGTGGTACACTGTGATTGTACATGTATGTGCATAGAGGCATATACGCACATACGCGATTGTCAGTGCGTGTGGCTGTCTGATCAGGCCGGTGAGAGCGGGAACCGCGCCCGGCGGGCGAGGTTGTTCGGCGCGCATTTCGCCCTGGTGAGGGTGCCAACGATGAAAGTGGCTGTGGCGTCTATGGGAACGGTGCCGGAGGCCCTAGTCGGCGTTCGCTTCGGCATGTGCTCCCAGTTCCTGGTTTTCGATCTTGATACGATGGAGTACGTCGTCGTCAGCGTCCCATCGCAGGAGCGGCAGCGTGACCGGGTCAGTTTGGCCGCCATCCGTGCCGTGGCGGGGCAGAGTGTTGCGGCAGTCATCACAGGGCACATCAAAGACATCTGCCGCCAGACGCTGTTGGATTTGGGCATCGAGGTGGTTGACGGGGTCGAGGGCATGACCGTGTGTGAGGCCATCGAGCGCTACCGAGTCTCCGGGTTGGCCGAGCGTGAGACTCGCAAGGGGTTCATCACGCGCGTGGCGGTGGTGACCTCAGGTGAGGGGTTGGAGGCACGGTTGGAGGATCCGCTGGGAGTGTGCGCCTCGTTCGTCGTAGTGGACCCTGCCACAAAGGACTGCGAGGCGGTGCGGGTGGCGCGGCGTGCGACTGCCCGCGAGGTCAGCATGAGCGGCATTCGCGCCGTGGTCGAGAGCGGCGCGGGGGTGCTGATCACGCCCGCGATCCATCCTGAGTGCTGTCTGGCGTTGCAGGCGCTGGCGGTCAGCGTGTACCTGGCCTCGGTTGGGATCACCGTGCGCCAGGCGCTTGAGCGCTATGAGAGCGGTCAGTTACAGCAGGTTGAGTACGGCTTCTGAGAGCCGCCACCGGATAGGAGAGATGCGATGAAGATCGGTATCTTGGTTCTGGAAGGGCCGTATCAGCATGAAGCGGCTGACTCGGCCTATCACTTCGCGCAGGCGGCGCTGGCCCGCGGGCACGAGATCAGCGGCATCTTCCTGTACACAGACGGCGTCAACAACGCTAACGGCTACATCAAGCCGCCGGGGGAGCGCAACATCGCCACTCGGTTCAGCGGTCTGGCTGCTCAGGGGATCCCGGTTGTGGCCTGCACGGCTTGTGCGCGCTTCCGCGGCTTCCGTCCGGATATGGTCGCTGAGCACGTGCGCCTGGGCGGGCTGGGGGCGCTAGCCGACTACCTGAGACAGAGTGATCGCTTCGTGACATTCGGGGACTAGGAGGGTGACGTGGGCAACACTGTTGCTGTGTTGATGCGCAAAGCGCCCTACGGCTCGGTATACACCGCCGAAGGGTACCGCTCCATGATGGGCATCGGCGTTTTCGAGATGGACCTGAGCGTGGTGTTCGTGGACGACGGCGTGTATGCGCTGGTCAAGGACCAGAATCCCGCTGCGCTGGAACAGAAACCACTCGGCGACGGCTTTCCGATGCTGAAGGATTTCGGTGTGACGCGGTTCTACGTCCATCGGGGTTCCCTGGAAGAGCGCGGGCTGGCCCCTGAGAGCTTGGTGATGGATGTGGAGCTGCTGGATGATGCGGGCGTGGCTGCGGTGCTGGCATCCTCTGGAATCGTGCTGCCATTCTGATGGAAGGCGAGTAACCATGCTATACACGATCAACAAATCACCCTTGATGTTCAGCAACCTCCGCTCTGTGCTGCGGATCGCGCCAGCCGGCGAGCCGATCCTGCTCTACGAAGATGGCGTCTACGCCGCAGTGGCGGGCGCAGTGAGCGAGACGTTGACCAAGCAGGTGTTGGCGCAACACCCGGTCTACGCGCTGAAAGCCGACCTGGAGGCGCGCGGGCTGGCGGCGCTGGTGGATGGCGTCGAGGTCATTGACTACGACGGCTTCGTCGCGCTGGTCGAGCAGCACGATGTGGCGCCGTGGCTTTAGAATGAAGAGGGCTGCGCTACCGGCGCGCCCCGGCTATACGTTTGGACCGAGGAGGGAGGTCTATCATGGAGATCAAGGCGGATATGGTACAGAATTCGATTGGTCAGTTGTGCCCAATGCCGATTGCGTACATGGCCAAGTCCATGCGCAAGCTCAGCGTTGGGCAGGTGCTCGAGGTTCAGGCGGACGACGAGGGGGCGCACGCAGACATCCCCGCGTGGTGCGAGCAGACCGGCAACGAGTTCCTGGGCGAAGTGGCAGCGGATGGCTATGTCCGTTACTTCGTGAAGAAGACGGCAGAGTAGGGGGGCGATCCTATGACGGAAGACAACAATCGCGCCACGATCGCCGTCTTCAGCGGCGATATGGACAAGGTCTTTGCTGCACTGACCATTGCTACGGGTTGTGCGGCGGCAGGGATGGAAACCACGCTGTTCTTCACCTTCTGGGGCCTCAATGTTCTTAGGAAGGACAAGCCCGTCAAGGCCAAGAGTCTGCTGGGCAAGATGATGAGCGTGATGAATCGCGGCGGCATCCGGCGGCTGAACCCCTCGCGCTTCAGCTTTGGGGGCATCGGGCGTGTGCTGTTCAGCAAGATGATGCGGGATAAGCGCGTGGACTCGTTGGAGGAGCTACTCCAAACCGCGGTGGATCTGGATGTCCATCTGTTGGCGTGCAAGACAAGCCTGGATGTGCTGGAGATCACGCGCGACGACCTGATCCCAGAGGTTGAGGACATTGTGGGCGTTGCGACCTTCGTCCGGGATGCAGCTCGCTCGAAGATT
>ENA-UOUL01005470-UOUL01005470.1-bioreactor-metagenome-genome-assembly--contig:-NODE-5470-length-10992-cov-3.163628_pt1 | contig 10992 bp, 9 predicted proteins | sample MGYA00249838_ERZ747220 | MGnify/ENA primary metagenome ERZ747220 (study PRJEB28778, sample SAMN05720191) | bioreactor metagenome | isolation source: Anaerobic biogas reactor | place: USA:Washington...
CAAGCCTGGACTTGATCAGAGGTTGCTTTTTGGGGTGAGGATGTGGCATAGTCCGGGTGATCGGCTGGGCGGAGGCTCGGGATGGGTGCTCTGGCCGGGTCGGTATTCCCCTAATCCCTGTATTGTAGAATCATGAAAGTATTACCTGCTATGGTGGCGATGATGTTGCTGGGTTCATCTGTTCCTTTTCTGTCGGCTTCGGAGGCCTCCGTTGCGCCTGTGTGTATCATGGGGCGCACCTGGACGGCTCCGGACGGGCTGATCCACATGGGATTTCCCGGTAGCGTGATCGAGGTGGGCTTCACCGGCACGAAGTCGATCAAGATCATCGCGGGTTGTCCGGAGCAGGACAAGGAGGCGCATTTCAATGTCACCCTGGATACGATTCCTTTAGAGCGTCTGGAGGTCAAGGGACCGGTGCGTGAGTATGTGATCTCCGACACGCTGGATAAGGATGAGTTCTACAGGATCCGATTGGTGCGCCGGACAGAGGCCTGGCAAGGAGTCGCTCGCTTTGGTGGATTTGTGGTGGATGAGGGCACGGAGTGGCTGGACTGCAAAGAACTTCCGGAACGCCGCTTGATGTTCATCGGGGATTCGATCACGGGTGGGGACAAAAATGAATACATCCCGCCATTTTCGCATTTCGGAAACCACACCCACAACGCGGAGATGGCATTCGGGTGGGAGCTCGGCCGTCGGCTGGAGGCACAGGTGCATCTGGTGAGCTATGGCGGAAAGGGTATCGTCCGGGATTGGTCGGGAAACACCGAGGAGGTGAAGGCAGCGGAGTTTTTTGAACGTGCGGTTCCCGATACGGCGGAAGCGGTATGGGATCATGCGCTGTATCAGCCCGATGCGGTGGTGATCTGCCTGGGTACCAATGATTTTACGCCCGGGGTGTTGGATGTCGAAGCTTACGCTGCTCCCTATATCCGTTTCGTGGAACGAATTCTGGAGGTGCATCCCGACGCGCGGGTGGTGGTATGCAGTAGCCCGATGCACAATCCGGAGGACGCCGGATGGGGCGGACCTCGCGCAAAGGCACTAGAAGCGAGTCTGGATGCTGTGGTTGCGTATTTCAGCGAGGTGCGTCCGGATCGGGTGCGGAAGGTCAAGCTGGGATACCGGCCGGGATCTCCGTTCGATTCCCATCCGATCGCGCCCCAGCATCAGGAGATCGCGGATGAACTCGAGCCTGTGCTGCGGGATTGGCTGGGTTGGTGAGCGTGGTCTCCCGGGGAACCGGAACGGACGAATAGTTGAGCGTAAAGCGTTACCACGAAATACGCGAACTCCACGAAAAGGGAAATGAACCTTCGATCATGATTGATTCGCGATGATGGAAAAAATGCATTTCACACCCGCTTGATCCGACTGCGTCGGGTCTGCACTCAAGACCCAAAGTTGGATGAGAATCATATTAGGCGGCGTGGACATCGTTGACGAAGGACGGCATCCCGCGAATGATAAACGGATTGGAGACGAAAGGAGGTCCCGGCAGCTGTTCGACGTGTTTATGAAATACGATTTCGTCGACATGTCGGAGGCATATGTCGATTGGATCGACATGTGCGATAATTGCTCCGGCTTTTTGGACAGGATTAACACGACTCACAGGATTGGAGGCGGGTTTGTTTCGCGCAGAGGCGCGGAGCGCGGAGAGGAAGATGGTTAAGCACGAAATAAGTGAACTCCACGAAAACGGGGCGATTGAATGATCATCATTTGCTCAGGTGGGCTCATCGGAGCATGGGATGCGCTAGGATGTGAGGAGGGATTCGAGGAGGCTTTGGGGGAGTTTGCCTTTTTCATCACGGGGGATGGCTTCGAGACATTTCCATTGTTTTGGGAGCTTGAAGGCTTCGATGCGAAGACGCAGATCCGCGCAGATCGCCGCCTGATCAATCTCTCCGGAGCTTGAACGGGGAACCCACAGGGCCACGGCCTTTCGGCCCCATTCCGGGTCGGGAATCGATCCGATCCATGCATCGGCCACGCGGGGATCCTCGAGCAGTATCCTACGCACCTCGTCGGGATCAATTTTCTCACCTCCGCTGATGATGATGCGGTCGAGTCGTCCGATAACCCGTAGCCGTCCGTCCTCGCTGAAAAATCCTTCATCTCGCGTGGGGAACCAGTTGTCATGGTCGAGCTTGAGTGCCTCCAGCCCGTATCCGAGGCAAAGGGAGCGTGCCTTGAGCAGGATTTCCCCGCTTCGCTTGTGTCCGGGGTGCCGATGGTTGGGGCTGCCCTCGTTTGTGGGATGGATGGAGATCTCCGCATGCGGGAACACGGCGGCTCCTGATCTCTCATTCCAGTTTTGATCGACCTTGAAACCGGCGATCATGCCCGCTGTTTCGGTCATGCCATAGGTTGCCCACATGTTGGCTCCACAGGCGCTCGCTTCGCGGAGGGTTTCCATGGTGCAGGCCGCCCCACCGAGGTAGATTCTCGAAAAGAGCGGCAGGAGACTGCGTCCTTCCGGCGTGCGCAGAAGGCGTTGAAGGAGGGTGGGAACGAAGGACACCTGATAAGGGTGCGTCGCGAGGGTGCTGCGATCCTCTTCCGGGTCCCAGGCCGACGGGCTGCGGCTTATCCAGCGTCCACCACCCAGCCATGCGCGGATGAACTGCATCCACCCACTGGTGTGCCACAGCGGCAGCAGGCAATAGAAGGAGAAGGGAATGTGCCGGGCGTCGTGCGCATCCATCACGAAGAAGAACTGATGAGCTCCCTCCATCGCGGCGGAGAGGGTGTCGAGGTTGTGCCGTGCGAAGCGTATCGATCCTGTGCTTCCACCAGTCGGGATCATAATCTCCGGACCTTCCGGTCCATGATCCAGTTTTCGTTGGTGCGACGGCGTCAAGGGGCATTCTTCTCCCAGAACGAGGTCGGGTTGAACCTGTCCGGCAACTTGTCTCCAGCTTTCGGTCTTCCAGTTCGGATTGGAGATCCACAGGCGCTTATCGGCGAAGATGACCGCCAAACCATATCCCATCGCGTCTTCGGTCGAGCGGGTGCAAACGATCACGTCATGAAACCCCGGATCCTGCGAGAGGGTTGGCAGGGTGGTTTCAAGGAGGTGAACCGCCCGATGAAGGTCATTGGCGTGCAACCAGGCAAGGGTTTCCTCCTTTCCCGGATTCTGGAAACGGGTGTGCATGAAAGGATCAGTGCTGTTTAACACTACGCCAGAGTTTGTCGTATGGCAACCGGGTCCAACCGATCCGGTGGATGAAAGGTCCGGCGGTGTGCAGTTTCCATGGATCTGGAGCGAAAGCGTCAAGTGTGCCGAGTCCGGCGGGAATTACGGAGTCCTTTGCGTGGCGCAACACCGCCTCGAATCCGATCGCGGTTTCGAAGACAGAGGACACGATGCGCTTGTCCTGGGGAATGGAGGCCAGCTCCGCCAGAAAAGTATCGCCGAGAGCGGGCTTGATAACCCACAGGAATTGGTCGAGATCCATGGATTCCTTCTTGAGAATGCTCAGCCGCAGCGCGCCCAGGCTTTCGTCAAGTGCGATTGGAATCGGGTAGTCCTCAGCGAGTTCACGCATCTCGTCGATCATCATCCGGTCGAGAGGTTGCTCCAGGAATTCGACTGAATCGGGGTCGTTGCTCAGGACGTCCAGCCATTCCCTGGCATCCGATACCGAGAGGGATTCGTTCGCATCGAAGCGGATCCGGATGTTGTTGGCTCGGGCAGCGGAAAGCAGGGTTTCGGGAGGTATCGGGAACTGCTCCGGTCGCCTCGCGCGCAGTTTGATTTTGCAGGAGCGGTAGCCTAGCGTGGCCAGCCGGGAGATTTCAACTGCAGGATCGGCGGCGGATCCAGACAGGAGGGCGGCGCATGGAACCTTATCAATTGGCGGTTTTTTGGTTTCTAATGCTCGGGCAACTGCTGCTATCCTGGATTGTAACAGGGCTTCGGACAAGGCAAACCCGCAGCAGGGGAATCCTGTCAGGACAAGTTGGGTGATGTCGTCCGATGAGATGATTCCACAGAAGCTTCGCAATTGCTGCAGGGCGCCATCGAGGGATTCGCTTCCGAACGACTCCAGCGGTGCAACTTCCCCGTATCCGACCGAGCCGGAGGACGTATCGGTGAGCCGGACGATGATACCGGCCCGTTCGAGTGCCTGAGCCTGTCCGAGAGGGGTGGGCTCACTGAAGTGTCGGCTGTAGGGTCTGAAGTCGAGGTGGTATCGCATGAGCGGATAGACAGGTGTGGTGGAACGTCCGGATGAGAACCATTAGGATTCTTTTTCAATAGGAGCGAATATTTTCTGGCGTCCGATGGTTCGCTACTCATACTGGCGAAGGCAAATGAAACCATTTGCCGAACTTCCTTTGGACGAAGCCTTCCTTTTCGATGCGGATCGCTTGTTCAAGACCGCTGCTCCGTTTGCACTGACCTTTGATGATGTGTCATTGGCGACGCGGCACTCCGATGTTCTGCCGCGCGAAACCAAGGTCGCGACTGAGCTTGCTCCCGGGCTGTTTCTCAAGATTCCGATCATTTCGTCGGACATGGACACCGTTACGGGTTCGGAAATGGCGATCGCGATGTCCCTTTGCGGGGGGCTGGGTTTGATCCATTACAATTTCTCGGATGAGCGTCAGCTGGATGAAGTGCTTCGTGTGAAAACATTTTCACTCGAAGGCCGGGATACCAGTGGGTCTTCGCTCGATCCTCAGGGCAGGTTGCTTTGTGGGGTTGCGATTTCGGCCAAGCGCAGAGGTGATGGACAACTCGACCGGGATGCGATTTGCGCTCATACCCGCAAGCTGATCAAAGCCGGTGTAAACGCATTGGCGGTGTCCACTGCGCATGGATACACCGAGGGTGTGGGTGAGACTGTCCGGCTGCTTCGCGAAGCATTTCCGACCACTCCGATTATTGCTGGGAATGTGACTTCCGCGTCCGGGGTCGCGTTTTTGGCCGAGGCCGGGGCGAACATCATCAAAGTGGGTCAGGGGCCCGGATCCATCTGCACGACCCGGCAGGTTGCGGGGGTGGGGATCCCGCAGCTCACGGCGCTGTATCTCGCATCCCGTGCTGCCCGCGAGTGTGGGGTTACCCTTATTGCAGATGGCGGGATCACGAAATCGGGTGACATCGTGAAGGCGTTGACACTGGCCGATGCGGTGATTCTGGGTGGCTTGCTCGCCAGTGCCGAGGAAGCGCCCGGCAAAACCGTCGAATACAATGGCAAACTTTATAAGGAATACCGCGGGATGGGCAGTTTGGGCGCGATGAACGACGGATCCGCTGCCCGCTACGGTCATCAGCAAAGTGATGTGGGGAAGAAGGTGACTCCCGAAGGTATCGAAGCCATGAAGCCTTTGGCTGGAAAAGTGGCGGACATCCTCAAGGATCTGATCGGTGGATTGCAGTCCGGGATGGGGTATGTGGGGGCAGGAACCCTTGCGGATCTCAAAGAGCGTGCCCGCTACATCCGGGTGACAAACTCCGGTCAACGGGAGGCCGCTCCGCACGATGTGGTGATTCTCGGACAGTAAAGGATCGCAGCTATGCATTTGGAACGGACTTCAGGTCGGTGTTACGGGACGGGCCTGAAGGCGCTAAGGTTGTCCACAGCTATTGGACTTTTCGGTCTATTGTCGGGCTGGACCCAGGCCGGGTTCGCTCTTGACTGGAAACCGGATCAGGTTCTGGTCGGATACGGCAGTTCGATACCCGGTTTTGGGGACACGACTGAACGGGTTCAGGCGGCTGATTTAGCCCTGCGTTGGGATGCCCTGCTGCGGAACTATGAGCCGGCGTCGCCGGGATCATGGAAGCCCGCCAGCCATCATTTGTGGATGGAGACGACCTTTCATGCGATGTTATCCGACACCGATACGGTGGACCGGAATGACTACGGTTTGTTCACCTTTGCGTTTCTGGGTGCATGGGTGTTTTCTCCGCTTGAGAATGGGATTGAACCCTATGTGTTTCTCGGAGGCGGTCCGGTCTACGTCGCGGCCGATGTTGAGGGAGTGGGTGCGGATGTGTGCGGCCACTATCAGGCGGGAGTGGGGCTGAAAGGTTTGAGGTGGCTGGATCGCACATTTGAGCTGGGCGTTCGTTACCACCATGTGTCGAACCTGGGCTTGGCGGATCCGAATGTCTCCATGAACGCGGTGCGGATATCCGTCGGATTTCCTCTTTGAGAATCGGTTCTTTCTTTAGTCATCAAGACAACAGTCAAACACAACCCGTTCACAATATGCTCAATTTGCTGACAACAAACACAAGATGGTGATTGAATAGAAGAACGGGTGAACGATTTGATCCACCCCTGGATTTGTTTCATTCATACCGGAGGGCGTCGACCGGATGCAGGCTGGCGGCTCTCCATGCCGGATAGAGGCCGAAACCGACTCCGATAACTGAGCACACCATAACGGCAATACCCGTCCACATCCATGGGAACAACATGGGCACCTTCATGAAATGGGCGACCACATTTCCGACGATCACGCCCATGGCAATGCCCAGGACGGCTCCGGTCTCTGAAAGCAAAACCGCTTCGAGCAGGAACTGAATAAGCACATCCCTTCGACGGGCACCGATTGACTTGCGCACCCCGATCTCACGGGTGCGCTCAGTCACGCTCACGAGCATGATGTTCATGATCCCGATTCCGGAACACACCAGCGCGATCGCGCTGATCAACAATCCACCGGTTCCCACGATTGCTGCGATTTTTCCAAACGCCTCCTGTAACGAATCATTGGAGGTGATTTCAAAATCGTTCGTATCCTCAGGCTCCAACCCCCTGGCCAATCGGAACCGGCCAATCGCGAGGTCCTGAGTCGGCATCATGCTCACCGCCGAAGGGGCCTGCACCGCCATTTGCATGCTGCGCCAACCGCCCCAGTAGTTCGCCACAAATCGGGAAACCGGAACCAGCACAATGTTGTCCATGCTCTGCCCGAAGATTTCTCCACGCTCCGCCAAAGTCCCGACCACAGTGTAGCGATGGCCACTCATCAGGATCGTTTGTCCAACTGGATCCTGGTTGGGAAACAACTCGGATTGAACCTCCTTACCGATCACGGCGACGTATCGGGCAAACTCAACATCCGAGTCGGTAACGTTACGCCCCGCATCGAGATCATACTTGTTGGTCATGAGGAAGTGTTCGTTGGTTCCAACCAACGTGATCCGCGGCTGAGTCTGCCGATCCGAATAGCGCGCGCGCTGCCCCCCGTGATAGGCCAACAAGGATACCGGCACACCTTCTTCGTCCATCATGTCCTTGAACGCATAGGCCTGAGACGGAGTAATCCGGGGACGACGGCGCCAACTGTCTTCCCCACCCGAGAACTGGATGGCCGGCTCGCGGGTGATGTTGAAAACATTCGCCCCAAGGAAACTGAGGCCTGAATCAATGCTCTGGCGCATCGCGCTGAGGGCAGTCATCACACCGACCACCGAAAACACCCCAATCGCCACTCCGAGAATGGTAAGGCTCGAGCGGAGCTTATTACTCCCAACCGCTCCAAGCGACAACCTCACAATATCCATTCCACGGATCGTCCGCCGCGGCTTCTGCTGTTCAGATTCCCTACTCATGACGTAATGCCTCCGCCGGATCCAATCTGGCCGCCTGGAAGGCGGGTGCGAAACCCGAAACCAACCCGGTCCCAACCGCGATCAACACCGCCAAAACGATTAACTCCATCGACATCATCAGAGGAAAATGCGGGGCAACCATCGTCACCAAACTCTTGATCCCCCATGAACATCCCAACCCGACCAAGCCCCCGAGCAGGCAGATCATGCAGGATTCCACCAGAAACTGCAGCAGGATCGCCCGACGCCTGGCTCCCAGCGCCCGACGCGTCCCGATTTCACGGGTGCGCTCCTTCACACTCACAAACGTGATGTTCATGATGCCAATCGCTCCCACAAACAAGGCCAGGCCAGTCACAAAAAAACCGGCAACCGCTATCCCCATCTTCACCGGACCCAACTGTTTTTCGATCATGTCCGACTGATTGACTTCAAAATCCTCCGCTTCACCAGGCTCAAGCCCCCGGACCCGCCGCATAGCGCCGATGATCTCGTCGCGGGCCTCCGCAATGGTCGCATCCGGGTGCTTCTTCACCCGGATCGTAGTGGTGTCCCACCATCGGTTTACAAAAAACTTCCGAAGGGAAAGCAGGGGAATCACTCCATTTGAATCAAAGCTCTGAAGGCCCAGGAAACTGCCTTGACGGGCAAACACTCCAACCACCCTGAACCGAATATTCTTCACCCTCACATCCTTGCCCACCGCCTGCTCGACGCCCTCCGGAAAAAGTGTGTTCGCCACATCGTAACCGAGAACGATCACGTTCCGCCCGGCTAATGCCTCATTGTCGGTGAAAAACCTGCCGTAATCAATATTCCCCGTATTGATCATGGTGAAATCCGAATTGGTGCCGATCACCTCCACGCCTCCGATGTTGCGCTGGTCCCGGTCAATCCGTTGACGACTCCCAACCGTAGGAACCGCGATCAGCAGCTTCGAATCCGAGGTTCCTGCGATGATCTGATTCAGGTCATCTGCGTAGCTCGACTTCATATTCGGCCGGTTCCGGTAAATCATCCATTCATCTCCGACATCCTTCCATGGAAACTTCTCCACGTAGAAGACGTCGTTTCCCAACATCGAAAGACTGTCCCTGAATCCGATGTCGATCCCCTTGATCGCCGTCCCCATAAGGGTAACCGCCACAATCCCGATGATCACCCCAAGGGCAGTGAGCAAGGAACGCATCCGGTGCACATTGACCTGCTCCAGCGCGATGCGGATGGCCTCCGCCAATTCATACCATGACCTTCTCATTTGTGACCTGTCGGCGAATCACTTTCGATACGGCCATCCCTCAAGCGCACACAGCGCCGGGCATGCTTTGCGATATCATCTTCGTGCGTGACCACGATGAGGGTGTTTCCCTGACGGTAAAGCTCCTCAAAAAGGGCCATGATCTCCTCACCCGTCCGGGAATCGAGGTTTCCCGTTGGCTCATCCGCGAGAATGATAGATGGACGGTTAACCAAAGCGCGTGCGATCGCGACCCGCTGGCGTTGTCCTCCGGAAAGCTCGTTCGGCCGATGGCGCAACCGGTCCGCCAACCCAACCTTTGTCAGGGCCTCCTCGGCCCGCTGCAACCGGGTGTGGCTGTCCATTCCGGCATACACCAAAGGAAGCTCAACGTTTCGCAGAATGGTCGCCCTGGGCAACAGGTTGAAGCTCTGGAACACAAATCCGATGCGCCGGTTGCGGATGTCCGCCAGTTCGTTGTCGCTCATATCCGCGACATCCTCGCCACCGAAATGATAGTGACCCTCCGTCGGCGTATCAAGGCACCCCAATAGGTTCATCAAGGTCGATTTTCCGCTTCCCGATGGGCCCATCACCGCGACATAATCGTTCGGAAAGATCCGAAGATCGACTCCGTCCAGTGCACGCACCGTCGTCTCACCGAGATCATAAATCTTACGCACCCCGATGATCTCAATCACCGGAACGCGATTCTGTGATATTCCCTGACTCATCGCCACCTCAGCGCTTTCCTTTTGGACCAGACTTGCCGTTTTTATCCGAACCGTTCTCCTTTACACGCACCAAGCTCTCATGCTTGAGCTCACGGGTCAGGACTCCGTAGTTCCCAGTCACAATCGTCTGACCTTCTTCGAGTCCGGATACGACCTGGAAGTTGCGGTTATCCGCGATCCCGGTCTCAACCGGGGTCAAGATAGCCTTTCCATCGCGGATCACAAAAACCACCTTCTGCATGCTGTCGCGTGCGTTTTCCTTGCGCTTGTCCGATGAACCATTCCCAGAGTCCGTATCCTTGGACTCATCCGAGTTGCCTGCATCTGAATCATCCTCATCTTTTTCAGACTTCAGCTTGAGCTGCTCCCGCACCTCGGTCTTCTGCCGAACCGTCACGCTTTGCAGAGGAACCAGGACCACATCCTTCTCGCTCTTGGTCCGGATATCGGCAGTCGCTGTCATACCCGGACGAAAACGGTTGTCCGCCTTGTCAAACCGCACCCTTACCTGAAAGGTCGTCAACTGTTCCTGTGAACCCATGTTTGCGGTGTTTGCCGAATTCGCGATCTCCGAGACCACACCCGCAAACTTCTCGTTCGGAAGCGAATCAATCTCGATGTCCGCCTGATCCCCAACCTTCACATTGATGATGTCCGTCTCGGCGACATCGACCCTCACCTCCATCGCGCTCAGGTTTGCAAGCCGCAAGATCTCGGTGCCCGCAAACTGACCTGTCCCCACCACGCGATCTCCGGTCTCCGCATTGAGAATCGTCACCGTTCCATCAATCGGAGCATAAGTGGACGCCTTTCCGAGAGCATCCATGGCTTCCTTCAGTTGCATCTCCTGCCGCGCAATCTGAAAAACCGATGCTTCGTGGGCAGCTCTGGCAACCTCCATGTTCGTCCGAGCCTGGTCCAGCTCATCGTCTGTCACAAAGCCCTTTTCAGCCAGGCTTTCAACCCGCTTCAGGTTCAAGCTCGCGAGCTCCATCTGCGCTTTGTTCTGGGCACTGTTCGCCTTTGTGGCACTCAATGCCGCTTCCTGCTGCTTCACCTGGGCCTCAAGCGTGTCGGTGTTCACCCGAAACAGAAGATCCCCTTTCTTGACCGTCTCACCATCGCGCACCGGAAGCTCGATGATCTCGCCCGACACCTCCGACGAAAGCTTCACCTCCACCTGCGGATGGACCTTCCCGGTAGCAGTGACCACGCTCGTGATGTCGCCCCGCTCCGACTTGCCCGAGGTCACCTCGATTCCCTTGGGGGCCGAACCGGCCTTGATCGCTCCAAAGGCAATGATTCCGCCCAACACGACCAAAATGATGATCACCCTTTTGAGCCACGATTTCTTCTTACGTTTCTTCATTTTGTTCAAATTTCCAGTTTCTCCTGCATCCAATACCCGTTTCACCCGGCATCCACAGCGCCAG
>ENA-UOUL01005472-UOUL01005472.1-bioreactor-metagenome-genome-assembly--contig:-NODE-5472-length-10983-cov-2.860535_pt1 | contig 10983 bp, 8 predicted proteins | sample MGYA00249838_ERZ747220 | MGnify/ENA primary metagenome ERZ747220 (study PRJEB28778, sample SAMN05720191) | bioreactor metagenome | isolation source: Anaerobic biogas reactor | place: USA:Washington...
GACCGTCACGATCACCGGCAACGACGTCCAGGACCCCGACGTCGAGTTCGCCGTGTACCTCGAGAACCCGTGGCGGATGGGCGTCTGGGCGGCAGCCGACGACGCCGCCATCATCACCCTGCTCGACGACGACGATCCGAGCTCACCCGACAACGCGCCCGACACGGTGCGCCAAGGCATCGCCGAGTGGCTCGCCGGGCTGCTCGACTGGCTGGCCGGTCTGCGGCTCCCGGAGATCCCGTGGCCGGACGTCCCGGACGTGCCGCCGTTCGAACTGCCGGCTCTCCCGGACGTCGACGACGTGTTCGACCTCGACGAGCTGTTCGACCAGTTACCCGAGGTCGGCTTCGACGACGACGCCGACGACCTCGACGACGCGATCGACGACTTCGAGGCAGCCGGATGCACGGTGGACTTCGTGGTCGGGGGCATCGGCGGGCACCCCGACGCGGCGTCACCCGGTGACGTGCTCCAGGTCCGCTGCACGCGCTCGCTCCCGGTCACGCCGGGCGTCTATGTCGTCGACGGACTGCAGGGCCTGCCCGAGTCGTTCCACGACCTGGTCGCCGCCGCCGGGCTGACGTTGTCGACGGAGGTCGACTGGGATCTCGGGACGCTCGATCTCGTCGTCGTCGCCGGCGTCGACGCGGACGGGCTGTACCTCCTCGGTGAGACCGGCATCCGCGCCACAGGGCTAGAGGGTCAGGGGGTCGTCACCGGCGACGGCACGGTGCTCGGCCTCGGCGACGTCGCGATCGACGGTGACGCCGATGCGAACCTCGACGTGCGCGTGTCGCTGCACGCCGACGACACCCGGCGTGTCCGCAGCGACGAGCTCGGCGCGATCGTCCCCGGCGAGCTCGTGACGTCGATCGACGGCGGGATCACGGTCGACCTGTCGGCGATTGCTTTGGGCGCGGGAGCGTTCTCGCTCTCGACAGTGGCGTATATCTTCCGGGTCAAATCGTTCGAGCGCATCGCGCGGATGGCGGTCTTCGTCGGGTTCGTGGGCTATACCTCGGCCATGCTCGCGCTGCTGATGGATATCGGGCGGCCCGACCGCTTCTGGCACCCGGTCATCTACTGGAACATCCACTCGGTGCTGTGGGAAATCACCATGTGCGTGATTTTCTACTCGATGGTGCTCGTCTTCGAGCTGGCGCCCGCCGTGCTGGAGAGCGATTTCGTCGCCAGCCGGTTCAAGCGCGGCCCCCGGCTGGGCCACTTCCTGCACCAGTTCACGCCGGTCGTGTCGATTGTCGGCCTCGGCCTGTCGCTGCTACACCAGTCCTCGCTCGGCGCGACTTACGGCGTGCTGGTGGCGCGCCCGGTGTGGTTCAAGCCGTCGCTGCCGGTGATGTTCATTCTGTCCGCTGTAGCGGCTGGCTCGATCGTCACGCTGGCGCTCACGGTGTTCTATGAGAACATGGTCCGCCAGCGCCAGCTCGAAACCCGCCTGCGCAACGCCGTCGCCATGTTCGGCGGCCTGCTGATGATGGGCTACCTGTACCTCAAGCTGTGGGACTTCCTGGCGACGGCTTACTACAGCCACGTGCCGGAACGGGTGCAGGCCAACAACCTGCTCGAAACGGCAACACCCTACGGCCTCACCTTCTGGTGGATCGAGATTGTGGTGGGCGCGTTGATCCCGGCGATGATCATGCTGACGCCGCGCCTGCGCCGCCAGGATGTCTGGGTGGTGGTGGCCGGCCTGCTGGCGGTGGTGGGTATCATCGTCAATCGCTGGAACGTCACCCTGTCTGGACTGGTGGTGCCGATGGACTGGTCGCCCGGCGCGGCGGAGCTGTTCCCGGTGCGCGAATACGTGCCCGCGCTGTCCGAATGGGGCGTGGCGATTGGCGTGCTGGGCTATGCGCTGATCATGTTGACGTTGGGGCTGAAATTCCTGCCCCTGTTCCCGAAGAGTCACGAGAAGGACCATCACTAGGCCGCTGGTATGCACCAATCTCAAGAGCGATCTTCGCTCCGTTCAGTCGGGCGACCAGGGGGGCGGTCGCCCGACTTTTTTGCACCGAGTTGGTATAATTGACACATGACCTCACTCAGCGATTTACCGAGCATCGACACCCTGCTGCGAGCCAGCGCCGGGCTTGAGACGCAGTACGGGCACGCGGGGACCGTGCGCGCCCTGCGCGAGGCCGTCGAGAGGGCGCGCCAGACGGTGCTCGCCGGTGGCCCGATCCCCGATTCCGCCAGCCTGATCGAGCAGGCCGCCGCGGCGCTAGCCCGCGACGCCCAACCGACGCTGCGCCCGGTGATCAACGCGACCGGCGTGATCGTACACACCAATCTGGGCCGCGCCCCGCTGTCGGCGGCGGCCCTCGACGCGATCCGCGCGGTGGGCGGCGGCTACAGCACGCTGGAATACGACCTGGAGCCGGGCCAGCGCGGCAAGCGCGATCGCCACATCGAGCGCATCCTGCGCGACGTGACGGGCGCCGAGGCGGGCATGGTCGTCAACAACAACGCGGCGGGCGTACTGCTGGCGCTGACGGCGCTGGCTGCCGGCCGCGAGGCCATCATCAGCCGCGGGCAACTGGTCGAGATCGGCGGGTCGTTTCGCGTGCCCGACGTGATGCAGCAGTCCGGCGCGCGCATGGTCGAGGTCGGGACCACCAACCGCACCCATCTGGGCGACTACGCCGCCGCCATCACCGCCGACTGTGCGGCCATCGTACGCGCGCACGCCTCCAACTTCAAGGTGATCGGGTTCACCGAAACCGTCCCGCTGGCGGATCTGGCCGCTCTGGCCCACGAGCGCGGCCTGTGGCTGCTGGACGATATCGGCAGCGGGACGCTGATCGACACGACGCAGTTCGACCTGGCCCCCGAGCCGCTGGTGCAGGACAGCCTGGCCGCCGGCGCGGACCTGGTCATGTTCAGCGGCGACAAGCTGCTCGGTGGGCCCCAGGCGGGGATTATCGTCGGGCGGGCGGACCTGATCGACCGGCTCAAACGCCACCCGCTGGCGCGGGCCATCCGCGCCGACAAGCTGTGCCTGGCGGGGCTGTCGGCCACGCTGGAGCACTACCGGCGCGGCGAAGCGCTCGACCAGGTTCCAGTCTGGCGCATGATCGGCGCCTCGCCGGACGCGCTCCGCGCGCGGGCCGAAAGCTGGGCCGCCGAGGTGGGCGGGGACGTAATCCCGTCCGAGTCGACGGTCGGCGGCGGCAGCCTGCCCGGCGAAACGCTGCCCACCTGGGCGCTGTCGCCGCGCGTGGAGGGGCCCAACGCCGCGGCGGCGCGGCTGCGCGCTCACCAGCCCCCGGTCATCGCGCGCGTCGCCCAGGGTCGGCTGCTGCTCGATCCGCGCACCGTCCTACCGGAGCAAGACGCTGACCTGCTGGCCGCATTGAAAGAGTTGTGAGCATGCACGTCATTGGCACCGCCGGGCATGTCGATCACGGCAAGTCCACCCTGACTCAGGCGCTGACCGGAATCAATCCCGACCGGCTGGCCGAGGAGCAGGTCCGCGAGATGACGATCGACATCGGCTTCGCGTGGCTCGACCTGCCCACCGGCGAGCGCGTGGGGATCGTCGACGTGCCGGGCCACCGCGATTTCATCGAGAACATGCTGGCCGGGGTGGGCGGCATCGACGCGGCAGTGCTGGTCATCGCCGCCGACGAAGGCGTGATGCCCCAGACGCGCGAGCACCTGGCTATCCTCGACCTGCTGGCAATCCCGACCGGCCTGATCGCGCTGACCAAGATCGATCTGGTCGACGATCCGTCCTGGCTCGATCTGGTACAGCTCGACATCATGGAGACGGTGCAGGGGACCGTGCTGGACGGCAGGCCGATCGTCCCGGTGTCGGCGCGCACCGGCGCAGGGCTGGACGACCTGATCGCGGCCCTCGTCGCCATGCTGGCCGATCAGCCCGCCCGCCCGGACGATGGCCAGCCGCGTCTGCCCATCGACCGGGTATTCACCATCAGCGGCTTCGGTGTGGTCGTGACCGGGACGCTGCTGGGCGGCTCGCTGGAGGTCGGGCAGGAGGTCGAGATCCAGCCGTCGGGCGTGCGCGCGCGCATCCGCGGCCTGCAGTCGCACGAGGAGAACCTGGCGCTGGCCGGGCCGGGGCGGCGCGTGGCGGTCAACCTGCGCGGCGTGGAAAAGTCCGATCTGGCGCGCGGCGACGTGCTGGGCTTGCCGGGTGCTTGGCATCCAACCACGCTGGCCGATGCCTGGCTGCGCTACCTGCCCGGCGCGCACCAGACGCTGGCCCACAACGACGAGGTCAAAGTGTTCGTCGGCGCGGCAGAGGTGATGGGCCGCGTCCGCGTGCTGGACCGCGAGCTGGTGCTGCCCGGCGACGAGAGCTGGATCCAACTCCGGCTGGAGCGCCCGATCGTGGCGGCTCACGGCGACCGGTATATCCTGCGCCGCGCCTCGCCGCCAGAGACCATCGGCGGGGGCGTCATCCTCGACACCGCGCCGGGCCGCCGCTGGAAGCGCTTCAGGCCAGACGTGATCCAGCGACTCGAAACGCTGCTGGACGGCGACCCGGTGACGGCGACGCTGCTGGCCCTGGCGAGCATGCGCGGGCCGGTCCGCGCTGGGGTGCTCGACCTGACGCCGGAGGGGCGCGAAGGGGCGCTGGCGAGCGGCGATCTGCTGGCGCTGGGCGACTCCGGCTGGGTGATTCACGCGCAAAGCTGGGAGCGCCTGGTCGCCAAGACGATTCGCATCCTGTCCAACTTCCACGCCGCCGAGCCGCTGCGGGTGGGCCTGCCGCGCGACGCGCTGCGCGGGCGGCTGCGCCTGGAGCCGGACGCGTTCGAGGTCAGCCTGGCCGCGCTGGCGGCGGAGGGCCATGTGGTGATCGAGGATGGCGGCGTCCTGCACCTGCCTGTGCACGCCATCCGCTTCAGCGCCGCCCAGGAGGACGCGCTGCGCGCCCTGCGGCGCGACTTCGAGCGCGCGCCCCACACGCCGCCCACCGCGGGCCAGATCCGCGAGCAGGTGGGCGATGCCGTGCTGACCAGCCTGATCGAGCAGGGCGAGCTGGTGCGCATCAGCGACGACGTGGTGCTGGCGCCGGACGTGCTGCGCGAGTGGATCGACTTTGCGCGGGGGCGGCTGGAGGCGGGCGAGCCGCTGACGGTGGCCGTACTGCGCGATCACTTCCAGACCACGCGCCGCTATGCGTTGGACTTTCTCGAACGGCTGGACGCGCTGGGCATCACGCGGCGCAAGGGCGACGAGCGCGTGCTCGGCTCGGGCCGCTGGGACCGGCTGCTCAATTAGCCGGGGCGCGTTCCGGATGCGGGGCGAAAAGCCCACCACAGAGGTCACAGGGAACACAGAGATGTATATTTTGAGGGTCTCTCCAAATCCCTCTCTGTGATCTCCGTGTGCTCCGTGGTTCAAGACTCGCCCCAGATGTGAAACGCACTCGTTAGCCGGGGCGCGCTGGCCTGCGCTATAATGAGGGCGTGGGGGTGTATGAGTCCCGGTGGGCTTCCCGGTCTTCAAAACCGGCGGCGGGTCGCACAGCGCGGGCCGCGGTGGGTTCGACTCCCATACACTCCCGCCATCCTTCCCCGGTTGATTCAGCCTGCCTCACCCGTTGAGTCCGGCGATTGTCTGGAGCAGCGCGGCAGAACCCTATGACATGGCGCAGCGTAATAATCGGAGCAATTGGGCTGGGGACGGCGGCCCTCGTGATCGGGGCGCTGTGGCTCCCGGCGGAGTCGTCGCGCTCGGCCGGATCGGCCACCGCCACGGCGAGCACGCCGACCACGCCCGAGCGGCCTGCCCGCGCCACGGCCACGCCAGACCCCAACGCCACCCAGGCCGAGCCGGCGCTCGCCAGCACGCCAACGCTCTCGCCCACGCCGGCGACCGAGTGCGCCGCGCAGTTCCCCATCGACAGCGTCGAGGCCATCGAGCCGGGCCGCACGACCATCGCCCAGGTCGAAGCGTCGTTCGGCCAGGCCGATCATGTCGGCGGGCGGCCGCTTCAGTTCCGGTTCTACGAAGGTGACTGTGAGCTGCGGGTCATGGCAGGCGTCAACGAGGCGCTGGAGGTCGAACTGATCGATTACGGCACGCTCGGCTGGCTGCTGGAACGCTACGGCCCGCCCGACACCACCGCCGTCACGGAAGGCAATCTCACCCAGATTCTGCCGGATGTGACGGTGCTGCTCTACCCGGAGGAGGGCATCCTCGCTGAGTTGGAAGCCCTGCCGGAGGATCTCACCCGCGCGTCGCTGATCGACAGCCTGGTGTTCCGCCCGCCGTTCGAAATCGACGAGCAGCTCACCCGCCTGAACGCGCGCGCCGTCGACTGGCTGCCGCCCTTGCGCTGAGAATTCCCCTGCGCGGCGAATCCCAGTACAATAGGCTTGTTATCTTATGCTTTCGTTCATTGTGCGTTGTGGCAAACAGCCATCACTGCGGAGGCGCAGCATGGAAAATCTCAAAGAGATGGTCGACTATCTGTGGTTGACCGACGAGCTGCACTGGGATCTCGCCCTGTACTGGATTTTCCTGATCAACGTCGTGATGTTGTTCACCCTGCCGGACGGGTCCACACTGGGCACGTTCATCGCCATTGTGGTCATCATCGGGTCGGTGATCGACAAGGTGTTCGGCTTCGGCTTCATGCTCGATCCAGGACGCTATACGCCGGAGCATTATCACGCGAAGATCTTCATTGGCACCTATCTCATGCGAGCGGTGATGTTCGTCGGGCCGCTCTCAGTCGCGGGGTCCACAGATAGCCCGAAAGCCCGCTTCGTTGGGATCATAGCCGGGCTTTCGGGTGGGGTGTATTCATTCGCGCGGTGGTACTTTGACCAGCGCGACGTCAGCACGACCGATATCGGCGTCTACCTGCACTGGGACATGCTGGTCCAATCAGCCGGCATGACCCTGCTGCTGGCCCGTCTTGCCCTGGGCCGCCGCGTGCGACTCGGTTTCGTACACCGGAACGTTCCAGTGACGATAACGCGGGACCTTGCCGCGCACGATGTCGAAGTATAGGTCGCGGAGCTGGCGCACCACCGGGCCGATGGAGCCGGTGCCGATCTTGCGGTGATCGACCTCGGTGATGGCGACCACCTGGACACCCGTCCCGCAGAAGAACGCTTCGTCGGCGATGAACACTTCGGTCCGGTCGATCTCGCGCACCTGGACTTCGACATCCATCTCCTCGGCCAGCAGGTGGAGGACGGTCCGCCGGGTGATGCCCTCGAGGATGTTGGCGTAGATCGGCGGGGTGATCGCCACGCCGTCGCGGACCAGGAAGAAGTTTTCCGCGCTGCCTTCCGAGATATGCCCGTTCTGGTTGAGGACCAGCGCCTCGTCGAAGCCGGACAGCATGGCATCGGTCTTGATGAAGGCCGAGTTGGCATAGGCCCCGGTGATCTTGCCGCGCGCCGGGATCGAGTTGTCGTCGATGCGCCGCCAGGACGAGAACGTAGCGCGCGAGCCTTCCTCGTTTTCGATGTAGCTCCCGAACGGCTGCGCGAACATGGTGAAGTCTGCCTCCAGATCGTGCAGCCGGACGCCGATAACCTCCGACGACTTATAGATCAGCGGGCGGATGTAGACGTCCTGCCCGCGATAATTCTCCGTGCGCAGCAGGTCGAGGAGGATATCCAGCATCGACTCGGGTGTGTAGGGCAGGTCCATCATCAGCAGTTTGCCCGAATTCAACACACGCCGGAAGTGATCCAGCGGGCGGAAGATGAACAGGTTCTCTTCCTCGTCGTTCCAGTACGCACGGACCCCGCCAAACGCGCCCGTGCCATAGTTCAGGGCGTGGGTCCGCACGCTGACCTTCGCCTCGTCAATCGGTACGATCTTGCCTTGAAAATAAGCATATGACGGTCCCATTGAAAACTCCTGTTGGACTACGGGTATCGGATGGGCGTTCTCGACCTTCAGTATACGCGGAATGGTCCGTTTGATATACAAACCAACTAGGACCATCCCGCTGGATCGATGAATTCGAGCAGATCGGTGGGAGCCGGGTCCACCTCGCGATACAAGCCGCGCCGGTGTTCCGGCAGCAGCAGCGCGATCTGGAGCATCGCCTGCCGCGTCATCTCGCGCATCACCGCGCGCGGGATGCGCTCGCCCTCCCCGGCCCGGAAGCGGAACGCGCGCCCGACGCGCATGACGATATGCGGGCGGCGCAGGCGCCTGTAGGCGCCAGGAAACTCGCCGGTGCCGTCCAGCCCGACGGGGACGATGGCCGCGTTGGCTTTGGTGGCGACATAGGTCATGCCGTCTTTCGCTTCCGAGAGGGCCGGCTGCCGCGTGCCTTCCGGCGCGATTAACACGGGACGGTTTTGCCCCAGCAGCTCGATCGTGCTCGCCAGCGCCTGCCGGTCGACCTCGCCGCGCCGCACCGGGTACACGCCCCAGGTGCGCGCCAGGAACGCGAGCAGCGGGTTGCGGTAGTTCTCGATCTTCGACATGGGCACCACGTCCCGCGCGGTGACGGCGCTGGTGACCACGAACGGATCGAGGGCCGCGATATGGTTCATGATCAGCAGGGTTGGCCCGCCAGGCGGGATGTTCTCCAGTCCGGCGACGTCCACCTTGAGCAGCAGGCCGAACGCCAGCGGGCGCATCAGATAATCGCGCAGGATGCGCCGGCGCTGGTTGTAGCGATCCTGGTTCAGCACGACGTCGTAAACATGCGGGCTGGGCGTGGTTGTGCGTGTGCTCATGCGGGCTCACCTGTCTTCAAGCGGCGGACTTCTTTGGCGGAAAGCTCGCGCCACTGGCCGGGGCGCAGATGGCCGATCTCCAGCCAGGCGATCTTGGTCCGGATCAGGCGTTTGGCCGGGTGCCCGAGCAACTCGGCCACCCGGCGGATCTGGCGCTTGCGCCCCTCGCGCATCACGATGTGGAGCCAGGTGCCGTCTTCGTCCTGCGACAGAACGCGGACCTTGGCCGGGGCGGTTGTCTTGTCATCCAGCAGCACGCCGTTGCGCCACTGCTCGAGTGTTTGGAGCGATGGCTCGCCTTCCACCAGCACGTGATACGTCTTGGTGTGCTCGTAACGCGGGTGCATCAGGCGGTTGGCAAGCTCGCCATCGTTGGTCAGGATGATCAAGCCCTCGCTGTCGGCATCCAGCCGGCCCACACTGAACAGGTGCCCCTTGTGCGGCACCAGCTCGCGCACGATCGGGCGATCCTGGTTGGGAAAGCGCCGGTTGCTGCTGATCACGCCGCGCGGCTTGTAGAGCAGGTAATAGACCATCTTCGGCTCGGCTTCCAGCCGTTGCCCGTCCACCATCACCACGTCGTGCGCCGGATCGGCCTTGTCGCCCAGGTGAGCCACCTGGCCATTGACCGTGACGCGCCCTTCCTCGATCAGGCGCTCGGCGGCGCGGCGGGAGGCGATCCCTGCCTGGGAGATGAGTTTCTGGAGGCGCTCGGCCACGTCACGCCTCCCCTGCATAGCGTAGGACGACCACCGTCATATCGTCGAAGGGCGGCGCCGCGCCCATGAAGGACTTCACTGAATGCGTGATGGCTTCCATCACCCCGCCAGCGGGCCGCGTCGCCGCGCCGCGCACGGTCTCGACCAGCCGGTTATCGCCATAAGGCTCGCGGCGCACGTTCTCGGCTTCGGTCAGGCCATCGGTGTAGAAGACCAGAATATCGCCCGGCTCAAGCTGGATCGGGACGGCGTGAACCGGCAGCGCCTCGAACCAGCCCAACGGGCGCCCACCGCGCGGCAGGAACTCGTGCTCCCCGCTGCGGGCGCGGTAGACCAGGGGCCGGTTGTGCCCGGCGTTCACGCCGGTGAGCTTCCCGCCCGGCTCGATGATCGCGTAATACACCGTGACGAACATGCCGGAGCGCGTGTCGGTCAGGATGGTCAGGTTGGCGCGCTGGAGCGCTTCCTCGGGCGTGGCGGCGGTGAGGGCCGTGCCGCGGATCAGGCTGCGCGCGACGGCCATGAACAGCGCGGCGGGTGCTCCCTTGTCGGACACGTCGGCGACGACCAGCCCCAGCTTGCCCCCGTCCAGCTCGAAGCAGTCGTAAAAGTCGCCGGCCACTTCGCGCGCGGATCGCCAGTCGGCGGCGATCTCGTAGCCGGGCAGCACCGGCAGCTCGCGCGGGAGCAGGCCCCGCTGGATGTCCCGCGCCAGTTGAAGCTCTTTTTCCATCCGGCCCTTTTCCACAGCCACCTGGTACAGCCGCGCGTTTTCGATGGCGATCCCGGCCTGGCTGGCGAAGGCGGCCAGCAAGTCGCGGTGATCCTCGTTGAACAGGCCCGCGTGCAGCCGGTTGTCGACGTAAACCAGGCCAATAAGCCGCTCTTTGACCAGGATCGGCACGCACAGGATCGAGCGCAGGCCGAGCACCATGATGCTTTCGCCGCGCCGGAACCGCTCGTCATACTGCGCGTTGTCGGTCAGCAACGGTTTGCGGCTCTGCTTGACCTCGCGAATGATCGTCGTGCTCACCTGGAAGGCGGGCGATGTCAGATCGCTGCGGTCGATCCCGCGGGCGACCTGAAAATCCAGCTCCTCTTGCTGATCGTCGCACAGCATCAGGAAGCCGCGCTCGGCGCCGGTGACCTCGATCACCCGGTCCATGATGTTGTGCAGTACTTCGTCCAGGTCCAGGCTGGAGTTGAGTGTGCGCGTGATCTCGTATAACGTTGCGAGGTGAGCCTGTTTCGGACCGGGGCCAGACGTCGTCAGATCACTCATGTTTCTGTCCTGTGGTGGGTGGAATGTCCCGCATTATAGCATCCGCTCGCAAGCTTTGCCCAACGGTGTGTTATAATCGCGTCCCCATACCGGTCGCGTCAGGCGAGGAGAAGCCATGAATCCGTACGAATTTGTGGATGCAAACCGCAAAGAATTTATTGAGGAACTCAAAGAGCTGCTGCGCATTCCCAGCGTCAGCACCCTGTCGGAGCACAAAGGCGACATCCGGCGGACAGCGGAGTGGTTGAGGGCGCATCTCGAATCGATCGGGATG
>ENA-UOUL01005473-UOUL01005473.1-bioreactor-metagenome-genome-assembly--contig:-NODE-5473-length-10982-cov-3.464374_pt1 | contig 10982 bp, 9 predicted proteins | sample MGYA00249838_ERZ747220 | MGnify/ENA primary metagenome ERZ747220 (study PRJEB28778, sample SAMN05720191) | bioreactor metagenome | isolation source: Anaerobic biogas reactor | place: USA:Washington...
CACGGATCCCTTCCCGGAACTCTTCCGCACCGTTTTTCCGGAAGTGATGAGCACCGTGCGCGTGCCGACCCCCATGATGGACCGCGACATGGTGAACTACACCTGCGTGTACGGGCTGCGCTATGAACTCGAATCGCGCTATGGTCCGGACGTGACCTACCTGCTTCAGGATCGTGTGCCGGAAACGAGCGATTACGTGCATGTGATCAACAAGCCGGATGTGGCGATGATGAAAGCCACGCCACCGGCTGAAGCCGCGCGCTATCTGAAAGAGGCGATTGATTTCCAGCGCCAAAACGCCTCGTTTTTCTGGCACGGCCGTTATGTGGATAACCAAGGCTTCACCTTGACCGGCCGCGATCTCGTAGCCAAGGGATTCGCCGCCGGTGACACGTTTGGCGTGGCGGTCTGGAACCCGTTTCAAAACGTGACGCCGTTCACGCTGGAGGTGCCGGGGTATGAGCTGTTTTCAGCGTCCGAGCCGGGGCGGGAGCGTGTCGAGCCGCTATCGCCCATGCCCGCGAACACCGTGCGCTTGCTGAGGTGGAAGCGGAAATGACAGATGTTGAAAAACGGACACGGTTGCCCTATCCTTATTGCTCATGTGCGCGTCCTGCCAATTAGGCCAGGAGGCGGAGTGTCTTAAAATCATCATACGGGGAGCAACAACATGAGTCAGCAGGGAACAGTTTTTTCGCGCCGGTCGTTTTTGGGAAGTGTGGCGGCGGTGGGTGCCGCATCACTGTTGCCAGGATGCCGCTCGCTTTGTGCAGGAAGCGGGCCTTGCTCGAAGTTCGGCGGCGTGCAGGTCGGCGACGACTGCGAGATCGGCGCCAACACCACCATCGACCGCGGCGCGATCGAGGACACCGTGCTCGGGCCCGACGTGCGCCTGGACAACCAGATCCAGATCGCCCACAACGTCCGCGTCGGCGCCCACACCGCCATGGCCGGCTGCGTGGCCGTGGCCGGCAGCACCACGATCGGGCGATACTGCATGATCGGCGGCGCGGCCGGGATCGCGGGCCACCTGGAGATCTGCGACCGCGTGGTCGTCACCGCGATGAGCCTGGTGACCCACTCGATCCGCGAGCCCGGGGAGTATTCTTCCGGCACCCCGCTGATGGACAGCCGCAGCTGGCGCCGCAACGCGGTCCGTTTCAAGCAGCTCGACGCCCTCGCCCGCCGCGTGGGAACGTCGCCAAAGGACACAGGATGAAGCAGCAGGTCACGTTCCCCATCGACATCCCGGGCATCCGCGAGATGCTGCCGCACCGCTACCCGTTCCTGCTGGTCGACCGCGTGGTCGAGGCCGAGCCGGGCAAGCGCGTGCTCTGCTACAAGAACGTCAGCGCCAACGAGCCGTTCTTCACCGGGCATTTCCCCGACCGTCCGGTGATGCCGGGGGTACTGGTGATCGAGGCGATGGCGCAGGCCGGCGGCATCCTGAGCCAGCTCACCCACGGCGGCGGCCTCGAGGGCAGGCTGTCGTACCTGGTCAAGGTGGACAACGCGAAGTTCTCGCGCATGGTGGTACCGGGCGACCGGCTCGACCTGGAGGTCGGGATCAAACGCGAGATCCGCAACATGACCCTGTACTCGGGCGTCGCGCGCGTGGACGGCGAGCAGGTGGCCTGCGCCGAAATCCTGTGTGCCGAGGTGCGCACCTGAGATGGCCACGGACATCCATCCCACCGCGGTCGTGGATCCATCGGCGCGGCTTGGCGAAGGGGTGTCGGTGGGCGCGTTCACCTGGATCGGTCCCGGGGTGGAGATCGGCGACGGCACCACGATCGGGCCGCACTGCAGCGTGCACGGCCCGACCCGGATCGGGCGCGGGAACCGCATCGTCGGCCACGCCGCGATCGGCGGCGATCCGCAGGACAAGAAGTACCGCGGCGAGACCGTGTCGCTGGAGATCGGCGACCGCAACCTGGTGCGCGAGTTCGTCACCTTCAACCGCGGCACCGGCGACGGCGGCGGCGTCACCCGGATCGGCAGCGACAACTGGTTCCTGGCCTACACCCACGTCGCCCACGATTGCGTGGTCGGCAACCACTGCGTGTTCTCCAACAACGCCAGCCTCGCCGGCCACGTCCACGTGGGCGACCACGTGATCCTGAGCGGCTTCGCCGGCGTGCACCAGTTCTGCCGCATCGGCGCCCACGCCTTCATCGGCATGGGCGCGTTCGTCAACGGCGACGTGCCGCCGTTCCTGATGGTGGCCCAGGACAAGTACGCGCGTCCGCGCGGCATCAACGCCGAAGGCCTCAAGCGCCGCGGCTTCGATCCCGCGCGCATCGCCGCCATCCGCCGCGCCTACCGCGCGCTCTACCTGGGCGACGCCAAGCTCGAGGAAGCCCGCGCCGAGCTGGCCGAGATCGCCGCGTCCGGCAGCGAGGACGTGCGGGCGATGCTCGATTTCATCGAGCACGGCGAGCGTCCGCTGCTGCGCTGAAGGCCATGGCCGGCGGCAGCGACGACACGATGATGCGCCACGCGGCGGCGGCCGGCGAGGCTCCGTCCCTTGCGCTGGCCGACGCGCGCCCGCCGCGGATCGCGCTGTGTGCCGGCGAGGCCTCGGGCGACCTGCTCGGCGCCGGGCTGGTGGCTGAACTCGCGGCGCGGTTCCCGGGCGCGGAATTCGCCGGCGTGGGCGGGGCGCGGATGCGCGAGGCCGGGGTCGAGACCTGGCACGACGCCTCGGAACTGGCGGTGATGGGCCTGAGTGAGGTGCTGCGCCACCTGCCGCGGCTGCTGGGCCTGCGCCGGCGCCTGCGCCGCCGCCTGCTCGACTGGCGCCCGGACGTGTTCATCGGCATCGACGCGCCCGACTTCAACCTGGGGCTCGAGCGCTGGCTCAAGCGCCGCGGCGTGCGCACCGTGCACTACGTGAGCCCGTCGGTCTGGGCCTGGCGCCAGGGTCGCGCGGCGAAGATCGGACGCAGCGCGGACCTGGTGCTGTGCCTGTTCCCGATGGAGCCGCCGATCTACGCCCGCCACGGCGTGGATGCCCGCTTCGTCGGCCATCCGATGGCCGACGCCATGCCGCTCAACCCCGACCGGCGGCGTGCGCGCGCCGAACTCGGCCTCGACGACGAGGGGCCGGTGCTGGCGGTGCTGCCGGGCTCGCGGCTGGGCGAGATCGAACGCCTGGGCGCGGTGTTCCTCGACGCCGCGGGACGCGTCGCGCGCGCGGTGCCCGGCCTGCGGATCCTGGTGCCCGCCGCGACCCCGGCCTGCGGCGAGGCGATCCGCGCGCTGCTCGCCGCCGCACCGCCGCCCCCGGGCAGCGTCCGCCTGCTCGAGGGCCGCGCGCGCGAGGCGATCACCGCCGCCGACGTGGTCCTGCTCGCGTCCGGGACCGCGACCCTGGAAACCATGCTGGCGAAGCGGCCGATGGTGGTCGGCTACCGGATCGCCCCGACCACCTACCGGATCGTGCGTTCGCTGGGCCTGCTCAAGGTGGACCGCTACGCGCTGCCGAACGTGCTCGCCGGCCAGACCATCGCCCCGGAGCTGATGCAGGAGGACTGCACGCCCGAGCGGCTGGCCGGGGCGGTCGTGCAGTGGTTCTCCGACCCGGCGGCGACCGCCGCGCTGGAACCGGTGTACCGCGACCTGCACATCGCCCTGCGCCGCAACGCCTCGGCCACCGCCGCCGAAGCCGTCGCCGGACTGCTGGAGGCGCCGCGGTGAGCTGGCGCGTGGCCGGCGTCGACGAGGCCGGATGCGGGCCGCTGGCCGGACCGGTGGTGGTGGCCGCGGTGATCCTCGATCCGCACCGCCCGATCGACGGCCTCGACGACTCCAAGAAGCTCAGCCCGGCCAGGCGCGAGGCGCTGTACCCGCAGATCATCGCCTCGGCCTACGCGTGGCGGATCGAGTTCGTGCGGGTCGAGGAGATCGATGCGCTCAACATCCTGCAGGCGCGCCTGACCGGCATGCGGCGCGCCCTGTGCGCGCTGGACCCGGCTGCGACGCGCGCCCGCATCGACGGCAACCGCCTGCCGGCGGACCTGCCCTGCCGGGCCGAAGCCGTGGTCGGCGGCGACGCCCAGGATCCGGCGATCATGGCCGCCTCGATCCTGGCCAAGGTCGCCCGCGACCGGGCGATGCTGGAACTGCACGCGCAGTTCCCGCAGTACGGCTTCGACCGGCACAAGGGCTATCCGTCGCCGTCGCACCTGGCGGCCCTGCGCGAGCACGGCCCCTGTCCGCACCACCGGCGCAGCTTCGCCCCGATCGCGCAGCTCGCGCTGTTCTGAGCCCCCAGGTTGGGCGCAACGCGCCGCCGCGTCAGCCCAGCGCGTCGAGCGCCTGTTCAAGGATCCGTTCCGGCGGCGCGTCGATCCCGATCCCGTGCACGTCCGGCTCGCCCTGCGGTGGCTCGAGCGCGGCGAACTGGCTGTCGAGCAGCGAGACCGGCATGTAGTGGCCGCTGCGCGCGCGCATCCGCGCCGCGATCAGCTCGCGCCCGCCGTGCAGGAACAGGAAGCGCAGCGGCAGGCCCGCCTCGCGCATCATGTCGCGGTGGCGGCGGCGCAGCCCGGAGAACGCCAGCGCCACGCGTTCCCCGGCGTCCACGCGCCGGCGCAGCTCGGCCACGATCCGCTCGACCCAGGGCTGGCGCATCTCGTCGGTGAGCGCCCGGCCGCTGGCCATGTGCGCGCGCGCCTCCTCGCTGTGGAAGTCGTCGGCGTCGAGGTAGCTCGCGCCCCAGGCGCCGGCCAGCGCACGCGCGAGCGTGGTCTTGCCGCTGCCCGATACGCCCATCACCACGGCCACCTGGACGTCGCTCATCCCACCTCCCCCACCTCCGGCAGCCGCACCTCGACCCGGTAGCGCCGCCCGGCTTCGATGCCGGCCAGGCGCCCGTCGGGCAGCGGCGTCCCGTCCACGTGCACCCGGGTCGCCGCGATGCCGGACTCGCGCACGATCCGCACGTCGAACTCCGCGCCGCGGAAGCGACGCAGCGCGCGCGCGCGCGACCAGTGCGAGGGCAGCTGCGGGGCGATCCGCAGCCCGTCGCCGTCGCCGCGCAGGCCGAACAGCGATTCCACCGTGCAGCGGTACATCCACGCGGCGGTGCCGGTGTTGAACAGCTGGCTGGACCGCCCCGCGGTGCGCGGGTGCAGGCGCCAGGCGCCGCGGTAGTAGTTGGGCACGAACACCGGCAGCTGGCCGCGGCGGATGCAGTCGTCGGCATCGGGACCGGCCAGCATCGCGCGCAGCGTGCGCCAGGCGCGGTCGGCGTCGCCAACCCGGTAGAGCGCGTGCATCCAGAACGCGGCGGCGTGGTTGTAGATCGCGCCGTTCTCGGCCGAGCCCGGGAACTTCTGGGTCAGCCGGCCCACGTCCTCGCGCATGCCGGTGTAGGGCGGGCCGAGCATGGCCACGCCCCAGGGCGAGGCCAGCTCCGCCTCGACCGCGGCCACCATGCGCGCGCGGCGTTCGTCGTCGGCCGCGCCGCTGAGCAGCGCCCAGCTCTGGGGATTGAGGTAGATCCGGCCTTCCGCGTCGTGGCGGGCGCCGAACACGACCCCGTCGTCGGTGATCCCGCGCGCGTACCAGTCGCCGTCCCAGAGCCACTCGTTGACCGCCGCGTTGAACGCCTGCGCGCCGGCGGCGAACTCGCCCGCCTCGGGGTCGCGGCCGCACCGGCGGCAGATGCCCGCCCACAGGCGCAGCGCGTGCGCGGACGCCAGCGACAGCCAGCCCGAGACCCCGCGACCCTTCCACCCGACCATGTTCATCGGGTCGCACCAGTCGCCCTGGGCGATGTAGCTCAGCCCGCGCCCGTCGCGCTGGACGAGCAGCCAGCGCATCGCCAGGTCGATGCGCTCGGCCACGCTGCGGGTCGTGCCGTCGCGGTCGGCCACCGCGACATCGAGCACGGCGAGGTCGCCGGTCTCGTCGAGGTAGGCTTCCAGGAACACCGGCAGCCACACGCAGTGGTCGGTGTGCGGCACCTGGTTGATGTATTTCAGCTGGGCGCCTTCCACCAGCAGGATGCCATCGGGCATCGCCCCGTCGGGCGCCTGCTGCGACAGCGCGCGCAGCAGCGCCGCGCGCGCCGCCTGCGGGTCGAGATACGCCATGCCCATGTGGTCCTGCAGGTAGTTGCGGGTCTGCGGGTCGGTGGTCAGGCGGTTGCTGTCGCCGTGGTAGAACACCTGCCGCGGCAGCCAGTGGTTGACGAAGGCGTCGAACCAGGGATCCGGCGTCTCGACCTCGATGCAGCCGCGCGCGGCGGACAGGCGCGCCTGCTGGCCCGTGGCCGCGCGTTCGAAGCCGCCGGCTCCCAGGTGGCGCGCGCGCAGCGCCTTGATGCCGGCGTCGTCGCGCGCGGGGGCGAACACGAAGCGGAACGACTCCTCCGCGCCCGGCAGCAGTTCCAGCGGGTACTGCAGCACCGCGGTCGGCGTTTCGTACAGCGCGTCGCCGCAGGCCAGGCGCGCGCGGGAGACGATCGCGTCCGGGGTCGTGAGCCCGCCCTCGCCCTCGAACGCGGCCTGGTTGGCTTCCCAGGCCGCGGGCGCGCGGTCGTGCAGCAGCACGGTGCGGTCCAGGAAGTCGCGCTGGCGGAACCAGTCCTCGACCTTCTGGTAGGGGGTGACGCTGGTGCACACGATCCCGCCCAGGTCGGCGCGGTAGCGGCCGGCCTGGTTCATCCACGACATGTAGCCGACCGGGAAGTACGGATACAGCGACAGCCGGCGCGCACGTCCGGAGCGGTTGCGCACGCGGATGGTCCACAGCTCGGCGACGTCGTCGGGCGGCAGCGCGACCGACATCGCGACCTCGATCCCGTCGCAGCGCACCGTCCACTCGACGTCGGCGACGCCGACCGAGAACGCGAACGCGTCGGGACGGCGGTTGACCGGCGCGTGCGGCGCCGAGAACAGCAGTCCGGCGTCCTCGTCCTTCACGTAGCAGAACCGGCCCGGGTGGTGCGCATAGGTCGGCTGCTCGGGCTGCATGAAGGTCCTGGCCTCGAGCACCGGTGCGTGCGCGTACTTGGCCGGCTCGGGCTGCATGAACTGGGCGGTGGCATAGCCGCGGCAGCCCAGCTGCAGCAGCATGCGCCGGTTCCACAGGAAGGTGGAGGCATGCGGCATCGCCAGCGGGCTGCGCAGCACGCAGCGGCGGCCGTCGGCTTCGAAGCCGCAGGGAGCGGTCATGCGGCCGCGGCCCGCCTGGCCTCGAGCTCGGCCTGCAGCCGCGCCAGCGTCGCGTCGTCCAGCGGATAGGCGCGCATCACCAGCCCGGCCAGCAGCGCCACCACGCCCGGGATCACCGTCAGCAGCAGGATGATGCCCAGCTGCGAGGCGTCGGACTGGGCCTGGTTGGCCACGTAGCCCATCGCCGCCAGCACCCAGCCGATCACCGCCGAGGCCAGCGCCCCACCGAGCTTCTGCGAGAACGTGGCCGCGGCGAAGGTCATCGCGGTGGCGCGGCGCCCGGTCTTCCACTCGGTGTAGTCGGCGCAGTCGGCGTACATCGAGAACGCCAGCGGCGACTTCGGCCCCAGCAGCACGCCGACCAGGGTATTGAGGACCAGCATGGTCCCGACCTGCCCGCGCGGGACGAAGAACATGCCGCACGAGACCAGGCCCGCCAGGACCATCAGCCACATCATGGCCGCGCGCTTGTCCACGTAGCGCGTCAGCACCGGGGTCAGCGCGGCGCCCGCCGCCAGGCCGATCGAGTACCAGGTCAGGAAGCGCGGGATCAGCTCCGGCCGCTCCACGTAGTACTTGAGGTAGTACACCAGCGAACCGCTGCGCATCACGATCGTCACCATGATCACCAGTGCCAGCACGAACAGCACCAGCCACGGCCGGTTGCCGAGCAGGTCGCCGATGTCCTGGCGCACCGAACTGCGCTGCTGCGGGGGCGGCTGGATCCGCTCGCGGGTGCTGGCGAACACCGCCAGGAACGCCAGGCACGCCACCGCGCCGTACGCGGCAAGGGTCAGCTGCCAGCCGAGGCGTTCGTCGCCCGCGCCCAGGGTCGACACCAGATGCAGGGTGAAGGCGTTGACCATGGTGGTGCCGGCGAAGGCGGCGATGAAGCGGAAGCTCACCAGGGTGGTGCGCTGCTGGCTGTCGGCGGTCATCACCCCGCTCAGCGCCGAGTACGGCATGCTCAGCACCGTGTAGGCCAGCATCATCAGGCTGAAGGTGGCATAGGCCCAGACCAGCTTGCCGCCGGGCCCGAAGTCCGGCACGGTCCAGGTCAGCACCCCGGTGAAGGCCAGCGGCAGTGCGCCGAACAGCAGGTAGGGCCGGAACCGGCCCCAGCGGGTGCGGGTGCGGTCGGCCATCGCGCCCATCAGCGGGTCGGTGACCGCGTCGACCAGCTTGGTGACCAGCATCATGGTGCCCACGGCGGCCGCCGCCAGGCCCATGACGTCGGTGTAGAAGTACATCAGGAAGGCCGAGATGTTGGCCCAGTACAGGTTGAAGCCGAAGTCGCCGATGCCGTAGCCCGCCTTCTCGCGCAGGGTCAGCGCTCCGCCTGGCCGTGTCTTGCCGCGATCGTCCTGCATGGTCCTCCCCGGGGCCGCGTCCGCCTGCGCGGCCGTCCGCCGCACGCTGGAATGGTAGCGCTACCAATGGCGCTCCCAAGAGTGCCGGCAACGGCGCACGAACGCAAACCGCCCGCGGGCCCCGGGCCCGGGCACCATGGCCGCCCCGGCGGGTGTCAAGCCTTGTCCGGGTGCCGCCCGGCACCTACCCTGCCCGGGCCTGCCTGCCGTGGCCACGATGTCCCGTTTCGTCCACCTCCACGTCCACAGCGAGTATTCGCTGGTCGATTCGACGATCCGGATCCCGGATCTCGTGCGCCGCTGCGCCGAGCTCGGGCAGCCGTCGGTGGCGGTGACCGACCGCAACAACCTGTTCGCGCTGGTCAAGTTCTACCGGGCCGCGGAGGCGGCCGGGCTCAAGCCGATCGCCGGCGCCGACGTGATGGTCGCCGAGGGCGACGGGCCGGCCTCGCTGCTGACCCTGCTGTGCCGCGACCACGCCGGCTACCTGTCGCTGTCGCGGCTGTTGACCCGGGCCTGGATGGAGGGCCACCGCCACGACGGCGTGGTGGTGCGGCCCGAATGGCTGGCGGAGGACTCGCAGGGCCTGTTCGCCCTGGCCGGGCGCAACAGCCGGGTCGGCCAGCTGCTGGCCGGCGGCCGCGAGGACCTGGCCGGCGCCGCGCTGGCCGACCTGCAGCGCACCTGGGGCGAACACTGCTTCCTCGAACTCACCCGCTGCGGGCTGGAGGGCGAGGAGCTGTTCAATGCCTTCGCCCTGCACGCCTCGAGCACGCGCTCGATCCCGGTGGTGGCCAGCAACGACGCCCGCTTCCTCGACGCCGACGGCTTCGAGGCCCACGAGGCCCGCGTGTGCATCGCCTCGGGCCGGGTGCTGGACGATCCGCGCCGCCCGCGCGAGTACGCGCCGGCGCAGTACCTGAAGTCGAGCGAGGAGATGGCGGAGCTGTTCGCCGACGTCCCCGACGCGATCGACAACACCATCGCCCTGGCCCAGCGCTGCAACATCGAACTGCGGCTGGGCAAGTACTACCTGCCGGCCTACCCGGTGCCCGAAGGCGAGACCCTGGACACCTGGATCCGGCGCGAGGCCCGCGACGGCCTGGCCCGGCGCCTGGCCCGTGCCCCGCTGGCGCCGGGCCACACCCCCGAGAGCTATGCCGAACGGCTCGAGCGCGAGCTGGACGTGATCGTCTCGATGGGCTTCCCGGGCTACTTCCTGATCGTCTCGGACTTCATCCGCTGGGCCAAGGAGCACGGGATCCCGGTGGGTCCGGGCCGCGGCTCGGGCGCCGGCTCGCTGGTGGCCTGGGCGCTGGAGATCACCGACCTCGACGTGACCTACTGGGGTCGCTCGCTGCTGGGGTTCAAGGGAAGGTCGTTCCATGCGGTGAAGGGCGCCAGCCTCTCCATTCAGCCGGGGCAGACGCTCGGGCTGGTGGGCGAGAGTGGTAGCGGCAAAACGACTCTCGCGCGGGTGATTATCGGGCTGGAGCCGCGCACCGGCGGGTCGATCAAGCTGCTCGGCGCGGACGTATCCGGCACCGTTCGCGAGCGGGCGCAATCCTCGCTGGCGCGCCTGCAAATGGTCTTCCAGAACCCGCAAGACTCGCTCAATCCGTACATGACGATCGGGCAGGCGTTGCGCCGCCCGCTGATGAAGCTGGCCGGGATGAACCGCCGCCAGGCCGATCGCGAGGTGCAGCGGCTGCTGGAGGCGGTCAGCCTGCGTGCCGAATATGCCCAGCGCTATCCCGGCGAACTGAGCGGCGGTGAGAAGCAGCGCGTTGCAATTGCGCGTGCGTTCGCCTCAAACCCGGCGCTGATCGTGTGTGACGAGGCGGTGTCGGCGCTGGACGTCTCGGTCCAGTCGGCGGTGCTCAATCTGCTGGCCGAGCTTCAGCAGGGGCTGGATACATCCTACCTGTTCATCTCGCACGATCTGGCGGTGGTGGCCTACCTGGCCGATTACATCGCGGTGATGTACCTGGGCCAGCTCTACGAGGTCGGCTACGGGCGCGATCTGTTCCTACCGCCACTGCACCCCTACACCGAAGCGCTGGTCGCTTCGATCCCGAAGATGGATCCGCAGGATCACACCCAGCCGGTGCGCCTGAGCGGTGAAATTCCCAGCCCGCGCCATATGCCGTCCGGCTGCCGCTTCCATACGCGGTGCGGTTTCGCCAAGGAGATCTGTTCCAGGGAGGAGCCGGGTATGACGGTCTTGGGCGAGTACAGGAGGGTGTCGTGCCACAGGGCAGCGACTATGGTCGGAGGTGGGGAATGGTGAGCGCTCTAGCCGAAGTATCTGACATTGACAGGTCAGTGTCCGCCAAAACGCCGCTCTTGGAGGTTTCGGACCTCAAGAAGTACTTCCCTATATACGGTGGGATCTTCCGGCGGGTGGTGGGCCAGGTATACGCCGTGG
>ENA-UOUL01005475-UOUL01005475.1-bioreactor-metagenome-genome-assembly--contig:-NODE-5475-length-10979-cov-5.169052_pt1 | contig 10979 bp, 11 predicted proteins | sample MGYA00249838_ERZ747220 | MGnify/ENA primary metagenome ERZ747220 (study PRJEB28778, sample SAMN05720191) | bioreactor metagenome | isolation source: Anaerobic biogas reactor | place: USA:Washington...
CCCTCACCATGCTGTTTTCCGTCCTCCTGATGGGCCGGGGCCAGGGCGCCCGCCTCAAGGGGGACGCCGCCATCGCGGTGCTGTCCGTCAGCTCCCTGGCCATCGGCTACCTGCTGCTCAACGCCTTTCCCGGCTCCGCCAACATCTCCGGGGACGTGTGCACCACCCTCTTTGGCTCCACCTCCATCCTCACCCTCACTAAAAGCGAGGTCTATATGAGCCTGGGGCTGTCCGCTGCCGTCATCCTGCTGTTTGTTTTCCTGTACCCCCGCATTTTCGCCGTAACCTTTGACCCGGACTTCGCCACCGCCACCGGCACCAGCGCCCGGGCCTACAACATCCTCTTGGCCGTCATCATCGCCTCCGTGGTGGTGCTGGCCATGAACCTGGTGGGCTCCCTGCTGATCGCTGCCCTCCTCATCTTCCCTGCCCTCTCCGCCATGCGGGTCTACGACAGCTTCCGGGCCGTCGTCCTGTGTGCAGCAGCCCTCTCCGTCCTGTGTTCCACCGCCGGCATGCTGGTGTCCATCCTGGCCGGTTCCCCGGTGGGGGCCACCATCGTGGCGGTGAACCTGGGCTGTTTCCTGCTGTTTACCCTGCTGGGGCTGATTCGCCCAAGGAGCCGCTCATGAAAAAAACAAGCCTGGTTTTGGCCCTCCTCCTTATGACCGCCCTGCTGGCTGGCTGCCAGGGGCAACAGGCCCCCACCCGTAGCCCCGCGGAGCTGGCGCAGCAGTATGAGCTGGTGAAACAGGAAACCAGCCCCCCGGCCCAGGTGCCGGAGGCTGCCCAAGCGCCTGCCTGGTCTGGCACCGGCGGCGCCAGCCCTGTACCCCTGCACAATCCCCCCCATGTGGACCTGAGCGACATGAGCTACCCCATGGCCTATGCCCAGGTGTACAGCATGGTGATGGCCCCCGGGCGCCACCAGGGGGAAACCCTGAAAATCAAGGGCAGCTATTACGGCTTTCAGACAGAGGACGGTCAGGCCGTGCACCTGATCCTCATCATGGACGAAGCCGGCTGCTGCGAGGTGGGGATGGAGTTCCAGATTACGGGAAACCTTTCCTGGCCGCAGGACTATCCCCCCAACAACAGCATCATCCTGTTGACGGGGCTTCTGGACATCATTCACCACGGGGACAACCCCTACCCCCTCCTGGTGGCCAACGAGATCCAGGTACAAACCCCAGCCGGACAGCGGTAAGCCCGGTAGCAGCAGCCGAAAGCTGCACTGTTTTCAGGCGGGCGCCTGCTTTGACGCACCGCCTGATTTCCTGTACAATTCAAGGGTGGATATGAGGAGGTGGCGCCCTTGACGAAGATACGGATCCTGGCGGTCGCAGATGAGGAGAGCAAGTACATCTGGGACTATTTTGACCGCAAGGTCTTCAAGGGCATCGACCTGATCATCTCCTGCGGCGACCTGAAGGCATCCTACCTGTCCTTCCTCACCACCATGGTGGCGGCGCCGCTTTTGTATGTCCACGGCAACCACGACAGCCGGATGCTCTACCACCCCCCCGAGGGCTGCGACAACCTGGAATTGAAAATGCACGTCATCAAGGGCATCCGCATCATCGGCTTTGGCGGCGCCAACTCCAGGAACCCCAAGCCCTTCCACTATACCGAGCAGGACGTGGCCCGCCAGGTCACCAGGCGCATGCAGGAAATCAGCCACCACGGCGGCTTTGACATCCTGGTCACCCACGCCCCGGCCTATGGCCTGGGGGACGGGGAGGACGCCTTTCACAAGGGTTTCAAGGCCTACCGCACCCTGCTGGACCTGTACAAGCCGGCCTACCACTTCCACGGCCACCAGCACCTCAACTACGGCGCGTCCAATAAGCGGTTGATCACCTACGGCCCCACCCAGATTTACAACGCCTACGGCTACAGCATCCTGGACCTGCAGTTCCAGCTGGCGCCCAAGCGCAAGCGCATCAGCTACATCAAGGCGCGATATGAATGGAGCAGAGCATATGGAAGGCAATCGTAACATCCAGGCCCGCTACGAATACAGCAAGGCCTTGAAAGCCGGGCAGAAGGAGTACAGCGCCCGCACCGCAAAAGGCGAGCGGGGCATCCTGTATGCCCTGGATGAGTTGACCAACCAGTCCCGCATCGTGGCCTACATGAAGCAGCCTCAGCGGGAGATTTCCCTGTCCCGGGTCATCGGCACCTACACCTCCGCCCGGGCCAATTCCTTTGCCACCAACTTCATGCCCCTTCACCAGGAGAACAGCGAGTTTGCCTCCAAATGGATGAACCTCTGCGCCATCCATATGGAGGAAGGCCTCCGGGACGCCGTGCAGGTGTATGAATACCTGTGGAATTATTACGTCATCGAGGGCAACAAACGGGTCAGCATCCTAAAGCACTTCGGCGCCCCGGCCGTCCGGGCGGACATCACCCGGGTGGTGCCCCAACTGGACGAGCGGGACCCGGACACCGCCGTCTATTATGCCTACCTCAATTACGACAAAACCGGGCATTTCAAGAACATCCGCCTGTCCAGCCAGGCCAAGTACCAGCAGCTGGCCCAGCTGGAGGAGCGCTTCGCCCAGCTGGAAGAGCCGGAGCTGCCCCTCAATTACAACAGCATGTTCCTGCAGTTTGAGGCCGCCTTCCAAAAGGTCAATCCCCCCCTGCTGGTGGGGGACGCCTTCCTGGAATACCTGAAGGTCTACGGCCTGCCCGTCCAGGCCACCCTCTCCCAGATTGTGGAGCAGCTGGAGGCCTTGAGCCCCCAGATGGCCCTCACCAGCAAGCCGCCGGCCGAGCCCACCATCATGCTCACCCCCCAGGAAAAGCCCCAGCCCGCCGGGCTCATCTCCCGCCTCTTCGGCCAGAAGCGCAACGCCCGGGTGGTCTTCGCCTACCCCGCCGGCCGCACCGAGGACAACTGGATCGGCGCCCACGAGCTGGGCCGCCGGCAGATGCAGGAGGAGCTGGGCGAGCAGGTGCAGTCCACCTTCATCGACGGCCTCTCCGCCCACAACATGTACGAGAAGCTGTCAGAAAGCGCCACGGATGCGGACCTGCTCCTCATCACCGCATCGGAACTGGCCATCCCCTCCTTACGCTTCTCCCTGGAGCACCCCGACTGCCTCACCCTGGTTTATTCCCGCATCAGGGAGGACTTCCGCCTCAGCACCTATTACGGCCGCTACTACGAGGCCATCTTCCTGTGCGGCATGGCCGCCGCCATGGCCACCAACAGCAAAAAGGTGGCCTACATCACCCCCCGGCTGGACTACAAGCGCCACACCGCCGACATCAACGCCTTTGGCCTGGGGGTCAAGGCGGTGCGCGGGGATGCCGAGGTCTTCCTGGTGTGGAAGGACGTGCTGCCCCTGCAGCCCGCCACCAGCGTCCACGGCCTGAAGGCCGCCGCAGAACTGGGCGCGGACATCGCCTACACCCCCCGCTACATTGGCCTGAAAAACATCGAGCTGCCCGAAGAGGTCTTCTCCTTCATCAGCCGGATTGACACCGACGGCAACCCCACGGAGTTCATCGCCGCCCCCAAGTGGGACTGGGGCCGCTATTACACCGAATTGGTCAGCAACTACCTAAACGGCTCCCTGGACATCCTCAGCATCATCGACCGGGGGGACCCCAGCGTCACCGGCCTGTGGTGGGGCCTGGGCGCCGGCGTATTGCGCTTCCTGGTAACTGACCGCCTGGGCACCAGCAGCGTCCAGCTGCTTCACTACATGCGCTCCAGCATCGCCAGGGACAGCTTCAACCCCTTCTACGGCCCCATCAGGGACCAGGAGGGCCGGCTGCGCATCCAGGAGGACCTGGGCCTGCGGCCCTATGAGGTGCTCAACATGGAGTGGCTGTGCGATTTTATCCAGGTCATCGGGTAAATAGATGAGGACACACTGTTTCTGGAACGACACAAAAGCGAGGTTTTCATGAGCGAACAGACAAACACCAAGAAAAAGAGCCGGATCTGGATCTGGCTGCTGCTCCTTTTGGCCGTGGTGGCCATCGGGTTGAGCGGCCTGTACCGGGTGGGCCAGGGGGAACAGGCCCTGGTGCTCACCTTCGGCCAGGTCACCGACACCAACGGCCCCGGCCTGTACTGGCGCATGCCCGGCGTGCAGACGGTGGTCTCCCGCAGCGTCACCACCATCCACAACAAGGAATACGGCTACCGCACCTCCGTGGGGGGCACCAGCCGCTCCGCCGCCGAGTACCGGGACGAGAAGGACGAGTCCGTCATGCTCACCAACGACAACTCCATCGTCCAGCTGGAAGCCATCTACCAGTACACCATCCGGGACGTCCGGGAATACCTCTTTGACGTGGAGGACCCGGAGGGCACCATGCACCTGGCCTTTGAAGCCATCCTCAGGCGCAACATCCAGAACCGCTCCCTGGACGATGCCCTCCTCAACAAGGACGCCATCGAGCAGGAGGTGCTGCCGGATTTCCAAGCCCTCATCGACTCCTACGACATGGGGGTGAAGGTGCACAGCGTGCACATCCAGAACATCACCGTCCCCGAGGCGGTCACCGCCTTTTATGAGGACGTGAACAACGCCAAGAACGAGATGACCCGCCGCCTGGACGAGGCCCAGCAGTACGAGTTCCAGGTGCTGCCCATGGCCCGCAGCAAGGCCTACGAACTCACCCAGAAGGCCATCGCCTACAGGGCGGAAATCACCGCCAAGGCTGAGGCCGACACCGCCGTCTTCAAAGCGGTGCTCTCCGAGTACAACGCCCAGAAGGAATCCGCCAGGAGCCGCATGCTCATTGAGACCATGGAGCAGATCCTGGGCGGCGCCGGCCGCATCGTGGTGGTGGACCAGGGCAACGGCGTCCTGCAACACCTGGACATCGGCCAGGCCAAGGACAGCGGGGAGGAGCAGAAATGAGCCAGTTTTATCAGCATAACAACTACAACCGCCAGCCCAACCCGCAATTGGACCAGGCCAAGGCAGCCCTGAAGCAGTTTGCCAGCAAGAACACCAAGCTGCTGGTCATCGCCTTCCTGGTGCTGATCCTGGCCCTGGTGCTCTTCAACGAGTCCTTCTTCATCGTGGGCGAGGCCGAGCAGGCCGTGGTCAGCCGCTTTGGCGTCATCAAGTCCATCATCCTGGACGAGCGCAACACCTTCCACGAGCGCTTTGAAACCAACCTGCAAAATGAAATCACCGCCTCCGGCGAGGTCTCCATCCGCCGGGGCAGCGGGCTGCACTTCAAGGTGCCCTTCATCGACAAGGTGGACAAATTCCCTTCCTTGTTGTTCAACTACACCAGCAATTCCGAGACCGTCAACACCTCCGAGAAAAAGCAGTACAACATCACCACCTACGCCCAGTGGCGCATCGCGGACCCTGCCCTCTTCTCCCTCAAGCTGGGCACCACCATGAACGCCGAAAACCAGCTGGACAACCTCATCCACCCCGTCATCGTCCAGGCCATCAACCGCCTGTTAGCCGAGGACTTCATCTCCAACAAGGATGCCCTCAACAACGCCCTCAAAAACGGCCTTGTCACCATCAACCGGGACATGGTGATCCGGGGCATCGAGGTCACCGACATCCAGGTGCACCGCACCATCCTGCCCCAGGCCAACGTGGAAACCACCTACGACCGCATGAAGGCCGACCGCGCAAAAGTGGCCCAGCAGCTGCGAAGCGAAGGCGAGGAGACCTACCGCAAGATGGTGGCCGATACCGACCTGAAGGCCACTGAAATCGAGGCCGAGGCCGTCCGCACCGCCGGCGAAACCCGCGCCCAGGCCGATGCCGCTGCCATGAACATCTACAACACCGCCTACAAGGCCGACCCCGCCTTCTACCAGTTCTGGCGCTCCCTGGAAGCCCTCAGGGGTGCCTTCAAACAAAACAGCACCCTGGTCTTGAACCAGGACCACCCCCTCTGGAAACAGCTGGTGGACTGGGGCTTTGCCGGGCAGTAGGACGGGGATAGGGACGGGGACGGGGACGGGGACGTTTTTTCGGGGGCATTGCCCCCGAACCCCGGAATCTGTATCTGATGTCTACGTCCTCAAACAAGCCCACAGTGTTGAATTGAGACAGAAAAACTCCCGTGCCGTCTGGTGCGGGAGTTTGATATACGGGGACGTTTTCTCGGAGGCATTGCCCCCGAACCCCGGAATCTGTATTTGAATGCAGGGTTATCCTGCGGGCCCACAGTGGAACAATGCAACAAGAAAACTCCCGTGCCGTTTGGTGCGGGAGTTTGATTTTCCGGGGGCTTTACCCCCCGTCCCCAGAAACTGTATCAGTCCGTGATTTTACAGAAACAGAAGGGGTGGCCTGCCGGGTCCAGCATGATGTGCCAGTTTTTGCTGTACTGCTCCTTGGATTCCGTGGCGCCGATTTCCAGAGCGTAGGCCACGGCCTCGGGGATGTCATGCACCATCAGGTCCAGGTGCATCTGCTGGCCCCTTTCCAGACTGGGCCAGGTGGGAGGCTGGTAGCCTTCCTCCGGCTGGAGGGTGATGTTGAAGCCATTTCCATCCAGGTAGGGAAATGGGCCCAGTTCGTCCTCCTGGTTCTCCAGGGTCAAATCCAGCAGCTTGCAGTAGAAATCCACCATCTGCCGGGTCTGGTGGGGGGCGCAGTCGATGGTGACGGCGCCGAAGCGGATATCCGGTCTGTTCATAGGGCCTCCTTATATCGAAATACAGTCACGATGAAAATACCGCAAATTCCGCTTGCTGAAACCGGGCCCATAGGGATCGTTTTCAGCGGATTTTCTCCACCACCAGGCAGGAAGGCGCACCGGCGCCGCCGTTTACAAACTGGTGCCACAGCACCGTGCAGTCCCTGGGGGACAGCCCGGCGGCCCAGTCCAGAATGGCGGCCTGCTCCCGTTCCCCCTCCGGATGGCCCGGGTAGATGCACACCACCAGCACACCAAAGGGTGCAAGCAGGGAGAGGGCGCTGTTCAGGGCCATCAGGGTGCTGTCCGCCCGGGTGGTCACCTGCTTGTCGCTGCCGGGCAGCCAGCCCAGGTTGAAGGCCGCCAGCCGGATGTCCGGGGGCACATGGTCTGCCATATGGGCGTGGCTGGTCAAAAACAGCTGAGCCCGCTCTGCCACACCGTGCTGCTGCAAACGCTCCCTGGTGCGCCGCAAGGCCTCCTCCTGGACATCAAAGCCATAGACCCTGCCCCCCGCCCCCACCAATTGGGCCAGGCGCAGGCAGTCCTGGCCGGTGCCCAGGGTGGCGTCCACCACAGAGTCCCCCGGCTGCACCGCCTTATCGAAGATGCCGCTGGCAATATGCCGGGCAGAGCGCAGCAGGGCGCGGTCTGAGTTCATACCAGACGAATGAAGAAACGCACTCATGGGCCGAGAAATTTTTCGTTTCCGCTAAGCTGAGTGATGGAGGCGTAGCCGGAGCCTACGCCGACTGAACGAAGCAACGCGGAGGCGAAAAAGGGCCGGCTCAAGGAAGCATTTGTGATTGAGTCTTGTATCATATTGAGGCCACTTCCTCTTCCGACAATTCCCGCCATTCCCCCCGCTGCAAATCCCCCAGGGACAGGTTGCCGTAGCTGACCCGCTTCAGACGCACCACCTCATGGCCCACGGCGGCCACCATGCGGCGGATCTGGCGGTTGCGGCCCTCGTGGATGGCGATGAGAATATCCGTGGAGAAGGGGTCCCGCCGCAGCACCCGCACCCTGGCCGGCGCCGTTTTGCGCCCCTCCAGCAGGACGCCGGCGCGCAGGCTGCGCAGCGCCTCCTCCCCCAACTGGTTGGACACCCGGGCGATGTAGCTTTTCTTCACCTCATAGCGGGGGTGGGTTAAGCGCATGGTGAGGTCACCGTCATTGGTGAGGAGCAGCAGGCCCTCGGAGTCATAGTCCAGGCGGCCCACCGGGTAGAGGCGCACAGGAAAATCCTGGAATTTGTCCAGCACCGTGGGCCGGCCCTGGGGGTCAGAGACGGTGGTGACTTCCCCCACGGGCTTGTAGTACATCACCACATGCTTGCTGGCTTCCGGGCGCACCACTTCCCCCCGCACCCGGACCTCATCCCCGTCCTCCACCTGGATGCCTTTTTCCAGGACCACCGCCCCGTTGATGGTGACCAGGCCCTGTTCAATCAGCTCTTGGGCACCCCGCCTGGAACTGAGCCCGCAGGCCGCCAGGTATTTTTGTAAACGCATGACATTTCCTTTGCTGTTGCTTGTAAAGCTGTGCTGCATAGGGCAGCGGGTTCCGGTGGATTGGCCCGGAAACAGGCCCCTTCTTCTCCCCCGGTCCCCAGTATTATACAGGGATTGGCCGGCTGTGACCAGCGCGGCCGGCAGCCGGCGCCCGGCAGGAACCAGGCGGCCCGGGCATTTTAGCAGAACCAAATAATATTGCTTGACACGCTATACTATGCAGTGTAAGATATAAGCCGATGGAGGTGATGACGTGGACATTCAACTCAAGCGGGGACTGACGGAAATCTGCGTGCTGGCCCTGCTGGCCCGGGGGGATTCCTATGGCTACCGCCTGGCAAAAGACAGCGAGCAGCTGCTGCCGATGTCGGAATCCACCCTCTACCCCGTCCTCAAGCGCCTGCAGGAGGCCGGGGCGGTGGACAGCTACAGCACCGAGTACGCAGGCCGGCTGCGCCGCTACTACACCCTCACCCCGGAAGGCTGGGCCCAGATGCAGGCCTTTATCACGGAATGGGAGCAGTTGGGCCGGGTGTATGACTTTGTGGTGCGCGTCAAGGAACAGAAAAACCAACAGCCAACAGGAGGTACACCATGAACAGGCAAGACTACTTGAACAGGCTCCAGTTAACCCTTGAGGCCAGCGATTTCGGCCCGGTGGAAGAAGCCATCAGCTATTTCAACGAGATCCTGGAGGACCGCATCCAGGAGGAGGGCATGGACGAGGAAGCCGCCATCGCCACCATGGAAAGCCCGGAGGAGGTGGCCCGGAAGCTGGTGCACTCCAAGAGCAGCGCCGCTGCCGACCCAGCGCCCGAACCCGCTCCTGCGGATGAACCCTTCATCTCCGGCGTGCGCATCATCAACGCCAGGGCTGAGCAGGTGCGCAAAATCATCATCAAGGACCGGAACATGCGGCTGAAAATCCGGGGCTGGAGCCGGGAGGACATCGAGCTGCAGCACCCGAAGACCGAGCGCATCCGCTATGATTTCAGTTTGCAGGACGGGGAGATGGCCCTGATCCGCCAGCCCATGGAGTTTTCCTTCAACCTGCTGCTGTTTAAAAACAGCGACCCCAGCATGCGGGAGGTGAACCTCTTTGTGCCCTATGAGCTGGCGGCGGAGATGGACCTGCGCACCAGCAACGGCCGCCTGGACGCCAAGAACTTCGCCCTGTGGGGGAAGGCCAGCTTCATCACCAGCAACGCCAAGATGGATGTGGAAAACGTCGGCGCCAAGGACCTTTTGATCAAGGGCAGCAACGGCGCCATCGACCTGGAGAAGATCCAGTCCAAGCACAGCCTCACGGTCACCAGCAGCAACGGCAAGATCAAGGCCGAAAAAATCCACGCCCCGGATGCCGTCACCCTGAGCACCTCAAACGCCCGGATCACGGTGGAGGATGTGGACACTGCTGTCCTTCAGATGGGCACCAGCAACGGCCGCATCGAGGGCAAACTGCCCGGCAGGCGCAGCGATTACAGCATCGTTTCCGGCACCAGCAACGGCAAAAACAACCTGCCCCGCCAGCAGCAGGGCGGCAGCAAATCCCTGTCCGCCAAGACCAGCAACGGCCGGATTGAGGTGAACTTCCGGGAGGGGGACTGACCTGGTACCCCAGCAGTGTTGCATCAGCATCGGGCGATTGCAACGGGTTTTGCATGCAGGATGGCCTGTTTGAAAGGCCGCGACATTGCCCGGTTCTGCCTGGCTTTACGGCTGTTGTGCAACGCAATTTTGATTGACAAACCACGCCCTGCCATCCTATAATACCGCACGGTGCCTGCCGGTGTGGTGGAATGGCAGACGCGACGGACTCAAAATCCGTTGGTAGCGATACCGTGTCGGTTCAAGTCCGACCACCGGCACCAGACAACGATAATCCGAACCAAATCTTCCTGATTGGAGATAGGTTCGGGTTATTGGTTTATTTCGATAAGATGAATCATTAGAATCGATTATATATTGAAAGCTTTTAAAACGCCCCCTGTTTCCTTGATTTTTCTATAGTGTTGATTAGCGTCTTTCTTTGCGCCACCCACTAAAACCACATTTCTAGTTGCTACAAGACCGTCGCTGATGATTAGACCACAAAAGGGCAGCAAGGCTGTGTCAACAATTATTGGTAATGGTGAACCCTGGAGCATTTCATTCCAGGTAGATTGTATTCCGCGAACGATAAAGGCCTTGTCAGCTTGGCTTATAGGAAGAAAAATCGATCCTGATTTCAAGTGCCGCAAAACCACAAAGGAATCAAAGACCGTCTTTTTCCATCCTGCAATGATTTCCAATTCAGCATGTGACAATTTTTCGGGATTCAATTCTACAAACTCATCAATCAAGATTCTGTTTAGCCAAAGATGCTCCCGAATGGAACTCAAAGGCCTCAGCGGCAGTCCCTTCGGAGAACGCATCCCGTACAGGTTCTTGTTGATTTTCGCCTTTTTATTGACAAAATCAAGCAAGGAAATCCACAGTCTAAAGAATAGCCTGGCTTGCTCTTCGCTAATAATCATTTGACAGCTCCTCACTTTTTCCAAGAATCCTTTGCTATACTTCCACTGACAAGGCGCATCATGTTTTCCTGCGCCGCGCCGAAATTTAATATGTTGATTATCATACCACACAATCCATTCGTCAATCACGGCGAATTTCTGGCGAATCCCTTCTTCGCGTTTCATATTCAGACCAAGCGATAAGCAGATTGAACGCCTTCCTTTGAGTAAAGCTCTTTCATTATGAAAAAACCAACACAAAGCATTCGGCATATCTACCTGCCTTTTAGGGTAGTATGGCTACCTGTCATTTAGGCAGGAC
>ENA-UOUL01005476-UOUL01005476.1-bioreactor-metagenome-genome-assembly--contig:-NODE-5476-length-10978-cov-3.527108_pt1 | contig 10978 bp, 8 predicted proteins | sample MGYA00249838_ERZ747220 | MGnify/ENA primary metagenome ERZ747220 (study PRJEB28778, sample SAMN05720191) | bioreactor metagenome | isolation source: Anaerobic biogas reactor | place: USA:Washington...
AGCGATGAAAGGCACCACACCCATAATCGAGAGATTCCTGAGCAATCATGGCAGGCTTACAAAGGCGGACGCGCTGTATCGGAAGGAGAGCCTGCTTAATGCCCTGTTGATCGGCGTAATGGCCACCTGTTCGGTTTTCGTGGTGATCGATATTGTTCTTTTTCAGATGTACAGCGCCGCCATGGTCAACGCGGCGGGCGTTGCCATTGCCCTGTTTGCGCTGATTTATTTCAGGAAGACTAACAGGTACGAACCTGTTGCCTACATGGCCATTGCAGCGCTGATCCTGTGCCAAATTTTGTTTTATCAAATCGTACAAAACCAGAATTATGGCCTGATCTGGATGTCCATGGTTCCGCCCTTTGCCTATTTTCTGCTCAGGCGCAAGGCCGCGCGGATCGTCATGCTGATTTTTTTTGGCTATATGCTGTATTTTATCCTTTCCAATATGCCCCAATGGAGCCCGGCGGGCTTTAACGCCCGGGCTGTGTTCAACATCGCGGGGGCAAGCCTGAGCCAGTTGCTGATGGTCTCCTATTACGAGAAGACCAGGGAGGACATCTGGCACGAACTCAACGATACCATCCAACTGAAGGATGAAAGCGGCAACGATCTTCGCCTGATCCTGGACACCTCCGCCGAAGCGATCTATGGCATTGATAAAGAAGGAAAATGCACATTCTGCAACAGAAGCTGCCTTGAAATGCTGGGATACACCGATGAGAAGGAGCTTCTGGGAAAGGACATGCACCGGCAGATCCATCATACCCGTGCTGATGGCAGGCCTTTTCCTGTGGAGGAATGCAGGATTTTCAAAGCATTTTCCCTTGGCGAAGGCGCCCACGCGGAGGAAGAGGTGTTCTGGCGCAAGGACGGCACTTCCTTTGCGGTGGAATTCTCCTCCTATCCCAAAATCAAGAACGGGGAAATCGTGGGCGCTGTGATCACTTTCATGGACATCAGCCAGCGCAAGGAAAGGGAAGCGGAAATACGCTACCTGAGCTGCTATGATGCTCTGACCGGCCTGCAAAACAGAAGATGCTTCGAGGAGAACCGGGCGGCAATCGACACGCAGGAGAATCTTCCCCTGTCTGTGATTGTTGCTGATATCAACTGGCTGAAGATGACCAATGACATTTTTGGCCATGCCGCAGGCGACGGGCTGATACAGAAGGCCTCTGATATTTTCAGACAGGTTTGCAGGCCGGGAGACATCATCGCCCGGATCGGCGGAGATGAGTTTGTCCTGTTGCTGCCCAGGACATCCTGGGAGGGTGCCATGGAAATCCTGTCGGAAATAAAATCCCGGGTTGCCGGCGCATGTGCTGATGCCATCAGGTGCAGCATTTCCGCGGGCGTTTCCACAAAACGAAGCCCCAGCCAATCCCTGGACGATGTCATACTGGATGCGGACAATGGGATGTACATGGATAAAACCGTCAACCGCAAATCCGAAAACAGACAGATGCTGGATACTATTATTGAGGCTTTGCATGCCAAATACCCGCGGGAAAAGCAGCATTCAACGGACACCCAAAAGCTTTGCACCAGGCTCGGGGCGGCTTTGAAGCTGCCTGCCAATGAAATCAGCAAACTGGAGCAGGCCGCGTATCTGCACGACATCGGAAAAATAGTGCTGGACAGAAAGATAATGGAGAAAGATGTTTTTTCCAGGGAAGAAATTTCCAGAATCATGCAGCATCCGCTGTATGGGTATCGCATCCTCAGCCTGTTTGATGACACGCTGGATATTGCGGGGTATATATACAGCCACCACGAAAAGTGGGACGGCACCGGTTATCCCAAAGGCCTTGCGGGCGAGCAGATTCCTTTGATATCCAGGATCATCGCGGTTTGTGAGGCGTACGCCCGGGTGACACGCACGCAGCGGCTGCCGGCAGAGGAACGAAGCCCAGCGGCCATTCGCTACATCAGGGAGGGCGCAGGCAGCCAATTTGACCCGCAGATCGCCGATGCCCTGATTCAGTTGGCAGGGAGCCCGGAGAAAGCATAGGGCTTCCTTAATTCACGATTCTTCAGCCAGGGGCTGGATCAGACCGTCACAAAACCGCCGCTCTTCTGCGACTGATAGGCCGCTTCCACCACGCGCTGGGCATCAAGGGCTGCCTGGGCAGGCGCTTCCAGGGGGAGCCCCTTGAGGATGCTTGCACAAAAGCTGTCGATTTCCCGGGCATACAGGTCGCCATAGTCCGCCGCCAATTGGGCAAACACCGGGCGCTTGCTGTCCTGGCGGCTGTCATAGCCGCCGGTTTCCGCGAGGGAGAGCATTTCAAGCCGTCCGCCGTCCACCTGGCCCAGGATACCCGGCCCCAGAAGAGAGCCGCGGGTGCCAAACAGGTCCAGCCGCCAGTCCGCCCCTTCATCCGGGATGTTGAAGTGGCTCTGCAGGGCGCACAGGGCGCCGTTCTCAAGGCGCAGAAGGACGGAGGCGGCGTCCTCCACCGGATAGGAGAAGGTTTGGGTGTCGCTCATCGCGGCCACCTGTTTGACCGGGCTTCCGGCCATCCAGGCGATCAGGTCGATAAGATGCACGCCCATGTCCATCAGCGCCCCGCCGCCGCCGGTCTCCGGGCGCTGGCGCCAGGCCCCCGGAATATCCGGATACCAGCAGGAAAAGCGCGCGTAGGCTGATACCAAGGGGCCGATGTCCCCTGCCTGCAGGCAGGCTTTCATCTGGCGGATGTGGGCGCCAAAACGCATCATCAGCCCGGCTGCCAGCGGCAGTTTTCTGCCCGCGAATGCGTCCGTGATCTTTTGCCCGTCCACGCAGGTGAGGGCCAGGGGCTTTTCGATTTACAGAGGCTTTCCGGCCTCACAGACCAGAAGGGCTTGATGCAGGTGCTCTGCCACCGGGGAGGCGATGTACACCGCGTCCACGGCGGCGTCCCCGGCCAGTTCTCCGGCGTTATCATAAGCGCGCAGGGCGCCATATTTTTCCCTGAGCCGCCGGGCGTCCTGGATCCGGGGGTTCATCACGGCGCTCAATGACGCGTATTCGGATTTCAAAATCCCGGGCAGGGTGCGCCGGTCAGCGATGCCCCCTGCTCCGATGACGCCAAAGCGCAGTTTCTTGCTGTACTTCACGGGATGGCCAGGAGGGTGTCCAGCGACAGGCGCGCGTTGATGATGGACTGGTAGGGGAAGTTTCGGTAGTTGTGCAGGAATTCCACCGTCACCCAGTCGTCATAGCCGATGTCCCGAAGCGCTTTCATCACGGCCGTGTAGTCCACATCCCCCGCCATCAGGTCCACAAACATGCCCAGGCCCGCCTGGCTCTCCCTGGCATCGCAGAAGTGGATCTTTTTGATGTGCTTCTCCCCCAGGATGCGGATCCACTGGTCCGGGAAGCCGATGTAGATGATGTTGCCCACATCAAAGTAAGCGCCCACAAAGGGGTTGTTGATCTCATCCAGGAAGCGGCGGAACTCAAGAGGGGAGAGCAGGAACTTGTTCCACACATTCTCCACGCCGATGCTGACTCCGGCGGCCTGTGCGCAGGGCGCCAGCCGGGACAGCCGCTCCTGCGCGTTATTATAGGCCATATCATAGGGCACAATACCTGGCGCAAAATTGGTGCCCACCCAGCCCGGCACCACCAGCACCGTGTCGGCCCCCAGGAGCGCCGCCAGATCGATCTGCCTTCTGATGATGTCCTGGGCATGGCTGGCGGCCTTCAGGTCCTCCCCCGCCAGATTGTTTTCCCAGAGGTTCCAGGCGCCCACAGCGCAGATGGAAAGGCCCAGGGATTCGATTTCATGCCTGAGGGACAAAACGTCCGCGTCACTTGTTTTCATGTTGAGGGAACCGGATTCGCTCAGCACCAGCTCCACCCCGTCATACCCGGCCCCGGCCGCCTGGCGGGCGGCCTCCAGAAGGTCCGCGTCCTGGCCGAAGGAGAAGAAACTCACGCCTTTTTTCATCCGCTTGCTCCTTTTCTGCCCGCGCTTAAGTCCTGCGGCGCAGCTTTTCGATGTTGCTGAGCACCACGGCACCCACGATGATAGCCCCGGTGATCACGATCTTGACATAGGCATCAACCCCCAGGATGTCCAGGGCATTTGATATGATGCCGGTGAGCAGGCAGCCCAGGAAAGCGCCCAGCACCGTGCCGCGCCCGCCGTCAAAGGTTACCCCGCCGATCACCGCCGCCACCAGCGCGTCCAGCTCATACCCGGCGCCGGCGTTGGCCGTGATGGCGTTCAGCCTGGCCGCGAATATGAGGCCGGCCACCGACACAATGGCCCCGCTGATGCCGTAGGTGAGGATCTTGTACAGGTCCACCTTGATGCCGGACAGGTAGGCGTTGCGCTCGTTGCCGCCAATGGCCACAATGCGCCGGCCAAAACGGGTTTTATTGAGCAGCACATACATAAGGACCACGATCGCCAGCATCACGATCACCATCAGCGGCAGGAAATCAAACAGCTTGACCGTGCGCAGGAAGTTCAGCTTGTTTTCAAACTGCAGGAAGGAGCCGCCGGCGATCAGCAGGGAGATGCCGTTGAACATCTGGCCCGTGCCCAGGGTGATAATCAGCGGCATGGTGCGGGATTTGGCGATAATGACTCCGTTTAGCAGACCGCACAGGGTGGATACGCCCATGCCGGCCAGCACTGCCACCAGAAGGTTTGCGCCGCGCATCAAGAGGGTTGCCACCACCACGCCTGAGAGCGTCATCATGTTGCCGATGGACAGGTCAATTCCCCCGCTGATCAGGAGCATGGACATCGCCATGGTCAGCACACCCAGCACTGAAATCTGCTGGAGGATGGCCATGATGTTGTTCAGCCGCACAAAACGCGGGTTGATAATGCCCACCGTCGCTGACAGGACGACAATGATGATCAGCAGCAGCAGGCGCTGATCCTTGAGAATCCGACGACCTTTAGTCATGGCTGATTACTCCCAATGCTAGTTTTATGATGTTTTGCTCGTTGATCTGGCCGCCTGACAGCTCGCAGTACACCGCGCCCTCCCGCACCACCAACACCCGGTCGCTCATGGAGATCAGTTCGGGCATCTCCGAGGAGACCATGATAATGCTCTTGCCGGCTTTGGCCAGCTCTGTCATGTGCCGGTAAAACTCCGCTTTCGCGTTCACGTCAATGCCCCGGGTCGGCTCATCAAACACAAATACCTGCGCGTCGGAGATAAGCCACTTGCCCAGCACCACCTTCTGCTGGTTGCCCCCGGAGAGGTTGACCACCTCCTGCATGAGGCTGGGTGTTTTCACGTTCAGCCCTTCCATGACAGGGCTCACCAGCTTGGCATAGGTTTTGAAATCATATAGCGGGCTTGGTTTCATATATTGCAGTTTCACCATGAGCCCGTTCTCCAGCACGCTGGACCCCAGGTTCAGCCCCAGCCGCTGGCGGTCCTCGGTGATGTGGGCAATCCCCGCGTCAATGGCGTCCCGGGGGCTGCTGATATGCAGCTTTTTGCCATTCAAAAGGATTTCTCCGGCATAAAAACGATCGGCCCCGGAAAGAGCGCGGACAATTTCCGTGCGCCCGGAGCCCACCATGCCGAACATGCCCAGGATTTCTCCCCGTTTGAGGGAAAAACTGATGGGCGGGGAGTGTTTTTCGAGCTTCAGCTTCCGGACTTCAAGCACCTTTTCCTCTCCAGGCGCGAAACGCTCGCGCTGGTAGAAAGTGTCCACCGGACGGCCCACCATATCCAGGGTGAGGGCGCTCAGGGGAACATCGCGCTTTGAATTGTCATAGGTCCTGACCACCTCGCCGTCCCGGATCACCGTGATGCGGTCGGCAATCTGCACCACTTCCTCCAGGAAGTGGGAGATGTAGATGATGCCGATGCCCCGTGCGGAAATGGTGCGGACCAGGTTCAGCACCCTGCCCGCGTCCTCCACATTGAACATGGAGGTGGGCTCGTCCAGGATCAGGAGTTTGCTCTGGTTCATCAGGGCTTTGAGGATTTTGACAAACTGCTGGTCGGAAACAGACATATCCTCAATTTTCTGCTGAGGATCTATGCTGATGTCAAATTCGCGCATGCTCTCCCTGACCCGCCTGAGCATGCCCTTTTTATCGATGATCCCCAGGGGCTTTGCCAACTCCTTGCCCACAAAGACATTTTCCACCGCGTTCATGTTGGGCACCAGGTCGTTTTCCTGATAGACAATTTCGATGCCCAGCTGCTGGGACAGCTCCGGGTCCAGGGTTTGGTAGGGCTGTCCCTCCACATAAATGGTTCCGGAGGTGGGGGTATAGGCCCCGGAGAGGATTTTCATCAGCGTGGACTTGCCGGCGCCGTTTTCCCCCACCAGGCAGTGGATCTCCCCCTTGTGGACGTCAAAGGTCATCCCGCCCAGGGCTCTGACGCCGGGGAATTCCTTGACGATGTTCTCCATGCGGATGAGGGGCTGGCTTTGATTGGACATGCTGGGGCTCTCCTTCATGGCGTTAAAAAAGCTTCAAAAAAGCCCCGCCGCGCGGGCCAAAAGCCCACGCGGCGGGAAGGGGATTACTGGTTGTAAACGTAGTCGTAGGCGCCCGCGAAGTCGGACCAGTCGATCCAGGCGCTCAGGTCGTTACCGGCCACCGGGATAACCGGGAGGCTCTGGAACTTGGGATCCGGCACCTTGTTCTCAGTCACAAACTCGTGGAGGTTCTTGAAGGTCTGCACGCCCTGGATGGACACGGGGGCGGTCATGTTGGCGGCCTCAATGCCGTCCTCCAGGAACTGGTAGGCGTCGGGGCTGCCGCCGGTGGAAACCACGGGGATATCAAGGCCAGCTTCCTGCAGCGCCTGATAGCAGCCCTGGGCGATCTGGTCGTTGTTGGCGAAGATGCAGTTGAACTCCACGCCGGAGTTGATGAAGTTGGTGGTCAGGTTCAGGCCGTTCTCCGTGGACCAGGCGTCCGCGTTCATCAGGCCCACCAGCTCGATGTCATCTTTGAAGTCTTCCAGGGCCTTATCCACGCCCACCTTGTAGGTCTCATACACGCCGCCGCCAACCGCGCCCGCGCAGTAGAAGACCTTGGCGTTCTCCACGTTCTTGCTCAGCCACTCGATGGCCGCATAGCCGATATCGCCATACAGGCAGCCCACGGCCGCCACATAGGCCTCGGGGCTGGAAACGCCGGCCACGTCGATGTTCTCCACCGCGATGGGGATGCCGGCCTCATTGGCCATCTGGATCAGCTGGGCGCCCTGCTCGGGGGAGATGGGGAAGATGGAGATGCCGTCCACCTCCTGCTGGATGAGGGATTCCATGGCGGCAACGGATTTGCCGATGTCGTTCTGGGAGTCCAGAACCACCACATCCACGCCGTTTTGTTCCGCGGCGTACTGGAAGGCCTTGGAGGAGTACTCATTCCAGATGTCGGACATCTGATAGGCGATATAGCCATAGGTCAGGGCGAAAGCAGCGCCGGTGAGGGAGAGGGCCAGAACGAGGGCCAGGACAGTTACCAGTAGTCTTTTGCGCATGGGTTGTTATCCTCCTGTGTCAAAATATTGCAACCGGGTTTTTCCCGGCAGACATCCTTAAATCAGGCCGTTTTTGTGCAGGTAATCGAAGGAATCCCTGACCGCCTTGTTGGCCGTCTCCAGATCGCCCTCCACCTTGTCCCGCATGGTGAAGTCCTCGGTGAACTCAATTTCAATGGACAGGGGGAAGTTTTTGCCCTGCCCGTCCATGTGCTTGATCATGCCCACCAGGTCCAGTTCGCCCTGGCCGATGGCCGGGAAGTTCCAGCTCTTGTCCATGCCCACCTTGTCCTTCAGGTGGATGTAGTTGACATGATCCAGGCAGTTTTTCAGGTCTTCCATGGGGTCTGTGCCGCCGTAGAACACCACGTTGGCGGTGTCGAAGTTCACGCCCACCAGGGGGCTGTCCACGCCCTTCACTACCCGGGCCACCGCCTCGCCGGTGCCGTATTCCCCGTGCACCTCGATGCCCAGCTTCAGCCCGTTTTGGGTGAGGTCCGGGAGGAGGTTCTTGATGTTCTCGATGAGCACGTCGTCCGCGAAGGCTTCCTCCTCGCCGAAGTGGGCCTCGCCGGTGGAGGAGATGATGTAGCTGGCGCCAAAGCGGCGGGCCAGCGCCATGTTGTCCCTGAAGTCGTTGAGGCGGTCGGCCTCCGTCAGGTTGCAGTGGCCGCTGAGGGCGATGCAGCTAAGGCCCAGTTCCTTCATTTTGGCCTGCACGCGGTCCAGTTCGCTATCAGGCATATCAGGCATGATATGCTCCGTCCAGTTGCGCACGGCAGTCAGTTCCACATATTTAAAACCGGCCGCGGCGATGCCTTCCAGGGCCTGGTCAATGGTGAAACCGTGGTAGGTGTTGGTGCTTACAGCGATGATGTGTTTCATGTTGTCCTCCTTTTATGTTCTGGGGCAGTTTGCATCCCGGCGGTACTCAGCCGGGGATGATGACGGTTTTTATGGCGGGGCTGTCCTGGCCGTACAGGCGGCCAAGCTCCGCGGCTTTCTGAAGGGGCAGCTGGTGGGTGATGACGCGGCGCACCTCAATTGCGCCGGAGCGGATCAGGGAGAGGGCCAGGGGGAAATGCAGCCCCGGCTCCGCGATGGAGGTGAGGAGGGACTTTTTGTTGAACACCATGTCATTTACGTCCAGTTCTGCCGTGCTGTCCCCGCCAAAGGTGACGCCGCAGGCCAGCACCCGTCCGCCGTAGCGCGCCAGCGCCATGGCCTCCGCGGCCAGGCTGGGGGGCGCCGCCAGGATCACCGCGTCAAAGGGGCCCGCTTCCAGCGCGGCCCTGGGCCAGTCCGCGTCCTGGGTGTAAAGCGCCTGTCTGGCCCCCAGGGCCAGGGCGGCCTCCCGGGCCGCGCGGTTGCGCCGGCTGTCCCGGTTCCGGGCGATCATGGTGATGGGCCCGGCGCCTCTGAAATGCGCATAGGCGGCGCAGAAAAGCCCGATGGCCCCCATGCCATAGACGGCCAGCGGCGCCCCCGGGGTGATCCCCAGGGTTTCTACGCAGCGGATAGCCACCGCCAGGGGCTCGGTCATGGCGGCGCTTAAGGGGTCCAGCCCCTGGGCTGAATGGAGCATGTTTTCATGCGCCACCAGCTCATCCGCCATGCCCGGCTGCTCCTGCATGGTAAAGCCGCAGCGGCACAGGTCCGCCCGGCCGGACTTGCATGCGTCGCACACCCCGCAGAGGGCCACGTCCTCCATCACCACCTGCTGGCCGGGGGCAAAGCGGGCGACCTCAGCGCCTGTTTCAAGCACCTGCCCGCAGACCTCATGCCCCAGGGGGCTTAAGGCCTCCGCGTCCCTTAAGAAGTGCAGGTCTGTGCCGCATACGCCGCAGGCCAGAACCCTAAGGCGCACCTCCCGGGGCCCAAGGGGGCGCGGGGGAAGGGGTTTTATCGCCAGCTCAAAACCCTTGCGGCCAAACAGGCCCTGTGGTTTTTCGGTCATAGGGTGACGATTCCGCCCTCTTCAAGGGAGCGGAGGGTGGCCAGAATCACCTCCAGCACCAGGCGGGATTCCGCCAGGGTGACCGGCGGCTGGCTGTCGTTTTTCACCGCGTTTACAAATTCACTCAGCTGGGCTGCAAACATGTCCGTCTGCGGGACATCAAGGGCCTCCGGCTCCTGGGCCCCGGCGGGGTACCAGGTGTAGTTGCTGTTCTGCTCGCCGTCCTTGATGTTCACGCCGGCCTGCAGGTTATAGTGGAGGGTGCCCTTGTCGCCTGCGCCCCTGAACTCAATGGAGAAAGGCCAGGGCCCGGGCATCTCCAGGCAGGTTTCCACCGTGGCCTTCACGCCGCCTGGCCAGCGCAGATTGGTCACCACATACATCCAGGCGCCTTCCTCCGCCTTGTGCCCGGTGGCAAAGACGCTCTCAGGCCGCCCGTAGACGCTGACCAAAAAGTCGATGTCATGGATGTTCAGGTCATAAAGCCCCCCGCCGCTCTTTAAGGGATCCCGGTGCCAGACGGTCCAGGTGGGCAGCTGGCAGAGCCGCTTTTCATAGATCATGTGGATGCGGCCCAGGTCCTCATTTTTAAGGCGGCTGGCGATGTCGATAAACTCCGGCCACCAGCGGGCCACCTGGCCCACCATGAACTTCACGCCGTTATCCTCACAGGCCTTCACCATGCGGTCAAAGCTTTCCAGGGTGAAGGTGACCGGCTTTTCGCACAGCACGTGGCATTTGGCCTGGGCGGCCTCAATCACGTTTTGCTCGTGCAGATGGGTGGGGGTGCACACGCTGACGATGTCAATGGGCCCTTCATTTAAAGCCTCCTGAAGGGTGGGAAAATAGCCGCAGCCCAGCTCCCGGGCCAGCGGGGCGGCGTTTTTGGGGTTGGGGTTGATGATGGCGGCCAGCTCCACCCCCTCAAGGGCGGCATAGGCCTGGGCATGGGACTTTCCCATGAAGCCGGAGCCAACAATCGCTGCACGTAACATTTGTCTCCCTCTCTTTTCTTGATTTATTCTCGGAAAAAGGTCTGGTTCAAACGGTTTGCCGTCCGGTGGTTTGATTATTCCAGTGGCTTTACTAACTCCATTGTAACAAAGCGGATTTGTCCTGTCAATGCGTTATTGTGCCAATTTGCCCATCCCGCCTTCATGTTTCACAAAAAGGCTAAGCGGTGATCAGTCCCCCCAGTTGATGGGGGACGAAGTCCTCCAGGGGCATGGTGATGGTGAAGACGTGATCCAGATAAAACTGGGCGATGCCCCGGATATCCCCGTACAGGCCGGAGAGGGCGTAGGTGATGTCGATATCCCGGGCCAGCTTGTTGTGGGGGTTCTCCAGGGAAAAGGCGCGCAGCCGGCTTAGGCAGTATTCGCCCAGCTGTTCAGCGCCCCCGCCGATCACCACCCTTTTGATGCCGGTGATGCAGACGGTGCTGTAAATGGCGGTGAAGAGCATGGCGGCCATGTCATCAATCACCTCGCGGGCCGCCTGGTTCCCCTGGAGGCAGAGCTTGCCAATGGCAGGCAGGGTGGGGGT